>Ga0164294_10006145_pt1 | contig 10271 bp, 3 predicted proteins | sample GEODES005metaG_FD_111479 | JGI IMG/M metagenome (GOLD analysis project Ga0164294, IMG submission 111479) | Oligotrophic lake water microbial communities from Sparkling Lake, Wisconsin, USA - GEODES005 metaG | ecosystem: Environmental > Aquatic > Freshwater > Lake | place: USA: Sparkling Lake...
CATGATTCCGGCGCTAGTGGCGCTGGGCGCGCGCGAGACGGGCAACGACGACGGGTACGACGCGTTGCATGCATTTGCGTTCAGCCCTGTGTATGGCACCCAGCCGTCACTCGGCGAGGTGGCGGCAGCGCTCACGGCGCTAGTGAGCGCGGGCTGCAGCCTCACGCAGCCCGACGAGTACGGCATGGTTCCCATGGACTTCGCCGCATCGAAGGGCAACGCGCCAGTAGTGACGGCGTTACTGTCGCATGGCGTCGCGGCCACCACGGCGAGCCTGGTGCACGCCGTCAAGCACCCCGACACCGTGCGTCTGCTGCTCGCGGCGGGGGCGCCCGTGGGCGGGCTGGTGCGCCTGGCAGATTTCGGCGAGCTGCTGCTGGCGGCGTGGGCGCCCGTGGGCGGGGTGGTGCGCCTGGCAGATTTCGGCGACACGGGCACGCCGCTCATGAAGGCGGCGTGGAGGGCGTCGCTCGAGTCGGTGCAGCTGCTGCTGGTCGCGGGCGCCAGCGTGTCTCGCGTCAACTCGCGCGGCACCACAGCGCTCATGTTCTCTGTGTTAAGCAAGTGTGGCGACGCTGCACCTGTGCTCAGCGTGGTCGAGGCGCTGCTCGCGGCCGGCTCGTCCGTCAACTCGCGCGACCTGGCTGCTGGCGCCACGGCGCTCCACCACCTCGCGAGTACGTCGCACGGCCAGCCGTGGGCGGCCGACGTCGCGCGGCTGCTGCGGGACAGCGGCGCGGACGGGCGCATCAAGAATGATGCCGGCGCGACGCCCGCTCAGTGTGTGCCCGTCGGCGCCCGCAGCGGCGAGCTTTTCGGGCTGCTTCTGGCGGCGGAGGCTTGAGGGACCGCTCTCTGCGATCGTTGGTGCAGCTACAAGAGATTTGAGGGGTTCGAGAGGGAGAGATTTGGAGAAAGTTGTGAGGTATGTGCGGGGGGAGCACTGATGCCATGAGATTTGGAAGTATTGTTGCATGGTGGTACGTGCGAGGGTCCCATTGATCAGAGCATGGTAGTCAGAACGCCCTCCTCGTGCGCCACACGGCCTCGCCCAAGCGCCCGCCGCATGGCCGCGCCCGCCCTGTCGCCCGCCGCCGTCGACGCGACCCAGTCGCCCGACCCGCAGACGTGGGACCACGTCGTGCGCGCCGTCGCGCACTGCGGGCAGCTCGAGGCGGCGGCGGCGCTCATGCGTCTCGAGCGCGAGCACGCGCACGACCCCGAGCTGCTGTGGATCACGCGCGCCGTGCGGGGGCTGGACGGCGACACGCTGCTAGCGTGCGCCGCGCGGCACCTGGACGTGGCGCGTGTGGCGGAGATCCTGGCGGGGTGCCCCACGCCCGCGTGCCGCGCCGAGCTGGTGGCGTGCGGAAACAGTCACGGCACAACTGCACTGCATTTTGCGTGCTTCCCGCGCGAGGAGCAGCACGAGGAGGCCGCGCTGGAGCTGGTCGAGGTGCTGCTGGGCGCGGGCGCGGACCCGCGGGCGGGAGCTCGCTGGCCCGACTCTATCGGCGAGTTCCAGCCGATTCACCACGCGGCGCAGTGGTCGGCGCGCCTCGTGCAGCGGCTGGTGGCGGCGGGCGCGTCCATTGACGGCAACGTGGCGGGTTACTCGACGTTGCTCGCAGCAGCTCGCGCCTGCACCGCCCTCGGCGTGCGCATGATTCCGGCGCTAGTGGCGCTGGGCGCGCGCTCGACGGGCGGCAACATTGCGATGAGCGATTTCGCGATGAAGCCTGCGGCGGGCGCCCCGCCGACAGACGGCGAGGTGGCGGCGGCGCTCAGGGCGCTGTTGAGGGTGGGCTGCAGCCTCACGGAGCCCGACTTCTACGGCGATAGGCCCATGGACTTGGCCTCGCGAAGGGGCAACGCACCCATGGTGCGGGCGCTGCTGTCGCTGGGCGTCGCGGCCACCACCAAGAGCCTGGCGTGCGCCGTCGAGTACCCCGACACCGTGCGGCTGCTGCTGGCGGCGGGGGCGCCCGCGGGCGGGCTGGCGCGCCTGTCGCCTGAACACGACACAGTCACGCCGCTCATGCAGGCGGCTTTTAGTGCGTCGCTCGAGTCGGTGCAGCTGCTACTGGCCGCGGGCGCCAGCGTGTCTTGCGTCAACTCCTGCAGCATGTCAGCGCTCATGTGTGCGCTTCAAAGTGAGAGCGTCGATGCCGTGCTCAGCGTGGTCGATGCGCTGCTCGCGGCCGGCTCGCTCGTCAACTCGCGCGACCTGGATGGCGCCACAGCGCTCCACCACCTCGCGTGCCACTCGCACTTCCAGCCGTGGGCGGCCGCCGTCGCGCGGCTGCTGCGGGACAGCGGCGCGGACGGGCGCATCAAGAATAATGCCGGCGCGACGCCCGCTCAGTGTGTGCCCGTCGACGCGCGCGGCGGCGAGCTTTACGGGCTGCTTCTGGCGGAGGATTGAGGGAGCGTTCTGTGCCGTTTGATCGTTTTGGTGCACGCCACGAGAGAGATAGAGATTTAAGAGAGACATTTTATGGAGAGCACGGCTTGCAGCTTTTTTCGCAAGATGATGGGCCATGAGATATAGAGAGTTTTACGGGAGCGATTTGGAAGTGGGGCAGACCCAAAGGCTATTCCAACGGCCGGCGCCGCCTGCAGGCGCGCCTAGAGCTGCCTGGCGGCCTCACGATGGAGGCATCATGGAGCGCAAATTTGTCTTTGCTGTCCACGCAGCGCAACTTGTTGGCGCACGTCGTTTACCTGCCCGCGCAGATCACGACGCATGCGCAAAAGCGCTTTGCGGCGCCCCTAGATGACACGCACTGGCGCGTCGCTACCAGCTTGAGTGCCACCGCGTTCCAGCCTGCCCAGGGCAAAAAAAAGTTGCTCCTCCTGGTATGCCCGCCGCACTCAAAGTAAAGCCGGCCGAAATGACGACGTACCTTCAGGTGTCCGTGATGGCTCAGGCAGCCGTGCTCCTACTCGCGGTCCTGCAGTTTGCATGGCCGGAAGGCAAGAACTGGGACAAGATTTCAAACCTCAGCGACGTCACTGCCAAGAGTGCGCTTGGCCTGCTGCCCGTCGTCACGGCGCTGCTGATCCCCAAGTCTCGCCCGCTGCCGTTCGCTGTGGTAGGCGCGTCGATCTGGCTGGCCAGCCTCGGCGTTCACGCGATTGCGGACGAGACAAAGACTGACCGCCCGAGCAAGGCCACCAAGGCGCTAGCCGAATCGCTGACGACGCTGGGCTCTGCCACGCTGGTTGGCGCGCTCGTGGCGTACATGAAGACGATGCGTCTTAACTAGAGTACTAAGTGTGCAGTTTAACTCAATCTTTCCATGAAAATGAAGGCACTCGGCTATAGAGACCCTTTCGCCCCGCAAGGCGCTGGCTCACATTTAGAGAAAAAGGTGCCAGCCTTGGCTCACATCCCCAGGCGAGATGTAAGGTGCCAGCCCTGGCTCACATCTCGAAAAAAATGGGTGCGCACGTCCTGCTCTGTCGCGCAGTAATGAATGCATCATAATAAAATAGCTTCTTGAGGATCATGAGTGATCCGCCAGACTTAACTGCCAGCGGGCAGCTGCCGGCGCCGATCTTCCAGACCGCATTCTCGTCGCTGGAGCCCACCGTGCGTGACGCCTCAGCAGTCGGGCGGCTGACCATTCGCGACCGCGTGGACGTGCGCGTGGACGCAAGCCGCTCGGGGCACCTGGTGCTTACGTCGGCGGCGGGAGGCAACCTGCAAGTCGGCGGCTCGTTTCCGACGGGCTCGTTCACGCAGGCAGCGTGGATCCGATGGGACGCCACGGACCCGTATGCGCAAGCGATTCGTGCGCAGCAAGGTGGAAACGGCGATTCGGCTGGCTTCATCATGAACTTCTGGAACTTCTACATTGGACAGAATCAATTCCGCGCCGGCTTCACCTCGGAGCGTAACTGGGGCAACATGATGTCTTGGATGGACATTGTCGTGGGCCAGTGGCACCACGTGGCGCTCACGTTTGACGGCGCAACCCGCGCGCAGAAGCTGTATGTGGACGGCGCGCTGTTTGCGAGCAGCACCAGCGGCGAGGCCAATCCTGGCTTCCCCGATGACGGCAGCCCCGACATCTTTCTCGCCAACTTCAGCGGCGCGCTTGATGATGTGCGCCTGTACGATACGGTTCTCAGCGCGGCGCAGGTGGGGCTGCTGCACGCCGGCGTCGGCCGCGTCGCTGATGCGGTAGTGCTTGTCGGTGTGACGCAAAGCCAGTTTTGGCGTTTTAACGTGCAGGGCGTTGCGCCTCGTTCGTCATTTGACGTTCCGGCGCCGCCATCTTCGGGTTTTACCTACTACTACTTTTTCTTTGGTGCCAGCGCAGCCGTCGTCAGCCCCATGCGATTCAAGGTGCCTAGTGCTGGCGTCACGAATCTGTACCTCGAGGGCAATTATGATGCGGGCGAAAGCCAGATCATGAACGTGTCTCATAATACGTGGTACATCCTCACTTTCGTTCCCGCGACCAGCAAGTGGGCACTCAGTGACGGAACTGTAGGGTTTGCAAAGGCGCAGGGCAGCTCAAAGTGGGGCTATGAGCTGCAGGGCCTTGCGCCCAACTACGCTCTGGCAGTTGAGGCTCCTCCCACAGCGGCGTTCACGGAGTATGTGTTCAACTTCGGCTCCACCGCAGCCAGCTCCAGTCCCATGCGCTTCAAGCTGCCGTCCGACGGGCCGACTCAGGTGCTCGTGGCCAACGGCGTGCAGTCCACGACACTTACGAATATGCCCACGAACCAGTGGATCGACCTTGTGTTTGACGCGCAGACGCAGCAGTGGAGCGCATCGCCTCCTTGGAACGCGCCAAGCATCGATGGTGTGGTGAGCTACCCGATGCCATCGGGCGACGTAATGAGCTACAACCTTGCAACGATGCCCTCGGGCTCCGAACTGGCGGTCGAGTGGCAAGACATCTCAAGTTACCGCTTCGACTTTGGAGCGCGAGCCGCGAGTGCAACCCCAATGCGCTTCAAGCTGCCAATGCATGGTGGCAGGTCAGAGACGCTGCAGCTCCTGGACGCCGGCCAGCAGACGACGCTTGTTGGCTTGGGCCAAGAAAGGTGGTACACGCTGACATTTAACGCGCTGACGCGCCAATTCAGCGCGAAGATCGACGACGAAAACATTGGGTTCCCTATTGGCAATAACACTGTCTGGAAATACGACCTGCAGCACGCTCCCGCCGGCATGGATCTGCTTCTTGCTGCACCGACGACATATCTCGTGGATGGTGAACCCCATTTTGGCAGCTATCTTCTCAGTTTTGGTGGAAACGCCGCCGACACCATGCGCTTCCAGCTGGCCCCCACCCAACCGTGGGACGGTGATGAACCTGCACCGCGGCCCACGACTGTGAACGTTCAGGGCGCCGACGGCGAGAACGCAAGCTTCGGTGGGCTGAAGCCTAACGGGCGGTACAAGCTCACCTTCAATGCGACGCGCCAGTGGAGCATCGAGTTGGAGAACGCATTTCTCTTTGCTCAGGCGCTAGCTGGCGTTTGGACGTACAGCCTGCAGGCCATGCCCGTAGGTACGGAGCTGGCGGTTGAGCCGCTGCCCGCAGGCTCCAGCAGCGTTGCGTTCTACTTTGGCACCTCCGAGATCGCGAGCCCCATGCGCTTCAAGCTGCCGCTCGGCGGTCCGACGCAGCTGAGTCTCAGCGGCCAGGCGGCCGCCGCGACGCTCACAGGCTTGGTGCTGGACCGATGGTACACACTCCGCTTCATCGACGTGACGCGCCTCTGGAGCGCCGACATCGATTTCTTAGACTGGCGGGATAGGGAAGATTTCGACATGGAAATCCAAGAGGGCATCGACGTGTACAACTTTCACACGATCGCCAAGGGCGCCTCCGTGCATTTTAGCAATGCCAATGACCTCCGCTTTGACTTTGGCAGCAACGCTGAGGCAGCGAGCCCGATGCGGTTTGAATTGGAGGATGCCGTCAAGCTGCAGTGCGTGGAGAGCAACGGCGAAATCCAAGAGATTGTCAATCTGGGTGTTGGTAGCTACACGCTCACCTTTAACCCCGCGACGCGAATGTGGCGCGCCGTGGCCGATTTTGTGTCCAGTCTTACCTACACGACTGGCGGTGACGAGAACGTGGACACATACGCGCCTGCCGAAGCGGGCGACATTGTCGCTGCCCTGGGCTCAGTTCTCAGCCAGTGGGGTGTTCCCCTCGCGGGGCTGCGCGCGTGCATGTCCGCTAACCTGGTGCTTGGCGGCTCACTGCCGCTGCAGCTCGCGCTCAATGCAGCCGGCTGGGACAGCGATGCGGACTTCTTTAGCCGCGACGCTGCCGCCAGCGCGCAGCTCAGGGCGCTCTTTGAGACGGCGGGCTGGACAATCGTAGGCTATCAGGCGGGAGTTTTTGATCTGCCTGCAACAGACGAGTCTACTGCAGGCGTAAATTTTGGGACGTTTCGAGCGTTCGAATCGGTCTTCCTGCAGCAGGACGGTCGCACTGGCGCCATCGACATCGTCGACGGCATCAAGTTCCAGCAGAACGGCGGCACTGGCAACTACCGCTACCGCCGCAATGTCCCCGAGCCCAGCATGGTCCGTATCCATAACAACGATTTCTATGGATTCATGTGGAATGAGCACTCGTGGATCGCGTCACCGCCAGCCGGCAACACGTCGCGGCCCGTGCAGTGCTGGTACGTGGGAGAGATCTTCGACGCCGCCAGTGTAACCACGAGCCTGCGCGAGTGGCTGCGCGACGGCGCCGACATGACCGCCACGGGATGCAGCTGGGACGGCAGCCAGCTGTACGTGCCGTTTGCAAATCTCAGCCTCTCCAGTGGCACGCGCGTGGCGTATCTGCTGGAGAGACCCAAGAGCGTTAATGAAGACGGAAGCTTTAACAGCTTTAGAGGTCAGGAATGCAGCGGCCGCGCGTCGCTGCGCATCGTCAAGTACGCGCAGCGCGGTTTCGAGGTGCGCGCGCCTCCCAGCGTCGGCTGGGAGGAACTTTATGGCTACTTTCAAGCTGGCGGCCTCTTCCTACCAATGCAAATCAACACCGCGCTGCCGGAGAACGCGCCATACGTCGACTACGTCAACGATCCTACCAAGCAGAAGGCGGTGACCATCGGCTTCAACGGCAGTGCGGTCTCAGGCGTGACGTACAGCGCGGGCGACGGCGGAGCACCTGGTGGCGGCGGTAGTGGCGAGGGTGACAGTGGGGGCGGCGATAGTGGTGATGGCGAGGGTGACGGGGGTGACGGCGGGGGACAAGCCGTTCCACCGCCCCCACAGCTGCTACGACTGCAGCTTGCGAGCTCGGGCGCGTCGGACGCCACGGGGCGAAGCGTGACCGTCGCCGGCAAGATCACCGTTGTGGCGGACGCGCAGCGTGGCACTTTGGTGCTGGACGTGCCCAAATGGTCGTCGCTGCGCTTCTCGGGCGGCATGCCCGCCGGCAGTTTCTCGGCGTGCGGCTGGGTGACGTACAAGTCGCAGCGCGGCTACGGCGCGCTGATCGGCGCCGACTCGCCTGGCGCGTCCATGAACAAGTGGTACTTGTGGCATTTCGACGACATCAGCGTGCGTGGCTCCGTGACGGACGACGCCAGCTACGCGGGCTGGTACTACGCGTCCGCGCAGTCGCCCGAGCCGCTCGCGCTTAACACGTGGTACCATCTCGGCATGACGTTTGATGACGCGACGCGCACGCTCACGGTGTACGTGAACGGCCAGGTCAAGGGCTGGGGCGTCGTGGCCAGCAAAAACGCCGGCGTGCTGGGCGACGCGCTGTTCATTGGCGGCGAGCTACACGGCCGCGTGCACGACGTGCGTGTGTATGGCGGGGTACTCGACCAGGCGCAGATCGCGGCGGCCATGGCGGGGCAGGAGGTGCCTAGCGTCTCAAGCGCACCACCGCCCAAGCCAGCACAGGCTGCCAAGCTGAGCCTTGTGTCCACAGCCGCAACCAGCGCGGTGTTTGCCGTGCGCTTTGCGTCGGCCGCGTCTACAAGGTACGCCATCGAGTACAGCGAGTCACCGCAGTTTGTGGGGACTGTCACCAAAGCCGCGGTAGCACCCGCTTCTGTGGGGCGCGCGAGCAAGCTGCTGGGGGCAGTCGTATCCGTGAGCATCTCGGGACTGCCGTCAGGGCGAGCCATGTGGGCCAAGCTGAGCTACGTCATTGCGGGTGAAGAGGTCAGCACGCCAGCGGTCGCGTTTACCACTAATCTCGCCAGCCGCGTCCCGCCGGCGATGCTGAGCGTATCCGACACGCCCGCCAGCATCGGTGATGTGACCGTGAAGATCGGCTTGGCGCCGCTGTGCACCAAACACATAGTCTACGCGGTGCGCAGTGGCGTGCCGGCGGTGCGGGCGGTGTGCTCGCACTTGATCTCGGTGCGGGGCCAGACTGCCACAGTGAACTTGAGCTTGGATGCCGGCTTCGAGTACGAGCTCACCGTGCGCGGCGTGCAGGATGCGTCGACGTACACGGATTCGCTCACGGCGTTGAGGCACACACCAGCCGGCAGCCTGCCGATCGCCGCGCTGGTAGAGTCCGGCGGTAGAAGCACACTCACGGCTGTCGATACCGCAACCGATCGTGTGGTAAGCTCACGCGGCGACGTGCGCCGTGCGCAAGGCGCCGCAAGCTTGGCTGGCGCGACGATTCAACTTAGCGGCTCATCTGTCAGCGTGACGCTCACGGGCGCGTCCAACACGACTGCCGCGACCATCATTGAGTCGCGCCCGAGCAGCCAAGTCTCGCTCAACACCTTCATCTCGTACCTAAGCGGAGGTAGTGGCGACGTGGCAGAAGACTCGCAGCTCACGCGCATGCGCGCACTGTCCCTCCTCGAGCTCGACGCAAACGGCAACGTGCTCGCGTCCGCGCTGACATCGGATTCGCAAATGCGCTCCGTCTCAGTGGCCGTGGACAACGCAGTCAGTCTCCTGACCGTGTTTGGCCTGCCCGCACAGGGCTTCGCCGACCCCGTACAGGCGGACTCGCTCAGCACCATGCGCGCACTGACGATCAGCCGCCAGAACACGCTCGCCACGCCAGCGCGTGCTTATGCGGACAGCGCCAATGCAGCGTGGGGCTACTTTGACGCTGCTGCGTCGGCGTTCGTTTTCAAGTGTCAGTTTTCGACAATTTTCTTCACGACAGCCACACTCGGTGGATCCAGCGGCGTGTGCTTTGGCGCGGGCACGCGGCTGCTGGCGGCAGACGGCACGTGGCGAGAGGCGGCCACCATCCACGCTGGCACGCTGCTGCGCACCGTGGACGGCCGCGCCGTGCCCGTGCTGGAGGTGAGCGCGTGGAGCGCAACGGCGCCGTTCGATAATCGCGCGGCTGCGCGCCCGTACGCGCTGGTTGACAACGCCAGCGTCGTCGTGTCCAAGCAGCACCGCATCGGTCGCGGTGCGGCTGTACTGCGCGCCGAGCTTGCGGGCGCTGACGCGCGCCGCATCTTTTCTGCGTGCCGCGCGAGTTCCAGCGTGCCCGACAAGTCGCCCGACTTTGCTGAGCTGCGCCTGCCTGCCGGCTACGTACAGCGCTGGTTTCACTTCCGCATGCCGGACTGGCTAACCGACTGGCTGTGCCTGGAGAATGACATGTACAGCGAGTCGCTGCTGATGGAACAGGATTATGGTCGGTGTACGCACACGGTCACCGAATGGATAAAGACTTGATGTTCATGCCGCAAGACTTGAATGAAACTTATGTGACTCGAATTCAATTCAGGTCGGTGTAAGCACAAGGTCTGGATGCGCATAGGTCATGGATGTGAATGTTTATGTCGCAAGACCAGAGTTAACGCATGAATCTCAAAAATCTCAAGGATTACGGGCTGTTATCCAGGGTCTGACTGACTATCCACTCTGCGCTTCGCCAGATAACTTGGCGCTGCTCCAAACTGCCTGCACTAACGTTACCAACTTTCAATACGTTACGCCCGTGTAGTCAAAAAACAGCTGAGTGCGACAAACAGTGCGGTTGGCCGAGTAGTCATCGTCCTAGGTAGGCGTACAGGTGGCGAGCACTGCGCTCTCATGCTCTCATCATACCGTCAACTCTGCCGGCAGCGCGCTACATGAAACCGCCGGCGGCTGTGCGCGCGCGCTATGGTGAATAGGGACACTGCTAAGCAACGCGACAGGCGCATCGTTTCGCCTGGCACTGTGGCAGGCGCTCCAGGGGAACTAAACGCCGTCGTCGCGAACGCGCTCCAGGATGATCCGCGGCGCCGTGGGCGGCGCCGCGCTGGCGTTCGCGCTGGCGGCGCTGCTGGCG
>Ga0164294_10006146_pt1 | contig 10271 bp, 6 predicted proteins | sample GEODES005metaG_FD_111479 | JGI IMG/M metagenome (GOLD analysis project Ga0164294, IMG submission 111479) | Oligotrophic lake water microbial communities from Sparkling Lake, Wisconsin, USA - GEODES005 metaG | ecosystem: Environmental > Aquatic > Freshwater > Lake | place: USA: Sparkling Lake...
GTTGGGGGTTGGGTTTGGGGTTGGGGTTGGGCCCAACCCCAACCCCAACCCCAACCCCAAATATTTAAAAATGTAGATTTTTTTTAAAAATTATATATAATAAAATATTATATATAATATAAAATTTATCAAAAATTATTATAAAAATTAATATTTTAAATAAATTTTATAAAAATTAGATTTAAAATTAATAATATAAAAAAATTGAATTTTTTTGATAGAGAATTCTCATGCTTCATTTTCTTAGTTTTTTTGAATTATAATTATCTAATGAGAACAATGAAAAATGTTATTTGTATTAAATATAAATAAATTAGTAATAATTTTAAAAACAATAATATTCACTTTAAGATTTATTCTTCATTAGAATAAAAAGCTAAATCAGGAGATAAAAATATAGCAAATCTTCTATTATTTTATCTTAAATTATAATTTTTATTCTGATTTTATTTAGATAATTATATTTGAACTTGTCTTAACTATTATTTTTATGAATTAATATGATACTAAGATTTTAAAAGATCTTTATCATCGTCTTTTTTATAAAAAATTTACTGTCAAAAATAATTGATTATTCAGAGTCAGAATCAGGGTTATATATTGAAGACACAGTTTCTATTGAAATTCTGGTTTCATCTAATTATTCATTTTTAACTATAAATTAAATAATTTAAAAAGTGATTTAAAATTTATCTAATATGATATATAATATGAAATCAATACCTTAATATTATGCATATCTTATTTCAAAATTTAGCCAACTTTTGAATACCATTCCAAGATATAATAATTCCAACTAAAATTAAATAAATTAACCATTGGATTTAATTATTATGGTTTTTTATCATTTGGAATAAACTTTTAAGTCATAGTGTTGCTATGAACTGCCAAACTGAATTTTTATCCAGCCTATTTTTAAAATAAATACTTTATTCTTATTTTGATTTATAACACTGCAACAATTTAATTCAGCTTCTTCTATTATTTACGCTGCAACTCTGTTCATTCCCTTTAAATACTGTTTGTCTTTAGTATAATAGTTAGAGTAAAATCCAAATAAAACTTCATTATAAAACATAAATCCGCTAATATTTGGCTTTAAATTCATCTTCATTAAGGCAAGCGCAGCTTATCTATAATTTTTTACTCAAACCTTTTCTTTTCAACTTTCAATAAATCATTTCCAATTTAATTCGAATTGGAATCGAAACCAAAACCTAGAGGCTATTTTAAAGACAAGAAAAAATCAAGTAAAGCATTTCCTTTTATATAATTAATTTAATCAGATGCGTATTTCATCCATTCATTTTTAAAAGAATCTTGTATATCTTCAAAATTTGATATAGGATTATCAGTATTTATATAATTCTCTTCGAAAGTGTCCATCAAAACCATGACAAACAATTATAACATAATATAACACTACAAGAATATAAATACAATGAAAAATAAAATATTTGAGACTTTTTAAAAAATTATTACAATTGCCACAGCTATTTGTCTCAGCACTACAATTATAATCGCTGTCTCTTGTGAGGTCATACATGATTTTATACCAATCCTCTCCTGTCGATTATCTATATAATGTCATGAAAGCATTTACAAAATTAGGAAAACCTACATAACTCTAAACACCAATTACTTGGTATGGATATAAAATTACTGTATTTCTTTAATTATTATAAATTAACCCGTGTACGTCTAAAAAATTAATATCTCTGAATAAAAAACACCCTAAAACAGAAAAAATAAAATAAACTAAAAAAAGAAGACTAGTAACATTTATAAGAGATGGCATTGAAAAAATTATGACTGCTATCAATCTCTATATCCCTTATAAACTTTTTACAAGCTTTAAAATTCTAGTAACTCTTAAAACTCTAAAAATTCTTATTATTTAAGGTGCTATAGACAAGAATCCACTTTTTGAACCATTTTATGACAATAAATACTAATTTATACTTATATCAAAAATTGATGCACAGACAATAAATAAATCAAATCTTAAATTTATTTTATTTTTATTATAAAATTAACTAATTTTTAAAAATTTATGACTTTTTTTAATTATAAAATCAGAAAAATCTTATAAAATTTTATAGTTGAAATAATCTATATATAATAAAATAATTTTAAAATTTAAAATCAAATTATATTTAAAAATTATTTTTAAAAAAATACGAATAACTTTATAATATATATATATATTTGTTAGCCCGAAAATTTAATATTTTTTATAACTTGATATATATATAATATTTTCTAAATTTAAAATCAAATTTTTTAAAGTTTTTATTTATAAAAATATTCTTATATTTAAAAAAATTGACCACAAGCCCAAAAAATTAAAATTTTTTACCTAGATACATATATCTATAATTTCATTAATAAATTTAAATTTAAAGATAATTTTAAAAACTTAGAATAATTTTTTAATAAAAAATTAATTTTAATTTAAAAACTCATTATTTGATGGGTTTTTAAAATTAAAATTAATTTATAAAAATTAATAATAATTTAAGAAATATAAGATTATTTTAATATGTATAATTATTAATAAAATTAAAGATATATCTATCAAAATATAAAAGATTTTAAATTTTTGATATATGGTTTCATTTTTTAAAAAGTTTAACTTATTTTAAAAAAATAATTTAATCTTGATATTAAATTTAAAAGCAATATTCTATAAATTACTAAAAAAATTTTATAAAATTTAAATTTAAAAACTTAAAAATTAAATAGGATAAATAGAATTCATTTTATTTAACTATAATAATAATTTAAATTTTAAAAATATAATTTAGTATATCTAAAGTTTAATTTCTACTTAAATTAAAATAGACTAAATTTTTGATCCCATATCAATTTTTTATTTTTAAAAGATTAATTATAAAAATTACATACATTTATAAAATTAAAATATATAATAATTTACTAATTCCAAGAATTCTGAATATAAATTTAGAAATCAAGTACAAAAATTTTAAATAGAGCTTCAAAAATAAATACCGCAGTAAAAAAATAATTAGCTAAAACTAAATTTGCACTAAAATCAGGTGTAATATCGTCCTAATCTAAAGCCATAATAACAACATTCCCAATAATAAAACAAATAATTAAAGAGTCAAATAAAATGTGTCTTAAGATTTTTGATAAAAATAATTTGAAAGAATTTTTTGGTTATTAGAATGTAGCTAAATCAATTTTCTCATTATAAATAAGTTAATGCTAAAAATTAGATTAGTAAATTTATATAATAAATTATTTGAATAAAAAATTATTAAGTAGATAAATAATTTAAATCTTATTTGAATAATTTACAATCGAAATCCATTATTCTTATTATTTGTTTAGATATTTGTTTTTGTTTTTTTCTTAGGCAATGCTGAAATTCATACCAATAATAGCTATGAATAAATTAACTGAGAAAACTGAGCCAATCATTATAAACAAAATGTACAAAAAGTTTACATATGTATTGGCTCCTAATGAAGGTCCGACATCAGATTTCCCTCCATTGATGCCCTAAAGCATGTAATCTGGCCAACCTTCTAATGTAGATAACACAAATAGAGATATAAGTGCTCGATATATATTTTCGAAATTTTAATCGTAAACTTACCATCTTCCATTGTACAATTTATAACAATCCTGATAATTGACATTTAAAAAGGGAGGTGAAAGCTATGATGAGAAGCAGAATCCCATAGTCCCCTACATAAGGTTTACATAGAAAATTGCAAACATAATCCTATTTTAAATTAAATTACCAGATCAGCAAAATAACGACAAATACATTTGAAATGCCCGCCATTGACTCTAATAAGCAGTTAACAAGAATTTTCAAATTAGGATTATTGCTTATGAATCTTAGAGACCTTAGAATTCTAAGCATTCTGATAACTTTTATAAAAGAAATGTTGTATCCGGTTAGAGCCATATCAACTATTGAAAACATTACAATGGTAAAGTCCATCTAACACCAAGTATCACGTAAATAACAATTAAAATCAATTATAAATCCTAGAGATATTACTTTTACGGTCATTTCAAAAATAAATATTCCGTTAATTATATAGTCAGTATATTATAGTATTTATCTAAAAATTTATTCACTTTCTAGTAGATTACTAGTATCTGAAACTTACGGAAAATAAGTATCTATAGCAAGCTTTATTGAAGAAATCATAATAATATTTAGAATAAATTTTTCAAATTATTTATTTCTAAAAATCTAAAAGCACCTAAGTTTATTAATTAATTTAAAATAAAATTATAAAACAAAAATAATATTATTTATCATGTAAAAACTTAATTTTTTATTTAATATTTTAATTATTTTATAATATTTTAAATTTAAAGAGCTTTTATAAATCATTCTTCAGTGATTTTATTGGCAACTTCAAAACAAATATTTTTATAAACAATAAATATTAAAATAAATTGATTTATTTAAAATTTACTTTATTCTCAATATATTAGTTTTCGAGAAAATAAAAAGAGAGTCTTCGCACTCATGATTATTTAGTTCATCCATATAATCCATATACTAGGTTGTAGTTTAGACATATACCTCCATTTTTTGATCAGTAAAACGATTATTTATTTATTCCTTAATAAATGATTACAATTTGTATATGAAAAAAAAATAAATTATAAAAATAATAAAAAGAAAATAAATTTTTTAATGGACGTGATTAATTTAAAATTTAAATATGACAGAATTATATTTAATTTAGTTATAAATATAACTTCTTGAATTCGTTTTAAACCTTCGATGTATAATTTATCGTGAGTAATGCTGTCATATTTCTCCTCTTCTTCATCTTCTTAATTTTGAGTAAAGCCGTCTAATAGAACCGCTAAGAAGAGATTTAACAAAACATAATTTTCAACAAAAATTTCAATATAAAGATAAATAATGGAGACGTATTGATTCATTGTTGAGGTCAAAACCTAAGCCATTATACTATTCCAATTTTCACTTTAAAATAATGAATTACAGAGTAAAAATTTAAAAACTCAACATAAAAGAGTCAAAAAGTGTATCATAATTTTAAGTAAACCCATAAAAAGCAATATCCGTTTTTCCTCCAAATAACTGACAGCCAAGCAAGGAGAAAATAAAGATAAATAAAATGACCAAAATCACTAATCTTATTTATAATTTACATATGTTAAATAGATTAATGAGACATTTCTGAAGTACGTTGATTATGACTTTCATAAAAGCAAGTGATCTAAGTAGTTTAGTTATTCTTAGTACTCTAAGAGATCTTAGAATTCTTAAGGATCTAAAAGCCTTTAGATTAGGACCGCTACTCAAACCTTCTTTATATGAATGTACTTAAGTCTAAAATTGAAAAGAATACAATGACACCATCAAAACAATTCATTATTTCTTTTACATATCCTATGGGACCATATGCCACGTTTTTTAGAATAAATTCAAGTATAAATATTCCGGTAAATATATAGTTTAACCTTTATAAAAAATATCTTACATCATTAAAGTTTGATCTTCTTCAACTAAACCATCTAGCATCATTAAAACTGTATTGGCAACTACCTTTTATATAATGAATAAACCGTCCCCATAATGAAATTATCAAAAAATTTTGTATTTAACAATCTTATAATATGCCTATGAATTCCATTTAAAACGCCTTCAATTTTTTTTTCCCAAATTTAGTAATCAATTTACAAGAATTTAGTTTGCTCTTAAAGTTAGTTTAAATTTTTATAAATATTTCTATAAAAAAGTTTATTGGTATTATTAGCATCAAAAACTTAATTTCCGGTAAACTCAATGTCTAATTAAATTTTCCCTTCTTTTATTTATTCTATCAATTTGTCTTTTAAATCTAAATATAATTTATCTTGTTCAAAATCGGGAAATTATACTTTATTTTCATCTTCTTATTCTGAAATTTTAGATAAAAAACCTTAAACCATATTTTATGCTTAAGCATAAGTCTATATTTCCTATTATTATCTCTTTCTCAAACCTTTTAATCTTTGCTTAGTAATTTCATCAGATTAATATTTCTGATTTAAATAATTAGTAAGTCCGAGAATATTGAAAGTCTCCTTATTTAAATAGTCAATTTTTTAATGAAATAGGTTTTCTTATACTGGAATTTACAATCTAAAATATTTGCATTTACTTATTGTAATCTGAAGATAATTTATTCAACAATTATTAATAAAAAATCGAAGATTATTTTGAAATAATTAATTTTTATTTTTCTTCTTTAATTTAATCTATATGGATTTAAAGCTCTTATTTTGTTTTATATGTCTTGGCCTCAACTTAAACTATCTGTGGAATATAGTAATTTATTATAAAATTGCATTATTAAAACTCTAATTCATTTTATTCATTAATTAAACTTTCAATTTTTTCCTTAAGTAAAGGTCGAACTTCATCTTATTAATCATCTTAATAATTTTAAATGTCAGCATTAACGTGGAGTTTCACTTTTTAGTTGTTTAACTTTAATTTATAATTAATTTTTAGTAATAAATTTTATTATAATATCTTGCATTAAAAAATTATTTTTTAGATTTAATTATTTTTAATCGACTTAATTTTTGAATGGAAAACAAAATATTTGGAAATAATTTAATTTTGAAGTTTTTTAAATTTTAGATACTTATTTTAAAATTTAAAAATTTAAATACATTATAATAAAATATTGTAAAGATAATTTTTAAATGAGAAAATTTAATTTTGTTTTAGTAAAAAAAATATATAACTAAAAAATAATTTTAAAAATTTTTAAAAAAATTCAAAATTTTTATATTTAAATATAATAATAATTTTTAAAATTTTTATAAATTATTAAAAATTATTTTTACAATCATTTAATAATTTTTAATTTTGATGTATTTCTAATGATAACTTGATAAATTTATTTTTATTTTTTTCTAATTTAAAAAATTTTTTTATATTTAAAAATCAAATTTTAAATTTTGTTTTTATAAATTATAAAAATAATTTAAAGATAAAGATGTTTGATATATGATTTAAAATTTAATAAATTATTAGGTTATATTTATTTGTTTAAATTTTACTTTTTATACGTAACTTTCTCTTTTTTGATTTTACTCTTCAACTTCCACTATATTCCAGCCTTGAAATTTATTTTCGTCCAGCATTTGATACATAAGATACTTATTAAAGATCATTCCTTTAGAGCTATATAATTAAATGCTATTAGCTTCCATTGAGAACCCATTCAATGTTTGTTTAAAATATTGACCAGTCATTTTGATTTTAACTTCGTCATTAGGTAGTTATTAAGTTTATCTTGAATCTAATTCTGATTTGAAAAGTTAAGCTTCTTATTACATTTAATTTTTTTTCTTTTCTTTTTTTTTGCTCGCAAATTTTTGTTAAGTAAAAATATTTTTAAATTCTTTTTTATTTTCCTAAATTTAAATCAATTTTAATTTAAATATCATAAATTTAAATTTACAAAGACGATTACCCAAATAGGATTTGCATAGTTAATACGATTTAAATTTTAAATGGCCCGAAATTTTCCCAAGATTTAGTAAATCAAAAGAAAAATTATAAACTTTTAAGTTATTTAATAGCCTATATAAAACTTTAAAAATTTAAAATTCATCCCATTAATTAAATAAAAGAAGGATTTTAAAATCGGAGGTTCGACATTTTAAACTGACTCAAAGTTAATCTATAAATTGCCTTAATAAAAAATAATCTATATTAATGAAGATTTACGATATAGTATGATTTTATAATTTTTAATTATTTAAATAGATAAAAATACTAAAATTAACTAAATTTTAATTCAATTAATAATTTATTAATTTAAATTATGGCATTTAAAATTGAATGAAATACTAATAAATGAAAAATTAATTATTTGATAAAAATCTATTAAATTTAATAAAGACCATATTATTATCATCAATGTCTAAATTTATCAAGCTGTTGCTTTTGTTTGTATTACTATTATCATCGGAAAGATTGAACTCGTATAAATCATCGTCCTAAATATTATTATTATTGTCTAAAGGCTAAATTCCTAAATTTTTGATAGAATTCGATTTCTTTAGAGTGTGTTTTGATTATTTTAATAATGAAGTGAATTCATCATCATTTAAATTCTTATTTTAAGTATTTAATTATTCAAAATCACAAGACTATCTGTCTTTATTTGCACTTTTTTCTAAAAGTGAAAGGTCTGTTTAGTTCGAAGCTTATTCCTTAGTTTTGACATTTTAATTACTTGGGGTAATTATTTTTCTTTGAATTAATTATAATTACTTTTACTTTGGTGACTTTTAATTTACTTTGGATGATTTCGGGGAATCTTAATTAGATTTAGGCACCACCTTATTTTTTTAATTTCCCCCTTCCCTTATCTTTTAAACAAATTAGAAAAGCGATTGAAATATGTTTTATGAAACATTTCTAACTTCCATGAAAGATTTTCTGGTTTTATGTTTCATGACTTAAAATATTTCTGCTACAGATTTAGTCTATTCTAAATATTTGTACTTTTTCAAACACTTTGGTTTTTCTCTTTTTGAAACTTCTACCGTCAATCAGCTCTAAAGTTCTACACATACTTAATTCCCATTAGCTTTGTTCTTCTTATTCTTTTTCTTCGACCTAATTTAAATTAATTAACATTTTCTTAAGACTAAAAAAACTTTATTGAGACTATAGCCATAATTAGATTTATAATCACAAATGCCCCGAAAAATACACATATAGAAGAGTAAATAAAGCACAGATAATTAACTGTATCTTGAAGCGCCATCATAATCTAGGTCCACCCTTCCAATGTGCAAGATTAAAAAATCTTTATAAAACAAACTTACTTGGATAAAAGACCAAAAATACGTATCAAAATTAGTCGTATTGTAATTTAATTGGGCAGTGCCTTTTCCACAAGTGTTTCCGAATCTGCCTTTTAAAGCTAGAGGAGTACAATCATTGTCTGTTGTACAAAATAACACATCATTGTTTATATTATTTTAAAGAATACTTATTCCCTAATAATAAAATAAATTACACTCAGAATGTCGAAACAAGTCTACTTTAGTGATCCTTTAAAAACTGCTTAACCAGCTATGGAAAATAAAGTATAGTAAAAAAATATAATCAAAATTATATCTTTAAGCGTATAAAAAGAAGAAAATATTGCATTTAACATCTTTTTAAGAGATTCTATCTTTGCAACAGTTCGCAATGGCCTTAAGATTCTAAGAATCCTAAGACTTTTTAAGCTTTTATCATTGCTAAACTCAGTAATCAAACTTGTAATAACAATCAAAAAATCCAATTTGTTCCAACTGTTACTAAAATAAGAATTCGGTCCGAAATAAAATCTAATTTAAAAAAATTAACCCTAAAGCAAGTATTTTTATAATCATTTCAAAAACGTAGAATGAAAGGAAAAATTTGTTAATTTATACATTATAATCAAGTTAAACATCCGCTAATGGGTCTTCTATAGCTTAAATAAACCTATTTTTAAAAAAATTACGAGTTCATTATGATAATTAGTATGACTGTTGCATCAAAAATTGGAAGCTTTATAAATTTAGCACATTTAGTGGATACCTACTAATTAAACATCATTATTGATTTCCTAAAATTAAACAATGGATAGTCATCCTTGTATTAAATTGTGTATTATAAATCATTCATAAATTCAACCTAATTTAAAAATAAATAACTTTTACAAACTCTTATTTAGCTTTATATTTTTCTAACTTTGAATGATAGTATTTATCAATTTCACTATAATATTCAGTTATTTGATGAGTTCTTTCAAAATCTGTACTTAAATATGAAATCTAATTTAAATTTCAATACATAATCAGCTTTTGTATCCAAACAGTAATGAAAAGGGGGTTAATCAGATTCTTTCATTAATTTCAAGTTTTTTTGAAAATCTTTTATTAGTTCATCCATCTCTATCTAATTAAAAGCCGAATCATCTTGCATAAAGGTTTTTTCAAATATATTGGCTTTATTTTTTGTCAAATTTATAGAACCCTTTACTTTATCAAATGCTTCATCATCTTTTGTCTTACTCATTTGTATTAGTTTATAAATTGTAAGTTTTTAATTTAAATATTATAAATTAGCTTTTGAATTACATAAATTATAATGAAGCTAATATTATAATATAAATGTTTATAAAATTTATAAAAATTTATAATAAATAATTAATATAATAATTTATATTAATTATTTTATAATAAATTTAATATAATAAATA
>Ga0164294_10006147_pt1 | contig 10270 bp, 7 predicted proteins | sample GEODES005metaG_FD_111479 | JGI IMG/M metagenome (GOLD analysis project Ga0164294, IMG submission 111479) | Oligotrophic lake water microbial communities from Sparkling Lake, Wisconsin, USA - GEODES005 metaG | ecosystem: Environmental > Aquatic > Freshwater > Lake | place: USA: Sparkling Lake...
ACCCCGGAGCAAAAGAAAAAACTGGTGGCCGAAGTCACCCGCGTCACGGTGGAAGTGCTGGGTGGTTCGGCCGAGTCGGTGGACATCATCATTCACGAAGTCAAGCGTGACAACTGGGCCACCGGCGGCAAGCTGTGGTCTGAGCCGCGCAGCTAGCCAGGCCGGGCACCCGGCGCAATCAATGCTGCCTCCAGCGCGTCGACAAACATAGCCGCCACGTCAAAGCCGGCCTGGTCAAAAATTTCCTGAAAGCAGGTCGGGCTGGTCACATTGATCTCGGTGATGCACTCGCCGATCACGTCGATGCCGGCCAGCAAGAGCCCGCGCGCGGCCAGCACCGGGCCGACCGCCTCGGCGATCTCGCGGTCGCGTGCTGACAGTGGCTGCGCCACGCCCAAGCCGCCGGCTGTCAGGTTGCCGCGCACTTCATTGCCCTGCGGAATGCGCGCCAGGCAAAAAGGTACGGGCTTGCCGCCAATCACCAGCACGCGTTTGTCGCCCTGGGCGATCTCGGGCAAAAACTTTTGCACCATCACGCTTTGCGCGCCGTCTTTGTTCAGCGTCTCAATGATGCTGCCCAGGTTCATGCCATCGGCCTTGACGCGAAAAATCCCCATGCCGCCCATGCCGTCGAGCGGCTTCAAGATGATGTCCTGGTGCTCGGCATGAAAGCGCTTGATGTCCTGCGCATCCCGCGTGACCAGCGTCGGGCCTATGAACTGCGCAAACTCCATGATGGCGAGTTTTTCGGGGTGGTCGCGCAGCGCACGCGGCTTGTTGAAGACGCGTGCGCCATCGCGCTCGGCTTGCTCGAGCAAATGCGTGCTGTAAAAGTACTCGCTGTCAAAAGGCGGGTCTTTGCGCATGATGACTGCGCCAAAGTCTTTGAGTGCTTGCGGCCGCTCATCAGGCTTTTGCTGCTTGGCTGTGAACCAGTTGACAGCGTTGCCGGTCAATTGGATGTCGCGCACAAAGGCTGTGACCGGCGCGCCGCGCTGCCACATGATGTCCTTGGGCTCGCAGACGCTGATGCTGTGGCCGCGCCGCTGGGCCTCACGCATCATCACAAAGCTGGTGTCCTTGTGGATCTTGAAGGACTCAAGCGGGTCAGCAACGAAAAGAATGTTCATGGCTGGATTTTGGCAGGTCGCCGGCCCCGCCCTCAGATCTCGATCTTCGAGCCCAGTTCCACCACCGAGTTGTTGGGCAGCTTCAGGAAGTCGGCCGCGCCGCTGGCGTTGTGGTGCATTTGCGCAAACAGCTTTTCGCGCCAGGTGGCCATGCCGCCGCCTATGGTCGGGATCACGGTGTCACGTGACAAAAAGTAGCTGGTGGTCATGCTTTCCAACTCGCAGCCCCGGTCTTTGAGGTTTTCCAGCGCTTTGGGCACATTGGGGTCGTTCTTGAAGCCGTAATGCAACACCACTTGCCAGCAGTTGTGACCCAGCGACTCGATCTCCAGCCGCTTGTCGAGGCTGATCCAGGGCACTTCGTGGTTTTGCACGGTGACAAACAGGTTTTGCGCATGCAGCACCTTGTTGTGTTTGAGGTTGTGAAGCAGTGCGTTGGGGACTGTGCCGCTTTCGGCGGTCAGAAAAACAGCCGTGCCATCGACCCGGGCTGGCGGGCTGATGAACACAGATTCCAAAAAAGACGGCAGGTCAATGGCATCCGAGCGCAATTTGCTGTTGAGCAGTTCACGGCCTTTTTTCCAGGTGATCATCAGCGTGAAAATCGCGCCGCCAATAACCAGTGGAAACCAGCCGCCGGCAAACAGCTTCATCATGTTAGAGGCAAAAAAGGCAAAGTCCACCACAAAGAAAATGCCGGTAGCTACCAAGCACAGCCACAGCGGGTACTTCCAGCCATAGCGGATCACGTAAAAGGTCAGTATGGTGGTGATCAGCATGTCGGTACACACCGCAATGCCGTAGGCCGCCGCCAGGTTGCTGGACGAGCGAAACAGCAGCACCGCCAGCACAATGGTGACAAACAGGCCCCAGTTGACCAGCGGCATGTAGATCTGACCGGTGTCGCGCACGCTGGTGTGCTGGATGTTCAGGCGCGGCAGGTAACCGAGCTGGATGACTTGTTTGGTCACGCTGAAAGCACCCGTGATCAGCGCTTGTGAGGCAATCACGGTGGCCATGGTCGCCAGCAACACCAGCGGCACCAGAGCCCATTCGGGCGCCATCAGGTAAAACGGATTTTTAACGGCTTCGGGGTTCTTCAGCAGCAAGGCACCCTGGCCAAAATAGTTCAGCGTCAGCGAAGGCATGACCACTGAGAACCAGGCCAGGCGGATCGGTTTTTTGCCGAAGTGCCCGAGGTCGGCATAAAGCGCCTCGGCGCCGGTCACGCACAGCACCACGGCGCCCAAAATAATGAAGGTGGTTCCGGGGTTGGTCCACATGAATGTCAGCGCGTAATGCGGGCTGACAGCTTGCAAAATGGCCGGGTAAGTGACGATTTGCGAAACACCCAGCAAGGCCAGCACGCCAAACCACACCAGCGTGATGGGCCCGAAGAATTTACCGATGCCGGCCGTTCCGCGTCTTTGCACGGCAAACAGGCCAAACAAAATAATCAGCGTTGCCGGTATCACATAGCTTTTGAAGGCCGGCGAAATCACTTCCAGCCCTTCGACCGCCGACAACACGGAAATAGCCGGGGTGATGACGCCGTCGCCATAAAACAGGGACGTGCCAAAAATGCCGATCAGCAAAAGCACGCGCCGCAGGCGGGGCTTGTCTTTGACCGCCTGCGAAGCCAGCGCCAGCATGGCCACCAGGCCGCCCTCGCCGTTGTTGTCTGCACGCAGCACCAGGAGTACGTACTTGATCGAGACGATCAGCGTCAGTGTCCAGAAAAAGATGGACAAGATGCCATAGACATTGGCTGGAATAAATTCGACATGCCCGGAGCCGAAGACTTCCTTGATGGCATACAGAACACTGGTGCCGATGTCGCCGTAGACGACACCGATAGCGCCCAGGGTGAGCGCTGTGAGGGATGTTTTTGAGCTGGTCACAAAAAATTCCCCTGTTGGCGTACTCAGCGTCTGGGGGAATGGTTGTAGAGAGGTTGGCTATTTTGCGCCTGAGCCGCAGCTGCGCAAGCCGGGCTGGACTAAGCTGGCACAAAAAACTTGGGTTTTGTTGCAACGCAGCAACTGAAGAAGGCGCCGCAGGCCTTTTGCCGGCCGGCGGTCCTTAAACCCTTGTCAAAAAGGCCTCAGTCGTAGACCTCGGCCAGCGGATCCGTGCCTTCGAGCTCGTAACTGGCGGCCAGCATGGCCAGGCGGGCAATCACGCCGTACATGTAAAAGCGGTTCGGGCTGCTGGAGCCGGGCTTGCGGCCGGGCTGGGGCAGGCGGGAGCTGTCGGCAAAGGCCAGCGGCACAAAGCTGGCACCGGGGGCGTTCAGGCTTTCATCGACTGCACGCTCGGCATGCACCCGGTAAAAACCGCCCACCACAAAGCGGTCCATCATGTAGACAACCGGCTCGGCCACGGCATCATTGACGCGCTCATTGGTCAGCACGCCTTCCTGGACGATCACCTCGGTGAGTGTCAGTCCCTCTTGGGGCTTGATGTTTTGCAGATCCAGGTCTTTGACATCGCGCACCGTCATGATGCCCATGCCGCAATTGCCGTTGTCTGCTTTGACAATGACAAATGGCTTGTCATTGATGCCGTACTCTTTGTACTTGCGCCGGATTTTGGTCAGCAAGGCATCCACATGGCTGCTCAGGCTGTCCATGCCCACGCCCGCCGCAAAGTCCACTTCACCACACTTGGCGTACAGCGGATTGATCAACCACGGGTCCATGCCCAGCAGCTTGCCAAAGCGCTTGGCCACCTCTTCATAAGCTTGAAAGTGGCGCGACTTGCGCCGTACTGACCAGCAAGCGTGCAGCGGCGGCAGCAAAAACTGCTCGTGCAGGTCTTCGAGCATGCCGGGAATGCCGGCCGACAAGTCGTTGTTCAGCAAAATTGTGCAGGGGTCAAAATCTTTGAGCCCCAGGCGTTTGTCGCTGCGGATCAGCGGCTCGATGGTGATGGCTTCGCCGTTGGGCACGTTAAAGCTGGTCGGCTCTTTGATCTCGGGGTTGAGCGAGCCAAAGCGCACGTTCAGTCCGGCCTGGTGAAAGATGCGCTTGAGCTGCAGCAGGTTGGACAGGTAAAAAGTATTGTGCGTGTGGTTCTCTGGCACCACCAGGAGATTGCGCGCCTCAGGGCAGATTTTTTCGATGGCCGCCATCGCCGCCTGCACTGCCAGTGGCAGCATCTCCGGGGTCAGGTTGTTCCAGCCGCAAGGAAACAGGTTGGTGTCTACCGGCGCGAGTTTGAAGCCCGAATTGCGCACATCCACCGAGGTGTAAAACGGCGGCGTGTGCTCCATCCACTCCAGGCGAAACCAGCGCTCGATGGCCGGCATAGAGTCCAGGACGCGCTGCTCCAACTCGTTGATCGGGCCGTTCAGGGCGGTGATGAGATGGGGAACCATGCGGCCACTTTCAGGTCAAATATTGTTCTCAGTGCGAAACCGCTTACCGATACTACCCACAGATGGTGACATTTCTACGGCTTGCAATACCAGCCGGCTGTTCATCCCCGAACTTCACCTTCGCCCAGCACCACGTACTTGAGCGATGTCAGCCCTTCAATGCCGACCGGCCCGCGGGCGTGGAACTTGTCGGTGCTGATGCCGATTTCGGCGCCCAGGCCGAACTCGAAGCCGTCGGCAAAGCGCGTGCTGGTGTTGACCATGACGCTGGCCGAGTCGACCTCACGCAAAAAGCGTTGGGCGCGATCGCGGTCACGCGTGATGATGGCGTCAGTGTGGTGGCTGGAGTAGCGGTTGATGTGATCAATCGCCTCATCGACGCCGGCCACCACCTTGATGCTGATGATGGGCGCCAGGTATTCCTCGTACCAGTCCTGCTCGGTGGCTGGCTTGAGTGTGGCGCCGGGCTGGGCCGCTTGCAGTAAAGCCAGCGATTCGGCGTCGCAGCGCATCTCAACACCCTTGGCCGCGTAAATAGCGCCGATGGCAGGCAGAAATTCGGCAGCAGCAGCACGCGCTACCAGCAGCCCTTCGGCGGCGTTGCAGGGGCTGTACTTCTGGGTCTTGGCGTTGTCAGCCACGTTCACGGCCATGGCCATGTCGCAAAAATCATCCACATACACATGGCAGTTGCCGTCCAGGTGTTTGATGACAGGCACTTTGGCGTCGCGGCTGATGCGCTCGATCAAACCCTTACCGCCGCGCGGAATGATGACGTCGACAAACTGCGGCATGGTGATCAGCATGCCGACGGCTTCGCGGTCGATGCTGGGCACCAGTTGCACCGCGTCGGCCGGCAGACCGGCCGCCACCAGCGCCTGCTGCACCAGCGCGGCCAGCGCCTTGTTCGATTCAATCGCTTCAGAGCCGCCGCGCAAGATGCAGGCGTTGCCGCTTTTGATGGCCAGTGAGGCGGCTTCTATGGTGACGTTGGGCCGGCTCTCGTAAATCATGCCGAACACGCCAATGGGCACGCGCATCTGACCGACGCGGATGCCGCTGGCTTGCTGTTTCATGCCGATGATCTCGCCGATCACGTCGGGCATGGCGGCCAGCTGCTCGCAGCCCACAGCCACGGTTTCCAGCGCGTCGGCGCTGAGCTTGAGTCGATCCAGCATGGGGCCGGACAAACCGGCAGCGGCGGCGCGGCTCAGGTCGCGTTGGTTGGCAGTTTGCAGTGCGGCAAAGTTCTCGCGCAGCAGTGCAGCCAGCTGGGCCAGCGCCTTGTTTTTGAGCGCAGCAGGCGCTTTGGCCATCAAGGCCGAGGCGGCTTTGGCCTGGCTCCCCAGCGTTTGCATCAGGCGCGCAAGATCGCCGTCTTTGACGGGGACTGTGGAGAGGTCGGGCGCGTTCATGCCCCCATTTTGCCGCAAGCGTCCATGCACTCGTTTATTCGCGGCTGCCTGGGTACCCGGATTCAATGCAGTTGTTGCCGCCGCCCTTAAGCGCTAGAAGGCGCTTTGTATTTTTCTCGGTGCTTTTCATGTGACCGTTTGCAAGGCGTGCGGTGCTGGTTGGCGGCCGGTGATCAGGCGCTCCATCAGTTCTTGGACAGACCGTATCTCGCGACCGAAGGGGAGCGTACCGGCGCCGCGAAAGAACAAACCTTTGTCGATTTCACCAGCCATCGCATGACCGAGTTGCTGGTCAATGCAGAACTGGCCCATGGCCGCGTTGCCGTCGCGCAGGCCGCAGTGGCTCAGGCAGTCAAAAGACATATTGCATTTTTTCTTTTCGTGGGCATTCGCCTGCAGCTTGTGCTCGATGCGCAGGTATTTGTTGAGCCAGGGGGTGCGCACGGCGCGTGCCGGCAGGCCGGCCACACTGATGAACTCCACCATGTCTTCCTGCCCGGCCTCGGCCAACACCCGTTTGAAGGCCGGGTCTGCATCGCATTCCAGGGTGACGGCAAAGGCCGTGCCCAGCTGCACCGCCGCCGCTCCCAGCGCCTGAAGGCGCAGGATGTCAGCATGGCTGCTGATACCACCGGCTGCAATCAAGGGGATCTCGCGCTCAATGCCCGCGCTCTTGAAGAAAGCCAGCACTTGCGGAATCACACTCTCAAAGTCAAAGCGCGGGTCTTGCAGGTCAGCCACTTTGGCAGCGCCCAAGTGACCGCCCGCCAGGCGCGGATGCTCAATCACGATGGCGTCGGGCAGCCGGCCTTTCTTTTCCCATTTGCGTACCACCAGCTGCACACCGCGCGCGTCCGACAAAATCGGTATCAAGGCCGTAGCCGGAAAGTCTCGCGCGATCTCGGGCAAGTCCAGCGGCAGGCCGGCGCCGACGACGATGGCATCTGCGCCGCTGGCCAGTGCCTGGCTTACATACGCCTCGTAAGCGCTCAGCGCTTTCATCACGTTGACCGCGATCAGGCCCTTGCCGCCGGCGATCTGGCGGGCGCCTTGGATCTCGCGGTCCAGCGCCAGCAGGTTGGCCGCGTCAATCAGCTCGCGCGCATTGGCTTCTTTGTCCAGGTGGCCGGTTTGCGCCATCAGGTCAGGGTGGCGCCGGCGCAGGTCCACAGCCGAGACCGTGCCCATCGCGCCCAAGCGGGCCACGGCGCCGGCCAGGCCGCTGGCGGAAACACCCACGCCCATACCGCCTTGCACCACGGGCAGCAATTCCCGACCGGCCAGTTGAAGCGGGCGCAAGCCGCCAGCCAGTGCCAAATCACTGAGGATTGATTGGTTCATCGTTTTCCGCCTCTGGTTGAAATGGGCCTATGCCCATGTTCAAGGCTAACGATGACGGCAGGTCCAGACCTTGTTATGCATCAAGCGCAGGCGTTTTTTTCTGCCGTGCTCAACTGTTTAGGCGTCAGCGCTGCAGTGAGCGCGCGCTGCGGCCGGCCTGCGGCGCAGCACAACTGCTGCACAACATGCCGGCCAGCCTGTGCAGCGATTGCCAGCCATCGCTTGGCCAGTCGGGCTGCTTGAGGCCTTTGACGATGCCGTCCACCTTGTGCGCTGACTGCAGCAGCTTGGCCAAGGTGGGCTCGTCGATTTGAGGCAGGACCCGCTCGAACAGCTTTTCTTTGGCACCCCAAACCCGGTTTTCCCTGAGCGCCATCGGCAAGGGCCGGCCGGCGGCCATGGCGTCTTTGACGCGTTTTAAGCTGCGTATGTCTTCGGCCAGTGCCCAGTGCACCAGCACCTCGGACTCACCTTCGGCCTGCAGGCCGTCGAGCATGCGGGCCACGCGCAGCCCCTGTCCGGCGAGCACCGCTTCTGATAATTTAAAGACGTCATAACGCGCCACATTGAGCACGGCGTTTTCGACCTGGTCAAAACTCAGCACGGTGGGCTGGCGCGGGTTGAGCGTGGGGTACAGCAGCGCAAGCTTCTGGATTTCCTGGTGCGCTGCCAGCAGATTGCCTTCGACGCGCTCGGCAAAAAAATGCAGGGTGCGCTGGCCTTCTTCGCCGGGTGCGACCTGCAGGCTGTGCTGCTGCAAGCGCTGGGCTATCCAGGCCGGCAGGTTGCGGCGATCCACCGGGTCCAGCCGGATGGTCACGCCAAAGCTCTCGAGCGCGCCAAACCAGGCGCTCTTGCTACTCAGGCTGTCGAGTTTGGGCAGCAGCACCAGCGTCAGCGTAGCGTCGTCACCTTGGGCGCGCTCGGCGATTTGCTGGAGTGCAAGCGAGCCGTCTTTGCCCGGTTTACCGCTGGGGATGCGGATTTCTACAATCTGCTTGTCAGCAAACAGGCTGAGCGAGCCGCCGCTGGCGAGCACCTCGCTCCAGTCGAAATGGGCGCCGGCCACAGTGTGCACTGTGCGTTCGGTATGGCCGAGCTGGCGGGCATGGGCGCGCAGCGTGTCGGCACATTCTTGCACCAGCAAGGGTTCGTCGCCATACAGCGTGTAAAGGCTTTTGAGCCCGCGCTGCAGGTGTTCAGAGAGTTGCGCGCTGGCCAGTTGCATGGGGCAATCTTACGCCCGGAGTTTTTTTAAAACGCGCGCACCGAAGACAAGCGGCGCATGATTTGCTGAACCAGGTCGCTTTGCATGTCGCGGTACAGCAAAGCTTCTTCGTTTTCTTTGGCCAGGGCAGCGCTTTCGTTGTAGCTGATGTCGCGTTGCTGTTGCAGTTCGGTCAGCTCCATCAATTCCCTGTCCTGGGGCGTGCGCAGCCGGAAAGAAAAAAGCGTGCGCAGCTGGAACTCCCGCACCTGGCCGGCGCTGCTGGTGCCCAGCACGGTTTTTTCGCGCTGGTCCGCCAGGACATCCAGAATCACGTCGGCTTCCAGCATTTGCTGCGGGTTGGAGATCACGCGCAGCGCGCTGTTGGCCGTCAGGGCACGCCGGAGGTCGTCGCCCAAACCGGAGCTTGCCGGCGCATTGACATAGATGGATTTGAACGCGAAATTAGGCGTGCCGCGAAGGCGAAATCCGCAGCCGGCAGTCAGCAGTACGCCCGCACCAGCCAGTGACAACATGAGGCGACGTTGCATGGTCTGAACTCCTTTTAGACGACGATGTTGACAAGCCGGCCCGGCACAACAATCACTTTCTTGGGGGCAGCGCCGTTGGCTGCACGCACAAAAGCTTCGCTGGCCAGTGCCGCAGCCTCTATGGCGGCTTTGTCGGCGCCGGCCGGCACGGTCAGGGAGCCGCGCAGTTTGCCGTTGACTTGCAGCATGAGTTCGATCTCGTCTTGCTGCAGGGCGGCTTCGTCCACGCGGGGCCAGGGCGCGTCAAGCAGCTCGCCGTGTTCTGCGGCATAAGCCAACGCGTTCCACAAGCCATGGGTGAGGTGAGGTGTGGCCGGGTAGAGGCAGCGCAGCAAAATGCCAAAGCCTTCGCGCAGCGCTGCCAAGGACGCGGCATGAACTTCACCTTTAAAGTCTTCCAGCGCATTGAGCATCTTCATGCTGCCTGAGACCACCGTGTTGTATTGCATGCGCTGGTAGTCGTAGTCCACCTGCTTGAAAATGGTGTAGACCTCGTGGCGCAGGCTTTTGCTGTCTTTGTCCGGTGTACCAGAGCCGCCTGCTGTGCCCATGCCCGCGAGCTTGAAGCCGAAGTTCCAGACGCGGCGCAAAAAGCGGTAAGAGCCTTCAACACCGGCTTCGTTCCACTCCAGTGTGGCTTCGGGCGGGGCGGTGAACATGGTGTACAGGCGCGCGGTGTCAGCGCCGTATTTTTCGATCAGGTCTTGCGGGTCGACACCGTTGTTCTTGCTCTTGCTCATGGTGCCCACACCTTCGTAGGTGATCAGCGTGCCGGCAGGCAAGTCGCCCTTGGCTTGTTTGAGCTTGGCGCCCAGCACCTTGCCGGCCTCGTCATGAAAGTCCTCGACCTCATGCGGCCAGAAATACTCGATACCGCCCTTGTCGGTCTTGCGCGTGTAAATGTGGTTGAGCACCATGCCCTGCGTTAACAGCTTGGTGAAAGGCTCGTCAATTGTCACCAGGCCCAGGTCACGCATGACCTTGGTCCAAAAGCGTGCGTATAGCAAATGAAGAATCGCATGCTCAATGCCGCCGATGTACTGGTCCATGCCGCTGCCGCCTGTGGCGGCATTCTGGTCCCGCATCCAGTAGTCGGTACCGGCACCCACCATTTGAGCGCTGTTTTGCGGGTCGCAGTAGCGCATGAAGTACCAGGACGAATCGACAAAGGTGTCCATGGTGTCCGTCTCGCGCCGGGCGGCTTTGCCGCAAACGGGGCAGACCACGCCGGCATGAAAGCCTTCGTG
>Ga0164294_10006148_pt1 | contig 10270 bp, 8 predicted proteins | sample GEODES005metaG_FD_111479 | JGI IMG/M metagenome (GOLD analysis project Ga0164294, IMG submission 111479) | Oligotrophic lake water microbial communities from Sparkling Lake, Wisconsin, USA - GEODES005 metaG | ecosystem: Environmental > Aquatic > Freshwater > Lake | place: USA: Sparkling Lake...
ATCTAATTAAAAAGAATCATCTTTTCTAAGAGCTTATACCAAAGTAAAAATCTATTGATCGCATTAACTTCGTCTTTTTAGGCGCTGTCGCGTAAATCAAGTTTTTCTAAGTTTTAATTTTCCCTCAAAAATACTTTGCTACTGCGATCAATAGATTTTTACTTTGGTATAGACGGGCTCTAAAATATAATTCCAAAACAATGAATTCCAAAAAAGCCTATTCTTTATTTGAAACTTCAGTAGCCATAATAATTCTCTCCCTCTTGATTGGAAGCGTCATACAAGGCAGTCGCATGGTTGCGATGTATCGCCTGCAAACCTCGCAAAGCCTTACTCAAAGTTCGCCAGTTAATGCAATAAAAAATCTTGTTACCTGGCTGGAAGCAGCGTCGGAAGCTAGTTTTGATGATGCGGAGGAAGTAGACGGCTCTATAATCACCAATTGGTATGATATAAATCAACAAACGAATGTGAAAAATAATGCTGTAAATAATTCAGCCACCGCAAGTGACCATCCGACTTACAAAAGCAAGTGTATCAATAATCTTCCCTGCCTTCAGTTTAACGGCACTTCGCAATATATGGATATAGTCCAAAATGCTGGCTATACTAATGAGTTAACCATATTTGTGGTGCTTGCTCCATACAATAATGAAAATTCTGATAACCATACAATTATCGGAGCAGCTGGTGGATGGACAAGTGGTATTAGCTTCCGCTTTAAACGCTCTTTAAATATAGCTTATCAAACTCCAAATCCTAATAACAATAATGCAACTGGCGCGGTTATTGCCAATAAAAATTATATAGCTGCCGTAGTTGACGGTTATAGCACTATCACCTCCTATCTTAATGGAAAAGCCACTTCAACCACAAGCGTTTCAGCTGGCGACCGCCTGACCAAAAGTTTATCTTCACTTAATATCGCATCTTCATCAATTAGTGCCCGCAATAATTTCTTTGATGGCAATATTGGCGAAATAATAATTTTTGATCGCGCTTTAAAAAATTATGAAAGGCAAAATATTGAAAAATATCTAAGCCAAAAATGGCAGATTCCGCTTTCGTAAATTTATATTTTTAACGCCACTTTACCAAAATTAATCACGATTTTATCTGCCAGCTCTAGCTGCACCAAGGCAATGTTTAAAAGCTTGATTGGCACTTGCATTTGTTGAATAATTTCATCAATCGCAACTGGAGTTACACTTAATCTTGAAAAAATTTCCTGACGTATTTTTTTCACATCATCGTCGCTTGGTAATTTTACAGTTGGAGCTATTAATTCTTCTAAATCAGGTTCACGCAATATTTCAAAACCTCTCAATTGTGATTTTAATTTTGGTAATTCGTCCAAAATATCAGAAATATTTTCAATCATTTTGGCTCCATCTTTTATCAAGCGATTTGTGCCATGACAGCGCGAATCAAAAGGCGATCCCGGCATAGCAAAAACTTCGCGACCTTGTTCGCGAGCAAATCTTGCGGTAACCAAACTTCCCGATCTCAATCCTGCTTCAACTACGATTACACCAAGAGAAAGCCCTGAAATTATACGATTACGCTGCACAAAATTTCCGCCTTTTGGTGGCATTCCAAAAGCATTTTCTGAAACCAGCAAACCCTGCTTTAAAATTTTGCTATAAAGATGCTCATTTTCTTTGGGATAAATATGATTAATTCCACCCGCGATCACCGCAATTGTACCGCTTAAAATTGAAGCTTCATGAGCTGCAGAATCAACGCCACGTGCCATTCCTGAAACTGTAATGACGGAGTTTTGCCCTAATTCCAGTGCTATTTTTTTGGCAAAAGTAATGGCATTAAATGAAGCATTTCTCGGGCCAACCACAGCGATTGTGTCGCGGTTAAAAAATTCAATATCACCATAAACAGTTAAAATCGGCGATGGATCAGGAATTTTTTGCAATAATTTAGGATATTTTTCTTCAGAAAAAATCAGGATTTCAGCGCCAAAATTTTTGGTATTTATCATCTCATTTTCAGCATCTTCTAAAGTGCAAACTTTGATTTTGCGCTTTAATCCTCCCGCCGCAGCATAATCAGCAACTTGCTGGAGAGCATTTTCAACTGATCCAAAAATTTCGATTAGACGGAAAAAAGTTGATTTGCCGATATTTTCGCTGCGGGCAAGACGCAGCCAGTTGAGCTTCTCGATCATGGTGTTTTGGGTTTAATTTTTGGTGAAAATTTAAAACTTCTAACTTTTTATTTTGTAACCTTTTTTTATGAGGAAATAGAGAGTAGTTCCTAAAGTCAGATTGATAGTGATAATGTAGATAATACCTGTCAACAAGTTTCCATCATGATGCCCGGTTAAACCAAAACGAAATCCATCAATCATGTAGAAAAATGGATTGAAATGCGAAATATTACGCCAAAATTCTGGCAAAGCGTTAGTTGAATAAAAAGTTCCAGAAAGAAAGGTTAAGGGCGTGATTACGTAGCTGGTCATTGCCGACATGTTATCGAATGTTTCTGATATCACGCCACATAAAACACCAAGCAAGCCAAGAAACATACAGGCAGCAAAAAGGTAGAAAAAGGCGTAAGAAAATGAATAAAAACTCAGCGGCACAAAAATCAAGATTACTAAAAATGCTACAATACCAACACAAATTCCGCGTAAAATTGCGCCAAGGGTAAAGGCAAAAAGTAATTCAAAAGCGCCGAGTGGCGGAATTAAATAATCAATAAAATGCCCCATCACCTTTCCCATTACAAAAGAGGAAGAAGAATTGGCAAAAGAATTTTGCATTGCTGCCATCATGATTAGACCAGCAGCCATAAAGGTAGCGAATGGAACACCCTCAATCTCGGCAATATGATTGCCCACTGAAAGCGAAAAAACTGCTAAAAAAAGAATAATATTTACTACCGGCGAAAATAAAGTTTGGTGATAAACTTTCAAAAAACGCCATACTTCTTTTTTCAACAGCGTGAAGGCGCCAAACCAATTTATTGACATAGAATTGTTGTTAAGTTTTGATTAGATAAATTAATTCATTTTTAGATTTTTAAATCATGACTACCTTAGAAACACTTTTATCCGATTTCAATTCGCAAATTTCAAAAATTGAAAACAAGCAACAATTAGAAGAAATCCGCATTAATTTTTTAGGCAAAAAAGGTTTTGTAACCGAACTCTTTTTGCAGTTAAAAAACGTTGCTAATGAAGAGAAAAAAGCTTTTGGTGCGGCAATTAACCAGATTCGCGATGAAGTTACTAAAAAAATCGACGCCGCAAAAAACGATTTTGAAAATGCCGAATTAAATGATAAATTACAGGGCGAAAAAATTGATCTAAGCGCGCCAATTCGTAAGCAAAATCAAGGCTTAATTCACCCGATCAATAAAGTGATGCAAGAAATTGAGCAAATTTTCGGCGAACTAGGATTTGATTTTGCTCAAGGCCCAGAAATTGAAGATGATTTTCATAACTTCACGGCTTTGAACATGCCAAAAGATCATCCGGCGCGTCAAATGCAGGATACTTTTTATCTAGAAAATTCTGAACTTTTACTTCGCACACACACTTCAAATACGCAAATCAGAAAAATGCTAAACTCGCAACCACCTTTGAAAGTAGCAGCTTTGGGTCGAGTTTTTCGTCGTGATTCTGATCAAACTCACACGCCAATGTTTCATCAATTTGAAGGCTTTGTGGTTGATGAAAATGTAAATATGGGTCACTTAAAATGGACTTTAGAAAATTTTTTAGAAAAGTTTTTTGAAGTAAAAAATGTTGAATTGCGTTTTAGACCAAGTTTCTTTCCTTTTACCGAACCATCAGCGGAAGTTGATATAAATTATTCGCTAGAAAATGGCCGCATCAAAATCGGCAAAGGTGATAAATTTATGGAAATTTTGGGATGCGGAATGATTCATCCAAATGTTTTAAAAAACTGCAATATTGACCCGACGAAATATCAAGGATTTGCATTTGGAATCGGCATCGAACGCCTTGCAATGTTGAAATATGGCATCACCGATTTGCGCATGTTTTTTGAAAATGATGTTAGGTTTTTGAAGCATTACGGGTTTAACAATTAATTAAATTCAAACTTTGTTTGAATTTAATTAATTTTGAATTGCTTGCGCGCACAAAGCTTTTGGTTTTTTAAAACATCTGCTTCACCTTCGCTGCCATGTAATGCGATTGGAAAGTCGTCTTTTTTTCAAATCCATATTCCAAGGTAAAAATTATATCTTCTTCGTGATCCGCCTCAATTTCAGCGCCGAGTTTTAAACTGCCGCGATCAAGATTAGAAATTTGCGTGCTAAAACTTGTTGCTTGACCATCGAAGCTACTCACTGTAATTGGCGCATCATTTATAAAACTATAGCCATAAGAAACTTTCAAAAGTGAATCTACTTTTTTTAACTCCGGAAATTCCGGAATTTTTGTCGTTACAAAACCTAAATTTGCACCAATCCGACTTTCTAAAAAATCTGCAGAAATATTTTTTACATTTAAATTTAAACTATCTGCACCTTTCTCGCTGTATCCTTGAATATTAGTACGAACAAAACTCATCGAAACTTCCGGCTGTAAATTAAAGCCATATTTTAACTTTTGCGCAAACCCAGCTTTGGCTTTAGCGATATAAGTTTGACCATTAAATTTTGCAGTTGCATTTGTATCAACTGCCACAATTGAACGATTGGAATTATATTGATTCCAGGCAATGCCAGCAAGGCTATCGAAAAAATATTTGTTAAAATTATAACCGCTGTAAAAATTAATTTGGTAAGTGTTGGTTACATTATTTTTTGATGAATCAAGCGATTTTAAATTTGAGCGGGCATAGCTTAAAGCCGTGCCAATTGTAGATGAATTGGAAATCTCGCGATCCAAACCAACTACCAATCCAATTGTATTTACTTTGTAACCTTCATCATCTTCAACCGCATTTTGAGTTGCAGAATTACCAAAAGCTTGAGTCCAAATTCCGCTTTTCAAATCACTATTGGCATTAATTTTTCGCAAGCGGTTTTCGGCAGTTTTAATCGAATTTGTCGCAATATTAATATTATTATAGATCATTGCCTTGCTTGATTGCGGAGCTACTTGATTTAGTGATTTTGTTATTTCATTGCTAGTTCCTAAATATTCCTGAAATGCCAATAATTTACCCGAAGAATCAGCGCCAATTTGATTAAGATTTTGATAAATATTTTGAGAATTTTTATTACTGGTAACAACCGATGCTGCAAGTCGATCAATGTTTAAAATCAAATTATTGGCGCTCGATTGTATGGTGAATTTTAACAGGCCATAAACATTAGAATTTACACCATTTACAGAAATATTTTTATCGTTAATTGCATTTATTGATCCACTGTTAGCGGTTACAATTGTAAGCTGTGTGCCATTTGCAATATATCCTTGATTAGCACTTGTGATGATTTTTAAATTGGAATTTTCATCAATATTTGCCGCACCTAAAACTGTAAAATTTCCAACACCATTTTCTTTCAGTGCAACAGATAAAATATCGCCACTTAATAAAGAAAAATTGCCGTTGATTATTTGATTATTGGATCCGATATTAATCGTGCCAGAACCGCTTCCGATAAGGTTTCCAAAGATTTCTAAATTATTATTTGCAGAAAAATCAAAATCGCCGCCAACTAAAATATTATCAGCATAAATATTGTTATCATAAGTCAAAGAAGCGCCGGAATTTATATTGAAATTAGCCAGAGAATTTCCTGAAATTCCTAATGAATTTATAGGCGCAAAATCAATTCCTGAAATATTTAAAGTTCCACTGGAATTAGAAAGACCTTGAATTGCGGCGTTTACCAAAGATCCATGACTTAAAGTTAAAGTAGAATTTGCATCAAGAAAAATTGCACTAGCTTCAATTTTATTTTGTGAATTTAAAGTGGTGCCGGAAGTTATGGTTAAATTTGTTAAATTAGAAAATGCCGAACTTTGGTTAAAATCTGCGGCAATATTTATATTTCCTAAGCCTCCTAAAACCTCGCCATTTATGCTTCCGCCATAAATATTTAAAACACCTCCACCCAAACGAATGCCGCCGTTTAAAATGCCATAATTATTAATTATTGAATTAGCGCCGGAGTTATAAATTGCATATTTTGTAGCAGTTACCAAGCCGGAATTGGTGATTATTGAATTATCGCCTTCTGTAATTATTGCGTAAATACTTGCGCTATTTTGCGGAGTTATAGTTCCTGAATTAGCAATTTGGGTATAATTATCTTTAGCGTAAATTCCATGCGAATGACTGCTAATTGAGCCAGAATTATTTACAGTGCTAAAATTTGTTGAACTAGCTCTGGAGCTACTTGCGGCACTTACATAAATTCCGTAAGTTTGCGAAGTTGTAACTGATCCCGAATTGCTAACCGAGTTATTATCACCATTTAAATATATGCCGTAAGAACTGGTGTTTGCTGTAGAAATTGCACCGGAATTATTGGCAGAATTACTATTGCCGCCTAAATAAATTCCATAAGAAGTTGTGCCTTGCGTGCTTACAGTTCCCGAGTTTGTGACTATTGAAAAATTACCAACACTAATACCGCGCCCCGAACTTCCGGTAGTTAAAATTGTGGCGCCCAAAGAATTTGTTATCTGGTTATAATTGCCACTCGATCTAATGCCGTAAGCGCTGGAAGTAGCACCAAAATTTCCGGTTGTGATAGTAAAAGTATTTTTAATTTTATTTAAAGATGAGCTAGTTCCAACTAGCGAACTTATAATTCCACTAGCGCTGGTTGTGATGTCAGACGGAGTTGTATAATCAGTTTGGCCAGAAGTTAGAGTAACGGCCTTTGCGGAATTAGTAATAAATAGCAGACAGCAAAATGCTAAAAAGCGGTGACTTTTTTTAAACATTGGTTTTCGGGTTTTTATTGTGTGGTGTTTGGTATTTCGGGGCGGTTTTTTAAAAAAGGTTTTAGAAAAATACTAGTGAATTTTGCATTACAATTTTCTTTCTAACAAAATTCTGGCTGCTCAGTTTCAATTTTCAGCTTCTTGCCAAAATAATCGTCAATCTCAATTTTATAAGCATGCAAGCAAAGTCGCTTGCAAATATCTTTGCGCAAAACTTCTTTTCCGCCATATTTTACATCATTAATAATTGCATGGCCAATTTCTTTGCAATGAACCCGCAACTGATGCGTTCGGCCAGTTAATGGCTTTAATTCAAGCAATGAATGATCAAAAAAACTGCGCAATAATTTATAATCGGTAATTGCTTCTTTTCCTTCAGCAAAGTCGGGCTGAACTTTTTCATTTTTGCCTAAAAGTTTTTTGCGCAACGGAATATTAATTGTGCCTTCCGGTTTTTTAACAATGCCGCGAACCAGCGCCAGATAAGTTTTCTTGATAGTTTTATTTTTAAAACCATCGGTTAAAAATTCGGCAGCTTTAGAATTTTTGGCAATTAATAAAATGCCGCTGGTGTCTTTATCTAAGCGATGAACCAGCTGTAATTCGGTGTCGTTTAAAAAATCATCAACTGAAATTTCGATTCCACTGCCGCCTTGAGTGGCAAGGCCTGATGGCTTGTTGATGGCAATTAAATTTTCGTCTTGAAAAATTATCCAAGAAGAAAATTTCTTTAATTTTTCTGCAGAAACTTTGGGTTTTTTGTTTTCGGTGGCGTATCTTTTATTTAATTCGGTGAAAACTTCAATTTGGTCTGCTTCGTGAGTTTTGTAGGCTGCATCAACTCTTGCGCCATTTACTTTTATTTTTTTTTCGCGAATTACTTTTTGTGCCAATCCAAAAGAAATATCAAATTTTTTGCAAAGATATTTATCGAGACGAAGTCCGGCGAGATCTTTTGTTACTTGGAATAAAGACACTTTAAGAAATAATTAATTTTGTTGAATAAAAGCCAAAAAATAACGCCATGATTGAAATTGCAACTGATGCAAATGCATAAAGCAAAGCCTGAGAATATTGTCCGGCGCTGGCGAGGCGGAAAAAATCTAAAGAAAAAGCAGAAAAAGTTGTAAAACCGCCAAGGAAGCCGGCAAATAAAAATGCTTTTAATCGCGGGTCGAAATTGTCGAAATTTTTAATGACGAAATAATAGAGAATTCCAGCTATCATTGAGCCTAAGACGTTAACGAAAAAAGTTCCCCAAGGAAATTTTGCGACTAAAGAATTATTGGTTTTAACCAAAGAAATTATCGCCTCCGAAGAAAGATAACGGGCGATCGATCCAAGTGCGCCGCCGATTGCGATTAAAAGAAGGTTCATAATTATGGAATTGTGGTTAGTTTGGTATATACCAAAAAAATTATGCCAATTTCTTTAACTTCTCCGCTAAATCAGTTTTTTCCCAAGAAAATCCGCCATCTGCATCTGGTGTTCTTCCGAAATGTCCGTAGGTCGCAGTGCGTTTATAAATTGGTCGATTTAAGGCCAAATGATTTCTGATGCCGCGCGGACGCAAATCGATTAATTCATTAATATCTTTCACTAAATCTTTGCCAACAACGCCGGTTTTATGATTATTGACATAAAGCGATAAAGGCTTGGAAACACCAATTGCATAAGCAATTTGAATTGTGCAACGCTCGGCTAAACCTGCAGCAACAACATTCTTCGCCAAATAGCGCGCCATGTAAGCTGCGGAGCGATCAACCTTGGTTGGGTCTTTTCCAGAAAATGCGCCGCCACCATGTGGAGCAGCGCCGCCGTAGGTATCAACAATAATTTTTCTTCCGGTTAACCCAGTATCGCCATCCGGGCCACCAATTACAAATTTTCCTGTTGGGTTAACCAAAAACTTTTCCTCAGCGCACATCCAGCCTTTAGGTAAAGATTTTTCGACGTAAGGTCGGATTAATTCGCGCACTTGCTGCTGCGTAACACCTTCTTTGTGCTGAATTGAAACTAACACTGTTTCAGCGCGAATTGGCAAGCCATTTTCATATCGCAAAGTTACTTGGCTTTTGGCATCTGAACCTAAGCCTTTGAGCTCGCCTGATCTAACTGCGTCCATAATATTGTGTAAAATGCGATGAGCATAATAAATTGCGGCAGGCATCAAAACTTCAGTTTCGCGGCAGGCATATCCAAACATAATTCCTTGATCTCCTGCTCCCTCATCTTTAGCACCGGAAGCGTCAACGCCAATTGCAATATCAGGAGATTGGCCATGAATTAAATTGGTGATTTCTAGTTTATCATAATGAAAACCATCTTGCTCGTAACCAATTTCTTTTACGGTGCCGCGAATAATATTTTCGACATCTTTTTTCGAAATTTCCGGAGCACGAATTTCGCCGCCGATTATGACGCGATTAGTTGTGGCAAATGTTTCAATGGCTAAGCGAGAATAAGGATCTTTGGCTAAATAAGCATCGACAAGGGCATCTGAAATTTGATCGCAGATTTTGTCAGGATGACCTTCCGAAACTGATTCTGAAGTAAATAAAAAATTTTTTGGCATTGCTTGAATAACTAACTTTAAAAAACCTCTAAAAAAACCAGGATTTCTCGAGGATTTTTAGAGTTTTCTTTAATTTCGGAAGGCTTTCCTAAAAAGACAAATGAACTTTCCTTAAGCTAATTTTTGGAAATAACATAATCAACTCTTCTTTCTACTTCCGATTTTCCTAAAATTTCAATAACGTCAAAAATCCCGCCTGCTGAAGCTTGAGAGAAGGTTAAAATGATGCGCAAAAGTGGGCCGAAATCTTTTATTTTTAAATTTTCCTTCGCTGCAAATTCGTTTAAAGAATTTTTAATCCCGTCGTGACTCCAATCATTTAAATTAGCCAAAACTTTTTTCAGATCGGAAGTTAATAATTTTTTTTCTGCAATTATTTTTTTGCTCTCGAGGTCAAATTCGCCACAAAAATTATCAAAATAAATTTCTAAATTCGCTGCCAATTCATTTAAAACAGAGGCTCTTTCTTTTACAAATTTTAAGGCGCGCGCGATTCTAAATTCTTCAGAAGCTGATGGTTTTTTGCTAAAAAATTCTTCAACTAATTTTAACAATTCCGCTTCGTTTTTTTCTTTTATGTAATGTTTGTTAACTGATTTAAGTTTAGCAAAATCAAAGCGCGACGGCGATTTTCCAACTTTATCAAGCAAAAACCACTCAATTGCTTGCGCATCAGAAATCAACTCAGAATCACCATGTGACCAACCTAAACGCAGCAAGTAATTACGCATCGCTTCCGGCAAATATCCCATTTCTTTATATTCAATCACCGAAGTTGCGCCGTGGCGTTTAGAAAGTTTTGC
>Ga0164294_10006149_pt1 | contig 10268 bp, 9 predicted proteins | sample GEODES005metaG_FD_111479 | JGI IMG/M metagenome (GOLD analysis project Ga0164294, IMG submission 111479) | Oligotrophic lake water microbial communities from Sparkling Lake, Wisconsin, USA - GEODES005 metaG | ecosystem: Environmental > Aquatic > Freshwater > Lake | place: USA: Sparkling Lake...
ATCCGATCTGAGTGAAAACTCAGCAAAAAGTCAGTTTGTTAAATAATGCAACAAAATGACTTATTACACGGTTTATTACACGGTGGCGTTTTATCCATATAAGTCATTGATTTATATAGATTTTTCAGCAGCCGGGTTTTCTGTTAATCCGAAAAAATCGGATACAAGCCTCACACAGCTGATCCAACACTAAAAGCACTGATTTTTTCAGTGCTTTTCCCACTTTTGGCGGCGGAAATTGTCATCGCCAGAGCCTTTTGGCTACTCTTTGCCCCCGCGACGAGTCAGTTTATTACACGCTTATTGCACGGTCCGAGGACTCCTTGGTCTGCGTCCCCCCCGTTGCGGATAGACGATAACAGTGATGAAGCGGATCGGCACTTCGTGTAACGCTCCTGGCCCGTGGGGCACTTCGCCTTGGAATGTCAGCGAATCGCCGGGTTGCATGCTGTACACCTGCTCCCCGTGGCGGTAGTCCATACAACCTTCGAGCATGTAGATGAATTCAGATCCAGGATGCTCAAATTCAGGGAAGACCTCACTTTGGTTGTCAATAGTGATCAGAAGAGGCTCAAAGGTCCTGGTAGGACCTTGGTCATAGGCCAATAAATGGTGCGTGTGCCCGCGTCTAGTTCCTCGGCGTACGACTTCCATGCCCGCGCCCATGCGCACATGCTGGGCCGAGCCGCCCTCGACCCCGAAATTGCGGAACAGCATGGACAGTGAGACCCCCAGCGTAGCAGCAATCCGGTACAGAGCGTCCAGGCTGACGGCGGTCTGGGCGTTTTCAATTTTGGAGAGCATGCCCCGACTAACGCATGCCCGTTCGGACACATCTGCAATAGTCAGGCCATGGCCCAAGCGCTCTTCGCGAATGGCTTTCCCAAGAAAACTCTCCAGCGACGAGCTATTGGCCATAGGCTCCAAACAGAACGCTGAACCGCTCGCAACACAGCGGAGTGGCGATGAGCTAATGCGTGCTCAATACCTCAAGGTCCTTGACACGGAAGATTTGGTGACTGAAACTTTGCTCAAAATCAAAAATTATTCTATTTCCATTGCTTTTCGTTACTTATCCAGAAAGCGCCCGGCAAGCGCCCCGGCTTGATAAATGCGTCTACTACGTTTCCTAAAACTGTTGAAACATTGTTTTTAAAATTCGTGGCAGGTAGAGCCTGTCCAAAGGCAATAGATCCTCCGCAAAACACGGCGCCGTGATTTGGGGAAGTGAAATACGTCATGTCTGCTCGGATTCGATAGTCTTGAGAGCCACTCAAACCAGGATAAGGGTAAAGAATCTCCTCAATCGCCAATTGATAGTTATCACTGTGTCCACCTGATGAGGCAAGGATGCGGGTGTGTGGTGGCGTACCAAGGCTGAGGTCGTAGCGGTCAAGTTCGATACCCGCTGCACCGCCATGAGCCAAGCCGCTATCTCCTATCATTTCGCCTTCAACGTCTTTCATGATCCAGTCAACCGTCCGATGAAAGCTGTCTGGCATCCTACGATAAGGTCGGCTTGTTTCAAACCCCTCGGCGATAAAACCGATGCCGACCATTTTTTGAGGAGGTCGGCCAAGGTTTTTCCATAAACCACTCTTTTGTCCAGTGGACGCCAGATAATGCTCCCCAGGGCGCGCATTCCAGGCCCGCATGCCGGAATCGCACTTTCGAACTTCCATAATCCAAGGCTCATCATCTCGGAAACCGATATTCCAATAAAATCCGTTGCCTCCCATATATATGTAGCGACCACCAGTCGCAATATAATCCTCAGTAGCGTCTAGCATTCTTTCTGAATAGTATTCGGGATGTGTCCCAGTTATGACGCAGGAGTAAGGTTTTAGCGCGGCTAGGCCTTCCTTATGGAGATCTTCATCAGTTAAAATATCGTATTCGTATCCTTTATTTTCGAGCCAAGCGATAATCGATAAATCTGCTGGAAATTGCCAAGTAACTCCCATGCTGGAAATCCGATGTTTTGGACGCATATTAAGTATCGGTCTATGGTAAGAGCTGTAACAAACTCCGTTGCCGTCTAACCAGTGGTCGTAAGTAGAGAGACCAAACTCCTGATATTTGTACATTTCTATGTCTATTTCAGCCACTATGGGCGGCTGGCCCGTCATAGGTTGAATAATCTGAGCATCAAAACTGAGATGCTCATTAGCATAGGCAAGATAACTTGCGGTGGGAAATAAAAATGCTATCTTTGCTTTTGGAGATTTCGGACGGACAAAGAAAACGATGTATTCCTCGGCTAACCCCGTGCCGGGGCCTGAGCGAAGCCTGATAGCGTAGGCACCGCTTTTAAGCTCCGAGGGCAACGTAAACCGTTTCGTGACCGTCCAGTTTGAGTCAATCATCGCGTCAACATGGAATTCAATGCCGCCATACTCTTTTGGATTGAGACGAAAGCAATCGTCACGGCCACCCCAATTCCAACCAGTCTGTCCGCGAACCGGGCGGTTGTAACCCTTCGCATGCAGCGCATTGGGCCCCACGTCGATAACAAGGTCGCCAACCCCTTGATCGGTATAACCGGCAGTGGTATCCCAATAAGCGACCAAGCCTAACTTGCCCGGCTCTTGCCCAATGGACAATTGTTGAATCTCGTCGCGGCTTAGGCAACGCTCGTAGACGATGGGCCGATCAACCTTCCCGCACAAGGTTTGCGACACAAAACTCCCACGCGACTCATGCCAGTCTTGGCTACCCGCGATCAGGAAAGGGGTTTCTTTTAAGTGCTCTTGCCGAAATTTAAGTCTCTCGCTCACATGTGATCGGTAATCCATAGGGCTGACTGCACCTAAGAGGCTGTTGTACCGGGTGGCGACACTTTCTTGGTGAACTGTGGCGAGGCCACTGGCAGCGTCCCAAGTGGCTGCTACAAAGTACCAGTGTTTTTCCATCAAAGGTACCTCAGCGGTGACGTAGTCGACGCCCGACTTACCGCCGACCCAGAACTCTAGGTGTCCGGTGGGATTAAACCCAAGCGCATAACCGATGTTCTTTACGTTGTCCCATCGCCCCATGATGACTTGTCGAACGCCGGCTAGCGGCAAACCGGGGAATACAAATGCGCATACGGTTAGGTTACCCTTTATCGCGAGCTTATCTAAAGGATCATCTACGCGAAGAAATGATCCAACCTGTGAGTACTGCCTTTTAACAACCCAATCACCGTCGCCTTCACTTTTAATTTCTTCCTCCAAGAAACCGGGGCCGCTGGGGTGTTGATCGCCGTGAATTAGGCGCACTAGTTGCGCTTGGGCCTCGGTAGTACCTTCTGCATCAACAAAAAACTCAATATCCTCGCCTGGTCGCACAGATATTTTGTCGGCGTAACCGTATAACTTGATCTTTGCCATAACTACTCCGTACTAACCAAAAAATTAAACTGACCTAAAAGCCGAAATACCCTTCAGACCTTTACCTATGACTCCATAAGGTCCTGCACACGGCGCATAAAAACCCCGTGGTAGGCCGCTTCCTGCGACGGGTAGATGCGCTCTTCAACTGTCCTGGGCGCAACGCCTCTCACCCCAGACAGGGCCACTATTCGGTACGCTTTGAAAGGATCAACTACAACGATCGCATATTTGTCGTCTTGCGGCGCTCGGCGGAAATAAAGCAGCAACCGCTCCAGTGGCTCGCTATGTTGTCCCAAGGGACAGCGTTCATGCTCATCGATAATTTCGGGAGATACCAGTTTTTTGAGGTAATCCCGCTGCATCTTGTCGTAGCGTCGCCAATAGATGAGATCTTTGTCACGCGTTTCGGTCGCTTCTTCAGGTAGCATTTCTCCTCCTTTTTCACTGCGGGTAGAACGTCTTTCGCTTTTCTTTTTGTTACGCCAGGCGCGAAACTGTTTTTTGATACCAAACAAACCGTTGCTCATGAATAAGACCACACTAAGCATGATTAACCCAATGAGAATTAGCCGCCACGGCCCCCAAGACATTAAGACCTTGTCAAGCAATACTACGATTGCAGTTCCAACAATAGCTCCCTCAGAGCGTCCAATTCCCCCAATAACCAACATGCCCAAACCCAGCAGCACAGTGTCAAAGCTAAAAATAGAGAAAGACGCGCCTCGGAAATGGGCCGCATAAAAACCCCCGATAAAGCCGAGGGCAACAGATGAGATAACAAAAACCGTAATACGTGCTCGCCGGAAATCGACTCCCGTTGCTTCGGCGAAGGCCTCACGTTTCTCGGGCGCCATTCGCAAAATTCTTCCAAGACGAGTGCCGTTGACCATCCTATAAAGGAACAAGGCTGAGAGCATCAGCGCTAGTGCAGCGTAGTAGGCCAACAGTGATTGACTATCAGAGCTCCACGATTGAGGTATGTAGGTGTCAGCGCCGTAGAGGCCACCGCTCGCGGAGCCGAACTGCTTAGATTGGAGGGTATAGACCCGACAAAGCTCATTTAATCCAATAGTTAGCAGCGCATAATAAAATCCATCTAACCGCGTCGCTGGAATCGCTATCACCATTCCAAATACTAGACCGACTAAACTGCCAATTAAGGGCAGAACATACCAAGGTAGTCCAAAGTTTATGGAAAGCCATGCGGTTCCGAATGCCGCAGTACCAACTACAGCGTAACTTGCCAAAGAATAAATACCCGCAGTGCCGATTATCAGCATCCAGCATAAATTTATAGCAGCATAAATTCCAAAAATAGTGCCAGCAGCCAATAAGCTTCCGCCAAATTGGGTCGGCAAAATGAAAGGGAAAACAAATAAAAAAAGAAACCCCATTAACCACCAAATTGGGCGTTTGTCTACGATGGTTTTCTCACGGCGAAGCGTTTTTGGATTATATTCTCCGCGCACATAAAGTAATCTTCGACGGGTACCGAAGTAGCGCAATTTTGCCCAAATGCGGGCCCCATGACCCGGCCATTTATAATAGTATCGTAGTCTGCCCACCGGCAGCATCTTGACCTTGGACTCCTTGGTCCGATCCCAAGAATCTTGTGGTGGGAGATATGGAATGGTTGGCACTACCTCGGCAGCTCGATCAACGCCCCAGTTGAATAAGGGATTTCGCCAAATATTACCCATAGTTATGCCTCCCTGGCACGGTCAACAATACCAGCGATACCGCGGGGACGGATAAGAAGAATCAAGATAATAAGTAAGAACTGTGTGATAAGCACGTATTGCCCACCCAACACAACGCCAGTAATTGCTTCGTTCAAACCTAAAATAATCGCGGCAATGATGGCCCCCTGAACGCTGCCTAGGCCACCGCAGAGCGCGATGCTGACGCCTTTAATCATGGGTGCCAGACCGCCGAACGGCGAGATATAGTATGTCTGGGAGAGCAATACGGCAGCAAGTCCAGCCATACCTCCTGTGATGGCCATCACGTAAAAACCTGTCCGGCGTACGCCAATACCCACAATCGCGGCGGCATGCGGGTTCATCATCATGGCTCGGATCTCAAGGCCCCGGCGGCTTGAGCGCATCCAAGTGACCACGAGTGCCACAAAACCTATTGAAGTAAGGACGTTTCCAATTTTGTCGGCCGTCAACACCATATCACCAAAGTCGATGGTGCCGCTTCCAAAAATTTCCGGAAGGCTCTTTGACAATGGACCAAAGCCTGCCATGAGGGCTTGTGAACCGATGAGACTTATTGCAAGTGTTGCGATCATTCCCCTTACCGGGAAATTGGGCTTGTCGTGGATGGGTATGAACGCCAAAGCGCAAACCAGCACCCCGCCCAAAGCCCCGACCAAGATACCCGCAATCATGACGATCGCTCCATTGTGAGGAAAAATATTAGAAGCCCACCACGCTCCGTAACCTGCCGCAGCGAATATGAAGCCATAGGAGAGATTAATCAAACCTACGCTTGACCAGGTAATAGAAATCCCTATAGCCAGCATGCCGTAAATGCATGTGAGAACCACTGCATTGGTTAGTATGAAACCAATATCAGCGATACTCATCTCAAAGCTCCCTCTTTGTTTGAAAACCCAGTTTTGCCGAAGCCTCACCCTTGAGTTTGCCCACGTGCATACCGATCACTCGATCAACACGGCCTTCAAGCAGTCCTACATTTTGCTCAGCGATGACCATGGCAGAGCCACCCAGTTCAACCGACATCAACGCATCCATAACGCCTTTGCCGATCTTTGGAGAAAGCCCTAGGGACGGCTCATCGACTAGGAAGAGAGAGGCCTCTGCCATCAGACCGCGCCCAATGGACACCATGCGTCGCTCGCCCCCCGAGAGTCGCCCCACCGGGGTGTCCATCAGCTTTCTTAGGGGCGGAAAAATATCAAGAACTCGTTCCTTGCGATCGCGTCGCTCTTTCCAAGCCCGTGGGGTGAATGCACCGGAATCCAAGTGTTCCTCAACGGTCAATCCAGTAAAGATCTCGTCACCCTGTGGGATCAGTGCTAAACCACGTTGCACAATTAGATGTGTATATCGACCTGGACCCTGGCTGCGGGTACGGCCTACTTCGTGCCCGTTCAGAAGGATAGACCCCCGCTGCCAGCCCGTTAGACCGGCAATTGCGTAAAAAAGCGTGGACTTCAATGCCCATTAAGACCGACCAGACCCACCCTCTCCCCAGCAAAAACCGTGAGATCCAGGTCGTGCAAAACGCGCATAGCTCCGTAGCCAGCTGAGAGTCCTTTTACATGCAGGACTTCGTTGGACCCAGTCATTCCATAGCTCCTGCGTTCACATCTTCAAAATATGCAGCGCGTACTTTGGGGTCTGATAGCACCTCGGCAAGCGAACCCTCAGAAATCTTTTCTCCCGCATCCAAGACCATGATGCGGTCCGCAATGGTGTCGAGCAATTCGATTCGATGCTCCACAATAATGATTGAGATATTCATATCCTGGGACATCAGTCGCAGGCATTGATCAATTTCATCCACTTCGGAATTTATGAGTCCTGCCGCTGGCTCGTCCATTAGCAAAATTTTGGGTCTTCGCATTAACAGACAAGCGAGCAACAACTTTCGACGATCCAATGCATCAAGCGTGGCTGTTGGAGCATCCCACGGCACAGTCAAGGCCATTACCTCGCAACCATACTCTGCATCAAATCTGGTTAGGTAAGGCTTGTAGGCCTCGCGCGCAGCTTTAAAGGTCTCGCCAACCGTCAAGTCCTCTGGAACCACGGGCGTTTGAAAAGTACGTCCGATGCCGATACGCGCTCTCTCATAAAGTGGCAATCCCGTTACATCTCGACCTTCAAGATAAACCTTACCCGTTTTAGGTTGGATGCGCCCGGATAAAACCTCAAAGAGACTTGTCTTGCCAGCTCCGTTTGGACCAATAATGCCCAGAACTTCCCCTCTGCGCACCTGGAGACTGATATCGCGCAGTATTTCCCGGCCTCCCAAATCAAGCGAAATATTTCGACACGAAAAGAGTGCAGTTGGCGCGTTAGTCATCTGGTATTTGTAGTCAGGTTAATCTGCCCGCAGTCGCTCTTAATTAGGAGTCCCTGCGGGAAGAATTACCTTAGGTCCACCATGGCGCTTTGAGCATCGTGGATTCTTTGATTTCGTTAGGAAAAATGATTTTGTGTTGGGTGTTCTGCACTTGAACGTACAGCTGGCACATCCCTGTGTCTAACGTCTTTGAGGAAACGTCAAAACCATTGTTCGGAAAGTGTGCGGCCTCTTGGTAGGCGTTGCGCATGTCCATGTAACCACACACTCCACGGAATGGATTTGCGCGAATCCAATCACAAACTGCCTTGAAGTCTTCAGGCTTTTTGGTCGCTTCCCACGCTGCTTTCAGGTAGTACGCAATATCGTAGCCATTGCCGGTATAAACCAGGCCCATCACTCCTGGAAAACGTTTCTGGTACTTGGCCCGAAATTCATTGCCTTTTTTATCGGCGTACACCCCAAGAACCGTGCTCCAACAGAAACCATTCGCAGCCTCGCCGGCAAGCGTCAAGAACTCGGGTTGTGATGGTCCGTACTGAAGATAGACCAGCGAGTCCTTAACAGGGTTGGCGCGAAACTGCTTGCAGAAGGCTGCGTATTCGGCTGCAACCCAATGGTCAATCATGATGGCTCCAGCATCCACTTCCTTGAGCTTGCGGATGACGGGGGCCCAATCTTGAACCGGGAACTGAATGTCTGTAACTGCAGCCAATTGGAAGCTGCTATTTTTTAGGGCCGCTTGTGTGGCCTTTGAAATAGTCTGGCAATAACCGACCTGCTCTTGAACAATATGTACCTTGCGGTTTTTCGGCTTCCACTGCCCACTTTTCTCCATCGCCTCGAGCCAAAGCGGGTAGGTGTATCCGTAGTGCACCTCAGACGGGTCCGTTTGAAAAACATGACTGTATTTAGACGGATTCGCTTTGAACGCTTCGGTTGCAGCACGTTGCGTATTGCCTTGCAGGTAAGGCGCTTTGTATTTCGCTGACTCGTCCATCGCCGGAATAGGCGCAAAAACAAAGGCATTCGAAATGGCGTGAACTTTTGCATCGATGCAAGTCGCGATTGCCTGCTGACAGCTCTCCGGCGAGAGCTTGTCGACGTCAGTTTTGAAGAGTTGCAAGGGCCGACCCAGAATTCCACCTGCTGCGTTGATCTCCTCCATCGCCAAGGTTGTACCGTTCCAGTGGTCAAGATCGTCTGCAACGCCTGCCGCTGCGCTTTGACACGTTGGCACCCCCAAAAGAATGGGCTTTTTGGATTGGGCAAAGGCCGAATCCATGAGCGTAAAGGAGCCTTGGGTAGCAGCTAGGCCAGCGGCCGCTTTTCCCAGGAATTTTCGTCTGTTGCTCTTGGACGTGATGCTCATAGCGAACTCCTTCATTTGGTATCAAGCCAGGCATGAAAAGTACGGCATGCCCACCGTTTTTCTAACTTTCTGAATTTCTCATGAAAGTGAAAATTGTTTCCTGCAGCTATCTTTTGTCGATCTCTTGGAGCGTGTCAACCCTAAAATTTATAAAATTTGTAAGGGAAAACCCTTCTGTGGATGAACTGACCGTGCTGGGCTAATCAGGCAACTGCACGCGCACTACGCCATCGAAGTGCTGTGCGATGAACGTACAGATTTGGCGCGACCTCGGCCAGGGACATTTGGTAATTTCCCATACCCTTGGATGGGTGTAAGCTATACACGTATAGCAACTGAAAGGAGCCAACATGCTCGCACTGAGACTGCCTGAAGAAATTGAAATCCGACTGGAGAAGCTGGCCAAATCCACGGGCCGCACCAAGAGCTTCTACGCGCGGGAAGCGATCATCGAACATCTCGCTGATTTGGAAGACCTGTACCTCGCCGAAAAGCGCCTGGCGAAAGTTCGGAGCGGAAAGACCAAAACGGTCAGCCTGAACGCGGTGGAGGCAGAGCTTGGCTTGGCAAATTGAATTTGATCAGTCTGCAAAAAAAGAGCCAGCCAAGTTAGATCGTCAGGTTGCTAGTAGGCTTGTTGAGTTCCTGAAAAACAGAGTCCTGAACCTGCGAGATCCCCGCAGTGTCGGGCAGGCCCTAAGGGGGTCGACACTTGGTGAGTTCTGGAAGTACCGCGTCGGTGATTTTCGGATCATCGCCAGCATTCAGGACGACCGCATGATCGTCCTGGTCTTGCGGGTGGGCAATCGCAGTGATATCTATCGATGATGGGAGACCTCAGCATTTACTGAGTGGCGGTTTTTACTTTTTCTGGATGCATGCTTATGCGGCCGAAGTGAAATCGCTCTCCCGTGCCTGCTTTTTCAATCCGACCCGAGTGAAAACCGGGCAAAAAGTCAGTTTGTTAAATAATGCAACAAAATGGCTTATTACACGGTTTATTACACGGTGGCGTTTTACCCATATAAGTCATTGATTTATAAGGGTTTTTCAGCAACCGGGTTTTCTGTTAATCCGAAAAAATCGGATACCAGCCCCATACGGCTGATCCAGCACTAAAAGCACTGATTTTTCTCAGTACTTTTCCCACTTTTGACCGCGGAAATTGTCATTGCCAGAGCCTTTTGGTGACTCTTTACCCCCGTGCCGAGCCAGTTTATTACACGCTTATTGCACGGTCAAGGCGTTAAAAAAGGATGTAGGACCTCTGCTGAAGACAGGAGCCACTTCGCGCCCTAATCTGAGGGACGCCAGCAGCAACTACAGCGCATTCATGATCAACGACGCGTCGGTTGCGTGGGGGGATTAACCGTCTCAGGCTTTGAAACGCACCAGGCGTTCCACAAAAAACTGCATGCCCCCCGACACGGTGCCGGTTGGCGGCATCTGGGCGATGGACTTGG
>Ga0164294_10006151_pt1 | contig 10266 bp, 8 predicted proteins | sample GEODES005metaG_FD_111479 | JGI IMG/M metagenome (GOLD analysis project Ga0164294, IMG submission 111479) | Oligotrophic lake water microbial communities from Sparkling Lake, Wisconsin, USA - GEODES005 metaG | ecosystem: Environmental > Aquatic > Freshwater > Lake | place: USA: Sparkling Lake...
CGCCGTGCTGCCTGCGGGTGTTAGCGCTCGCGACATCCTCGGCTTCGACGCCAAGACCGGCCAGCCCGCCTCATGGCCCCTGCGCTACAGCATGGTCAGCTACTCAACCACGTTGCGCGGCCTGAAGCCCGGCAAGTATGAAGTCCGCGCCCGCGCCGTCGATTTGAATGGCTTCGCGCAGCCTGAGCCGCGCTCCATTCAAAAGACCGGCAAGAACGGTATCCAGGTGCGCCGGTTTGAGGTGGTGTAGCTCGTTCGCACAGAACCGCCGTCGGCCGTTCGCTCTGGATTGCCTCATGCATTCCACCCGCCACATCACCGGCGGCTGCAATGGCGCTGGTAAAACACGCTGGCCTGCGAGCCGCTGCTCTGGTCAGGGCTCGCGATGAGGAAAAATCGGCAAGGCAAGGCGGAAGCGAATCGCGCTGAGGCGCAGAATCAATGTGAGTGTCACTCCAAGCCACATCACAGCAGGATTGCCAATGAGCGGCAGCAACAAGCAGTAACCGAGCGCGCCGATGAAGGCCGCCGTGGCATACAGGTAGATTTCCGGCTGGAAGACCATCGGCACACGGCTGGTGAGCACATCACGAATGATGCCGCCTGCGACACCCGTGATCACACCCAGGGCAATCGCGGGCGCGCTAGTGAAGCCAAGGGCAAGCCCTTTCTCCGTTCCAGCAATGGTGAAGAAGGCGAGCGCGAAGGCATCGGCGATCTGCAGCAGGTTTGCGGGCGGCTCCCAGGTGCGACAGACGAAGAACGCGATAACGCCCGTGAGGCACGCCGTGTAAAGGTAAGGCGGTGAGCGTAGCCAGTTCACCGGCGTGTCACCCGCGATGACATCGCGCAGCGAACCGCCACCCAAGCCAGTCACCAGGGCCAGCACAAGCACGCCGAACAAGTCCAGCCGCCGCCCCCGCGCCGCGAGCACACCCGTGAGCGCACCGACGGCGATGCCGAAGTGGTCGAGGATAGCGTGGACGTGCATGAATGGCGATATGCTGGACGACAATCCCTTCAACTGGCAAGAGCATGCTCTTCTTTGCCGCAACGGTGTTCGTCATGATTGAATCTGCAAGCGCGGATCGACACTTCGGAGTCTGCCAGGGCATTCAGGTCACGTTCAAGCCCAAAGGCAAACCGCGCCGCGAAGGCACGCGCGACTTCCTGACCGTTGAGCAAGGCTCCGTCTGTATTGAGTCCGGCAAGGACCGCGACGACCTTGCCGAAGATGACTCCACCACCTATGGCGCGGATCTGCCGCAAGCGATTGTGCACACGGGCAATCGGGTGGCGCTGGTGTTCTCGGTGTTGATTTATCGTTAAGAGTAGCTGGTAGCCAGAAATGCGGCGGCTATTTCATGCCGGAGGCATCCCAAGAAGTTAGCCGGTCGGTGAAGCGAGGAACGAGTGGAACCACCGGACAGACAGAACCCTGATCCAGCGCCCTGGAGGGGCGTGAGAACGTCCAGAAGCCCTTCTTGCGCTCCTTCAGAGCGCGGTGACCGAAACCATGTTCACCGGTGGTTACGCTCGCTTAAGCTCGCTGCACCACCGGCTAATTTCTGGTATGCTTTCAGCACTCTGAAGACCATGACTTCGAGACAACTTACGGCACCGGAAACCGCTCGTTGATCTTGGCCACTTCGGCTTTGATCTCGGCGAGCACGGCGGGATTGTCCTTGTTTTCCAGGGCTCGGTTGATCCAGCCCGCGATGAGCTTCATCTCGGCTTCCTTCATGCCACGGGTCGTGACCGCCGGGGTGCCGATGCGGATGCCGCCGCCGAGGGTGATCTTTTCGGTGTCGAAGGGGATGCCGTTCTTGTTCACGGTGATGCCGGCGTGGTCGAGGGTCTCGCTGGCGATCTTGCCGTTGAGGCTCTTCGGACGCAGATCGACGAGCATCAGGTGGTTGTCAGTGCCGCCGCTGACGATGCGGTAGCCGAGCGTGCTGAGTTCAGCGGCGAGAGCCTGGGCGTTCTTGACGACCTGCTTTTGATACTCGGCAAAGCCGGGCTTCAGCGCTTCCAGGAAGCACACGGCCTTGGCGGCGATGACGTGCATGAGCGGGCCGCCTTGAACGCCGGGGAAGACCTGGCTGTTGATCTTTTTGATCAGTTCTTCGTGGTTGGTCAGGATGATACCGCCACGGGGACCGCGCAGGGATTTGTGCGTGGTGCTGGTGACGAAGTCCGCGTATTCCATCGGGTTCGGGTGCGCGCCACCGGCGACGAGCCCGGCGATGTGCGCCATATCGACGAACAGGTAAGCGCCGACGCTCTTGGCGATCTCGCTCATCTTCGCAAAGTCGATGATGCGCGGATACGCGCTGGCACCGGCGGTGATCATCTTGGGCTTCTCGCGCTGGGCGACCTCGGCGAGTTCATCGTAGTTGATGCGTTCGTCGGTCTGGCTCACGCCATACTGGCAGAAGTTGTAGAAGCGACCGGAGAAGTTGGCGGGGTTGCCGTGGGTCAAGTGACCGCCATGGGCGAGGTTCATGCCCAGGACCTTGTCGCCGGGTTGCAGCACGCTGAAGTAAACGGCGGCATTGGCCTGCGAGCCGGAGTGTGGCTGCACGTTGGCATACTTGGCCCCGAAGAGCTGGCAGACGCGGTCGATGGCGAGTTGCTCGGCCTTGTCCACTTCCTCACAGCCACCATACCAGCGCTTGCCGGGGTAGCCTTCGGCATACTTGTTGGTCAGGCAGGAGCCCTGAGCGGCCATGACGGCGGGAGAAGTAAAATTCTCACTGGCGATCAGCTCGATGTTGTTCTGCTGACGATGGGCCTCGCCTTTGATGATCTCGGCAATGGCGGGGTCGGTGGCTTCGAGGATGTCGGTGGGGGTCTTGTTCATGTTCATCTTGTCAACACGGCGTCCATGACGGCCGCCGGCAAAAGGAGTGCTCAGCCAGGCATCCGCGATTTGCGCGCCGAGCGTCGGCGGGGTGGCTTTACCAGAAAGCACCAGCACGTTGCTGTTGTTGTGCTCGCGCGTGATCTTGGCGGTTTCGACATCGCCCACGAGACTAGCTTGAATGCCGACATGGCGATTGGCGCTGATGCTCATGCCGATGCCCGTGGTGCAGACCAGCATTCCAGCGTCAGCGCTGCCATTGAGCACGCGGGCGGTCACGAGATCCGCGTAGTCGGGGTAGTCCACGCTGCCATGTCCATGCGTGCCCAGGTCATCCACCGCATGGCCCTGGGCGCGCAGGTGGGCGACGACGGCGTCCTTCAGATCGACGCCCCCATGATCGGAACCGATGGCGATGCGCTGGCTCATGCTTGTTCTTTGGGCTTGGTGGTTTGTTCGATGTATTCGAGCACGGTGGGCAGGAGCTTTTCCAGCATCCAGCGCGTGTCATCGTAGTAACGACGCGGGCCGCCAAAGGGGTCCGTCACGTCTTGATTGCGTAACATATCCTCGGCAGCGAATTCGCTGACAAGGTAGGCTTTGCCTTCAGCATCGGGAAACTCGCTCTCCAGGGCGGCCAGGTGATGCTGAGACATGGCGAAGATGTGCGTGGCCTGCCGCACCAGCTCGGGCGTGATGGGGCGGCTGCGGAATTGACTCACGTCCACCCCTTTTTCCTTCAGGATGTCGGCGGTGTGCTGGCTGGGAGGCTGACCGCTCAAGGCCGCGACACCGGCGGAACCCACGACATAATCGCCACAGTCCTTCACCAGTTCGCGGAACAACCCCTCTGCCATCGGGCTGCGGCAGGTGTTTCCAGTGCAAACAAAGAGGACGTTTTTCAAAGCGTGGCCGCCGGGGTTCGCAGTGGCGGGAGCGCAGCATGGACCGCTGGTGGCCTTTGTCAAAAGGGGAGTCAGGCGGCCTGCGCTTGGGACGAATCCGGGGGCCGCGCATAATCGGCATTGGCAGCGTCTGGCGATCCTGCTACGCTTTTTGATAATTCTAGCATTACGGCACAAGGAATGGCGGAGCGACGCTACAAAATCTACGAGCAACTGGGGGCAGGCGGCAATGGTGCCGTTTTCCGTGCTTATGACGCGCACTTGAAGCGCTGGGTGGCGATCAAACGCCTGCTCTCGGCCGCCGAGACAGAGACTAGCCCCGATGCCGAGGAACTCCGCCGCGAGGCCGACATGCTCGCCTCCCTGCGCAATGCCAACATCGTCACGATCTTCGATGTCAGCACCGATGAAGAGGGCCTATTCATGGTCATGGAGCTGCTCGAAGGCCCGGACCTGGCCGACACCATCCAGCATGGGCCGCTGGCGCTCGACGACTTCAAGCAGCTGGCGGAGCAAACGCTGGAGGCTCTGCTGGCCGCGCACAACCTGCGCATTCTGCACCGCGACCTGAAGCCGGAGAACATCAAGGTGGAGCGCCTGCCGGGCGGGCGTTTCCAGGCGAAGATCATCGACTTCGGCCTGGCCCGGGCGGGCCTGGTGGCGCGGAAGCAGACTGAGGACCAAGCGGGCAGCGTGATGGGATCCATTTACTACATGGCCCCGGAGCAGTTGTCCCGCGAGCCGACGGACATCCGCACCGACCTCTACTCGCTGGGCTGCGTTTTTTATGAGGCCCTGTCTTCCCGCAAGGCCTTCGACGGCAAGTCCGTGAACGAGGTCATCGACAAGCATCTGGACCACGATTTACTGCCCTTGAACCAGCTGTGCCCGCACCTGCCACAGTGGCTCACCTACTGGGTCATGCGCCTGATGGCGTGCAAGCCGGGGGACCGCCCGGCCAATGCGCAACAGGCGATCGAGGAGTTCCGTGCCTGGGAAAAGCTGCCGCCCGCACCCCACATGATGCCGTGGATGCCGGTGAATTACGGCTACGGGGCCATGCCCGGTTACGGTCCGGCCGCCACCCAGCCGCTGTATCAGCACACCACCGGCAACGTGCCAGTGCAGACCGGCGGCTACTACCCGCCGCACATCACCAGTTCCTCCGTGCCGGTGCCCGTGGTTTTACAAGCCGAGCCGATTCCCGTGGCAGTCGCGGTGGCAGATATTCCCCAGGCGGCGCGCGCCCCGCAAGCGACCAGGCCTGTGCCGGGGCCGGGCCCTGGCAAGCCCCGTCCGGCGCGTCCCGCCATGCCTGACGTGCTACTAGCGGCGGCCAAGAAGAAAAAATACATGATCATGGGTGGCGGCGCGGCGGCAGTGCTGCTGTTGCTGTTGCTGTGGATGATCCTTGGCGGCGGTGAGCAGAAGCCCGTGGCCAAGGCACCCGCTCCAGCCTCAGGCCTGTCCCTCGGCCCGGTGCGCGAAGACCTGTATCCATCCGACCGCAGCTTCCCAATTCCCGATCACATGCGTGTCGCCCACTTCATCGCCAAGACCGCGACCCGGAGTTATACGGGCAGCGCGCCGTCGCCGAAGGTGGATGGAGGCAACCTGATTTCCGTCTGGGAAGATCTGGCCAAACGCGGCGGCAACAATGTGCTCGCAAGCCGGGATCTGAAGCCGGAAAACAGCCCGGAGCGCGTGCCCTGGACAACCTCGGAAGGCGGCATCAAAGACGGACGCACGGCGCTGCGGTTCACCAACAAATCGGGCAAACCAGTGTCCATGCGATCCTATCAGGCTGGCACTGGCAAGGATGACTTCCCCTTCGGCAAACAGGCTCCGCCCTCGCCCCCGGGCATGACGCTGGCAGTCGTTATGCAGGCCAGCGGCAACCAGCTGCCCTGCCGTGTGATCACGCTGCTGGCTCCAAACAGCCAGGGGCAGGTGACGCTCAACGTCAACTCCAGCAAGGCTTTTGAAGCCGAGTTCAAATCGCCCTCCGGCAGCACCAAGCTCGCCTCCACGTTTGTGGATGCAACCCAGCCCAGCGTGGCGATCCTGATCTGGAATCCTGCAAATGACGAGGTGCAGCTGCGCACCCGCGACCAGTTCGGCCGCACCCATCGGGCGACAGGCAAGGTCCCTGCCCCCACGCAACCACTGAGCGACCTGGAAATCGGCGGCGGTGGCTCCGACAAGGCCCGGATGTATAACGGCCTCATCGCCGATGTGGTGCTGCTGGCGACCGCGCAGAAAGAAGACCAGACGCTGATCCTCGACAAGGATCTGCGGGAGCACTACTTCAACGCGCCCAAACCGGGCGTCATGAACCCGACCAAGAACCCCAAGCTGGCCGATTTCCGTGTGGGCGAGGAACGCAGCCTCTTCAATGGCAGGGATCTGTCAGGCTGGGACGGCAACAGCAAATTCTGGTCGGTCAAAGACGGTGCCTTGACAGTCAAAGGAGACCCGAACTCCACCAACACCAACCCATGCAATCTGGTCTGGAAAGACGGCACGGTGGGCGACTTCGATCTGAGCCTCAAGTTCAAGTCCAGCGGCGGCACGAACACCGGCATTCATTACCGCAGCTACATCACCGGCCGCAACAGTGATGGTGCCACCGTGAATGGCTATCAGCTGGACCTGGACTTCGGGCAAAAGCAGCGGTTAGGCGGTGCGTATGAAAGCGGCGTGCGCAATGACCTGGCCAAGACCGGCGAGCGAGTTCGCGTCAAGGACCACAGCGATTTGAAAAAGGCAACGTTGGAGCCTCAGGCTAACGCCTTTCCAGAAGGGCTGGCGGAGGTCGCTGCTCTGAAAAGCAACCAATGGTATGACCTGCGCATTCTCGCCGAGGGAGGGCTCATCAAGCACTTCATCAACGGCAAGCAGGTGTGCGAGTTTGTCGATGAAGGACGTGGCCGGATGCCGGAAGGCATCCTTGCCCTGGAGTGGCAGGTGAAAAACGGATCCATCGGGCAGTTCAAAGACATCCGAGTTAAACGCCTGCGCTGACCATGAACTGGTATTTTGAAAAGGACGGCGTCAGCCAGGGCCCCGTGCTGGAGCATGATCTGGCCGGCCGTGTGCAGCGCGGCGAGATCGCTGGCACCACGCTGGTCTGGCATGACGGCATGAACGAATGGCTGCCCGTGGCCGAGGTATCGCCGGACTGGGTGAAGCCCAAGCCGCCTGCGCCAGCCCCCAAGCCTGCGGCCGCCAAAGTGTCGTCCACGAACAAACCGCTCGCCCCCAGCAAGCAAACGACGGCAGCGGCTGATGAGCCCGCGCCCAAGCAAGGTTTCTTCAGCCGCCTGTTCGGGGCCGGCAAAAAGAAAAGCTGAGCACTCAGTTCGGCGACAGCACGGTCAACTCCAGCCGCTGCATCGGCCCGTCGAACGGCGTGCTGTTGGGAAACTCTCGGTTCTTCAGCGGGCCAAAGCTGGCCGCGGCCTCAAGCCCGAGGTCGGGCTGCACAGGGAAGCCTGCCGGGAACGGGGCCCTGTCGATGATCTCGCTCACACCACGCACAGACAAAGCCATCGTGCCATTGCCTGGAATCATGGCCTGGACAAAGGCTGGCCCCGCCGTCAGCGCGTTCGTGCTCAGGGAGGTGCGCACGCCGTTCACGTTCACGGTGAACATGGGCCTGCCTTCCACCAAATGCAGCACCCAGCCATTTTCTGCGTCGCCCTGGTGAATCAATGAACTGTCCTGATCAATCGCGGGCACATAGTCGAACATCGCCTCCACGCTGAAGGCCCGATTCAAAATCGGTGGTGCATCGCTCCCGGCCAGCTTGTCCCCCGGCATCAGCGCATACAGCAGACTGCCGTCTTCCACCTGCACACGACCGAGTTGATCGGCTGGGCGATAGGCCTTGTTCCAGGTCTTGGGAAAAAAGCCAGCCAACGCCTGCTTGATCGGTGCCAGCTCTGCTTTGCTAGCCAGGTTCGTCCATTCGTCCGGATCGGATTGATGATCGTAAAGCTCCTCGCTTTGGTCAGCGTAGCGGATGTAGCGCCATCGATCCGAGCGCGCGGCGTAGCTTACCTTGTCTTCACCACCCATCACCGTGATCGCAGGTCGGGCGCGCTTGGCGGAGGGATCGCTCAGCAGAGGCATCAAGCTTTCGCCATCCAGATGCGCGGGCTTTGCCAAGCCTGCCAGATCTGCCAACGTCGGATACAAATCGATCAAGCTCACGGGCTCGCCGCTAACACTGCCGGCATGAGTCACGGTGGGTGCATAGATCGTCAGTGGCACATGCGTCGCGCGCTCCCAAAGCTTGCCCTTGTGCCACATCTGCTTCTCGCCCAGATACCAGCCGTGATCACTGGTCAGCGCGATGATCGTGTTCTTCGCTGCGGGCGAGCGCTCCAGCGCATCCAGCAGCTTGCCAAGCTGGGCATCCGCGAAGGTGATGTTCGCCAGATAAGCCCGCACCGCACTCGTCCACAGGTTCTTTGCCACGATCTTCCCGTGGTTGTCCTCTCCCTTGCCGACATGGGTTTTCGCAACGGCTGGCACATCCTCCAAATCATCCGCTTTAACCTCAGGCAGCTTCACTTTATCCAGCGGACGCTCGTCCAAGTAAGCCTTCGGCGCATACCAAGGCGAGTGTGGCTTGTAGAGGCCCACGGTCATGAAGAAGGGCTGTTTCGTCTTGTGCTTCGAGATGTAGTCCGCCGCCCAGGCCACGGTTTGGCCATCCTCGGTCTGCTCATCGGTCACGTCGATGCCACCCCAGTCCCAATGCCAGATGTCCAGCCCGTTGAAGTTCTGCCCTGGATGCACCGGTGATTCGACGAGCTGCACCCCCTGCTCCGGGAAACGCTTCATCCATAAGCCTTCGCTTTCAAAGCCACGCCGTCCGCCATGCCAGCCGGTCAGGCGGGCTTCAGGGCCGCCATGATTGGCGTGGAACACCTTGCCGCCCGCCGCCGTCGCATACCCCATCGCACGGAAAAAATCGGGCATCGTCGGCTTGCCCGCCATCTGCACACTGCGCCGCCAGTCCTGCTCGTTGCCGAAGACACCGCTGGAAGACGGCATCAGGCCGGTCATCAACGCAGTGCGCGAGGGATTGCACAGCGCGTAAGCCGTGTGCGCGTTGGTAAACCTCATGCCAGACATCGCCAGCCGGTCCATGTTCGGCGTGCACGCCTGCGGATGGCCGCCCAGCCAGCCGACCCAGTCGTTCAAGTCATCCACGATGATGAGCAAGATGTTCGGCTTGCCCTCCGCGCTCGGCATCTCCACCGGCACCGCCTTCGGAATCGTGGAAGCCGTGGCTTTTTTCTTTCGTGGCGCAGCCTGCGCCAAGCCCAGGCTCAGCAGCAGGCAGACAAAAATGGACATTCTGAACATGCCCGCCAAGTGAGGGAAAAACCCTGTGCTTGCAAGCGTGACAAGCGGCACCCTGACCTGATACTCTGCGGCCATGAGATCGCTCCTGCTTTGGCTTTCCGTCGCTGGCATCGTCAGCGCGCAAGTCGTGCCCACCACACCCACCAAGTTCGGCAAGCGCGATCTCGGTGGCGACACCACAGGCGCGGCCGTGAATGCCGTGCCGCCGAAGCAAGAAACCATCGTGCGCACCACGACTTATCTGTCCTTGTCCGAGACACGCCAATGGACCAGCACCGAAGGCAAGCCGCTCATGGCCAAGCTGATCGCCTTTGAAGACATCACGATCGAGACTGTGAAAGGCCAGACGCCTGCCGATACGCAGCAAGTGCCCAAGCTCACCGGCAAACCCACGGTCGTGAAGGACAGTAAGGTGCGCCTGATGGCAAATCAGCGTCCGTATGAAGTGGCCTTGGACAAGCTTTCGCAAGCGGATCGGGACTTCGTCGAAAAGGTCAGGATGGCGGTAACAGGCAAGGAGTGACGGCAAGAGGCTATCACTCCTTGCCCCACACCTTCGCCTTCGGATCACCGCCCGCTTCAAACCACGCCAGCAAATCCAAAATCTGCTCGGCCTTCAGCGCATTGAGCAATCCCGGCGGCATGGGCGAGACTTCAGAGATCGTCCGCTTCTGGATCATCGACTTGCCGATCTCGATAACCTCCGGGCTCAAGGCATTCGGCTTCAGCACTACGCGTTCATCGTCCTCGCTCTCCGTCGTGCCGATGACTTGCGAGCCGTCATTCTTCGTCACGATGATGCTGCGGAACTTCTCATCGATCACGACGGATGGTTCGAGAATGTGCATCAACAAGTCGCGGCGGCCGAAGCGCGCGGAAACCTGCGTCAAGTCAGGGCCAACGATGCCCGCAGGCAGAGTGTTGTCAGCGCTGACGCGATGGCAGAACACGCATTGCGTGCTGACCAGCGCGGCCTTCGCTTTCTGATAGGAGCGCCCGCTGGCGACCTTGCCCAGCATCGGTTCCAAGTCGGCGAGTTTCCAAGCCTTGAAGCTGTGGCCAGGCATCGCGTGCGGAGACAAGGCCACGGGCTTGGCGACGTGAATGACCGAGGCAAGC
>Ga0164294_10006153_pt1 | contig 10263 bp, 9 predicted proteins | sample GEODES005metaG_FD_111479 | JGI IMG/M metagenome (GOLD analysis project Ga0164294, IMG submission 111479) | Oligotrophic lake water microbial communities from Sparkling Lake, Wisconsin, USA - GEODES005 metaG | ecosystem: Environmental > Aquatic > Freshwater > Lake | place: USA: Sparkling Lake...
GCGTATCGTCAAGGCTGTGAATCCGAATGAATTAGATTCCGCCAATCTTTGGCTGAAGAAAAAACAGCAGTAAGAAACTAGCGCCGGAGCCGGGTCTGTAGGCGCCGCATGGTGAGGGCACCTCCCCGAGTCGAGTCCCGATATCCTGCCAAATGAAGAATTCCGTGAAGGATGTAGGTGAGGAGTTCCTCCCGAAGGGTCAGGCGATGGGCCTTATGGTGAAGCGCCGCCACTTCCGGGCAGACAACGATTTCCCCATGTGGGAAGGCGAGAACATCGGCGGGGGAGGGATCGGAAAGGTGGGTATCGTGCAGGCGGCCGCTTTCGCGGGCTGAAACGAGTATAATCCCTAGTTCGTCTGGTAGGCGGCGTTGACGCTCAGCCGGGAGACGTTCGAGGGCCCGTTTAACCCTGTTTTGGAAGAACCTGAGGTTCAGCCGATGGCGACGCTGGCGGTTGTTCCAGTGGATGAGGATGGGTTTTTTGTCCACGACGGTCCCGAGGATAACGGATGCGAGGGCGAAGGATACTCTCAAGCGCGATGGCCAGTGCCCGACGGGCGGAAGACCATTCGGTAAGGGTGAGGCCTGCGTCCTTCCAATGCCCCTCCTTGTCCCGTTCCAGATAGATCTTTTCCACCAGTTTTGCTGCATCGCCTGGAACAGGCTTTTCAAGGGCCCGCGAGGCGGATTCCACAGCATCGGCAAGAGAAAGGATGGCGGTTTCGGGGGATTGAGGGATAGGACCGGGATAGCGGAAAGAGGATTCTTCCACCTCGGGGATATCCTCGTCCCGGAGTCGCAGGATTTTCCCCCCGGTCCTCGCATCTTTTTCCTGCTGAAGGGCGCGTTGGTAAAAGTACCAGACGAGGCTGCTCCCATGATGTTCCCGAATGGATTCCCGAATCCGACGGGGGAGTCCGTGTTTTCGGGCCAGAACGACACCATCCTTCACGTGGGAGAGGATGATTAAGGCGCTCATGGTGGGGGTGAGATTGGTATGCGGGTTCGCGTCAGCTGAATTGAAATTTTCCGTGAAGTACTCGGGCTTTTCCAGTTTTCCAATGTCATGGTAAAGGGACATCGCACGGCAGGCCCGGGGGTTGGCTGAACGGGTCGCACTGGCAGCTGCTTCCGCCAAGTGTCCCACCATAACGCTGTGAAGGTAGGTGCCGGGGGCTTCCAGGGCCAGGCGGCGAAGAATCGGGTGGTTCAGGCTGGTGAGTTCGAGCCAGGAAAGCTCCGTGGTGCGGTCAAAAGCCGATTCCAGAATCGGAAAGAGAGCCCCGACAACGATCGCCCCAAGAAGTCCCAATGCGGCGGCGGATATCGCTTCCGTGAGGATCAGTTCCCAAGCCACCTGAAACCTCATCCCAGCGAAAAGAACGGTGCTGAGCAGGGCAATCAACCCAATGCCGGCTCCTGCGCGTAAAAGATGGGATCTGCGGTAGATTTTCCGGGAGAAGAGGATGGCTGCGATGCCGGTGACGAGAGAGGCAAACAGGTATCGGTCATCCGGATGAAGAAGAAAAAATTCCCCGAGTCCGAGAAGAACCACCAAAAGGAGGCCTGCATTCGCGCCGACGAGAGTGGTGAGCACCAGGGCAGCCAAGGCAGGGGGAATCAGATAGGAACCTGCCCCGAAAGAGAAACGGGGGGCGATATGCAAAAGAATCAGGATAAATGCAAAATTCCCAATCAGGGTCATGAGGAAAAGAGCGAGCAGGCGGTTTCGAACCAAGGTCTCCGGAAGAACGACGGAAAGGATCAGGGGTAGGACCAGTCCGATAAATAGTGCGGCAATCCACCCGGCCGGCCCTTGATTGGCCGGAGTCAGCAAGGCCAGACCGTAGGTTGCCCCGGCCGTTGCAAGAAAGAGGAAAAATCGGATGAAAGCGTCGGATTCGAGCCGATTTTCGCTGGTCGCCCGACCCGTGGTCGTAGCCGGCTGGCTCACAAGGTCAGGCTGGTCTGCCGGACTCCGCGGTGTTCCTTGTACGCGCGGACAATCTTGCCAACAAGTTCGTGGCGGATGACATCGGTGTCTTCAAAACGCACGAAGCCGATTCCCTCCACGGGGGCGAGGGCCTGAACCGCTTCCACCAGTCCGGATTTCCGGCTGTGGGGAAGATCCACCTGGGTGGGGTCGCCTGTGACGATACATTTGGATTCCGCACCGAGGCGTGTGAGGAACATGAACATCTGCTCCGTAGTGGCATTCTGGCCTTCGTCGAGGATGACGAAGGCGCCGTTCAGGGTTCGGCCGCGCATGTAGGCTAGGGGAGCGATTTCGAGGATTCCCTTGTCCATCAGTTTTTGGATTTCCTCCACATCCAGCATGTCGTAGAGGGCATCGTAGAGCGGGCGAAGATAGGGAAAGATTTTTTCCTGAAGGTCGCCGGGAAGAAATCCAAGAGCTTCGCCGGCTTCGACCGCAGGGCGCGTGAGGATGATGCGGTTGATCTTGTCCGATTTGAGGTAGGAAATCGCCATGGCCATGGCGAGATAGGTTTTTCCTGTGCCCGCCGGACCGATACCGAAGACCAAATCATTGTGCCGGATGGTCTCGACATAGGCTTTTTGGAGAAAGGTTTTTGGGAGGATGGCGGGTTTTTTCGCAGAGACCTGGATACGGCAGGACCAGATGCCTTCCAACTGTTTGCCTTCGCCCCGATGGACGGCCCGAAGGGCATAGAGGAATTCGTATCGGCGGATCCGAAGCCCGTGTTGGCGGGCCAGATGAAGTTGGCGAAAAAGTTCCTGGGCTTTTGTAACGTGTTTCTCCAGGCCATCGATTTTGAGAAGGGTGTCCCGAATGGTGATTTTAACCCCGAGAAGATTTTCTGCTTCCCGAAGAAGCGACTCGTCCGCGGCATACAACTCGGAAAGGGTGTGGGCGTTTTCGAAAGTGAGAGTTTGCTCGCTCATCGATGTTTGATTTGTAGGGACGATGGGGGCGGGGGGAAGAAAGATATTCGGGCAAAGTATTTAAATAAAAACGCGTGAAATATCCGAATGAATCCGTGTGAAAATTTCCCATGGAATGGTTCCAGCTTCCTTGGCGAGGTGGGTTGCGGTTCGTGTCACCTTGCCAGAGCGACCAATCCAGACGACTTCCTCCCCCCGACGCACCCGGGGCAGACGGGAGACATCCAGAAGAGTCATATCCATGGTCACTCTTCCGAGAATGGGGCAAAGTTGTCCGTGAATCAGGGCATGGCCCCGGTTGGAAAGGGATCTGGGTAGTCCGTGGGCATAGCCGGTGGCCACGGTGGCGACTTGTAATTTTCGTTTGGCCCGGAAAGTGGCCCCGTAGCTGAGGGTTTCGCCCGGCAGAATCTCACGAATCAAGAGAACCCGCGATTTCCAACTCAGGACCGGCCGGAGCTTTGGGTTGAAGCGACCAAGTGGATCAATGCCGTAGAGGCCGAGTCCGGGGCGAACATGGGTTGTGGATACGCGAAAACGCCGCAGAAGAGCTGCGGTGTTGGCCCAATGATGCGGAAGGTTTGGGGGAAGGAGGGCCGACTGCTTCAGTTGACGCTGCGTGAAGGGAAGATCGGAATCGGCGCAGGCCAAATGGGTAAAGGTTCCCACAAGATCCAGATGAGGTTGGCGGGCGAGGAAAAAGAGGAGACTCGAAAAATCTCTAGGCCGGGCGCCGAGACGGTTCATTCCAGTATCCAGCTTGGCTTGCACCAGGGCTATGGATCGGGCTTTGGAGGCGGCTTGGGCAAGTTCGCGTGCCTCCTGGATGGAGGAAATCGTGATCGTGAGGCGGTGCTGAAGGGCAAGGGGGTATTCCGACGGCAAAGTCGATCCCAACAAAAGGATGGGTTGACGAATTCCAGCTCCGCGGAGTGCGACCCCTTCCGATGCACAGGCGACTCCGAATTCCTCGCAACCGGCCTGGGCCAAAGTGCGGGCTACGGGAACAAGGCCATGGCCATAGGCGTCGTCTTTGACAACGGCCAAGATTCGCGTTCCTTTCGGAACAATTTTTCGGAGCGCCCGGAGGTTGTGCCGAAGGGCGGCAAAAGAGACCTCACACCATATCCGGGCATCGTGAGGGACCTTCATGGGTTTAGGATAAGAGGGAAAGGGGGTGGGGAAGAGTCTAAAAATGGTTCATCGTTTTGGGGCCACCGCAGGACGGAGATGAATCGGTTCAAGGGAAAGGCCAGGTTCGAGTCCGTGCTCATGCAGATAGACCGCGGCATCAGTGGCATTCGGACGGGCCTGTTTATCAATCCCCGGTAAATCATCCGAAGCTACGGCCAAAGTACATCGTGAGAGGAGGGAGGGCAGTTCTGTTGCCGGGTGAACGGAGGTTGCCCGTTCGAGTCTTCCGGACGAATAAAAAGTGGCAAAGATATCCCCTCGCCGGGCGTCTGAAAATATGCCGAGCAGGGAAACTTTAGAATATTGATGGGCAATGGCACCCGTGCTGCGGATGGGCAAAACCGGACAACCCCAGGTGGCGGCCATACCTTCGGCAGAGGCAATGGCCGAGCGGATTCCCGAGAATGAACCCGGGCCCACACCGACAAGAATTTGATCCGGTTTGGGAGGGGCCGGCAAGACGGAGCGCAGGGAGGGAATCAAAGTTGCTGTCACGGTTCCGGTGAGGGTTCCTGTATGCAGAATTGTGCCCTGTCGGCATAGTGCCCAGGTCGCCGGGTTGGTGGAGGCTTCGAGAATCAAACGTAGCATGAGGGAGTTTTGGTGAAAGTGCGGGTGGAGGCGAAGAAAAACTCAGGGTTTGGACGGGGAATCCGTATCGGACATGAGGGCGACGGGTGCTCCATCGGGGCAGAAGTCGAGGTCGGGGCCGCCTCCCCGGATGAGGCGGATTTCAAAGGTTCCGTATTGGAACTTGAGTTTGGCAAGAACGGGTATTCGTCGTGCATCATCCGTCATCCATAATTTCATCCAGCCCTGATAACGCCTTGAGGCCCCATGAGGTTCGCCAAAAATTTCAATCAAGGGCCGACTTCGGTCATCTTCCAATTCAATCCGACCGATTTTGGGGCAGCTCATTTTTGCAAAAAGAGGCTCAGTGTTATCGATGACATTCCACGTCAGGGATTCCCCTGCTTTCCAAGGGTGAGTGCGAATATGGTAGAGCATCGAGCCAAAGTCTTCGAGAGGTCCGGCAGGCAGGTCAAAGTTTTCTTCCGGTTTTCCGGGAGCCGGAAAGAATCGTCCCAAACGAACGGAATAATCGGGAATGGTGCGCCGGTAGCGCACGTTGCCTCCCTCATTCCGATCCTGAATATATTCCCTCGATCGCCAGGGCATAAGCTGGGTTCGGGAGGTGATGCGACTTCGAATCGGGAACAGGGCCTCGATAGGGCCCCGGGAACGAAGAAAGAGCTCAAAATGTAGCATCCCATCCTGATGGGGTTCTTTTTTGGCAATGAAGGTGCCTTCGGCGGCTTCCATAGGCCCCCACTTGATCAGGTAGACAAGCCTTTCCCCTTCCGGCCAGGGAAGGGGGGTGGTTTCAGCCATCCCTTGAGCAAGAAGAGTAAAAAAAATGGTTAAAAAGTGGATTTTCATAAGCTCAGTAAGGGCGTTTTTGGGGGAGGAAGTTGGGTGAATACTCGGTGGGATCGTACGCGCGATTCCAAAGGCGAGAAAGCGAACCGGAAAGGGGTGGGATCAGCCAGTCCCATCGACCGTTGACTTGCCGGCCCTTTTTAGCCTCATCGTTTTCGAAGCGCAGGTGGGATGCTCCGGCGGAGTGATGATCGATCATCCGGACACCCGCTTTTGTGAAAGAGTCGAGAACGGCACGGTTCAGTTCGACCAGAGCCCGGTCTTTCCAAAGGGTGGACGGACGGGAAGTATCGAGGCGAAGCCGACGGGCAATTTCCGGGAGAACATTGTACCGGTCTTCGTCTCCAAAGTTGCGGGTGGCGATCTCTGTTTCCATATACCAACCGCTAAAGGGTGCGGCGGGAAAATTCAGTCCGCCAATGGTCAGCTGCATGTTCGAAACCACAGGCACGGCATACCAACGGAGTCCCAAGGAATTCAAAAAAGGACCGTCCGGATGTCGAATGGGAACCTCCTTGGTGAATGCATGAGGAGGGGGAAAGAGCTGTGGGGGTTTTCCCGGAAGTGAGATGACAATGGGGAGTAGATCGAAGGCTGTACGTTTTTTTGGTGGCTTCCAGCCCAGATGAAGACAAAGGTCGGTGAAATCGGCCTCGGCAGGATCCCCCAGAACCTGCTTCTTCCGATTCCTGTAACCGGCATACCGGGACAGTTGATAATTCCAGATCCGGGGCCCATGCCCCTTCGAATCGGCAGGGGCAAAGACCGTTACGGTAGAACGGATGGCTCCTTGATGGGTGGCATGGCGAAGATGATGAAGGCAGGCCTCGTAGATTTCCTGTTCGGTGGTGGCTCGGCGGGCATCCAGGACGTCCAGTTTCGTCCAAAAAAAACGGCCGATGCAGCGGACGCTGTTTCGCCAGGCGAGCCTGCATCCATACCGCAATTCAGGAAGGGTGAGGGAGTATGTGCCGGTTTTTTTGATTTCCCCGGAGACCTTTCGCAATCGTTCGGGGGTGGGGTGGGGAGCCCCTTTTTCCTTTTGTAGGAGTTGGAGGAATGTATCGGCGGACTGGGCCAATGGTAGGGGCTTTGTTCGGCCTGTCAGCCGGAGCCGATCTTGCAAGGCCAAAAAAGGGCACGAGGACATGGGAAAGAGTCTACCTGTTCACGGGGCTACGTAAAATCCCTCCCGATATTTGAAATCTTTGCTTTCGTAAATCCCGCAAGTTGCCAGAACAGATCGCTTCATGGCGGAGTCATTCACCGTGCTGATTGTGGGAGGGGGCGGGAGGGAACATGCCTTGGGCTGGAAGTTTGCCCAGGATCCCCGGATCCAAAAAATCTGGTTTGCCCCGGGAAATGCTGGGACGGTGGGGATCGGCACCAATCTTCCCATCCCCGCGTCCGATGTCACGGGGATCACTGCTTGGGCAAAAGCGGAGAAACCGGGGTTGGTGGTGGTGGGGCCAGAGGCTCCCTTGTGTGAGGGATTAGCCGACCAGCTGCGCTCGATCGGATGCCGTGTCTTTGGCCCTGGGGCCGCGGGGGCTCAGTTGGAGGGGAGTAAGTCGTTTTGCAAGGATCTCCTCGTTTCGCAGAATATCCCCACGGCTCGGGCAGGGTCCTTCACCGACCTGAGGGAGGCTGTCCGTTTCAGTGAAGCCTTGTCTTGTCCCCAAGTGGTGAAGGCGGATGGTCTGGCGGCTGGCAAGGGGGTGGTGATCGCCCAAACGCATGCGGAAGCTGCCCGGGCGATCCAGGAAATGATGGGGGATCGGGTTTTTGGCGAGGCTGGGGCCAAAGTGTTGATTGAGGAGTTTTTGCCGGGGGAGGAATTAAGTGTCCATGCGGTGACGGATGGCCGGAATCTGGTGATCCTGCCCGGGGCTCAGGATCATAAAAGGGTGGGAGAGGGGGACACGGGGCTGAACACGGGGGGGATGGGGGCTTATGCTCCGGCGCCTCAAGCGACCTCTGAACTATTGGAGGAAGTGAAGGAAAAAGTTTTGTTACCGATCCTTGCGGGGTTGGCGGCCCGTGGGATTGACTACCGAGGCGTTCTTTATGCCGGGCTGATGCTGACTCCCCAAGGGCCTAAGGTGCTTGAATTTAACTGTCGGTTTGGGGATCCGGAGACAGAGGTTCTGCTCCCTTTGTTGGATTTCTCCTTGTGGGATTTGCTGGCGGCGGCGGCGGATGGGGATCTTGGGAAAATTGCATTCAAGACCCGCCCCGGGGCGGCGATGACTGTCGTTCTGGCCGCTCCAGGATATCCCGACCGCCCGGTTTTTGGTCAAAAGATCAGGATGGCAGATCCGATGCCGGATTCGGCGGTTTTTCATGCGGGGACCCTAGAAGGCGCGCATGGGGTCGAAGTGGCAGGAGGCAGGGTATTGGCTGTGACGGGTTGGGGGAAAGATTTGCAGGGGGCGAAGGAGCGGGCCTATGCCGCATTGGGGGGAATTTCTTTTGCAGGGATGCATTTTCGGAGGGATATCGGCCATCGGGCCTTGGGAAAAACGGCGGGTTCAGTTAGGATGGCGTCTTGATGAGAACTTTCCGTGTGTTTGGACTTCTCTTTGGAGGAGTGATCCTCGGAGTAGGGTTGGCCCCTACCATTCCCAAGATGCAAGCAAAGGCAGGGGAAGTGATGGAGAAAATCAGAGCCAGAAATCGGGCTCCCTCGGCATCCTCAACGACGGCTAGCCCGATCCGGCCTGCCGTGGTGCCTGCTCCACAGCCTGTCAGCCCGCTGAAACCGGGGGAGGGGGTGGAAATTGCACGCATTTTGGGTGTCTCGACGGAATCTTCCCTTCCACAGATCACCAAAATTCTTGAACAGTCGAATGGTCGATGGGCGGTGGTCGAGCCAAGGAGGACGGTTTCTCCCGAACGTCCGTGGGTTGCGGAGTTTCTTGCCGGGAATGTGGCATATTGGCGCGTGCGTAGCCTGGGAGTTCCTGTTGCGGAAGCGATTGGAAGGGATTGGGCTGTATGGCGGCAAAAGAATCCCTTGGGTGCTGTCTTGGATCTGCGGGAATGTTTGCCGTCCCAAAGTCTGGAATCGGTCGCAGAGGTTTGCGGTCTGTTTGTTACTCCCGGAGAGGTGCTTTTCACTTGGCGGGATGGGGCAGGAAAAGAAAAGGTGTTTCGGTCCGATCGCCAACCCCTCGGATTGGGATCCTCCATGCCGCTGATTGTTCTGGTCGGGCCCAACCTAAGAGGCGCGGGGGAATTAGTTGCTTCGATCCTTCAGGAACGGGGTGGTGGAATCTTGATTGGACAGTCAACGGCTGGCCAAATGGGGATGCTGTCTGAAACACGTCTATCTTCGGGGCGTTCTCTTTTTCGCATGCAGGGGGAGATTGCGTTGCCCGGTGGGCAGACCCAACCGGGAAGGCCCTTGCCACCCGATTTGGAACTGGCGGGTGATCATTTTGTGGATTCTGAAATATGGCCGGGAGGGGAATCCACCATTGCCTCGACTGTGGAGGAAGTTCCCCGGATCAAACGACCCAATGAGGCGTCGTTAATCAAGGAGGAGGAGGTGGATTCCGAACAGATCACTGCTCCTATTTCGAGCAAGGAAGACGTGGTAAAACGCCCGCCTCAGGATCGGGGATTGCAGAGAGCAGGGGATCTTTTGCGGGCTCTTCGGAAGATGCCTCCGGTCCGGCGGGCTTCGTTTGACCCCGGACTTTTTCGAGGCCAAAGTCTTTCTATTATTTCCTAAAGTGAAGCGCATTGTTTTCATCTGTACCGGTAACGTTTGTCGTAGTCCCATGGCGGAAGAACTCTTCCGTCAGAAACTCAATGGGGATCGGACAATTGAGGTTGAATCCGCCGGAATCGGGGCGGTTTCCGGACAGGCGCCCAGTTCTTATGCAGTGGAGGTCATGCGGGAGTTGGGGGCGGATATTTCAAGGCAACGCAGCCAACCTATCCACCACGAAATGGTTCGGCGGGCGGACTATATTTTTGTCATGACCTATGGTCATCTGGATTCCCTGCTTCTTCTGTATCCGTCCGCTGGGGACAAAGTCTTCCTTCTCCGCGACTTTGATCCGGGGTTGTCTCCGGAGGAACGGGAAGTGGATGATCCCATCGGACAATCCAAAGACACCTATCGGGCTTGTCGGGATCAAATTCAAAAATCGATTCCGTATTTGCTCGAAGTGGTGCGGAACGGTGTCCAATCGGTTCCGGCCTCCTCGGTCGGAAGTCAGGTATCCATCGGACTGGCGGGGGATTCCTCGGGCAGGATTCTCTTGTCCGAAGCTGCGGAGGTTCTAAGGCGTGAAGGATCTGGTTCGGTCACTCTGTCCGGAGGAGAAGGGGCGGAATTCCCGGAAATCGCAAAAGTTGCAGCAGAAGCCATCGCGCAGGGGAGAATTCAAGGAGCGATTTTGGTTGGTAGGACAGGGATGGGGTTGTGCATGGCTGCGAACCGATTTGCAAAGGTCCGGGCCGTGGTGGTGGATTCTCCCGAGTCGGCCCGGTTGGCCCGGGAAAGATATTACGCGAATGTTCTTTGTTTAGGAGCGGATGAAATGGGTGCCTCCGATGCCCGAGCCTGTGTTCAAGCCTGGATTTCGACTTCCTTTACCGGGGCGCGGTATGAAAAACAGGTCAGCCGGTTGGAAACGCTGGGTGGAGGACGCCAAGGAGAGCCGGTGGGCCCGGATCTGTCGCGGACGGA
>Ga0164294_10006155_pt1 | contig 10261 bp, 12 predicted proteins | sample GEODES005metaG_FD_111479 | JGI IMG/M metagenome (GOLD analysis project Ga0164294, IMG submission 111479) | Oligotrophic lake water microbial communities from Sparkling Lake, Wisconsin, USA - GEODES005 metaG | ecosystem: Environmental > Aquatic > Freshwater > Lake | place: USA: Sparkling Lake...
ACAGCGATGTCGGTGACCTGATCGGGTCTGATCCCTGTCAAGCTGTCGCTCACTGCGGATCGGAAGGCCTGGGTGTAGTTGGATGAAGCGAGGAAGGTCTTAGTCCCTATGCCTGTGAGATTCTATGAGAATCGATAGCAGACGAGGTCATATAGCAAATCAGGACATATCAGTAGATAAGCATGAGCACACAAGGTTGCTACAGTACCTGCGATGCCTTTATGGAAAGAGATGTCACTACTGCGGTAGAAGGGTAGCAGGTAGGACTCGTTGGGATGAAGGTGGGGCGCCTGGTGCTGGCTACGACGGGTCTACGAGTTGAAGCAAGGGATGGAGCCAGGGAAATACTTGGTGAGATCGTTGGACGGTAGGAGGGACTGAGAGAGGGTCGAAAGGTCGGTCGGGTGGTGGGGAAAGCAGTGGGTCTGTAAGTCGGAGAGACGGTGGGATCTGTAGGACTGGCGGTGGGACTGAATGTGGGACCAGTAGGAGCAAGTGTGGGCCAATTAGTGGGTCGTCGTGTGGGAAGAGCAGTCGGGAAATACGAGGGCCTCGCTGATGGGTTATTGCTTGGCCTCCTCGAGGGAGCTGCAAAGTAGAAAATCACTTTGAGCTTGAAGATAAGGATTATATAAAGCTAAGTATACCTATGGATGGAAACCAACTGGGATTAACGGTGGGATAGGCGGTCGGTCTCCTGCTGGGTGCTGTTAGCAATTGTTTGGCAGTGAATCATATCGGTACTCACAAAGACATTTCTGCAAATGGTCACCTGCAGTCGGTTCTGTATTATCAGGAGGACACCGACCATCAGCATTGAGAGGTCTAACGCACTGATAGGTGATGGGGATGAATGCGAGGAACAGAAACCACAGGAGTCGAGAACGGTAACTGACTCCTCTCTGCTGTGCCATCGAGGAAGGTGATGTCATTGTGGTCGGCCTCAAGTGATAGAAGTCAGCAGAAAGCAATAGATTAGACTGTAGTAGTCATGCATTCGATGCCTCTACCAGTGCTCGACAGCTGTTACAGGAGTAAGATACTGCTGTACTTGAAGCGCCGTTATTGTTTGGCGATAAAAAAGATAACTGACTCTGTACAGTACGTACACTGTACTGTACTTCCACGAAACGGCTCCAACGGCTATCTTTCAATATACTGTAAGTTACACCTACCGGTACAGCAGGAAATAAACTCAATAATGCTGTTAATCTATACAGTAATGTCCATCTACATATGACTAGGTGCTAACATAACATCAATCTACTGTTCCTTTCATCTTGATAGGCTGATGATAGGTCAAAATGAAAAACGAAACTGTCCGTCAGATCTGTCATTGAGTAGCGACTGTTAACGAGGGCAACCTGACGTGCTCCGTCCATTCAGACTTCGGTCCCTTGCCGACCAGACTTTCGACTCCGCAACGAAAGATATACGTGTTGCCCGGCTCCAGGTTACTGACTCTGCACTGCATCTCCGTCTCTACGACCGACTGGTTGAGAGGATATGTGGTAACGAAGTTGGAGTCGTCCTCCAGACTCATAGTTTCCACGAAACATCGCACGATGGGCGACCCACCGGGGGCTGGGAGGATGACCCGGAAGGTCACGAAATTGGACCCTATCAACGCAATGGCTGGAGTCTCACTCTTGGCGGGGAGTAGGGCCTTGTTTGTCTTGGCTCTGAAGTACAACACACATGCTGTTGTTATGCACAACACAGTATGGTATGTAAGGGTGATGCACTGCTACACCTACCTGTGGGAGGGAAAGCTCCACTGCCCTTTACCAGAGCGATTGATGAACCGCACCCGGAACTCGTACAGCTTGTCCTGCTCGAGCCCGCCCACCTCGAAGCGGATCAAAGAACTCGACTGGTTCCTCTACTCATGCAGAGAAACACGTACTGTCAGACGCAGTCGGAGAGGGTAGGGCTGTAGTATTTGCGCGCATCACCTGATTGGCGACTAGCTGTTCGATCTCCTGGAGGGTCTTGTTTTTGTCCTTAGCATATGGGTTGAAGCCGCTGCTGGAGATAGACAGCTCCAGTGCCCTCACTGCTTGCTCCAGCTCCAGCTGCTGCAGGTCGGGGTCCACGAACTCCACCATCGTCACCTGGCCGGGGACCTTGCAGATCCCCTCCCCACGATAGGTCACTTGACCGATCATTGTTCCGATCTCGTTCGTATGCTCCCAGTCCCCGATGTTGAAGGGATCCACCACGCGCCTCTCCAACTGCAGGCCCGTGATGCGGGATCCATTGTCGTATGACAGGCGACACTCTAGAGTGATAGAGTTCCACGTCCCTCCCACTGCCCGTGGATTCCCTGGCGTGTCCGGTGGTCCGATGACTGTTTGAGCATCGGTGTCTGCGTTCCAGTCTGAGAAGCCGGACTCTCCGACCTCGTTCCGGGCTTGCACCTGTATGAAGTAGGATCGTCCCGGGAACAAACCCTCCCACAGATACGTCACACTTGACCGTGGCAATGAAATCAGCTTGTTGTCAAGATTCTTCAGGATGATGTCATATCCAGTGATCGCAGATCCGCCATTATTGGGCGGCTCCCAAGCGAATAGAATGGATCGCAGGGTTGCCTCTGCGATGTACGGGGGCTTGGGAACAGCAGGGGCAGTAGCTACGGTGAAGGTCGAGTATGTGTGATCTGACCAGGGACCGCAGCCAGCTTCGTTGATGCCTCTGATGCGGAACAGGTAGTTCAGGCCGGGCACCAGGCCACCGTACTCCGCCACGACGAAGTGCACCGTCCGGTCCTCGTTCATCTCCAGTAACTACAAGCAGTAGTGCAATGATGAGTAGTAGATGAGTCGGTCGGTCGGTAGCGTATGCCATGTAGATAGCAACAGCTAGCATAGAGTGGTAGGTATACCTCATTCACAGTCTCGATCCCTATGCCGGGTCCAATTTCGGGCAGCTGCTCCTCATCCTCGGGGTCGGGTCTCTTGCTGCGGTGGATGGAGAATCGCCGGGACTTGATGGGAGCATCCTTGGTGCGGGTGAACTTGTCGTACAGCCGCTGAAAGCTCCGCATCATAACACGACCAGTCTCGATGCCTTGCTCCAAGGTCACCCTCACCGTCGGATTCTCGTCGAAGCCCTAGCAGAGAGTGCAGGTCTGCATTATGATGGTGCGCAGGTCCGCATTATAATTATGTGTGCCTTACTTGACCGTTGCCATTCGCCTGTATGTCGAAGTACTTGCTCGTGGCGCCGAAGGTCTCCGGATTGCCCGACACCCAGCCGATGAGCACGGAGGTCCGACCGATGTGGCATACCCGTGGCATCGGCAACGCCTCAGGGATGCCGAACTCCGTCCTGGTCTGTTCACACAGTGAAGACACATCATCATCATCATCACGTGTAGCTGCTGCATTCGTACATCATCATCACATCATCGATCATATCATCGTTAGGATAGGAGGTACAGTACGTCCTCTCACCAGCCGGGAGGGCATACTCCACGCACTCTTGCCCATCCTGTTCTCCGCTCTGATCCTGAACTGGTAGGCTGTGGCTCCTAGCAGACCGGTCACCATCTGCATGCATGCATCATGGATGAGCATGAGACAAGCTGGTTGTAATGCGATTTGAGCACATGCTCTATAGCACCCACCTTGGTTCGGTAGTGCGGCGGTACAGATAGTCCATCGTCGATGGGCACCCACTGATCCCGGTGCCCCACCCGCCACTGCACATGGAAGGCGTTGACATCGAGGTTGAAGCAGGGTGGAGATACCCAGCTCAGCAGAGCGGTTGTGTCCGTCACGGCCAGCACGCGCGGCGGGGCAGGTGGGTCCGGGTGGCGAGGGGTAGTGTACCAGGACTTGAGCAGGCCGTCGTGCGAACAGCTCACTAAGAAAGAGAAGTCAGGGGCCGCAGCGACACTGTAGTGGTGGAGAGAGTATCTTGAGTGATGAGAGATGAGATCACAGTAGAAGTGCAAGACACTTACCCGTAGATGACGTCTACGTGTCCGTATAGTCGTCGACTAATGGTCTGGGTCAACAGCGACCAGATGATGATCTCAGCGTCCGCCCCTGCAGACAACAGGAACTGCTCGGTGCCGGAGAAGCGCAGACAGAACACCTCGCTGCTGTGCCCCTTCAAGCTGCGCACCAATGTGCCATCCACTGGGTCCCAGAGCTGTAGCAGCAGGTCACGGTGAGCAGCGGGTCACAACCATCACCACAGACTAATCAATAGAATGGTAGGTTGGATACGAAGATACCTTCACTAGTCCGTCGCCCCCAGCCGTAGCGATGCGTCCCTCAGATGGAGAGAACAGTGCGTCGTTCACGGACCCGTGGTGCGCGAGCTCCAGTCCCTGCAAAGACAGCGGGTGGGGTGGTGAGTTGGGTATGGTCAATACGATACCTAAGTATGTGCAGTTCGTTCATGCAGGCAGACAGGCAGGAAGGATGATCCATCATCAATAGATAGCATCGACTCCATCAAGAACTCAGCAATAGTGAACAGTGCATGATAATCAATGAATCGAATGTGTATGGGTCAACAATGACTATGAAGTGTTGCTATCTCTCTCACGTTGATGCGGAACCTCATCAGGATGCCAGCCTTCCTGTCCTTCTCCTTCCCTTCCGCATCATAATCCTTGGCATCAGCAGCCTTGGCGACTGCCATAGGATCCTTCATGCTCTTCGCGTAAGCACTAGCTGTGTCTCTGTCTATCTCCCTCTGCTTGCGCTCCTGCTCCGCTTCGTATTCCGCGACCTTCTGAGCGATCAACCCACCCATGAACTGTTCCAGACCGGGCAAGGAGGGATAGTAGCTTCTGCGACCCATGAATACTCCCGGAGGCCCTCGTCCGATGCGGACACTGACATGGTCGCCTCCATCGGCTTCGAAGTCCGGAGATCTCATGTACTCGTCTCCACCAAAGTCGCCACAGATAAGAGGCTTACTCTCTCCACCCTCTACTACTGCTGCTGCTGATGATGATGATGAGATGTCGCCTGCTTCATCCTCAACGACTGCGAGTCCCAGCTGATCAGCCTGGAACAACCGGAGCTGCTCTATCGTTGCTTTCCGGCCGACGGGTAGGAGGAATCTGTGCCGACCAGACGCGGCGGATGTTGTTCCGAAGAGAGAACCCATCAGGCCGGTCCGACCACTGTTCACCTCTCTGAGGAACTTCACTCCAGGCAACACCAATGCGGGTGCGGTGTAGTTCGGGTTAGGATAGTGCACCGCCATACCTGGCAGTATGCAGTGACTGGTCCGTCTAGCGCAGTGATAGGTCCGCTCGGTCAACAGGTGGACACGCACGTCGCTCTCCAGGGAAGCAGAGACTGCTCGTCGGAATCGCTTCTCGTCGGTCCGCATGACCCGGTGATAGTATCCCCGCAGGCGGTCCATGAAGGTCACCTCCTAAGACGCACACCCAGTTGACAATTGACCATTAGAATCACTCACTCACTCACTCATTCACTCATTTATTCTCTCCCTCATTTAACTCACTAGCATCAGTGAATGTATCCACAAGTATCTAAGTAAGTTACCTTCACATCCTCCAGTGAAGTCGGCAGCGCGGCCACCTTCAGCTTGCTCAGCACTTGTTCGTGCTCGACCAGCACCGGCTTGAGGGCGTGCTTGGCCAACAGGGCTGTCGAGGGGAAACCCGTCGGTAGAGGCATCGTCAAGTCCTCGATGTCAGGGCCGAACTTGCCACTCTTGATCAGCGAGTACTGCTGAAGACGCACACTGGTGAACTCTACTGGAGCTGCCTTCTGCTCGACTTCCATCTTCTTGCTTCGCCACTTGTCGATCATATCGGCCTTCAGCTGAAGCATACCTGCGAACTCCGCACTGCTGATCCATGCTGGAGACTCATGCAGCAGCTTGTATGCGGTGATGGAGGCGGGGTCGGCGGGATAGAGATGCAGCTCTGCCTCCACCGACACCCGCTGCTCCAGCAGAGACAACACGTGGTGTGTCTCCTCTCGCAGACAGCTCTTGAGAGCAGCATCGAACTGCTTCCCTTCGACGTCATCAACGAACAGGATCTGCAGAGCATAACATAAGACATCATAGCATCTGGTCAGGTGAGCAAGGATTCTCCACTCCTAGTTGACAAGAGGGAGGGATGGAGGGATGGTGTGACCTGGGGGAGCTTCAGATCCTTCGTCGTCGCTCGGTTGAAGAGGCCTTCTCGTCTGATAGAGCTCATGGAACTCATAGAGAGCACCGATGCACCCTCGTCGACTGCACTTAGAGCCGACACCTCCTCTGCTACAGCGATGGCTCCTATGGGGACGATAGCTTCTGTGGAGGCTGCGGCTGCTGAAGAGTCCTCCAGTGCAGAGGTTGGGACTGCGGATCGATCGACGGCATCGACATCGACCTCGTGATCAAGACCAGCTGAGTCATCTTCTTTCTCATCTATCAGCAGCTGATCATCGATGCTCAGCACAGCCATATCCTCTTCAACTTCCTTGCCTTCCACTCCATCGTCATCGGCATCAGCATAGACATCACCATCCTGGGCATCATCGTCAACAGCATCCTCAACGTCATCATCCTCGTAGCCGTCGCTGAGGTCGCCATCTTCTGCATCATCATCATCTTCTTCTTCATCATCGCTTCTCTCGAAGTATTCCGTCTGCAGCAGGGCACACAGTAACATAACACGAGCAGTCAGATACATGTACCTACCACATACATGCATTGATGTGCAATCGGTAGCAGCAAGCAGTCATCATGTACGACAGACGAGGAGAAGAAGGGTCAGCAGTAGTAGTAGTAGTAGCGGTAGTGGTGATGGTGGATAGCATGAGGCATGAGAAGGCATATAACCCTTACATCGCACAGAGCGACGGACTTCGTGATCCCCGGCGAATAGATGTACGGGCTGTGGACGATCACCCAGTTGCAGGAGTCGAACATGTCGGCCAGTAGGTTCATCACGCGGAACTTCCTCCTCAGCACCTCCTCGTTGCGGTAGGCAATCACCTTCTTCTCGAGGAAGGACGACACCGCGGTCCAGTCCTTAGCTCGCAGGTACTCCCAGAAGACCCGGTGCCTCTCCAGCTGGTCGAAATTGAAGGTGATGGTCTTCTTGCCGTCGCTGATGGCGTTGTCCGGGGCAGCAACTGATTCTGGCTTGTCGGACACCCTATCGATCCATCCATCGATCGATCGATCATTGATATAATAATGATTCCTTCGAGTCGATGATCTGTGGTGCAGGTCAGCAGGTCACCTGATAGCACTCTCCTTCAGCGAGTACGACAGCTGCACCCACCGCCCAGTGGACCGCAGCTGGCAGTTGAGCGACACCACCGCATCACCGAGCTCAGGCTGTGGACAGCACCACATCACCTCGAAGGTGGTGCTCTTGAGGGACTGCACGTCTTCGAACTCGTAGCGCAGCGACTCCCGGTACTCCATTGATGTCTGTGACTGGTCTGCTGTCTTCGGCTGCACGACGATCCCTCTAGGCACAGCCCTCTTCGGAGTGTACGACTTGTGGAAGTGGTTGGATGGGATCTCCTCTTCAGGACGCCATGGAATGACCCCCTCCGGGTTAAAGCGACCCACTCTCTGCCCGGACTGTGGCGAGAACATATCGAACCGAGTGCTCTTCAGCACTACGTCCACGTAGGCAGCGGAGATGGGATCGCGTATGCTCTACCAGAATAGGACAATCACAGCAGGTCACAGAGCATTCAAGGACAGCAATCAATCAATCGATCGTCATCATCATCGTACATGACGACAATACAACCCTTCCTATCTCAGCACCTGCACGCAGACGAAGAGCACCCCTCCGGGATTGTACTCCGAGGCTGCGACTTGTTCCCCCTCGCCATTGACGAACACCACACGCAGAGATACGCCTTCTGCTGCCCGCACGTCGTCGGCAATGAATGGATCCACCTGTACCTCCTTCTTCTTCTCCTCCTCCTCATCATCATCATCTTCATCATCATCATCCTCGCTCTCACTGGGGATGTCTTCGATTTCCGGGTCGTCGATCTCTCCAAACCACATGTCCAGCATGGATTCGTCCGTGATTGCGCTCATCATGTTGCGCTGCAACCAGAAGGCCGGCTTGGGCTTCCCCTGGTGGATGAGTATCTTGCGAATGAGTCCATCCGGCGTCCAGAAGATGATGTGCGGGAACTGCTTGGGGTCGTCCAACACAGGCAGCTTCGCGTTCCACAGCAGCACCTTCCGCTCTCCATAGTCAGACCCTACACCAGAACAGCAGTAGTAGTAGTGGGTGAGGGTAGGGCATGCTGCAGACAATGACAATGAATGAATGACTACTGACACCACCTGTAACGCGCATCCATCAATCTATTCGTCGCTGCTATGAACCAACCAACCAACCGATATACCTACCTACCTACCTACCTGATACTAGGAACCTCCCGGTGGGTGAGAAGCGCACCGTACTGACGTCCGAGCAATGTCCTCGGAAGATGAACAGCAGGTAGCCCTCCGGATAACACCAGGTGCGGATGGTCTTGTCCGCCCCGCACGAGACAAAGCCCTTGCCGTTGGGTGAGAAGGCGCACTTATACACCGCCTGAGTGTGGCCCCTGACGACTGTCACCTTCGCGGAGGAAGAAGAGGAGGAATAGTCGCTGCTGTCGTTCCACAGTCGCAGAGTACAGTCTCCTGAGCACGTGAGGAAGCACAGGTCGGTGGTGTACCGCTTGAAGCAGCCGTGGATGTCGCAGTCATTCACAATCTTGGTGTGTCCATGTAGCGTCTTAAGGCATTCGCCCGTCTCCAACAGCCATAGCATCACGGTCTGATCCTCCGATGACGACAGGATGTACCGAAAGTCGCTCGACAACTTGCAGGCAGTGACGGGACCTTGGTGACCTGCGAAGTCCAGGTGCTTGGCTCCGGAGTTCTGCCACTTCTTGTATCCCCTGATCTCGCCTCGGAAGAAAGACAACCCATTCTCTTTCATCTCCTCCAGTCTGGTCCGCCGATCCGCCTCCTCTTCCTTCCTCTTGATGCGAGCCACCACTTCCCTCCTCTTCATCCTCTCGTGGTTGAGATAGTTGAGATGATAGGCCACCCACGTGTTCCTGTCCTCCACCTCCATGAGGAAGCGCTCCAAGTCCTCACGCATGACCACCTCCCTCTTCAGCAGAGACTCCTCCTTCTCGATGCGCGCCTTCTCCTTGTTGCGCAGATACTGCTTGATGGGATTGGTCCACTTGCGCTTCTGCTTGGGGTTCAGCAGCTTCTCATCCAGCAGTCCGTAGCTGCTGATGCCATCGTCGGACAACGCCTTCGAGTCGTCCCTGCTGTCCGCACTCGCATGGTCAGAAGGAGCTTTGGCTTCCTCGACATCAGCACTCGCTGTCTCTCTAGACTTTGTACTCATCTACTCCTACGTATCCTCATGCATTCAGAATAACTTGACTATTAATTAAAGTTGCTGTGAGTAACGTTAACTCATTTTTTAAAGTTATGCTGGCAGTTACAAATGCAAGTGAAAAGTACGTACTGTACTGTAATAAGTCACCCCAAAGTGGTTCATCTCCCCAGTTATCTCCTACCGCAGCTAGGAGATATGTTACCGGGTACATAACTTACAAGCACTAGCTCATCATGAGACTCTTCTGAAGCTGCCGTAGAGGTTGTTCCACTCGATGTACCTGTGCAGGTCGTTAGGGGACACTGACGTGACCACTCCCTCGAAGGCGTCGCTGAAGTGCTCCACACTGATCGGTGGCATCGCATCGATGTTGATCCGGGACAGATCTCCGCTACTCTGAAGAGCCACCTCCCGCACTGGTGGAGAGGGAAACACACAATATCTATCTATGAGCTGCTTGTTGTCACTACTATAGATGGATGGATGATCATGGTGCGTCACCCACCTGGACCCATGGCCGCTTCAGTACATAGAGACCTAATGTCAGCCCCTGATAACAACATCGCATTGACAATGAGTGGTGGTGACTAGACTGCATAATGCACTATATCAAGGCGTACATAGTATAGTACAGTGCAGTACCGTACACTTACCCGAGAAGCCTTCCGTCCGGACCACCAGGTCCATACAGTCCTCCTCCGAGAGATGGTGGCGGACATCCCTCAGCAGCATGCGGAGCAGCGACTCCCTGCTGGCCGCGTCCGGCAGCGGGATGTAGATCCTCTTGATGAACCGCCTTCGCACCGCCTCGTCCAGCTCCTCCGGTCGATTGGTGGCCCCCACGATGACTACTCTTGCCCCCTGGTCCGTGCCTGCCCCATC
>Ga0164294_10006156_pt1 | contig 10261 bp, 10 predicted proteins | sample GEODES005metaG_FD_111479 | JGI IMG/M metagenome (GOLD analysis project Ga0164294, IMG submission 111479) | Oligotrophic lake water microbial communities from Sparkling Lake, Wisconsin, USA - GEODES005 metaG | ecosystem: Environmental > Aquatic > Freshwater > Lake | place: USA: Sparkling Lake...
AAATTCCAGTAAAACGATTGCCGTGGTGATACCCGAAATTGCGCATAACTTTTTTTCTCTGGTCATCAATGGTATTGAATCTATTGCCGAGGAATTAAAATATCATGTCCTTATATATATAACCCATGAAATACCGGAAAAAGAGGAACAGATTATCAGGCATTTATTAAATGGCCGAGTAGATGGCATCCTAATATCATCTTCAGGTTCTTCAAATAATAATGCTCATTATCATGAATTGGTGCAAAAAGGTATTCCCTTTGTTTTTTTTGACAGAGCCAATTTTGATGTTGACGCGCCAAGGGTTACTACTGACGACTATCAAGCTGGTTTTCAGGCCACAGAACATTTAATAAAAAGCCAGTGTAAACATTTTGCCTTCCTTTCTCTTTCCAGCCAAATGACTGCTATTAATCATCGAAAAGACGGATTTTTAGCCGCACTAAAACAATATCAAATTCAACCTTATCACATTCATATTATAGAAGCCGGAACGGACGAAACCTTAAGTTTTCAAATTATCAGAGATTCCTTACAACCTTTACCAGAATCAATGGGCATATTTTCATCTGTAGAAAAATTAGCCATTCAAACCTATCATATTTGCAAAGAAATCAATATCAGGATACCCAAACAATTAAAAATCATTAGTTTTTCAAATTTGCCCACTGCTGCATTATTAAACCCTGCCTTATCGACGCTTACGCAACCTGCATTTTCCATTGGAAAGGAGGCTGCCCTACTTTTATTTCAAAGTATTAAGAACAAAGGTAAAATCCAACCTATTACCACCCTTCCTAATGTTGTACTGAAATCCACCCTATTCATAAGAGAATCGACAAAAATATAAGAAATAAATCACGGTAAATAAATAAAAATAATTGCCCGGTTTATAAATATATGGAAATCAATCTTGACATTTTTCTCCAAAACTTAAATCACCTGCGTCACCTAAACCTGGAACGATATAAGATTTTGCTGTTAATTCCTCATCCACATCACCAATCCAAAGGTGAGCCTGTGGTAATTTCTTATGCACTTGATTCAGCCCCTCCTTTGAGGCAATCGCAGAAACAATATGAATCGACGACGGTTGTCCATATTTAGCTAAATATTCAACCGCTTTTATGATAGATGCTCCGGTTGCGAGCATAGGATCAATTAAAACAAGGCATTTGTCTGTAAGATCGGGACATGAAACATATTCCATTTCAATGTCAAATTTTCCACTTCCATGATGTTTTCTAAAAGCCGTTAAAAAAGCATTTTCAGCATCATCAAATACATCCAGAAATCCTTGGTGCATGGGTAATCCTGCTCTTAAAATAGTTCCTAAAACGATGGGGGTATTCACCATCGTACAATCAGCAATGCCTAATGGCGTTTGAATCTTTTTTATTTCAAATGATAAATGCTTACTTAATTCGTATGCCATAAAAACACCCAGTCTCTGAATATTTCTGCGAAAAAGTACCTTATTCTGTTGCACGGTAACATCGCGTAATTCTGCTAAATAATTACCCGCGATAGAAGGGGTATCATGAATTATAGTAATCATATATTTGAATTTTTTAAAAAGGTGAAATAAATGTCTTCCCACTCCTTCCAGGTTCCCGGACCTGAAAACGAACTATTATGAGCGATAAAAGTAAAGGTACCACCCACAGATTTACATTGATTCTCTATGTTTTCAAGGGTAGCTAAAATATCTTCTGATGTATTTTTTCCATATACCCTAAAGGTCACATCCATGGCCTGAAAAGGATGAATAGTTAAATTGGTACAGACATCTCTCTGTTCATCAAACCAAAGAAATGGAAAACAAGTACCCGCACGAAAGCCACATTGACTCGCATAACCCATAGAATAGTCATTTTCAATGCCCATTTTAATTAGATTATGGTAAGTCTCGGGCATATTTAGCAGAAGATAATGTTGTCTCGAATGAATAATCTTTCTTTCAGCTAAGGTGCACAATAAGTTATATTCTTTTTGCAACCATTCAAAGGCTAATCCACTTTTCATTGATGGATGTAAACCAATACGATATCTACTGGATACATCTCGGATTAATTGTTTAAACGCTTTGGATTTTAGTCCTACAGCACGATCTATTTTGGATTTATTGCCCATCAGCCAAAAAAATATGGGCTGATCTCCCAAAGCGGCATGGGTGGTTAACAAGCGACTAAAAGTAAAATATGGATCTACTTCATTACCCGTCAGGACCTGCCATCTTTGGTAAATTGAAGAAAAATCACGCCGGAATACATCCCGACACATACCGTAAAAATGTCTTGGAAGAGAACGATAAAGATAAGCCCAGGCGACATCAATATCATAAGAAATTTGTCTTTTGTAAATGGGTAAAGGAACCAAAAAAGAAGGCCATTTTTCCTTTAAAAAATCAAACAACCGGACCTTAACTAAGTCCACGTAGGGTGTTTGTAAATAATTATTCTTGAATGCAATACTATTTTCGGCTTTAAACCGGCCCCATGCATCAAGATCACTTTTATTATATTCCTCACATCTGGCCAATGAATTAAAAATAAAAGAAAAAATATCTACATTGATATTATTCAAAGGAAAGGTAACCAATGCCAAATCAGGTAATACCGGCTCGCTCTTTCGCCGCCACAAATATCCACTATCTGGTATTTTCAAAGCATCTTTACGAATATCCCTATTACTATAAATAATGATAGGGCCGGAATATGTGTTGGCGAGATCAACATCATGAGTGATTTGAAAAGAAGAAACTCCCTTAAAAATCCAATCCATTACATATTGGAATCTATTTGACGAATGCTCACTATATATTAAAACGTCCAACATGTTAAGACCTCATTTATGGAAGGTAAATTAACATTTTTTTGTTATATTTATCATTAATAAAAAAAGCATTTAAAGCTGCATGAACCTAAGCGAGTTAAAAATTGTATTACATAAAATGAAGTAAAATGTCCAACGATAAAATAATAAATGCTGGTCCTGATTTTAGGTTAATGTATTTGACCTTAACAGGCATGGTATTATGTGTAAGCCTGGCAGCACAACAAACCTTATCATTGGGAAGAAATAATTACAATCAAGATAAAGGTATTTTATTTCAAAAAGAGAGTGGGGTTAACGCGCGGATTTATACGAATGGATTCAGTTTTGGCTACCAGCTGGGAAAGATTAAAAAATATAACCTATCGCAATATTACTTTGCAGAATTTGGTGAATTAAAAGACCCCATTGAATCAAGGCAACAAAAAAATATTTCTTTGTCGGGTCCAAGGGGAACATACCGTGGCTTTATTTTTGGCAAACAAAATAATTTTTACCCACTGAGAGTAGGCGTTGGCGAGAAGAGATTTTTATCTGAAAAGGGAAAAAGAAAGGGTTTAGCTGTTGGCGTAAGTTATGAAGGAGGGCCAACATTAGGTCTTCTAAAACCCTACTATCTTATTTTAAGGCACACCTCTGACAATCCTGGCAATTTCACCAGTATTCGAAGTGAAAGGTACTCCGATGAAAATGTCTCACGTTTCTTGAATTGGGACGACATCTTTGGAGCAGATAAGCTAACAAAAGGGTTAGATGAACTGGGTATAGTACCTGGTATCAACATAAAAGGAAGTTTACATTTCGATTGGGGCGCTTACGGTGAATTTATCCGATCTGCTGAAATTGGTCTTATGGCAGACGCATTTATCAGAGATGTACCTATTCTGGCCGATAATGATATTTTAGGCATTAACAATAACCAAAATATTTTCCTCAATTTTTTTGTAAATTTACGTCTTGGAAAAAGGAAATAGTCATTTAAAGATAATACAGATTCATGGTTGAATTACCCATTGCAGGTTCTAAGGAAAGACCTGCAAAAAAGCCCGATTGGCTTCGAGTTAAGCTTCCTATCGGTCCCGAGTTTAAGAAGGTCAGGGAATTAGTTGACACCTATAAATTACACACTATATGCCAGTCTGGAAGTTGCCCCAATATGGGTGAATGTTGGGGAGCTGGTACCGCCACTTTCATGATTTTAGGTAATATATGCACGAGGTCTTGCTCTTTTTGTGCCGTAAAAACGGGAAAACCAACCGAATATGACATAGAAGAGCCTGGACGAGTGGCTGAAGCTGTCCTGTTAATGCAGGTAAAACATGCTGTGATAACATCAGTAAACAGGGACGAATTAGCAGACAGAGGGGCGGAAGTTTGGTACCAAACCATTCATCAGATTAAATTACTGAGCCCCAATACAACCATCGAAAGCCTCATTCCTGATGTAAAAGGAAATTGGGCGGCCTTAGAAAGAATGATAAGTGCTGGTCAGGAAATAGTTTCCCATAATATGGAAACCGTACAAAGACTCTACCGATTAGTGAGACCACAGGCAAAATATGATCGCAGTTTAGAGCAGATTAAAAGAACCAAAGCCTTTGGAAAAAGGACCAAATCGGGAATAATGGTCGGTCTGAGCGAAACAAGAGATGAAGTTTTAAAAACAATGGATGACTTGGTAGCTCATGGTTGTGATGTGCTTACCATTGGACAATATTTACAACCCACTAAAATGCACCTTGACGTTGCTGAATTTGTTCACCCCGACACCTTTGCTTTCTATAAAGAGGAGGGTTTACGCCGTGGATTTGATTATGTAGAAAGTGGGCCTTTGGTTCGTTCCTCTTATCATGCTGAAAGGCATTTAATTCCAACCAAATAAGGCTTTTAATTTCGGTAAAAAGTCAACATTTTCAAAGAATCCTGTAAATTTTATAGCACCAGGACCTTGAGAAAAGACAGGGACTAAAGTTCCGGTTGTTGTTTTTCCTGTAAACTCGTGCTGTAATTTCTCTCGCTTTGATCCCGGGTTTACTGAGTATCCTCCTGTTTCATACGCCGAAGTTACGATAACCAATGTTTCCTTATCCCTTTCAGCAAAATCCAGTACTTTCGCCAGCGTTTCATCGAAATCGTTATACTCTGACAGCATATAATCGGGGTTATTGAGTTTGGCACCCAGAGCAATTTGCGCGCTGTTCACCAGTAAAAAGAACCCTTCATTTTTTTTATCTTTTTTACTTAGAAAATCAATAGCAAAAGAAACGGCGGACGATAAATATTTTCTACCCTCAGTAACGGAGAGTGGCCAATCAGGAGCCGTAAAAGCAGCATATTTTTTTGAAAAATCTGCTATGGGGAAGGATTTTGCCTCAGGAAGAATGGACAAAGTCTCGTAACCCTGATCCTGAAGGTCTTTCAATAGATTTTGTTTATCTTGTCTGTCTGTGAAAAATTTCTCCCCACCACCAATAATTAGATCTAAAGGTGAGCCAGACAATTGAGAAGCAATGTATTCTTCATTGAGATAAGCAGATGAATGGGCCCAAAAGGCAGCTGACGACACATGGGTAACGCTTGCCGTAGTTACTACCCCCGTTTTCATATTATTATCAGCACCTATTTTCACCATCGACGGCATGGACATTGAATCCATATTAACCCCTAATGCCCCGTCAAAAGATTTAACTCCGCAGGCAATGGCCGTAGCGGCGGCGGCAGGATCGGTATTTAAACTATTAAAGGAGTTCGTTTTCTGAAGTCCAATAAAAGGCATTTTTTCAACCAACAGTGCATGGTTGTATTGATACAAGCTACCAGACATTTGGTTTATCCCAACCCCGTCAGCTATCATTAAAATGATATTTACAGGTTTCGACGGTTTTATCAAATCTTGCGTTGACCCAATAAAAGGTATTAGAAATAATCCCGAACAAACAAACCCGATATTTAAAAACTTCATCATCATTATATCAATTTTAGATACCTTTTTCCCGGTAATTCTTTAATCAAGCCTTTAAATTCCATGTTCAGCAAAAGTTGAGTTAACGAACCTATGGAAAGCTGAGCGTGAATAAAAAGGTATTCCAAAGAAATAGGACGGTCATCAACATATAAATCTAACAAAAAAAATTCTTGTGGTTCCAAAAAAGGAATAATCATTTGTTTTTCTTGTGACTCTTTCCATTGAAGAATACGAACGATGTCCTCAGAGGCTGAAACAAGAGAAGCCTCTTGCGTTTTTATCATTTTCAAACAACCTGCAGACCATTTATCCGATATTCTACCTGGCAAGGCCATGACTTCCTTATGATAATCATTAGCCAGTTGGGCAGTTATCATGGAACCACCTCTTTCTGCTGTTTCAACCACTAACACGCCATCACTTAGTCCAGCGATAATCCTATTTCTCATTGGAAAGAACTCCTTTTCAGCTCTCACAGACCAGGGATATTCGGAAATAATGGCACCTTGTTTCGATATTTTATCAGCCATTTCACGATGATCTGCCGGATAAATACTACCCATACCGTGTGCAATAACGCCCACAGTGCGCAGATCATTCTTAAGGCAAAAATGGTGAGCAGCCGCATCAATGCCAAATGCCAGACCGCTGACAATAATGGGATTAAATGGCTTTAAACCGTCTAAAATTTTCCCCAATGCTTCAATGCCATGGGGAGATGGTTTTCTGGTTCCGACCACTGACAAGATAAACTTATCTTCCCAGTCCAAATGCCCCTGTTGATATAACACAATGGGACTATCTGGTAAAACAGATAATCGGGAAGGGTAAATAGACGATTTAAAATAAAGTACTTTTATTTTTTTTTCTTCACACACCTTCAGTTCTTGCTCTGCCGTACCGAGTACTTTTCCGGAGCGTATTTCATTGACTATATTATTTCCGACACCTGGTATCTTCAATAATTGCCTTGCGGAAGCATTAAAAACTTCCTCTGGTGACCCACAATAATGAATAAGTTGACGACCCAGTACTGGACCGACATGATGAATTTTTGTTAACCCAACGGCAAACAAGATATAATCTTCCATAATACGCGAACTGATTGGTTAAAAAATCAGGCGTAAAGGCGTATATACTTAGTTAAGGGAATAAAAAATAAGTAAGGTCAAAAAAAATCAGGGTAAATGGTCAATAGCCACATTTAAATCATCGATTAAATCACTGACATCTTCAATTCCCACACTAAGTCGAATTAAAGAGTCTGTCAAACCTACTTTAAGTCTCTCCTCTCTGGGGATAGAAGCATGGGTCATTGTTGCTGGGTGTCCTATTAAAGATTCAACGCCACCTAATGACTCTGCTAAGGTAAACAAGGTAGTATTAGACAATAATTTTTCAGCATAATAGAGGGTATCGGTAAACAAATTGAAGGAAACCATACCACCAAAGTGCCTCATTTGGGAAGCAGCGATATCATGGCCCGGATGATCAATGAATCCAGGATAAAACACTTGTTTAATTTTCGAGTGAGACCGAAGAAAATCGGCTATTTTAGCTGCATTTTGGCAAGCCCTTTCCACACGAATGTGCAATGTTTTAATACCACGTAAAATCAAAAAACAATCTTGAGGACCTGGAACGGCACCTACGGCATTTTGAATAAACTTTAATTTCTGGGCATATAACTCGCTATTGGTTACTATGGCACCGTGAACCACATCTGAATGTCCACCAATATATTTAGTAGCGGAATGAAGCACGATATCTGCCCCCAGATCCAAAGGATTTTGCAGATACGGAGAAGCGAAAGTATTATCAACACAGGTAAGGATTCCCTTTTTCTTTGCAATATTACAAATGGCTAAAATATCTACGATATTCAGCATGGGATTCGTTGGCGTTTCAATCCATATTAGCTTAGTTTCGGGTCTGATTGCGGACTCAAAAGCAGTTAGATTGTTCATACCGACGAACCTACTTTTAATACCAAAACCACCATGAACTTTAGTCAACAATCTATACGAACCACCATATAAATCATCACAAGCCAGCACTTCATCTCCTGGCTGTAAAAGTCTGATAACTGCATCCATAGCGGCGAGGCCACTACTAAAACAGATTCCGAATTTACCATTTTCCAATGCGGCCAGATTATTTTCCAAAACGGTACGGGTAGGATTCCCTGTTCTGGCGTATTCGTACCCTTTATGCACACCTGGAGAGGATTGCGCATAGGTTGAGGTTTGATAAATGGGAGTCATTACCGCCCCTGTTGCCGGGTCCGGCTCAACGCCAGCATGAATCGCTTTAGTACCAAATTTCATGACGCTATATTATTTAATTTAATGACGAGAGGTAAAAATTAAAAGGGCAATCTATATAATCAAGATTGCCCCTTTTTTCTCTTGTCGTTTAAAGATTATCCTACTTCTTAATTCACAGAATCAGATAATTCTTTACCTGCTTTAAACTTCACTGAATTTTTACTTTCAATAGTTAAAGTTTCACCCGTTCTTGGGTTACGGCCACTTCTCGCTTCTCTGTGTGAAACAGAAAAAGTACCAAAGCCAATAAGTGTTACTTTTCCACCTTCTTTAAGTTCTTGTCCAATTCCTTCTACAACAGCATTTAGAGCGTCAGTAGCTTGTACCTTTGTAATTTTTGCACTTGATGCAATTTTGTTAATAAGATCTCCCTTGTTCATTTAAAATAGTTTTTAAGTTTAATTTTCCCCTTTAAAAATAGATTTGTAAATGTAAGCATAATAATTAAATAAATCAAGCGCGACTTGATTCATTTATTGTTATTTTTACAAAACAAATATAGTCTATTCTTCAAAATATCAATCAATTATAATTTATTATCATGAAAAATCGCATCTTTTTTATTATGATTTTATTACTTTCTACTATTTCCACTAGCTGCAATAGGAAAACAGGGTGTCCTGCCATGAATCAAACGGTAGAATTTCGAAAAAATAATTCACCTAAAAAACAAGCAGAATCAAGACTTTTCTCAAAAAAAAGCAAGATAAAATATTACCCAAATCAAGGCGTTAAGAAACCTTAGATTCTAATTTCTCCCCCATTTTTTGAAGGCTAAAAAGAATTAAAAAAATAGCCAATCCTGGAAACACCGCTAACCACCAGGCGGAGGGGTTTTCTCTTACTTGCTGCATTTGGCTCCCCCAGCTAATGGTTCCCGCCGGCATGCCAATGCCTAAATATCCCAGATATGCCTCAAGTAAAATAGCTCCTGCAAAACTATAGGCAAAGGTTATCCACACAGAACCCATGGCATTAGGTAAAATATGCTTCCAACAAATAAGGAAATTCTTTATACCTAAAAGTTTCGCGGCCTGTATATATTCCAAATCTCTGATACTTAAAAATTCTGCTCTTACCAAACGAGCTATTCCCGTCCATCTTATGAAGGCAATAAGGATAATAACATGAAATAAAGTTGGATTTTTTATCAATGGAAGTAAAGCGAGCAAAAAAAATAGCGCCGGGATAGCGTCTATTGCCTGAATGATTAAACTTATAATCCAATCTATAGGTAAAGAGGTACTCTTACCCAAAGCTGGCAGGATGTAAATAAGTGCACCAATGAACACCCAGATAGCCAACCAAATTAAAACACTTAGGTTATTCCCATTTGTCTCAAGACCAAGATACATCCAATAAACAAAGCCAATGATCCAGAAAAACAAACCAAAAGCCTTGTAAACAGGTACATTAAACCGATCGTTACCATAAAAACCAGCCAAACCACCCAAAAATATACCGACTAAACCCGCGATAAAAATCGATAAAAAACCTATACCCAAAGCCAACCTGAAACCTCTAATCCAGCCAGCCAAAACATCCCTTCCAATTCTATCTGTTCCCATCCAATGCCTGTTCCGAAATCCATTTGTATTTTGAGCAGCAAATGGACTTTTTAATCCAAGATTATTGCGATCTATAGTTTCAGGACTATAAGGAACAAGCGTTTTCACTACTTTTTCAAAAGGTACGTTCCCCCAATTTTCATTTTGAAAAGCAGCAGGCCAGTCTATCCAACCTAATTTTACAAAAGGCACTTCAAATAATGGGAAGTAAGATTTTCCCTGATATTGACAATAAAGCGGTTTTTCGTTAGCTATCCAGTCACCAAAAATAGCAAGGAAAAGAACGATAAGAAAAAAGATTTTTAACTTCATTCGTTTCTATTTTCCCTTGATAATCGAATTCTTGGATCGGTGACAACAAGTAATATATCTGATACAATGAGGCCCACCGCTGTGAGTACGGAAACGAGTAAAACGAATGAGTAAACCGTGGTAAAATCCTGGCTGAGCATTGAGTCTATAAATAATCTACCCATACCAGGAATATTAAAAATAACCTCGATAACCACGGAACCTGTAATTAAAGCGGGAATGATGCCGGCAACAAAAACGATTTGTGGTAAGAG
>Ga0164294_10006157_pt1 | contig 10260 bp, 8 predicted proteins | sample GEODES005metaG_FD_111479 | JGI IMG/M metagenome (GOLD analysis project Ga0164294, IMG submission 111479) | Oligotrophic lake water microbial communities from Sparkling Lake, Wisconsin, USA - GEODES005 metaG | ecosystem: Environmental > Aquatic > Freshwater > Lake | place: USA: Sparkling Lake...
CCCCGCATCCGCCAGCGGATCCGGAGGCCTGAGCCATCCGTGTACCCTGCCTACTGCTGCCCGCCCCCCCCCCGCGCGCCCATGAGAAGACCGAAGAAAGCGAAAGTAAGGCTTGTGTGGCATGTGGTTCCTCACCACTACTCCATCAATCATCCTCGTCTTCCCTTGCATAGTCCCTTGACGCTTGGGCTCTTGTGAGACCCAGACAGAAAATGCCTCCATTCAGAGGCCATTCAGCTGCCTCCGGTTTTCACGCACGTCAGTCGACAGTAGGATCGAAAGCCTAGCCGACAAGACTTCTGACTGCGGTTTCCGCTTCTTGTAGCACACGCCTCGCACCCGCCTCGCCCACCGCAAGGAATGCTTGCTCGGTGAACGCAATCGGTCGGAACTCATGAGGCCAGTGGGTGCTACCAATCCCTGCAGCAAATGCTAGCCGCCGCTCATGCAGCACCTTGCGCGATGCCCAGCGTGCTGGAGTCATGCAAACATAGACAACTGCACGCAGCAAATCGGCTTTTACATTGTCCTTTTGGCTGGACTCCGCAGAATCCGCTGAAAGTATTGCCGGCGTATTGCAGTGAATGGTCCGCGAGTCCCAAAGCACCAAGTCGCCAGCCTCACATGCGACAAGCACTGCGCCTTGCAGTGCCGGATTGACTGCGGGCTCAGGAACGGTGACGTAATCATTGTCGTTTGTGGCCGCATAGCTCATGAGCTCATCGTGTCCATGGTGCGACCCTGGTACCACGCACAACCCTCCCGTGCGTTCATCCGAGCACGTCAGGGAGACGAAGCCCTGCACTGCACACAAGCCGCGCTTTGTTCGACCCTGATCGACGTGCCACCACCCGCCGCGCGTTCTCGTCGAGCACTGTCGAGGTGCGAGCGAGTCGTAGGGCCTGAAGATGTTTCCGCCGTCAAACGACACGATGAGCTCGCTCGTCTTCCAGATGGTTTCAAACGCTCGCCTCACACGTGGGAGCGTTCGCACGTACCAGGCGAGCCTCGAATGACCAAATCCGCGTCCACTCACAATCCCGTTGGTTGGGTCTCCAATGGCACGGAAGCTTGAGTCGGTCCAGGTACCCGGTTCGTGACACTTCCAGCCCGCCGCCTCGACCAGCCACTCCCAAAGCAGGCCTGTAGCCTTCTGGACCTGCGAACTGTCTGCTGCCGCCTGCACTACAACGAAACCATGCACATTCAAGTACGCGGCCAGCTCGGGGTCATCGGGGGCATAGCGTGGTGGACGCATCATCGTCAGGCTGGAGCTTGAAACGTTTTCGGCATTTGCCTTCCACTTACCAACTAGGAGCTCACGCTTCGCAACTCGAGATAGGAGGTCGGCTTCCTCGCGGTCGTGTCGCCAGTTCTCAAGCAGGGCCGGCAGGTAATTTGCTGCGAACATGAAGAGCAGTGTGCACGCTGCTGCCCTGCACGACGACAGATAGCATACAAATGCTGCAACGATGCAGGACTGCGTCAAACTGAAATGCGTCATCGCACTCGTCGTAAGTCGCTTGAACGGTTCCTTCGGCGGGATTTGCATTTCTCGAGCAGAAATGTGCTCGCAATTCGTCCAACTGGTCACCTAATAAGGGTCCCCTGAGACCAAAATCTGGTGGTGACGGATTCCAGATAAGGAATATCTCCCCCTCGGGTAAAATCGGTCGAGATGATTGTCTCGACATGTCTCGTGTCTCGAGGGAAATGTACGCGGTATAGGCGACTCAGTTCTCACACGTGGAGCGACCCCGACCGAGTCCGAGAGCCGCGGGGGAGGCCGGAGCGCGGAGGCCCGGGACACGAGGTCGCACGTCCACGGGACGTCCACGTGCGAACCATGATAAGAGCCAAAGAGGATTTACACTTAGCAGAAAGACGCTGCAGACAAGAGTGGGCTGGTGCCATACATCATCGGCACCCTCCGAGTCTCTGAGGGCCGCACCTCTATTGCGCATGACAGCTCTGATCTCGTGCCACCGCCTTCTGTGCTTCTTCGTACATAGCATCAAGCTTTCCCCCGCCACGACCTTCGTGCGCTCCACGTGGCCGCACGCGCTCGGTCGCTGTGCCCCACCCATTCCATCCCATCGTTTGTGTGCGAGCATGCGCAACATGTCTTCCGCACAGCGTGTCTTGCGAGCGTTCCGCGCATCAGAACAGATTGCCGAGGAAGTCGCGTTCCCAGCTGCCGGGCTTGCCGCCACTGCCGGCTGGGCGACCACCGCCGATGGCGCCCGCATTGTGGCCACCCGCCGCCGAAGCACTCCAGCCATCGACGCCGCCAACATTGGCACCCTGGAGGCCATGAGGGCTGCCGGCGCCGTGGTGAGCACTTTCGGCGCCGTGGTGAGCACTGACGGCCCCGTGCGAGTTAGAGTTCCGAAGACGCGCGGCGCCGTTGAAGGCCTCGGCGGTGGGGCGTAACTCCGAGAGCTCGGCAGGGACGCTAAACTCGGACGCATGGTTGCAGCCGTGGCCCAGGAGACCAAAGGCGCTTCCGCCGAAGCCCATCGTCCGCTCGCCGAAGCCGCCGCTCTCCGATGGACCGATCACACCGTCGTGTGGGCCGTAGCTGCCATCGTAGCCCTGCGGGTCGTAGCCCTCGTAGTAACCGTCGTAGTCCTCGTAGTAGCCCTCGTCGTAGTAGCCCTCGTAGTAGCCGCCGCCGTCGAAACCATGGGCATGAGTACCGGCATGAGTACCGTCCTGCAAGTGCAGCGGCAGCATGCCTGCGCCGGCTCCAAAGTCGGAGGCTCCGTGGCCGTGGCCCGCAGAGGGCGACGGCAGCATGCCTGCGCCGGCTCCAAAGTCGGAGGCTCCGTGGCCGTGGCCCGCCGGGGGCGACGGCTGCTGGCGCAACGAGGCCAGGGAGGGCGCGAGGGACGATGACGTCGGGCCGCCTACTCCACGCCCGCCGCCAACGCCTCCGAAACCGAAGCCAAAGCCGATGCCGTTGCCGCCGAGGGCGCTGTTGCCGCCGAGGGCGCCGTTGCTGCCGAGGGCGCCGTTGCCGCCGAGGGCGCCGTTGCCGAGCGACTGCGCCGGCATGACCGGCGACGGTAGCTGCAGGGGGAGCGACGAGGGCATGGGAAGGGCCGACGGAGCTGGAATGCCATGCATGGCGCCTATCCGATCGAGGGGGCTCGGAAGCCGCGAGGACATCTGCAGCGGCGCATCAGCGGCGTCGAGGTCGGCCGCGACGAGGCGCTCGAGCTGCGAGGTGATGTCATCGTGCAGTCCGTGCAGTCGGTGCAGCTCGACGCCGTGCTCTCCTAAATGGCCGCCGCTCGTTCGTATGCGTAGTCGCTCAGCCTCCACCTCGGCCACCCGAACGGTGGGAGACCTCTCCGTGCCAAATCCCGTGCCGCCGAGGCTGTCGCCGAGCCCGCCGAGCCCATCACCGAAGCTGTCGGAGAGCAGCCCGTTGAGATTGCCCCCGAGATTGTGCAATCCGTCCCCGAGGTCGTCGAGGCCCTCGCCCATTCCCTCAAGCCCGTTGCGCACGCTTTCACTGCCGGAGGCAGCGCCGCCTGAGAGGAGCCCAGGGCCGAAGCAGCCTCCGAAGCAATCTCGCTCTAAATCTCGCTCGAATTCGTCTCGCGAGCCTCGTCGTCTCTCGAGACCGCCGCCACCCGCCGCCACCTCCCCTCCGGAGATGGCGGCGATGTATCTCCCCTCCGGAGTTACATGGCCTGCCGCCACCTCCCCTCCGGAGATGACGGGGAGCGCCGCCCCGCCGCTCCCCAGGCCGAGCGCCGCCAGCACGTCGCTTTCGACCACGGGAAGTATGCTACCGCGGTTCGCTCGACCGCGTCGCTTGCTCTTGTCGTCGCCGGCCGCGCCGCCCGCCGCGCTAGGGTCGCGTGCGAATAAAGACGCGGGCGCCGACGCGCTAGAGACCGCCGCCAGCCCGCGGCACGCGGCCGCCACCATCAGCAGGTCCGCAGGCGAGGGCGCACCCGCCATCACGCCCCCCTTGTGGGGCGCTGGGGCGTGGGTCTCCACCTGCCGGTTCGCCTCCGCGATCCCGCGAAGGATCGGCGGCAGCCCGTTGAACGTGGCGGGCAGGGTAGCTTGCTCCCTAAGGATCGCCGCGTCGCGCGCCTCCTTGGCTTCCTTGGCTTGCCTCAACTTCTCCTTGATCGCCTCCTCGCGCGCCTTCGCATCGGCCTCGCGACGAATCTTGGCACGCGCCGCCGCCGTCGCCTCCTCGAGCCGGCGCGCCTTCTCAGCCGCCTCGCGCACCGCCAGCCGCTCGGCCGCTGCCTTGCGCCGCACCTCGCGCTCCTCCTCCTCCTTTGCGCGTTCGGCCGCCTGCTTCGCCTCGAGCTCGGCGTTTCGGCGCGCCTGCTCAGCATCGCGCGCCTCCTTGGCGGCACGCGCCTTGTCATCCGCCTCCCTCTTTGCCTTCTCGGCCACCTTGCGGCTCGCCTCTTCCTCAGCTTCGCGCTTCGCACGCAACTCGGCCGCTTCCTTGGCCGCCGCCTGCGCCGCCTCTCGTGCAATCTGTGCCTCGGCATCGGCGCGCGCCTTCTCCTCCGCCTCGATCTTTCGCAGGCGCTCACGCTCCACCTTCTTCTTCTCGACAGCCTCGGCTTTGCGCATGCGCAGCTCCTCCGCTTTGGCCGCCTGCGCCTCTGCCTTGCGCCGCGCGCGCTCGTCCATCTCGAGCCGATCTCGCTCCGCCTCGCGCGCCGAGAGTTGCTCGAGCTTGTCGGAGGCCGAGCTCACGAGCGAGGGCAGCTGACTCGCATGCGCTTCAAGGCCGCGCGCCTGCTCGATCAGAACCTTGGCTCGCTCCAGGTAGGCCTTCACGTCCGGCCGAGGGTTGGGGTTCGTCAAGGCGCTGGGCGTGGCCGCCGTGCCGGGCACACCCAGTGCGCCCCCCACGCCGCTCCCCTCCGGATCGGCGCGCTTGCCATTCTCTTCGTCGCCAGCTGGTCGCTCGTTCTCAGCACCCATCGACGTCTGTCGTTCCATCTGCCGTAGGAGCCGCAGGGCGATGCACGCAGAGCGGTCATCAGAGGGCAAGCGCAGAGTGGGAGACAGAGGCACAGCGGGCCGTCATGGGCACCGGTCGTCAGAGGGCAGGGGGGAGGGGGAAGACGGAGGCAGAGCGGAGGCAGAGCGCGCCGTCATGGGCTCGAGCAGGGGGCGTTGGGCACGCTGAGGGCGCCGTCATGGGCACGCTGAGGGCGCCGGCATGGGCACGCTGAGGGCGCCGTCATGGGCACGCTGAGGGCGCCGTCATGGACACGCCGATGGCGCCGTCACGGGCACACTGAGGGCGCCGGCATGGGCACGCTGAGGGCGCCGTCATGGGCACGCTGAGGGCGACGCACCACGACTACCGCCTGCTCGGCCAGCTTGAGGGCCTCGACGAGCGCCTTGGCCACTGCGCTGGCCTCCTCCTGCAGCTTCGCCTGTTTGGCGACGCGCTTGCGCTGCTGGTGCAGCTTCGCCTCACGCTGACCCTCGGTCTCGTTCCATCGCTGGTACGCCTCACCCAGCCGGGACGAGAGCGAGCGCCGCTCTCGCGCCCTCAGCTGCGACAGGTCCGTTGTCTCTCGCCGGCCGCGGTGCCCCGCCAAGGGGGCGTCCAAGGCATCGGCGCCAAGGCCACGAATACGCTCGCGCTCGTGGACGCCGCCGTCATTCGTGAGGGCGCCCGGGCCGTCGTTGTCGACGTCCAGCTGGAAGAGGAGCAGCATGCAGCCCACCACCATCAGCCCGAGCGCCAACGGTACGAATCCCAGGTCCAATGGGTGCTCGTTGGTGACCGCCGGCGGGCCCAGCCCAGGCTGGTCGCACGCGGCGGGAGCCGCTCCGCTCCAGCCGAGCCATCCCAAGGCCGAAGTCGACATCCAACCCAGGGAGGATCTGGACGCGGGTGAGGCATCCCGGAGTACGCAGGTGAGCGCCTCCGGGCCCGCCTGCTCGGCGAACGCGAGCGCCGCCGCCAGCCCCTGCCGCGCGCCGTGGGCCAGCAGGGAACGCACGACGTGTTCCTTTTGTGCGTACGTGGCCAGCATCAGGGCCGTCGCCCCGTCGTTGTTCTCGGCATCAACGTCTGCACTGGCCGTCACCAGGTGGTGCACCACCCCCACGTGCCCTGCGAACGCATCGTGCGCAGCGCAGAGGGTCAGTCCGCATGGGGCCTGGGCCGCCTCGGCAGCTCCAACTCGCCATGGCGGAGTGCATGCAGTCTAAGGCGGAGTGCATGCAGTCTGAGGCGGAGTGCATGCGGTCCTCGGCAGCTCCAACTCCGGAGTGCATGCAGGCCCAGGCAAGGGAGGGCTGCGTCGGTCGCGCGCGAGGCAGGCGAGCGCGGCGCAAGGGGAATGAGGACGAGCGGGCGCGGGCGCACCCATCGCCGAGGCCATCAGCAGCGCCGTGAAGCCCTCCTGTGAATCGCGCGCGTCGATCTGAGCACCTGCGGCGATGAGCTCTAACGCGCAAGCCTCGTCCCCTTGCGAGCTTGCTCGCATCAGAGCTGTCATGCCTTCGATCTCGCCCTCGACGGGGCCATACTCGGCGCAGCTCGCGGAGCGCCCGCTGCCCGCGGCGCTTGCGGGCTCGTGGCCTCCGTCAGTCGGCGACGCGCGCGCGCCCGTCGTGCTCGCGTTCTGCTGCGCATCTCCCCAGCTGCGCAGCATATGCGCGAGCATAACGTACGAGAGCGCCGCGAGCGCGAGCAGCGCGGTCGCCAGAATGGCGTCCGCCCAGACGAAGCCCTGCGCCTCGACCCACTCGCGCGGCATGAAGCGCATGCAGCCGTCCGTCCACCCGTTCAACATGAACTCCCTGCAAGCACCAGCGCGCACATAGGGCATGCATGCTGTAAGCGGCGGCTGGCGGGGCGGAAGAGGCAGCGGCCGCGCGCAAGCGCGGACGCGTTTGGTGTGCGCGCGCGGGCGATGCTCCCTTGGCCACCAACACGACACGATCAGGCTCATGCCACCAGGAGCTCTGGCTGCGATACCACACGGGCCGATGCGGGGGCCAGTGCTCGGGATGGCACGCACAGCCGCTCCATACGCCGAGCCACGGAACTGAGCAGCCTCTCCTCCAGCAGTTCGAGGTCCGGCATACTCCGCGCAGCGCTTGTACGCGTCGAAGACGCCGCGTCCAGGCCTCGCTCCCACGACTCCCACGTCGAGGACCCACCTGGGCTCTCCCACACGGCGTAAAGTACAGTTGCGGGTTCATCAGCTCTCATTTGTTTCTCACGTTTGAAGATGCTCGGTCCGCGAGGCCTCCTTCCCACACAGAAAAGGAACGATACATGTAACGAAGCAACAGGTTAATTAATTGCGGTAAGTTCAATTGCATGGAGTACATGTACATGGAGCGTCGTTGGGATGGCGTCGCGACTGCCGGGCCCGACGGCAAATTTTTTCTTGCAGCAACAAGGTAGCATTTGTCGCGCCACGAGTGCGTTGCTTCAATCGCGGCATGGCGTCACCAGGATGCTCGCGAATATCAATCTTATCGATCGAGCCTGGCGCTACTTTGCAGTATTTCCTTGTCCCGACCATTGGCGGGAGACGCTCGGAGAGTCAGACAATCAATATCGCAGGCCCGTCGCGTGCCTTCACTTCAAAGACCAGGTGATAGAGACATTCGTTGGCGCCGTCGCATCCATGGATGGAATCAGATTCGGCGCCGTACGCGTGCTGTTGAATGCGTCTTGGCAAGGGGCACACATGACGCACAACCTGGCGATTGCGCCATGGCACGGAGAACGTGGACGTGGGTATGCACTTGTCGGCGGGCAGCACAATTTGGACGCCGTGCGTCCTGGAGAAAAGCCCAACAACGGCGTGTGGCTGGCCTCGTGGCTGCCGCACGAGCGGAAAGCGACGGGTGCTTCGCAAGTAGTAGGCGATGCACACTGGCTCTTCAACGGGTCACACCCCGGCTGCGTGGAGCGGAGGTGGCGAGCGGAGGGGCGCTATCTGTACCCCGGCTCCGAGAACACGAGCAGAGCGTGCGAATTCGACGGAAGGCTCTCGCTCGTCTTCTTCCGACACGAGTGGCTCTTGTTTGCGCGAGCTAACCCGATGGCGCGTGGACGTCGCCACGTGCAGGTGACGAGGTCGCCGGATGCACAGCATTCGTGGAGTCCGTTCCGGCAAGTGCGCTTCCACGGGATGCATAACACCGACCACGATATCTACTTCTTTCTGGTGCAGGTGAATCCAGTTTATGCGGAGAGCCTCCTTGCCGTCTTCCCTCTCTTTCATCGCGCTGGCGGCGAGGCTGACGGCTGCACGGGCATTGCGCTCTCACTCGATGGCGTCGAGTGGTCCACTCCGACACCGCTCAGCTTGTGCTCGGTGGACGGCGTCGAACTCGTCGACCGCAGGCGGGGGCGCTCGCTCTGCTGGCCAGCAGGCATGACGCCGTCAGCAGACGCCAATCATCTCTTGCTGTACGTGCACGAGTCGGTACCCATGGAGGACAAGTACCCGAGAGGAGCGTCCCTGCCATGGGGACAGCACGCCCGGCAGCCGGCGCCGAGGCTCGTGGTCCATCGCATCCCTAATGGGCTCCTGCGAGACTGGACGCGGGTGGCCTTTGCGTCGCTAACCAGAGGCCGAGCTCGCACTCGAGCCCGCGGCACGTCATTCCCGGATGCCAGCCGGATGCAGCGTGCTGTGGGGCGGCTTTAGCTAATAGTCAGTAGTGGGCACGGTCTGGGCCGCACGCGCGGACGAATACGTGGCAGATATACGTGGCGTGGGGTACCGAGTGGTATCGAGCTCCGACGCCGTCCGACGGGGCCCGGCCGCGCGCGGGCGCATGCGCGCGGGCGCCGCGCAACGGCGCATTGCCGCGCGGCGTGGGCGCGCACACGTCAGGGACTCAGGGACTCTGTGTCGATTACCTTGTTGTACCTTGTTTGGCGATGAAGTTTCACGTTGGGAAACTGTCGCTCTAAGGACCAAGCTACACAACCTACAGAGTCCTATACAAGGTCGCGCATATGACGATCGACGAGACCGGACGGGCTCGAGAGAGACACATCTCACCGTGGGCGTTCGATCTATCGGTCAGTATGGCGAGCGCGTGCCCGAACAGAAGACACTGCCGATGGCCGACATGACCGCTGGGCTGTGCGCTCGATCCTCGTCGTTGATCTCGTCGATGATCTCGAAGGCGAGGTCGCCGAGCTCCTCCTCGCGCTCATGGCACCAGTTGAGCAGGGTGACGAACGCCGAGCAACGCGTGTCGATATCGAGCAGGCCCTTGTGCGAGCCGTCACGAATGAGTCGCGCCTGCGCGAAGCGCGCCGCATCGACGACGACGGCCGCGCCGTTGCCTGCCGCCTTGGTGTTCTCCTTGAGCGCATGGAAGATGGCGTCGAGCATCGGATTGGTCACGCGCAGATGGAGTCGCTGGATGTCCTCCCACAGCTCGGTCACCAGCTCGGGCTCGTCACGCAGCCGATCGCAGAGTACCTCGCCGAGCGTGCGCTGGCGCTGCGCTGCCTTCTGGCCGGGCCGCTGCCGGTTCTGCTGCTGCGCCGGCGAGCCGCCGTCGCCGTCCTCTTGCATGAGGAGTTCGTATGCTGCCTGCACTTCGAGGAAGGGCACAACTGTGGGCTTGGCCGCCGCCGATTTGTGATCGGCTTCCAGGATGGCGGAGCCCGCGGAGAACGAAGTCACCTTCATCTGCAGCGCGGCCACATCCGCAGCCGCGGCCGCCTCGCGTGCCTGCTGCGCGAGCATGTCTGGATGCGTCATCTTTGCGAGTTTGAAGTATGCCTTTCGAATCTGTGGGACGGAGGCGCCCGGTTCGAGGCCGAGCAGCACGAAGGCATTGTTTCGTCGGGTGCGCACATCGGCCTGGCAGAGCGTGCGCGCGCCTCCTCCCAGCCGCACGTGCGCGGCCGAATGCGCCTTGGACGGCGAGATTATTCGGCGCAGCAGCATATGTTCGCCGCGACGACGCTGCGTCGGAAGTGTGGAATAGAAGTTTTGAACAGACATGGGTACATGTACAAGTACCATCATGTAATTACACAGAAAGCACGCTGGATTCGGTGTTGAGAGGAGGGGCGTGCATGGGCGTGGGTCTTCAGGACTTCTCGCGTGAGCCGTACGCGAAGAAAGGTCTCGCAGACCGAGAGCACTTGATTGCGCGTATGTGGTGCCCGGCGCTGCTCCTCCTTGCAGCCGCGCCGATGGCGGTGACTCTGCGAGTGGGCGGCGTCGGCCCGGCTCCTGCTCCGCTGTTGCAACCGCG
>Ga0164294_10006158_pt1 | contig 10260 bp, 11 predicted proteins | sample GEODES005metaG_FD_111479 | JGI IMG/M metagenome (GOLD analysis project Ga0164294, IMG submission 111479) | Oligotrophic lake water microbial communities from Sparkling Lake, Wisconsin, USA - GEODES005 metaG | ecosystem: Environmental > Aquatic > Freshwater > Lake | place: USA: Sparkling Lake...
CAAAAAAAATTAAACAATCCGTTACCGGCAATGGAAATGCCGATAAAGAACAAGTGTGGAAGATGCTCCAGCAATTGCTTATTCTTCCCACCACAAAAAGCAGATTTGTTGCCTCTGATGCACTAGCTGTGGCAGTTTGTCATCATTTTCAAGATAATCCTTCCCGCAAAGCAACTTCAGGAAAATCAAAAGGCTGGGAAGACTTTATCAAAAACAATCCGGATAAAATAGAAAGAGGATAATAATTAGGAATTGGGATTTAGGAATTAGGAATTGGGATTTCCGCCTTAAGACTGATGACTTACGACTTCCGACTTGCAACTTATGACTTCCGACTTCCGTCTATTTTGAAACCCCAAATTCCTTGAAATATATTACAAATACCACAATCGGCAATAACAACAGCAGCTCCCAAAGGCTGAAAGCATGATAAAATACATCAAGCCCAATTTTTACAAACATCATCACCGTAAACAATAGTATCCCCCATCTTTCCATCTGCCAAACGCCCGAAAGCGCTGCAAATACCGTTATAGTGAGTAGCATGTGGATAGCAGAATACAACACCCCGTTTGTGGCATATACCCCAAAGAATGCAAATACAATACTTATTAAACCCGCAATAAACAACATTGTACAAGCTACACTTACCAAAAATGGCCTGTTTACTGGAACCGGCTTATTATCATACATGGGCTACTATTTTTGCTTGACAGGCTTTCATTTCATCAGCACTAAGGGTTAACTTTTTTCTGGTGAAATTAAGATCGTCTGCCGAATTGATGGGCACCAAATGCATGTGTGCATGAGGTACTTCTAAACCGATAACTGCAATGCCGCACCTGTTGCAAGGAAAAGATTTTTCAATGGCTTTTGCAATGGGTTGCGCAAAAGCTATTAATTCTACTAATATATTTTGAGGTAAATCAAAAAGGTTATCGATTGCTTGCTTGGGAACAACTAAAGTATGTCCTGGTTGTAATGGCGAAATATCCAAAAATGCAAAAAAATCATCATTTTCCGCAATTTTATAGCAAGGGATTTCTCCATTAATGATTCGGGTAAAAATACTCATTTTGTAATCTCCTCAATTTTAAAAGATATTTTTCCTGAAGGAATAATCACTTCCGCGATTTCTCCAGGCTTTTTACCCAATAAGCCTTTACCAATGGGTGAGGTTACAGAAATCTTCTTCAACTTCAAATCAGCTTCTTTTTCAGAAACAATTTGGTAGGTAACGGTTGCATTTGTAGCAACATTAGTGATTTTCACCTTGGTAAGAATGGAAACTTTTGACGTATCAATAGTGTCTGTATCTAGAATTCTACAGTTTGCCATATCAGATTCAAACTTTTTGATTCTGGCTTCCAGCAAACCTTGGGCTTCTTTGGCGGCATCATATTCGGCATTTTCCTTCAGATCGCCTTTTTCACGGGCTTCGCCTATTGCCTTTGATGCTGCGGGCCTTTCAACGGCCTTTAGATGATGTAATTCGGCTTGCATTTGCTCTAACGTTTCACGAGAAACATAAAGGATTTCACTCATATACCCTCCTATATTTTATTTTGCACTGGTTAGAAATAATAAAAAAACAACAACGCCCCAGTTTCGCTGAAGCGTTGCAATCTACAAAAATAAGAATTTCAGTTCAACCCTTACATTTTAAAGTTACTAAAATTAAGATTAAACAGTAAATTCTATTACAGTTGTAGCTTTTCGAGAATAATTCTGCTCATTTTTTCAAACGCCTCATGGCTATACCCCGCAATATGGGGTGTTATTATTACAGCCGGATGCTGTAACAATGTCTGTAATGCTGTTAGCTCCTGTATTGAATATGTTTGTAACTGCTCGTTTTCAAGCACATCTAAACCCGCACCTTTTATTTTACCCGTCACAAGTGCGTTGATTACAGCAGCAGTTTCATGAATCGGACCTCTAGATGTATTAATAAAATAGGGTTTTCGGCTCATTGCCGAAAAAAAAGCATCATTGGCAAGGTGATAGGTTTCTGTAGTTAGCGGTATATGCAAACTTACCACATCTGCATAGCGCAACACTTGCTCCATTGATGCTTCATGAATATTATCCTTAGAAAATCCATACTTATACTTATCATACACCAAAATGGTTACGCCAAAAGATTGTAAAAGTTTTGCAAAATTGGCACCTGTATTTCCATAGCCCAAAATGCCCACTGTTTTCCCCGTCAATTCATCTCCCCGGTTGCTATCCCTTATCCATTTACCCATTGCCACTTCTTTAGAAGCACTATTGATTCGATTCATCAAAGACAACAACATACCCAACGCATGCTCCGCCACCGCATTGCAATTGCCTTCAGGGCTACTTTCGCAACGAATGCCCAACGTTTTGGCAAATTCTGTATCTACCAACTCCATCCCACTGCCCAAACGACCGATCCATTGTAGTTTCTTTGCCACCATTAAAACAGGCTTGTCAATTTTTACTCGTGTAGTAATGATTAAACCCTGATAATCTGCAATTTCTTGCAGCAATTCGGGATAAGTGATCGTATTTTTAACGATGACATTGTATCCCTTTTCTTCCAAAGAAGTTTGTAATAAAGGATGTGTTTTTGCAGTAATTAATACTTTTGGCTTCATTTCATTTTTTTCATCAAATCAACATAATCTGCCACGGTAAGGTTTTCGGCACGCTTGGTAAAAATAGGATCTTGTAAAGTTTCTGTGTCAAACATCCCTTTTAATGGATTACGCAATTGTTTTCTACGTTGTCCGAATGCTGTTTTTACCAAGTTAAAGAATTTACGCTTTTGGGTAATTTGATAAGGATTTTGATTATTGATTAATCTAATAACACCACTTTTTACTTTAGGTGGTGGATTAAAACTTTCTTCATTTACATCAAAAAGATATTCCACCGTAAAAAACGCCTGAATCAATACACTCAAAATTCCATATTCTTTACTATTTGGTGGCGACACAATTCTTCTTGCCACTTCTTTTTGAAACATCCCAATAACGGTTTCTACATTTGGTTCCCAATCTAATACTTTAAACAAAATTTGACTTGAAATATTATATGGGAAATTGCCTATGAGGGTAAACTTTTCTTGAAATGGTTGAGAAATGTCTAAAATATCATCCATAATAATCTTGCCAGCCAATTGGGGGAAAGTTTTCAACAAATACACCACTTTCTCCTCATCCAATTCTACTGCTTTAAAATTGATATCGGGTATTTTAATAATATATTTGGTTAATGCCCCGCCGCCTGGGCCCACTTCAACAAGATTCTGAAAAGTATTTTCCTGTAAACTGGCAATAATTTGCTTACAAATACCTTCATCTTTTAAAAAATGCTGTCCTAATGATTTCTTGAATGTATACATGCCCTTCAAAATTACTACCTTTATAACCAATAAATAATAGTATGATTACTGCCCCTCTCAAACCAGTCATTGGAATAACCACCGGCGACCTCAACGGAATCGGTATTGAGTGTATTTTAAAGACGTTTGCGGACCCAAGAATAATGGAATATTGTACACCCGTTGTATTTGCCTCTAATAAAAGCGTCAACTTTTACCGCAAATCTATCGCTGATGTAAACATCAGCTTCAATAGCGGTAAAGATTGGTCTAAACTCAATCCTAAGCAGCTGAACGTAATCAATACCTGGGAAGAAGAAGTGGTTATGAACCCTGGCATAATGACCGATATTGGAGGGAAATATGCTATTATTTCTCTAAAAGCCGCTGTACAAGCTTTAAAAGAAAACAAAATAAATGCATTGGTTACCGCACCTTTCCATAAAAAAAATGTGCAAGATGCTGATTTTAAATTTTCAGGACATACCCCTTTCTTACAACATTTCTTTGGCACTAAGGATATTTTGATGTTGATGTGTGCCGAAAATATGCGTGTTGGCTTACTTACAGAACATATTCCAGTTGCAGAAGTGCCAAAATATATTACAAAAGAAGCAATCCTGTCTAAACTAAGAATCATGAAAGATGCTTTGCGGAAAGATTTTGGCATTGATAAACCCAAAATAGCCGTTTTGGCACTAAATCCGCACGCCGGTGATGATGGCTTAATTGGCAAGGAAGAAGTAGATTTTATCAGACCAGCGGTTATAGATGCCAAACACCACGATATGTTGGTATTTGGTCCTTATCCTGCTGATGCCTTTTTTGCCCGTGGCAGCCATGAAAAATTTGATGCCGTTTTAGCGATGTACCACGACCAAGGCTTGATTCCTTTTAAGTCGTTGGCAAATGGGCCTGGTGTTAATTACAGTGCCGGATTACCCATCATTCGAACTTCTCCCGACCATGGAACAGCGTTTGATATTGCGGGAAAAGATAAGGCTGATGAAACATCCTTCCGTGAAGCCGTTTTTACAGCCATTGATATTTTCAACAAAAGAATGCATTATGCAGACGCACATCGGAACCCGTTAAGAAAAATGAGTGCTGCAGTGTTGAGAAATGCAGTTGATGAAGAAATTGAAGATTAATTATAATTTATCCTTAATACTTTCTACTCATTCAATGTTGACCATTTTCGGCAAACAATGAATGGGTAGTTTTTTTATAGGTAAAATAGTAGATGGATTAATTAAAAATGCTATCCGCCAATCCTTTATTGATTACATAATCTTGGTAAGTAATTTCAACGCGTCCTTTCTTATTTGTCATTTTATCTTTTGGGGAAACGGGTTTTTCACCGGCTTCATATTCAAAGGTTACGCCTTTGGGGAGTTTATAATCTTTGGTATTGAAGGAAAAAATAACTTGATCAGGCAAACCTAATTTTGCATATTTGCCATATTTCATTTGCATATCGTAGGTACCATTGTCGCGGGTGGTAGTAATTGACTTTACAATCAACAATTGGGTTTCATCAATATATAATGTAGTGATTACCACATCAGCATTTTCGTTTGATGGAAGCAATTTTACTATTCTGGTAGAAACGCCATTCAACATGGTAGTTCCGGCATCAACCACAGTAAAATCTTCATTAATCATTAGTCCGTTCAGGTTAACGCTTACGCCACCTTTGGGAAGAAGAGAAATACCCCCTTCTTTTTTTATACGAAAAAGATTAGGCTTTTTATAAAACACCTGTACTTTTGATATGGGTATTTTCAAAAAAGCCACATCTGTTTTCAGTTTGCCTATTGCTTGATAATCAGATACTTGTTCTAATTTTGCGCGTACTTGTTTTACCAATTGGGTTGCATCCAATCCAAAACTTATCAAGGACCCAAACAACAACGCAGTACAAATTATATATTTCATATTTCTCATCACCATTGTCCGAATAATTTCGGCAGATTTCATCTTGTTTATAATCGAATCAACATATAAACAAGAAAATCTTCAATTGGTTCAAGAAATATCTGCGTCGCGGTAAGCTTTAATCAATGCCAATTCACCTTCGATACCTTTCATAGCATTTCCATGTTCCATACCCATCACACCGCGATAGCCTTTTGCGTAAATATGTTTAAAGATATTTTTGTAATGCATTTCGCCGGTACCGGGTTCTTTTCTTCCAGGATTATCGCCAATTTGGAAATAACCAATTTCGTTCCAAACCAAATCCATATTTGCTATGATGTTGCCTTCATTACGCTGCATATGGTACATGTCAAACAAAATCTTACATGAAGGGCTGTTTACTGCCTTACAAATCATGTAGGTTTGGGTAGAATGGCGTAAAAACAGGTCTGGATTATCACTCAATGGTTCTAAAACCATTACCAATCCAGTTTTTTCTAAAATACCCGCACCAATACGAAGTCCTTCAATGACGTTTGCCGTTTGGATATCGAAGGGTAATTTTGTATCATAGTTTCCTGGAACAACGGTGGCATGTGTGGCGTTGCATCTTTTTGCCACTTCTAGTGCAATGGTACAATCTTTAGCTATTTTATCTTTCCATTCTTGTTTACCGGTAGCGAGGGATGTTTTCCAATGCCAGCTATCAGAAGTTATAACAAAAACACCCATTTTCATACCCAATTTTGCCAACTTTTCGCCAATTTTAGATTGCTCTTCAGGGGTCCTGCTCATCATGCCATTGTCTTCAATGGCTCTAAAACCCTGATCATAAGCAAATTGAATTTGGTCTATAAAGTTTTTTCCGGCATGGTTGGCAAAAGTTCCATCATGTATGCCATATAACATTTTAAATGCCGGCTCACCGGAAGTTTGCGGTTGAGGAGTCGACGTATTTTTTGTTGTGGCAATGGTTTGGTGGGTACCGATTAAGGTAGCAGCACCAGTAAACAAGCTGTTGTGAAGAAAATTTCTACGATTCATCACCTAATGTATAAAATTTTTATAAATTTTATTAACTTGTAGTGATGAAATTTTTTGTTTGCTTGTTTTTTCTTTTTTCGATGCAGTGGGTAAATGGTCAATCAGACACGTTGTTTAAGCCTTTTACACAGATTATTCCGGGTTCTTCATTTGGGTATGCGATGCAACCCATTGTGGGGGGAAGTTTTCTAATGGGCAGTCCTGCTTCCGAAAAGGGTAGAAACAAAACGGAGGGGCCTCCAAAAAAAGTAACGATTTCGCCATTTTGGATAGGTGTGTATGAAGTAACACACGATGAATTTGGTTTATTTTATAAAGATGAGCAGGTTTCTCAAGGGTCTAAAACCGATGCGGTAACACGTCCAACGGCACAATACATCGATTTATCATGGAATATGGGGAAAGATGGGGGATTTCCGGTGAATAGCATGAGCCAAGATGGTGCCTTGATGTTTTGCAGGTGGTTGTATGATAAAACCGGCATATTTTATCGATTACCCACTGAAGCGGAGTGGGAATATGCTTGTAGAGCCGGCACAAAAACCACTTTTTACTTTGGCAATGATGTAAAACTGTTAGGGCAACATGCTTGGTTTTTGACCAATAGCAAAAATAAATATCAAAAGGTAGGTACAAAAAAACCGAATCCTTGGGGATTATATGATATGTTGGGGAATGTGAGCGAATGGGTGCTGGATCAATATGTACCGAATTATTTTGATTCTAGCAGTGCTATTGATCCCGTCATTCCACCATCAAGCCGATATCCAAAGTCTATTAGAGGTGGGTCATATCTAGACAATCCAGCTATGCTTCGTGTGGCGGCACGTGGGCATTCAGAACCGATATTAAACAAAAGAGATCCCCAAATGCCCAAGAGCAGGTGGTGGTTAACAGATGGGATGAATATAGGTTTCCGCATGGTTAGACCTTTAAAACAGCCATCAAAGGCTGAAGCAGCAGCATTTTATACTCAATATTTAGGTAATTGATTAGCTTAACATATAAAAAAATACAATGGATTTAAAAAACAACCCTGGTTCACGTAGAGATTTTGTAAAAAACTCGTCATTAATTGCCGGTGGAATGCTGGCGATACCCATGCTAACTAAAGCCAATTATTTTTCTGGTGCGGATGATACCATAAAAATTGCGGTAATAGGTTGTGGTGGCAGAGGAACAGGTGCAGCATTACAGGCGTTACTTACCAAAGAAAACGTAAAATTGGTAGCTATGGCAGATGCCTTTCGCGATAGGCTGGACGAGTGCTATACTGCATTAACATCAAACGATTTATCTGAGTTCACCACCCGCAAAAAGACGGTTAAAGATCGTGTAGATGTTCCTGAAGAGCGGAAATTTGTAGGATTCGATGCCTATCTAAAGGCGATTCCATTGGCAGATGTGGTTATTCTATCTACCCCTCCCGGATTAAGACCGATTCACTTTGAAGAAGCCGTTAAGCAGGGGAAGCAAATATTTATGGAAAAACCGGTGGCTACAGATCCTGCCGGCATTCAAAAAGTTTTAGCAGCTGCCATAATTGCTAAACAAAAAAAATTGAATGTAGTAGTAGGGTTACAACGCCATTATCAAAATTCTTATAGAGAGTTATACAAACGCAAAGACATGATTGGCGATATTGTTTCGGCATCTGCTTGGTGGGATAATGATGGCGTTTGGGTTCGTGAAAGAAAACCTGGACAAACAGAGATGGAATATCAAATGCGCAACTGGTATTATTTCAACTGGCTTTGTGGTGATCATATTAATGAACAACATATCCATAACTTAGATGTCATCAACTGGTTCAAAGGGTCATATCCAGTCAAAGCACAAGGAATGGGTGGAAGAGAAGTTCGTAAAGGAAAAGACCATGGAGAAATATTTGACCATCACTTTGTAGAATATCATTATGCAGATGGTTCGGTATTGAATAGCCAATGCCGTCATATTAAAGGCACCATGTCTAAAGTAGATGAAATGTTAGTGGGTACTAAAGGTAAAATCTATACTGGAGCTGCAAAAATTGTTGACCACAAAGGAAATTCAATGTATCAATTCGACAAGAAAAAGTTGGAAAATGATGCCTATCAAGCCGAACATGATGAATTATTTCAAGCTGTAGCAAAAGGCGAATACAAGTTCGAAGATGCAGAATACGGTGCAAAAAGCACCATGACAGCCATACTTGGAAGAATGGCCACCTATTCTGGTCAAGTAATTGAGTGGGATAAGGCTATTAATTCTGGTATTAGTTTACAACCCGATGTGTATAGTTTTGATGCCTTACCAAAATCGTTACCCAATGCAGATGGATTCTACAATGTTGCGGTGCCTGGCGTAACCAAATATGATTTCGGCAAAAACAAATAGTTGTTAGTTGTTAATTGTTAGTTGTTAGTTGTTAGTTGTTAGTTGTTAGTTGTTAGTTGTTAGTTGTTAGTTGTTAGTTGTTAGTTGTTAGTTGTTAGTTGTTTTACAAAATTTATTTGCGATTTTGTAAATTATATTAAAGAAAAAAATAATTTATTTTTTTCTTTAATCTGTGTAAAAAATATTTACCTAACCACAGACAACTAACCATTAACCACTAACCACTAACCATTAACCACTAACCACTAACAACTAACCACTAACAACTAACAACTAACCACTATCAAGACATTATATCTTTTTTCCTGAACACCCAAATGGAGGCAAGCCAAAAACCGATGATATGAAAAAACAATATCAAGGCAGATTTTAAAACAGCAGGTAAGTTTTCAATAGATCCGGGAATTTGTTCGTTGTTGATATCCACTTTAATGTCAAAAAAACCTTTCCAACCTAGCATGTGAGAGGTAAAAAGATAGGGTTTTACCACGTTGAAAATGGGTAAATTGAGCGTATTGAGGATAGTAAAAATGATTACGATACTCATACAAGCAATGATAGGGCCTATAGAATTTTCGGCAAAAATGCTCAGAAAAAAGGAGAGTGCAGAAACAGTTACCATGGCTAATGCGGCAAATCCAAATGCGGCGAAATATCGCCAAAAGGTATCTGATGCCAATATTTGAATAACCGTATCACTTTTAAGGATAATCAAATCATCCGTACCAAAGATTAACATCGAACCAAACAATGCCCAAATTGCCATCCAAATCAACAACAACAGCGTATAAATAGCTGAAGCTAAAAATTTAGCGGTAATTAATTTATCCCTACTGATTGGTTTTGTAATCAACAACCTCAAAGTACCCATATTGGCTTCTCCAGAAATCATATCACCAGCCACTAAGGCGATCAATAAAGGCACATGTATCAACAAAGTTTGCAATACGATATAAGCCAATAAGTATCCATTTAATACTTTTCCCTCTACATCAAAACTATCAGTAAGCGATTGCATACCAAATTTTATATATGTTTCACCGTCTACATAAAACCCCATTTGTATAAGTCCGACTATAGCTGCAATAGCAACAAAAGCTATAAAAGTTCTTGGCTTGCGAAATATCTTAAATAATTCGATATTAATTAATGTCCACATGTTGACCTCCTTTTGTGATGGCTAAAAAATATTCTTCCAATCTATTCATGGGTTGTAGCGAAAGTAGTCCAACACCAGATTGCACAAATGTTTCCGCAACCTTTGGTATATCAGATTTATTGAGTTTCAATATAATTTTAGCGTTATTATCTTGCACCATACAGTTTGACCATTCCGATGTTGCAAACCAATTTCGGGCGGCCATATTGTCTATGGTATTGATTTCTAATACAATTTGAGAGGGGTCTAACAAGGCAGAAACCGATCCTTCCACTACTTTTACGCCCTTATCAATGATGATCATTCGTGTAGCAATTTGTTCTATTTCACTAAGTAAATGTGAAGATACCACAACAGTTTTACCATGATCGGTGCTTAATGAACGAATTAAGTTGCGCATATCGGC
>Ga0164294_10006159_pt1 | contig 10259 bp, 9 predicted proteins | sample GEODES005metaG_FD_111479 | JGI IMG/M metagenome (GOLD analysis project Ga0164294, IMG submission 111479) | Oligotrophic lake water microbial communities from Sparkling Lake, Wisconsin, USA - GEODES005 metaG | ecosystem: Environmental > Aquatic > Freshwater > Lake | place: USA: Sparkling Lake...
GTGAAGTTCTCCTGCAGGATCAGCGGCATCTGCGGTGCGCGGGCGATGGACAGCTGCACCAGATCGGGCAGCAGGTAGGGCGCGATGGTGTAGATCACGCCCAGGCGCAGCGGGCCGGAGACGGGGTCGTTGCCGCGCCGGGCGATTTCCTTGAGATCGGCCACCTGCTCGAGCACCACCTGCGCCTGCCGCACGATCTCCAGGCCCAGCGGCGTGGCCGTGACCTCGTTCGAGCCGCGCTCGAACAGCTTCACGTCGAGCTCTTCTTCCAGCTTCTTGATCGCCACGCTGAGCGTGGGCTGCGACACGAAGCACGCTTCGGCGGCTTTGCCGAAGTGGCGTTCGCGCGCCACGGCCACGAGGTATCTCAGCTCGGTCAAGGTCATGGTGTGCGGCGTGTGGTCAAAGGGGCGGGTCGATGGGGTGACGCGAGCGCAATGTAGCGAAAGCCGCCCGCAGATGGTGCGCTCTTTGCCCCGGGTTTGCCCTCAGGCCTTGAGGTAGTCGGCGCGCCCGCCCAGCCAGCGCAGCACGTGCTTGTCGGCGGCTTGCGGATGGCGCTCGAGCATGGTCAGTGCGGCTGCGCGCGCCAGCTGCAACAGGCGCAGATCGTCGTTCAGATCGGCAAAGCGCAGCAGCGCCGCGCCTGACTGCCGCGCACCGAGAAATTCGCCCGGCCCGCGAATCTCGAGATCGCGCCGGGCGATCTCGAAGCCGTCGGTGGTCTCGGCCATCGCCTTCAAGCGCGCCTTGCCGGTGTCCGACAGCGGCGAGGCGTACAGCAGCACGCAGGCGCTGGCGGCCACACCGCGGCCGACGCGTCCGCGCAGTTGGTGCAGCTGGCTCAGACCGAAACGCTCGGCGTGCTCGATCACCATCAGGCTGGCGTTGGGCACGTCCACGCCGACTTCGATCACCGTGGTGCTGACCAGCACCGAGGTCTCGCCGGCGGTGAACTTCGCCATCGTGGCGGCCTTGTCGGCCGGCTTCATGCGCCCGTGCAGCAGCGCCACGCCCACGCCGGGCAGCGCCTCGGACAGCGCGGCGTGGGTGTCGATCACGTTTTGCAGCTCGAGCTTGTCGGCCGCACCGGGGCGTGCCGGTGCGGCATCGCCCTCGTCGGCCGACTCCTCGATCAGCGGGCACACCCAGTAAGCCTGCCGGCCTTCGGCCACCGCATCGCGGATGCGCGCGACCACCGCGTCGCGCTTGCCGTGGTCGAACAGCTTGGTGACGATGGGCGTGCGCCCGGGCGGCAACTCGTCGATGGTGCTGATGTCGAGGTCGGCGTAGACCGTCATCGCCAGCGTGCGCGGAATCGGGGTGGCGCTCATCATGAGCAGATGGGGCTCCAGCGAACCGGGAGCCCCATCGTCGGTCACGAGTTTCTGGCGCAGGGCCAGCCGCTGCGCCACGCCGAATCGGTGCTGCTCGTCGACGATGGCCAGCCCCAGCCGCGCGAATCGCACGTCGTCCTGGATCACCGCGTGCGTGCCCACCACCAGACCGGCTTCGCCCGAGGCGATGCGCTCGAGCATCTCGCGCCGCACGCGCCCCTTGCGGCTGCCGCTCAGCCACGCGGTGGTGATGCCCAGCGGCGCCAGCCAGCCCACGAGCTTGGCGAAGTGCTGCTCGGCCAGGATCTCGGTGGGCGCCATGAGCGCGCACTGCCAGCCGTTGTGGATGGCAATGGCCGCGGCCAGCGCGGCCACCACCGTCTTGCCCGAGCCGACATCGCCTTGCAGCAGCCGGTGCATCGGCACGGTGGTGGTGGCATCGCCGTCGACGCTGGCGCGCTGCAAGTCGGCGGCGATTTCCTCGACCACGCGGCGCTGCGCGGCGGTCAGCGCGAACGGCAGCACGGCCAGCAGTTGCTCGTGCAGCCCGCCGGCGGCCACCGTAAAGCGCGGCGCGCGCTGCTCGTCTCGGGCGCGCTTGGCCTGCAGGCGCGACAGCTGTTGCGCCAGCAGCTCCTCGAACTTCAGCCGCTGCCACGCCGGGTGCTGCGGGTCTTCGAGCGTGGACAGCGGCAGCTGCGCCGGCGGCTGGTGCAGCAGATGCAATGCTTCGCGCAGCGTGGCTAGGCCGGTCGGCAGCAGCGCCGCGGGCACGGTTTCCGACAGATCCGCGCGTTGCAGCGCCGAGCTCACCGCGCGCCGCAAATAGGCCTGCGGCAAGGCCGCGCTGCTCGGGTAGACCGGTGTCAGTGCGGTGGCCAGGGGTGCCGCGGCATCGACCGCCTTGAACACCGGGTGCACCATCTCGCGCCCGAAAAATCCGCCGCGCACCTCGCCGCGCACGCGCACGCGCTGCCCCTCGGCCAGCGTCTTCTGGTGCGACGGATAAAAGTGCAAGAAGCGCAGCAGCAGGGTGTCGCCGGCGTCATCGGCCAGCGTGACCAGCAACTGGCGGCGCGAGCGCAGTTGCACCTCGCAGCGCTGCACCACGCCTTCGACTTGGGCGGCCTGACCATCGCGTGTGGCGGCGATGGGCGTGAGCTGGGTTTCGTCTTCGTAGCGCAGCGGCAGGTGCAGCGCGAGGTCGATGTCGCGGCGCAATCCGAGCTTGTCCATCGCGCGTTGCGGACCCGACGGCGCTTTGGGCTTTGCCGCGGCAGCAGTGGCGGGCTCGGCGGGGGGCGACATGCGGCTGGGCATCGGTACATTCTGACCGCTGCCACCCGCTTCTTGCCCATGAACCCACCTGTCGATTCAGCCCTGCGAACCGTGCACACGCTCAGCGATTTCGACTTCGAGCTGCCTGCCGAGCTGATCGCGCAGCATCCCGCGGCCGAGCGCAGCGCCTCGCGGCTGCTCGACGGTCGCAGCGCCGCACCGGCCGACCGCGTCTTTCGCGATCTGCCCGGTCTGCTCCAACCCGGCGACCTGCTGCTGTTCAACGACACGCGAGTGATCAAGGCGCGGCTGCTGGGCGTGAAAGCCACCGGCGGTCAGGTCGAAGCGCTTGTCGAGCGGGTGCTGCCGAATGACGAGGTGCTGATGCACCTGCGCGCGAGCAAGTCGCCCAAGCGCGGCCAGCGCGTGCGCTTCGCGCGCAGCGTGGAGGCGGCTGTGGCCGCCAGCGACGACAGCTTTGAGGCCGAAGTCCTCGGCCGCGCCGGCCCCGAGGACTCGTTGTTTCACTTGCGCTTTCCGTCCGAGCCGCATGCATTGCTCGAGCGCTTCGGCCACGTTCCGCTGCCGCCCTACATCACCCACGCGGATGACGCCGACGACGAGCGCCGCTACCAGACGGTGTTTGCCGCACGCCCGGGTGCGGTGGCCGCGCCCACGGCCGCGCTGCATTTCGACGTGGCGCTGCTGGCCGAGCTGGGCTTGCGTGGCATCGACCACGCCCGCGTCACGCTGCACGTGGGCGCGGGCACCTTCCAGCCGGTGCGTTGCGAGAACCTGGCCGAGCACCGCATGCACAGCGAATGGTTCGACGTTGGCGCCGAGACGGTGGCTGCGGTGGCGCGCACACGCGAACGCGGTGGTCGCGTGGTGGCCGTGGGCACCACCAGCTTGCGTGCAATCGAATCCGCGGCGGCGTCAGGACAGCTGCTCGCCGGCACGGGCGACACCGATATCTTCATCACGCCGGGTTATCGCTTTCGGGTGGTCGACGCGCTGGTCACCAACTTTCACCTGCCGCGCAGCACGCTGATGATGCTGGTCAGTGCGCTGGCCGGACACGCTCAGGTGATGAGCCTGTATCGCCACGCCATCGAGCAGCGCTACCGCTTCTTCAGCTACGGCGACGCGATGCTGCTCGAGGCGGCGCCCGGGGTGCTGGGGCAGCGGGTCTGACCGCAAAGGCGCTCGCAGAACCTGCAGCGCGTCATCGGCAGCCACGTCGGTATCCGGTAATAGCTGCGGTTGATCTCGGCGAGCACACCGTCCTTGAAGGCCTCGTACCTGAAACCCTTGCCTTCGACCGCGTAGAAGGTGAGCGCATCCTGCTTGAAGGTGAGCAGCTGGATCGAATCGAAATACGGCCGGTAGCTTTCGAAGTCGAACTCCGAGGTGTGGATGATGCGGATCGTCTGGCCCTGATAGACGCTGAAGTCGATCAACTGATCGTCTTGCCGCGAGTGTTGTCGGCCGGTGCCGAACACCGGCACGTAGCGGCGCAGCGCGTAGCCGTAGGTTGATGCCGGCGTGAACGCATTGGCCATCAGCACCACGCCGGGTGCGTCGACCTGCTTGAGCATCTCGTCGGTGCGAGCGGCACGCACGATGCCTTCGTAGTACTTGGTGTTCTCGAAGCGTTGCAGCGGGGTGGCCGCCAGCACGCCGACTGCTATCAGGTGCAGCCCCGTGAGTGCGGCCAGCCCCAGCGCGCACAGCTTCAGCCGATAGGCAGGCAGCCCGAAGGCCAGCAGCGCGAAGCCGAACGGGTAGAACGACAGCACCCAGTGCAACCCGATCACCTTCAGCGGCGACAGCAGCGCAAAGAACAGCAGCGGCACCAGCGCCAGACAGGCCAGCAGTCGGTGCGAACGCATGGCCTGGCCGAGTGCGCTGCGGTGCTTCCAGCTCAGCCACACCGCCACCGGCGAGATCATGTAAACCATCATCGCCACGTAGGTGAGCGGCTTGGCGAGCTTGATCTCTTCGCCGCTGTTGCGATTGATCAGGTTGAACATGATGTTGGACCAGCAATGCCCCATGTTCCAGGCGATGTTGATGGCCGGCCCGGGCAGCGCGCACAACACCAGCAGCGCCAAGGCGGCCAGCCGCTCGCGCCGAAAGGCGACGAAGTACACCAGGTAGGCCAGCCCCAGCACCACGGCGAAGTACTTCGACAGAAAAGCCGCGCCCAGAAAAAGCCCGGACAAGGCGTAAAGCCCCCAAGCGCGGCCATCGAGCGAGGGCCTGCGATCGGCCACCAGCAAGCAGCACGCCGAGGCCATCGACCAGAAAATCAGCGGCGTGTCGGTGGTGATGAGCGCGGCCAGCCAGTTGACGGGTGCCAGCCAGAACAGCAGCACCGCCCACATGGCGCGCGCGCGGTTCACCGGCGCCAGCGCCCACCACAACATGCCGCCCATCAGCGTGGGCAACAGCACCACCGGCAGGCGGATCGCCCAGGTGGTGTCGCCCAGCAGCCAGCGCATCGCCGCGATCAGCCAGCCCACCATCGGCGGGTGGTCGGAGTAGCCCCAGGCCGGGTAGACGCCCCACCAGTAGAAGAAGGCCTCGTCACCGGTCATCGGCAGCGCAATCGAGATCCACAGCCGCAGTGCCAGCGCGGCCAACCCCGTGGCCCACAGCCAGCGCGGCAGCATGTGCTGCGGGGCTGTGTGTGAGTGCGAAGCCGAAAGAGTCATCAGGGTCAAGTCGTGGGGATCGTTCGAGGATAACGGCGCGCCCCGTGACAATCGCCACATGCTGAATTTCGAGTTGCTCACCACCGAGGGTGAGGCGCGCCGCGGCCGTCTCACGCTCAATCACGGCGTCGTCGAGACGCCGGTCTTCATGCCCGTGGGCACCTACGGCACCGTCAAGGGCGTGATGCCCAGCGCGCTCGAGACCATGGGCGCGCAGATCATCCTGGGCAACACCTTTCACCTGTGGATGCGCCCGGGGCTGGATGTGCTCGAGCAGTTCGGCGGCTTGCACCGCTTCGAGCGCTGGGAGCGCCCCATCCTCACCGACAGCGGCGGCTTTCAGGTCTGGAGCCTGGGCGACACCCGCAAGATCACCGAAGAAGGCGTGCGCTTTTCGTCACCGGTCAACGGCGACAAGCTGTTCATGACGCCCGAGGTGAGCATGCAGATCCAGCGCGCGCTCAACTCCGACATCGTCATGCAGTTCGACGAATGCACGCCCTACGACACCGCCGGGCGCATCACCACCGAGTCCGAGGCGCGCCGCTCGATGGAACTCAGCTTGCGCTGGGCGCGCCGCTGCGTCGATGAATTCGTGCGCGGCGAAAACCCCAACGCGCTGTTCGGCATCGTGCAAGGCGGCATGTTCGAAGGCCTGCGCGACGAGTCGCTCGCCAGCCTGGCCGAACTCGACTTGCCTGGCTACGCCATCGGCGGGCTGAGCGTGGGCGAGCCCAAGGAAGACATGCTGCGCGTGCTGCGACACACAGCGCCCAAGTTGCCCGCGCACAAGCCGCGCTACCTGATGGGCGTGGGCACGCCCGAGGATCTGATCGACGGCGTGTCGGCCGGCATCGACATGTTCGACTGCGTCATGCCCACGCGCAACGCGCGCAACGGCCACCTGTTCACCCGCTTTGGCGACTTGCGGCTGCGCAACTCGCGCTACAAGAACGACGAGCGGCCGATCGACGAGACCTGCACCTGCCAGGCCTGCGCCGGTGGCTTCAGCCGCGCCTATTTGCACCACCTCGAGCGCTGCGGCGAGATGCTGGCACCCATGCTGGCCAGCATCCACAACCTGCACTACTACGTGAACCTGATGCGCGAAGTGCGCGAGGCGCTCGACGCCGGACGCTTTGCCGAGTTCGTCGCCCAGTTCAAGGCCGACCGCGCGCAGGGGGTTTAGCGCTGGGCTGGCGGGCTGCTGACAGGGGCGCTGTGGTGGCGGATCCAGTCGGCGAAGTCTGCCTCGTTCAGGGTTCCCGCGGCCACGTCCATCATCGCCACCGTGGCTGCCGCCGGGCTGGCGTTCAGGCGGTGGCCGTTGAGACGCAGAAACAAACCGACTGCCAAGAAGGCCGCTCGCTTGTTGCCGTCGACGAACGCATGGTTCTTGGCCAACCCGACGCCGTAGGACGCCGCGAGTTCGGCCAGATCCGGCTCGCCGTAGGCAATCAGGTTCAGGGGCCGCGCCAGCGCCGAATCCAGCAGGCCTTCATCGCGAATGCCTGCTGCACCCCCGTGCTCGGCCAGACTTTCGTCATGCAGCAACAGCAGCAACTGCTTGTCGACCCACACACAAACCATGGCTGACATTGCTTACTTGGCCAAGGCCCGGAAGGTGTCGCGGTACTCGCGCATGAACTCGCGCCCGAGCGCCAACTGCTCGTCGAGATTGGGTTGGTAGGGCGTCAGCGCGATGCCGTCGGGGGTGTCGGTCAGGTGCAGCGTGTCACCCTTTTCGACCTTCAACCGCGCCAGCACTTCCTTGGGCAGGATCACGCCCACCGAGTTGCCGATCTGCGTGAGTTTGAGTGAGTGCATGGCGGCGCTCCGAAGTTATAACGATCGTTATTTTAGGGCGTCAGCGCCCGCCCGCACCCGGGGAATTCACCAAAACGCCCAGTTCCCGGTCATCACCACCCACACCCCCAGCACGCCGTTGGTGACCGCGTGCGCGATCACCGGCACCCACAGTTTGCCGGTGCGCCAGTACAGCCAGGCGTAGGCCAGGCCGGCCACCACGGCGCCCAGCCACAGCGTGTGGGCCAGGGTGAAGACAAAGGTCGACAGCACGACGGCGCGCAGGCCCACGCTTTGCGGTACCACCGACTCGAAAGTGGCGTGCTCGAGCCAGCGCATCAGGAACGAGCGCCAAAACAGCTCTTCCATCACCGGCACCAGCATCGCCGCGCCCACCCAGCGCACCGCGATCAGCGACCACATCGGCTGGCCCTGCGCGTCTAGCGGCACGAAGCCGGCGGTGGGCTCGCCCACGCGCATCCACGGCGCGTCGAGCGAGATCCACAGCGCAAACACCACCAGCCCCACCGCCACCGCCAGCAACGCCTCGCGCGCGTCGGGCAGCACCTGTGCGGCCAGTTCGCCGTAATCGCGCCACCACAGCGCCAGCAGCGCGCCGACCACCGCCACGGTCAGGCCGTAGACCCAGCGTGCATCGAAGCCCGCTGAGCCGTCGGTCGGCAAGGAGCCGCGCAGCGCCAGCAGTGCCATGAACACCGCAAAAGGGATCACGCGCAGCCAGGCGGCGCGGCTCAGGTTGGCAATCATGGGGTGACTCTCGTGATGCGCCGACGCACGCTCAGGGCGTTGGCTTCGGGTTTGCCGGCGAGGCTGCTGGTGCGGCGACCCCCAGCTCCTGCAGCACCGTGTCCGTGTCCTGCCCGAGTGCTGGCGCCAGGCGGCCGATGCGTCCCGGTGTGAGGCTCAGCTTGGGCACCACGCCGGGCACGTCGAGCGACAGCCCGTCGGCGGTGGTGATGCGTTCGATCATGCCGCGCGCGCGGTAGTGCGGGTCTTCGGCGATGTCCTTCGCGGTGTAGACGCGGCCCACCGGCACTTGCGCGGCCTGCAGCGCCACCAGCACCTCGTCGACGCGGCGCGATTGCGTCCATGCGCCGATGGCGCCGTCGATCTCCTGCACCCGCGCCACGCGACCGGTGTTGGTGGCCAGATCGGGCGCCAGCCCGAGGTCGTCGCGGTCGATGGCGTGCATCAGGCGTCGGTAGATCGAGTCGCCGTTGCCCGCGACCAGCACCCAGCCGTCGACGCAGGCGTACGAGTTGCTCGGCGCGATGCCGGGCAGCGCCGAGCCGCCGGGCTCGCGCACCGCGCCAAAGGCGCTGTATTCGGGCAGCAGGCTTTCCATGCAGTTGAAGACCGACTCGTACAGCGCCACATCGACCACCTGCCCCACGCCCTTGGGCGCTTGCGCGCTCACCGTGGCGTGGCGGTGCTGCAGCGCGAGCAGGATGCCGATCACGCCGTGCAGCGAGGCCAGCGTGTCGCCGATGCTCACGCCGCAGCGAACCGGCACGCGCCCGGGCTCGGCCGTCAGATGGCGCAGCCCGCCCATCGCCTCGGCCACTGCCGCGAAGCCGGGCAGTTCGCGGTAGGGCCCGGTCTGCCCGTAGCCGCTGATGCGGCACAAGATGAGCCCCGGGTTGCGGCTGGCCAGGTCTTCGTAGCCCATGCCCCAGGCTTCCATCACGCCGGGCTTGAAGTTCTCGACCACGATGTCGGTCTCGTCGATCAGCCGGCGCACGATGTCGCGCGATTCGGGGTCTTTCAGATCGAGTGCCACGCTTTTCTTGTTGCGCGACTGCACCTGCCACCACACGCTGGTGCCGTTGTGCAGCATGCGCCACAGCCGCAACGGGTCACCGCCGGGCTTGCCATCTGATGCAGGCGGCTCGATCTTGATGACCTCGGCGCCAAAGTCGCCCAGCGTCTTGCCTGCAAACGGGCCGGCGATCAGCTGGCCCAGCTCGATCACCTTGAGTCCGGCCAGCGGGCCGAAGGGCGTGGGGGGGATTTGGGGCATGGCAATTCGCGGGTCGACTTGCCGCAAGCTTACGTCGCGGCTGGGTGAATTAAGGACGAGTTGTTTGTGAGTTAGCGCACGGTCAGCGCGCGGCGACCCCCTCGGATGCGGGATGTGCCGAATGCGGAGCCCTCTCTAGAGTTCACTTCGTTGGCTGGACGGTGTTTTCCAGCCTCAAACCAAGGAGCCTGAACATGAAAATTTCGACACTGATCCTTCGCGGCACTGTCCTTGCCACAGCACTCGCCGCCTCGGCTATGGCCCAGGCAGTTGTCACCACAGACACCACGATCCTCGGCGCCGACTTCACCAACGGCACTTCGAGCTACACGGAATTGATCACCCCGCTGGGAAACTCGGTGACGTTCGTGGCAAGTGGGGGCGACTCTAAATTTCAAAAGAAGACTCAGGGCGGCTCTACCGGAGTCGGTGTCAAAGGTGGCCGTACCGGCGATGAAATCGACATCGGTGAGACGATCACCGGCAGCTTCACCAACGCGGTTTCCTTGACCGGCTTTTCGCTCAGCGTGCTCTTTGACGGGCCGGAGTACAACGATGTGAACGAGATCGCTCAAGTGACTGCTCGTTTGAGCGGCGGTGGGTCGCTGGTCGGCACCTTGCGTGCGACCGGTACAACCTCGGCGACATGGCTGGTCGGGGGTGTCTCGTTTCCGGGGAGTTTCGTTTCTTCGCTGGGTAACGGTGCCATTTCCGGTGGCAGCGGCGCTTGGGACGTTCTCAACCCCTTCGGCAATGCCAGCATCTTGTCGCTGGACTTCACTGCAATCAAAAGCGATTACTGCGGTGCTGGCCATTGCACCAACCAGTCCGACTACGCCTTGCGCAGCATCGATGTGGCTGCTCCCATTCCTGAGCCGGAAACCTATGCTCTCATGGGTGCGGGGCTGCTTGCGGTGGCCTTCATGGCGCGTCGCCGCCGGGCTGATTGAGTTACAGCCCTACCGATGAAAAAGCCCCGCGCTGCGGGGCTTTTTTACGACCCGGTTCGCGGGCTCAGGCGGCTTTTTCTTCCAGCAGGTAGTTGGCGCCGTCGTACTGGCCGAGCACCTCGGTCAGCCA
>Ga0164294_10006162_pt1 | contig 10258 bp, 8 predicted proteins | sample GEODES005metaG_FD_111479 | JGI IMG/M metagenome (GOLD analysis project Ga0164294, IMG submission 111479) | Oligotrophic lake water microbial communities from Sparkling Lake, Wisconsin, USA - GEODES005 metaG | ecosystem: Environmental > Aquatic > Freshwater > Lake | place: USA: Sparkling Lake...
ACCTGAACGATTTCAATGTTCAGACCCTTTTCCACGAGAAACATGCGAAGTCGCTTGGGGTTGGGAGCAGCAGCCCAATCATAAATTTTCACTTTTTTGCCTCCTTGAACATATTAAATATTAACTACTCTGACATGGGGAAACCAAAACTTAGCCAAACTCAGAGGACATCCCCTAGGCCCTGAATGCCCTGATTTTTGTATTTCTCGTTCTTGGCAAGATATTTTTGCGTGTAGTCCATCAACGCCGCCTCAAAAGCGGAGTCGCCCGACTTCATGCACGCAATGTAGTACTGCCAGAAATCCGTTCCGCTTGAAACATTCAAGACAGAGGATGGCTTCATGACGAAGAAGTCATCCTCCGCCCGAGTGCGGACTTTGTGATGGCCGTCCAGCACATGCAAAGAAGCATGTGAAAAAATATTTCTTGCCATCTGCACACACTGCTCTGCCGACTCCCTAGATACATCACTCGCGGGCGCATGCAGACTCATACCCTGAGGCTCAATGCCGACAAACAGAGCGGGTTCACTGACATTTTTCGCCTCAATCAAAGAGTCAATAAAGGCAGTCAACTCTTCTCGGCAACTGGGATCATTGAGCAGCCATGGAAAGGCCGCTGCGGCGACTTTTTTGGAATAGTCTTGGAAATTCAGCCTGACTCGAGTCGAAACTTCGGAGTCTCGAACATTCCGACCCAATGCATCAAAGGCCTGAACAGCCTTACCGATCTCCTCAATCGACGCCGCTGCCAAAAAATAGGCCCTGGAAAAGTGATTATTCGACAAAAGCAGAGCCGCCTCGTATTGCAGCTCGCGGGCATTTTCGACAGCCGCCTTCCGAAATCCCTTCAGTAACGTGGAGGTTAGAGCGTAATTAGACGATTTTTTGCTAGACACAAACCCTACTCCGATCAATTGCGCTGCCACGACGGCTTGGCATGGTTGGCGTTCCACGCAGCAGAACTCATGCCAAGTGACTCGACCTGTCAATACTTAGAAAATCAATAGCTTAGGAGTGGTTTCGCGGCTCTTGGCAACACTCAGTGTTCGGATTTCATACGCTACACGCAAGGACTCGGTTGAGTCCAACCGGTCAAACCAGCCGTGAAACCAACGGTAAGTCATGCACAAGTGGCTGCGATGCCCACCATGCTTTACCCGAATTGCAGCTAGGCGGCAATCAGAACTGCGCGGGCATGGCCGAGGCTTGATCCTCGGCAGCTTGCGCAGTAATATCAAACTTTTTCAGTTTCACATACAAGGTACTTTTTGCAATCCCTAACTCTCTGGCAACGGCCGTCATATTTCCGCCCAACCGTTCGATCATTGAAATGATTGCATCCTTCTCCACTTGCTCAAGGCTCTTCATGTCCAACCGCGAACTGACTGCATTGGCCTTCATTGAATCTGCCACGAAAGACTTTCGCAGTTCTTCTGGTAGAGATTCTTTTGTAAGTACCGGTCCGGTAGACATCAGAATTGCTCGCTCGAGCACATTACGCAACTCTCTGACGTTACCCTGCCAGTCATGCCGGTTCAGAATTTCGCCTGCCTCGGCGTCCAAACTCTGCCGTTGGAGGCCGTGTCGAGATGCCAGTTTTTCCAAGAAGTACTCGGAAATGGCTTGAATGTCTTCAGACCTCTCCCGAAGAGGTGGAATATTGATGGCTGCTACTGAGATCCTGTAGTACAGGTCCATACGAAAACGTCCTTCAGAGACTTCTTTTCGCAGATCTTTATTGGTTGCAGCCAAAAGACGGAATGAAACATTGCGCGCTTTGTTCTCTCCAACCCTGAATATCGCACCATCTTCCAATACCCTGAGGAAATGAGGCTGTAAGTCGAGTGGCATCTCGCCGATTTCATCAAGAAACAGGGTGCCGCCGCTTGCAGCCTCGATTTTCCCCATCATTCCGCCGCGGCGTGCGCCAGTAAAGGATCCTTCAGCGTAGCCAAATAACTCGCTGGTCAGGAGTTCTCGAGAAAATGCGCCGCAATTCAAGGCGACGAAGGGGGCCTCACCGACGGTAACGCTGGTGGCATGAATTGCATTGGCAAATACCTCCTTGCCGACACCCGTTTCTCCAAGAAGAAGTACTGGCACGTTGGACCTTGCAAGCCTTTGGGCGCAGTCCACAGCTTCAAGCAACTTGGGTGACTTGCCAATGACCCGCGCAAAGTGCTGATTTTTGGCCCCGGAACTCTTCACGAGAGTGGTTTCGCTGCGGCGCGGTCCGATCTGCAATCCACGGTTGGGGATCGTCAGGATCGAGCCAATTTTCTGTCCGTTGTCGACAATCGGTTTAAGCCAATCATGGTTGATCCAGTCGGGAAGGCCCGCCCTCAAATCACCCTTGAAAGACGCGGGAATCTTCAGTTTGGACAGCTCAATCGGCGCTGCCATGCGGCCGTTTGCGCTCAGTGCGTTCAACGCGGTCTGTGCGCGATCAGACGCCTTGATGGGATTGCCACGGCGGTCCAGCAAGATGATTCCGTCTGAGGTGGTTCCCCCCACACGGGAGACGCACAAGTCAAGAAGCCTGTACCGCAACTCCATTTCGCGGCGCGCGAGACGGCTCTCGATTCGGCTTGCTGTGGTCACCACCAACGCCAAGCTGTGCCTGTTGTAGGTGGAGTTCAGTCCGGAAACGTCAACGACACCAAGGATGCTGTTGTCGTATGGATCTCTGACGACCGTGGCCGAACAAGTCCATCTCTTAATACCCGCGCAGTAGTGCTCAGCAGAGTGAATCTGGACCGGTTGCCCGATAGCCAGCGCCGTACCAATTGCGTTGGTGCCACAGGCGGCCTCGCTCCAGCTGCTTCCAGGAAGCATGCGAATACGTTCAGCGGCCGCAGCAGAGGTGGAAGGATCCCCCTCGAGGTTGAGAATGACGCCGTCGTGCGTGGTCAACACCATCACAGTGCCGGTTTCATCCAGAAACTGACGGGCATGCGCCATCACGGGTGTTCCCGCTGACAACAACTCGTCGTGCTCCTCGAGCAGGCGCTGCAAGGGCTCTTCAGCGAGCGGAGGAGGTGCTTTGTCTCGCTCGGGGTCCACATCCGCTGTCTGACAGCGGCGCCAAGAGTCATCGATCAACCGGCGCAGCGCATCTGACCCGCAAACCTCTCCACTCAAAAACTTCTCCCATGTCGAACTGACACGGTCGTCATTTTCCGGGTGCGAGAAAATCTGGCTGGTGTGCGGCATAGGCCTTGATGTCTGGATAGCGTCTTGCGTGGGAGGGGTGCTGGATGAGCAGATCGCTAGGCAAAAGGTGCGAAGCAATCACCCGACGTCATACGCCTGAAGCGCGTCCGCCAAGGACGCAAATCGAGCGATGACTCTTCGCTGAGAGTGTGCAATGTACGTTGCAACCGACTGAACCTTACTGGGGAAATCCCCGGTAATTCAGGCCTACAGTGTTTCGATTCCGGACGATTGGAGTGCAAGTCCGTCTCACAGCGGCTCGGGGTACGGCCGCAATTCGGACGGCCGGGGCCGTTTAGCGCGACCGCTCCAGGATGCTGACATAGTTCGCAACGGCTGCGCCCCCCATGTTGAACACGCCGCCAAGGGTCGCGTTCTCAACCGTGATGGCGGCTGGCAGTTCCCCGTTGAGCTGCATGGCCGTCATGACATGCATGGAAACCCCAGTGGCACCCACGGGGTGGCCTTTGGCCTTCAAGCCGCCAGATGGATTCACAGGAAGCTTGCCGCCAACCAGGGTCCAACCCTCATGAATGGCTTTTGCGCCTTGCCCGTAAGGGGTCAAGCCCATGGCCTCGTACTCGATGAGTTCGGCCATGGTGAAGCAATCGTGCGTCTCGACGAAAGACAGGTCGGACAGTTGCAGATTCGCCTCTGAGAGCGCCTTGCGCCACGCCATCGAACAGCCTTCGAAAAGCAGGATGTCGCGGCGCGACATGGGCAGGAAATCCTGCACATGAGCCACCGAGCGAACCGTGACGGCCTTGCGCATCGTGGAAGCTGTGTTTGAATCGGCGAGCACCACGGCGGCGGCCCCATCGGAGACCGGCGAGCAGTCTGTGCGCTTCAACGGGCCGGCAACCAGCGGGTTTTTTTCACTGACCTGTCGACAAAATTCATATCCCAAATCTTTTCGCATCTGTGCGTAAGGATTGGAAACACCGTTTTTGTGATTCTTTGCGGCAATCTTGGCCAGGGCATCTGACTGATCGCCGTATTTCTCAAAATAGGCATCAGCGATTCGTCCGAAAAGGCCGGCAAAACCACCTTGGATGTGGCTCTCCTCACGCAAATAGGATGCGCGGAGTAAATTTGCCCCAACTTCCAGCCCCGAAGTCAAACTCATTTGCTCCACACCAACGGCCAGAACGATGCGGGCGCGACCGGACTCAATTGACTTGATGCCCTGGTGAATGGCCGCAGAACCTGTTGCACATGCATTTTCGACACGTGTGGCCGGCTTGAAACGCAAGCCGTCGTCGGCCTGCAAGACCAGTGAAGCGGTGAAATCCTGCTTTGAGAAGCCGGCGTTGAAGTGTCCGAGATAAATCTCGTCCACATCTGCGGCTGCAACGCCAGCGTAGGCGAGTGCATCGTTGACTGCCTTGACGATCAGGCTCTCGACACTTTCATTATCAAATTTACCAAATGGTGTTTGTGCCCAACCAACAATTGCAACGCTCATCATTTCTCTCCCATGTTTTCTAGAAGTATTGATCAGGTGTTTTCCAACAACTTTCTCAACTCAGTCTTGAGAACCTTGCCATAACTGCTGGTGGGCAGTTCATCCAGGAACTTATATTCCTTTGGTCGTTTGAAACGTGCGATGTGATCAAGGCAGTGAGCGTCGAGTTCTGCGGCGCTGACCTCAGCCCCATGTGTGCGGACCACAAAAGCGATAAGCACCTCACCCCACTCGCTATCAGGGCGCCCCACCACGCTCGTCTTGGCCACTGCGGGGTGCAACAGCAACACTTCTTCAACCTCGCGGGGATAGATGTTGCTGCCACCGCTGATCACGACGTCCTTGGAGCGGTCTCGCAGTGTCAGGCAGCCACGCTCGTCGAAGGTGCCCATGTCACCTGTGTGGAGCCAACCGTCGCGCAGGGTCTCGGCAGTTGCGGCCGGGTTGCGCCAGTACCCTGCCATCACCACATCACCGCGAACCAGGATTTCGCCGATCGTTCCTGTTGGCAGGTCCTTGCCATCCGCGTCGGTCACCCGAACCTCGACACCGCTGCGTGGCCAACCGACAGAACCCAGGATGGCATCGTCGTCGGTCAGGTGCGCGGCCTGATTCATTCCGGTGATGGTCACGGGCGCTTCGCCTTGGCCGTAGATCTGCGAAAAAACTGGGCCCAGCACGGTCGTCGACTTTCTCAGTTCCTCGACGTACATCGGCCCACCACCGTAGACGATGTTGCGCAGGTGCTTCGGCCGGCTTCGCTTGCCTTCTTCAACCGCGATGCGCAAACGCTGGATCATGGTCGGCGCCAGGAAGGCACCGCAGGCTGGATGTTGATCGCAAAGATCGAGAAACTCCGCAGGCTCGAAGCCGCCGGAGGCCGGAACAACCTGCCGTGCACCGCGAGCGATCGAGGGCAGCATGTACATGCCCGAGCCGTGCGACATGGGCGCCACGTGAAGCTGGCTGCACGATTCATCAAGCGCTTCGATGTCGGCCAAGTGGGCGATGGTCGCTGCCAACAGGTTGCGATGCGACAACATGGCGCCTTTGGACCGGCCGGTCGTTCCGCTTGTGTAGAACAGCCAGGCCAAGGCCTGCGGGTCGGCAGATGGAACGGCCAGCGGTTCACCTGCGGTCATTTGCGTATAGGCGTGCTCACCGATCGCCACCGTCTTGTCGCCATAGGTCGCAACCGTTCGGGGCAACCCGTCAAGCAGCTTGGGGGACGCAAACACCAGAGAAACCTCGGCGTCCTCCAGGATCTGCAAGACCTCTTTGTCGTGCAGTTTGTAGTTGACCGGAACAATCACCACCTCGGCGGCCCACGCCGCGAACATCAACTCGACGTACTCGGGACGGTTCTCGCTGACGATCGCCACCCGATCACCCGGAGAACACCTGGCGCGTATCGCAGCGCCCATCACCAAAGCGCGGGTCTTCAGTTCCCGCCACGTGAGAACCCGCTCAAGGCCATGGAAAACCGCCCCGTGATCCGGGAACCTCGTGGCTGTGTGATCAAGCAGTGAGAACAGACTCATCCAGCAACACCCTCATGTGTGGGCAGCCTCTCGGGGCAACACTTGCGCCGAGAAGGCCCCGTTTGGGAATGGCTCGCACGCCGTTCAATGTGGGGCCATCCTTGGCCCCTCGGCGGTACGGTAGGCGAGCCAAGGATTGTGCTGTGTTTTCCAAGCCCGCTGCCATCTCCTGGCCGCGCTGCTTTGGGTGACCCGGATCACACGGCGCGCTTCGGCGCGGGTCCATTCGGGTCGTGATGGCCCAGATCACTTCGCTCCACCGCCGGATGCCCACGTCGTCGTCGGTCACCACGATGAGCTTGGCGTACGTGAATCGGCGAAGAAAGCTCCTCAACCCGAACATCACCCGTTTGGCATGGCCGGGGTAGGCCTTCTTGATGCTGATGATCGCCATGCGGTGGCTGCAGCCCTCAGGCGGCAAATAGAAATCGACGATTTCCGGAAACTGCTTTCGCAAGATGGGCACAAACACTTCGTTCAAGGCCACGCCCAGGATGCTTGCTCGCCGGGCGGCTTGCCACCACAACGCCGGCCCGGCGCTGCGCAATACACGGTCGCTGAGCGCAGTCATTTCGAGCCGGGTCGACACAGGCTCCAATACGCGTCGAAGTTCGCCTTCGGCTTCAAGGGCGGCACAGAACTCCCGCAGGTCGCGATACTTCATAGACACATTAGTAGTTAAGTGCAGCCAACTAAAGGTTGACCGGTTATATTTTTGATTCCTAGAATCCCGCTCGCCGGATGCAGGCTGGGTTTTTCTCCAGCCTGGATCCCAATCAACGAGTGGATTTCGAGTTGCGCCGCACGGCAGTCGACCGCATCTGGTCAGCCGAGCCATTGGCTTCGAACAATGATGTTCGTCGTCGCGAGCGTCAAAGCCCGTCGGACTTCTTCCCGACACAGGCTCACGGAGGTACGAGGCATGCCCATCATTCGCCAGATTTTTTCAACAGCCCACCACGTGCTCACGCAGTGCGCGCTCTCGGTTGGCGTGTTTGCGCGCGACGTGGTCAAGGGCACGATCGAGGTGTGCCACAACGCGCTGGCAGTACTTGGGCTGGTCGCTGTGGCAGTGGTCGTGTTTCTGGCCGGTCGCGCCGATTTGCGACAGTCTCTCGAACTCGACACACTTTCCTGGCTGCAAGCCCGCCATGAGACACCGGCCGATGCCCTGGAGGCAATGGCCGACGAGTTGAAGGAGCCCGATGCGGTGGCTCGCGCCACCGCCATCGACCCCAAGGACTTGACCCGGATGCAATCCTCGGTCGCCCAATGGCTTTCCAAGCGGTATCGGGTGGCGCCTGAACCAATCAGCCGTTTGGTCGTGGAGGCCTGGGAGGTCGGCGCCAAGACCGGGCTGGACCCGACGCTGATTCTCGCGATCATGGCCGTCGAATCGAGCTTCAACCCCTTCGCGCAAAGCCCGGTGGGCGCACAAGGGCTGATGCAGGTCATGACGCGTATCCATGACGACAAGTACGAGGCCTTCGGTGGCACGATGGCTGCGTTTGACCCGGTGACCAATTTGCGGGTGGGCGTGCTGGTGCTCAAAGAGTGCATCGCGCGCGGCGGCAGCGTCGCGGACGGCCTGCGGCTGTACGTCGGAGCTGGCAATCTGGACAGCGACGACGGATATGTCTCTAAGGTTCAGTCCGAGCAGTCCCATCTTCGATCGGTCGCTTCTGGCCGCCTGGTGGCGTTCAATGCACCCAACGGCGCAACGCCACGCGCCGCGCCTGCAGCGCCAGTCGACGAAAAGCCTTCGCTGGAGCAGCCTGAGCCCGACAAGAACGTCGATGACAGCGCCGAGGTTGAGCAAGTGGCGTCCCTGCGCTGATCGCCGCATGGTGGCACCCCGCGCGGGGTGGGGGTCTGGGGCAGCGGGTAGACTCGGCCGGCCGCGTGACAGGCGCAGTGACCCGACCTCAGCGTGGGGTCCAGGGTGCAAGGCACCAATCACCGCGGCCGTGCCCATGACCGATTCGTCATGCGTCACGAATCACGCCGCCCGCCTGGGCAACCCGAGGGCCTTGCTGCGCTCGCCGCCCTTGTGCCTTGGGTTTTCTGCCGCAAAGAACCACCGACATGTTTGATCGATCCCAATCCACGATTGCTCTCATCGACCCTGAACTCTGGTCGGTCATCCAAAAAGAAAACCAGCGACAGGAAGAGCACATCGAGCTGATCGCCTCCGAGAACTACACCTCGCCGGCGGTGATGGCCGCCCAGGGCAGCCAGCTGACCAACAAGTACGCCGAGGGCTATCCCGGCAAGCGTTATTACGGCGGATGCGAATTCGTCGACGTGGCCGAGCAGCTCGCCATCGACCGCCTCAAGACGCTGTACGGCGCGGGCTTTGCCAACGTGCAGGCCAACTCCGGATCGCAGGCCAATCAGGCGGTGTTCTTTGCGCTGCTGCAGCCCGGCGACACCATCATGGGCATGAGCCTGGCCGAAGGCGGTCACCTGACCCACGGCATGCCGCTCAACATGAGCGGCAAGTGGTTCAAGGTGGTGAGCTACGGGCTGGATGCCAAGGAAGAGATCGACTACGACGCGATGGAGCGCCTGGCGCACGAGCACAAGCCCAAGCTCATCATCGCCGGCGCGTCGGCTTACTCGCTGCGCATTGATTTCGAACGTTTCGCCAAGGTGGCTAAAGACATCGGCGCGTACTTCCTGGTCGACATGGCGCACTACTCGGGGCTGATTGCCGGCGGCGTCTACCCCAACCCAGTGCCCCACGCCGACGTGGTCACCTCGACCACCCACAAAAGCCTGCGCGGCCCTCGCGGCGGCATCATCCTCACGAACCACGAAGACATCGCCAAGAAGATCAACAGCGCGGTGTTCCCTGGCATTCAGGGCGGCCCACTGATGCATGTGATCGCGGCCAAGGCCGTGGCCTTTCACGAAGCGCTGTTGCCGCAGTTCAAGCTGTATCAGCAGCAGGTGCTGAAAAACGCCGTGGTGCTGGCCGAAACGCTGATCTCGCGCGGCCTGCGCATCGTCAGCGGTCGTACCGAAAGCCACGTGATGCTGGTCGACCTGCGCCCCAAAAACCTCACCGGCAAGGAAGCCGAGGCCGCGCTGGGTCTGGCCCACATGACTTGCAACAAGAACGGCATCCCCAACGACCCGCAAAAGCCCATGGTGACCAGCGGCATCCGTCTGGGCACGCCGGCGCTGACCACGCGTGGCTTCATGGAAGAGCAAACGCGCGTGACCGCGCACCTGATCGCCGACGTGCTCGACAACCCGCACGACGAGGCCAATCTGGCCGCGGTGCGCGCCAAGGTCTCGGCGCTCACCCGCGAATTTCCGGTCTACCGCTGATGGCAGCCGGCCGGATCGCTCAGCCCGACTGATCCGGCCGCCGGTTTCATCGCATGCGTTGCCCTTACTGCAGCCACACCGAAACGCAAGTCGTCGAGACGCGCGAATCCGACGAAGGCGACGTGGTGCGCCGCCGTCGTCGTTGCCAAAGCTGCGACAAGCGCTTCACCACCTACGAGCGCGCCGAAATCGCGCTGCCCTCGGTCATCAAGAAAGACGGCACGCGCGCTGATTTCGACATGACCAAGATCCGCGCGTCGATGACGCTGGCGTTGCGCAAGCGCCCAGTCAGCGTCGAGCAGATCGACGCCGCCATCGATCGCATCCAGGAAAAGCTGCTCGGCAGCGGCGCGCGAGAAGTGCCGTCGACCCGCCTGGGCGAGCTGGTGATGCGCGAACTCAAGCGCATCGACAAGGTCGCCTACGTGCGCTTTGCGTCGGTCTACCGCAGCTTCGAAGACGTCGACGCCTTTCGCCAGCTGATCCGCGACATCTGACACCCCCTTTTGGGGGCACCCCAGAAAGACTCGCGCGGCCCCCCTTGGCGGGATCGCAAAACCAGGCTGCGATTTCTACAGTGAGCCCATGGACTCACTGCACCCTCGCCACCCACAGCGCGGCCTGACGCTGATCGAATCGGCGGTCACGGTGGCTGTCGCCGCCATCTTGCTGTGCGCCGCCGCGCCAGACCTTGCCGGGCT
>Ga0164294_10006163_pt1 | contig 10257 bp, 14 predicted proteins | sample GEODES005metaG_FD_111479 | JGI IMG/M metagenome (GOLD analysis project Ga0164294, IMG submission 111479) | Oligotrophic lake water microbial communities from Sparkling Lake, Wisconsin, USA - GEODES005 metaG | ecosystem: Environmental > Aquatic > Freshwater > Lake | place: USA: Sparkling Lake...
GTTTCGATAGTGTTTTATGACAACGAGCAAAAAGTAAAGCCGTTCCACTATGAAACGAAAAAAAAAATGGATCGAAGATCGAAGCGCGTCGTTACCCCCCAAAATCGCGCGTCAATCATTGAGCAGCAGTCCAACCCCACGGAACGGTTATGTTACTATCTAAGTGTTAACGTCCTTACCAAACTGTCTTGAAGAGGACTCTCGACACTGGCTTATCCCTACGTAGGTTACTATCAACTACTTGTGAGAACATGCTAGCACCCTCTTTCGCTGTGAAGGTCTTCAGTATCTAGGGAGCACCCTGCAACACTGCACATTTCGTTCCTGGGTTTTCGTACGCATGGTGTACTAGGTTGAAGTCGAGTTTGGCAGCTTCTACTAAAGCGCTTGTCGGGATACCCTTAAACTTAATTTTTTCTTTGCTCTTTGTACCATCGTGGTCACTGTATTAGCATGCATAGCTCTTGGGAGCTGAGAAGATACCCTTCGTTACATACCAGAATTTGTAGTTAGACGGCTCTCTTTTTTCGTCCTCAGTTGCGTTTTCCCAAATCCAGTCTTACTGTACGGCCATACCCTTAAGTTTCACCTCTTCCGGAATTTAAGCGAGCCTTTCAGGCAGGAACCAGTGCCCATTATCGTCGCATAGCTCGTCTGTCAATTTTCCGTTACTCTTTTCGATCCAACCGGCCTAAACAAGAAGGTTAGCCTACCATTCGCGGAACACAAGCGAATCCGTGTCGCCGTAGACAGGCTGTTCGTAGATACCCTTATCGTTGTACCGATTAGGGCAAGCCACTTCACAAATATCGAATACCATGCCGCGAGTGTAAGCTAACACAAAGCTCCCAATAAAGCTGCAGCGGCTGGTAATGAATGACTCTTGCGAGACTATCTTTTCACCCTTTAACACGTCAAATTCACCACACTAGAATATGTCTTGGAGTTTGTTTTAGGATACGAATTGGTCGGCTTCTGACCATGTAGAAACAATCTTAACTACCTCATTACGGTCTCTTTTTAGTGTTTGCCCGTAGGCTGAGTTGGCGAGGAGTTTTCCGAAGCTTTTTAGTGCTTTGTTACCGGTCATCTCGCCTTCTTTTTTCAGGGTGTTACACTTCTCGATCCATGGGTTCATTATTTTTGCGTTGTTTTGCCACGACATAATGCGATTTACTGCATGTATCTTACCACCTGAGGCAATGACGATTGCTATGTCGACTGAAGTGAGTGTGTCGGTGCGACGCTCCAAAGTGTAGCGTGTTTTACCCTAGTGAAATGGGTCTTTGTATTAGACAACCGGCTCCAGGTTGTGGGGGTTTTCTTCAAAGTCAGTTAGGGCGACAAACAATCCAAATCTAGAGGTAAGAGATTCAAAGATACTGCGCCAGTCACCTTTAAGTGTTTGTAAGATCGTGTTTTCAATGATTTTTGTTTGTATGTCATCCATCCAGTAAGCCTTTCCAAAAGGCAGTACCTCATTACGCATTATGCTAGCGTACATCCCGCTGATATCAAGGTAGACATACTTTTCACCATCTGTCGTTACATGTTGTCTGGGGCACACTCTGCCACCCTTTATGCTAGCTCTCACGAACTCTTCTTGTAATTTTTCTTGTCTGAAAAGTTTGGTATTAATGACACCCTTGCGTACGATGTTGGAGTGTTTATTCCTAGCAATTTCAGTGCAGTCTTCAGGCAAGTTTGAAACAAAACCGTACCATGCCATTGAGCCCGCTGTGAGGAAATCAGTTATGTTTGCGTCTAAAACAGTTTTGCAAAGCTCATCCAAGCACCCATAAAGCACAGGCAAGACGTTAGTATCATTGTCAGCATAGCGAATCACCTCATCGTAGAGGCAAACAGTTTTACCCAAGTCCTTCTGGACCACTTCGGTTCCGGTGTAAACCTTTTTGCTGATGGAAGTTTAAACTCCGGGCCTTAGGATATCAGGCTCCGCTGCGTAGCGGTGGTAAATGCACATGATCTCGTCACGGAATTCAATTTTTTGTGCAAGTTGGCGGCCTTAGGCACCACAGAAATTGTTCAGAGCGCCAGACAGTGAACAGCCAACAATCTGGAAAGAATCATGTGTGCGTAGGACGATCTCCTGAGAAATTCGGTCAAACACTTAGAAGAAAATTAGCGAGGTACCCTTGTAAATCAGGTTAAGCTTGAAGCGAGCTGAGCAAACGGGGTCGTTAAGGTACTGTTGTACTAGGAAATGTAGGTCAAAGCCAGAGAGGTTGAATCCAATCAGAGTTGGTATCTCCTTTTTGATTTTTTTGAAAAGAGCAAGCTTGTTTTTGTCAGATTTCACACGGGCAAGGTCATCGCCGTATTTCAGCGCAACATTTTGAACATATTCCCATGTATTTTTTGCGACGTCACAGCGGTCACCACCCTCCCAGAGTTAGTCGAAGAACGATAGCTTAGCCACCTCTTTCTCACCATGCTAGTGCAAAAGATGGTTGTAGTAGGGTCTCTGAACGGAACCAGTAACATAAGTCTCAAAATCAATGTAAATGTGGTTCCAATTGGGTTGTTTCCATGAGTGTCGGCGTATACCCTTAAGCTGTTTCTTGGTGTCGGGGATGAAAAGCATCTGGTCAGCTGAAATTGTTTTTCCAGTGCGGTAGAACTCGAGAGCAAAGGGGTTTGGCTGCCATCCCTTATCGTTGCGGTCAATTTTGTCAGCGATTTGCAGCTTATCTAGGTCTCGTACGCGGCTTAAAGCAACATACATCATCCCCTACTCGAAAACACCATCGCAGTGTACCACAGCAGAGTCAACAGTCTGGCCCTAAGATTTATGGATTGTGAGAGCGTAGCATGCTTCAACCGGCAGGTACTTTTCGACCACTTTCCCGTCCTCCTCATCAGCAGTGTAGCTAAGCTTATGGAGGCATCCCTTTTCGTCGGTTACGCAGACAGAATCCTCGAAGGTTTCCGCAACAGTCACACGCTGACCGTTGTACAGCGATACCTCACCAAGGGATATGTTTTTGGTAACGATAGCTTTGGCACCGATGCAAAGCTGGTTTTTGGTCCTTCTCTTTTCGCTACCGTCCGGTCGGAAGTGGATAGCTTCGTAGTTGTTCAGCGGATAGCCCAATTCCTTGAGCTTAAATTCGTTGTACTCAGCTACGAAATTCTTCTTCGCAGAAAGTACTAGTTGTGGGTTTTCGACTCTGTTTTTCGTAAGCCTGTGGACATAGCGCCAGTCAACCTCACCCTCGCGCAAGTTGTTGAGGAATGCTGCTTGGTCTCGATTTTCCTAGCGTTTTACCTCTGTGAGTTTAATTAGCACAGCATTCTTAGCGAACTCAAAGAAAGAGCTTGCCTAGAAGAAGAAACGGTCGTTAACTGGTGGTAGTTGTAAGAAATCGCCAGACAGAATGACTTGAGCGCGGTTATCCTTCTTTCCGTTGTTTATCCACTCGTAAAACTGCTCAAAGAGCACCGAACCCATCATGGAGACCTCATCTACGACCATGACTTCGCTGGATGGTTTTCTGTTCTTTATGATGTAGCTCTGGACAGTAACACCACCGAGTAACTCAGCAGCGCAAGCAGTCGTAGCCGTGTAACGTATCATTGCAACGTCAGAAAGTTTCTTCAGCAGGAAAGTTTTACCGCAACCACCAGCGCCCACCAAAAGAACGTTTCTACCGCTCTTTACAACTGCGACGAAATCATCGACAGAGGGGTTTTCTAGCTTCTCGCAGAAATTTACAGAATCCAAATCCTGCTCCTCGACTCCATGGTCAAATGTTATCACCTTGTCAGTGGTTTTCGCGCAAATTTCCTCGCTTTCCTAGATTTGCATGGACTCCTTTGTCTGTTTGTCTAGGATTTGGCGCACATCGCTCACCACTTTGAAGTAGTGACCCCCATTCGCAAGCAATTCGACGTGCTTATCGGACTTGGTTTCGCTCTAGCTAACAGTAAGCAGCTTGCCGTCTTCCACGTTGTAAAGAGAGTAAGTAACGCCCAGTTTCTCAGCAATTCGCGGACATTCGATGGATGATATCGCACCAGATGGGATTTACAGCTCTTCGCGGAGCTTTTGTGCACGGAATGCCTTGCCAAGGCACCCAACTTAAGACATAGCGTTGATTAGACAGTTATCTCCAGTTGATTTTACGGTTTGGACTTTGAGCTCAAGGATTTTGTCACCATCGCTCTCGAACTTCATTGCAATCTCGTGGGGTCTAGTATCGCAAGCACCTTCGACAGGCACTTCACGGACCTGGTACCAGTAAAGTTTAAAGTTAAGAAGCGTTTCTTGGTACTTAGTTAGGCCAGAGTAAATGTTATGGGGTCTTTGAGGAACGGTTTCAACGCTTACCTCGCCGGTGTTATCGTCGCTTATCTCAGTGCGCAACAGCACGTAAACAAGTGTTCTTGTATTCTCGTAGGTCTCCAGAAATTCCATCATGCTTTCTAGCAGCCTGAAGTCAACGGTTTCCTCACCATCGCTGGTCCTTGTGATAAAGTCGCGCATGCTTCTAAATCCATTAGGAAAAGGTACTTTTGTGTATTGGATTTTGGTTTTGGCGTTTTACCAGACTTTTCCAGAGGCAGATATGACGTACTGCTTGAAAAGCTCTAGTTTGGTAGGCTTCTTGGCTACAGTTCTAGCACCACGAACTCTTTTAGGAGCTTACCTTTTGGCTTCGCGGACTGCCTTGCGCTCAGCCTTAGGAAGTGCATTGAATGCGGCTTTCTCTGCCTCTTTCTGAGCTTTGCGTTCAGCTTTCTTAGCTTCGCGTTAGGTCTCACGCTAGACCTTGCGAACAATAGGTGCTTGCTTGCGCTCCTCGACTTTTCGAAGCTTTTCAAGTTTTGCTTCTTCGGCCTCCTGTTTGCGCTGTTCTCTGAGGAAATTCTTGTAGAGTTTTTCCTCTTCAAGCATTGCCTTGTAAAGACGTCGGCGCTCTTCGATTTCTCGCTTGGCTTACTCAGCGGCGAATTTTGTCGCAAAGCGCTTGTTGATTTTCTGAACAAGTTCGGAAATTTGTTGCATTTTTTAAGTGCGAAGAAAAGCCAATAAATTAATTTTAATTTATTTTTTTTAAAATCGAAACCCGAAAAAATAAATTGAATTAAACGGTTTTATTTTATGCATGTCTAAAAATGACGGAGGTGGTCTACGGAATAAGCTATCGTAAAAAGCTGCTTTACATAGGTCGAACTAATAATTTTAGACGCAGGCAATGTGAACACTTACGTAATATCTACGCGAAGAAGGGTGCGAAACGCTTTCGAAAAGTATTTCGTAAAGTAACCATCGCAGCGGATTTAGAATTTACGATTATTTTCGATGGAACGCCAAAGGAAGTTTCTAAAAAAGAACGAGAGCTAATTTTACTTCACAAACCACCTGCTAACACTGAATTTTTAGACAAAAACCACGAAAAGAAAAAAAGAGAGTATGCATTCAGAAGTAATCTTCGTCAATCACATACTCGCTACCCTCTTAAACAGAGTCATCGCAGGTGAGTGTCGAGCTTTATCTTGACACCATGCTTCTTCCCGGCATACTGAATAGCCTCAGCCAAACTAGGCTTACTCCATAACAGATCACGGGCAAGGCCGCCAGCGCTACGTATGGTAACAGGATCATTACTATGTCTTTTAAGATAATTAGTTTTTCTCTACTTATCACCATGCATCGTATAATCCTCATAATTTTTCGCACCGAAACTAATAGTCTTACCGTCTGGGAACAAAGCATCAAATTTTTTATCCCTCTTTTTGCTTCGTCGTACCACCACCACATTCATTTTTTAATAAAAAATAATTTAGCTTTGCTTTTTTGTTTTATTAGAAATGGAAAAGCCTTTTATTCTTGCGTTCAGTGGTCTCAACAGCTGCGGTAAATCATCGTTCATAAAACAGCTCGCAGATAGTATACAACAGCTCGGAAAAACAGTCGAGATATTTCACTGCCCAGATTATCAGTCCGAAACTGGCAAACAGATAAAAGAGTTCCTAGAAGGTAGCACGCAAAGATCTTTCGCCGAAATGGAATCGTTGTTTCATTAAAACAGATTGGAAGTGCAAGAAAAAGTACTTGCTTCATAGTGCTAGTTCGTGTTATTGGATAGGTTCTCTCTCGATGGCATTGTTTACGCCCAATTACGTGGTGAGTCGGCAATCACTGAGGGCGAAATCGAACCGAATGTCACGATATTCCTGGACGTTGTGCCTTCAATCATCCAGAAACGAATCGAAGCTAGGCAAGACAACAGGATTTATAGCGGAAAACAGACGGAAAAAACAAGAAAACTTTTCACAGAAACAGTAAACAAGAAACCAGCGGCCAAGTACTGGATTTTGAATAATAACAGCGTGCTCCAGCGCGATAGCGCTATCGAAGTGATAATGATTATGCTAATTAGATGATAACGCATTCTTTTTTTTCATTCATCCAGCTATCGTCTGTCAAAGAATCTACCACTACCAAGACCCTTTTCCAACCGACCAGAACCATGTCCGACCAACACATGTATCGTAAAATTGCCATGCCCGTCGTGCTCTTCGACGCTTTCGAGATAGCTTTTGTAAAGGTTAACTAAGCCAGCTTTGTGATCTTCTTCCGGCGATTCATCATAGTCTTGAAGCATATCCATGAGCGCCTTCTTATTACCCTATTTGAAGACAGAAATCATAGTAAACTGGTCTCTGCAAGTGGGATCCAGGGTGCCTCGGAAGCGTTAAAGCATCCATACCTGTGAGATAGCGTAATGCCTACCAACGCAAAACAAATTCTTCAAAGCAGGATCCTTTTCTTACCTCTTGATGAGATTACTAGATATCTAATCATCGAAAATAATCAGCCAGTTTTTTAACCTGTTAGGGGCTCTTTCCTTGATCTCCTTTTACGTGTCAAAAATTTGCGCCAAAATATCCACATCGACGTCTTCGAATGCGTTGTTTTCCTTCCATCCTTTGTAGTGCTTTGCACAGTATTTTACGAAGGCTTCCTGTGACGGGTCACTTTTCCAGGTCTTACTGATTAATAATACACGTTGAGGTTCGAAAACACCCTTTTCTACTAGGTCAAGAGCCCACTTCAAGCCATTCATGGTTTTGCCCACGCCACTACGGCCCAGCAGTAGGAGACGAAAGGCTGTGAATTTCTCCGATGAATTTTTCTTTTCCATTTGGTTACGCAGCTTTTTACGCTACAAGAAAATGGTCGAAAAAGCAGCAACAGGTCTAGCCAGCACAATCGCGCCGTTGGCTAGTGGAGCGATCGCAGGAGCCTTACTAACTAACCCAGAAGAGAATGTTTTTAATCGAGCCATTGATGCACAGCGAATTATACCTAGGTTACCACCTCCTCCTCCACCTCCTCGCAGAATATTCACAGGATAAGAACCGGTTTCGCAACAACGAGGAGAGCGTTAGGAACACATTCCAGAACCCCCTGCTTTAGAAGAAATAAAAGAGCAGCCAGAGTTTGGAGATGAGCCGACGCAGTCAATCCAAGCCGGTGAGCCAGAGCCCGTTGAGCCAGAGCCCGTTGAGCCTGAGCCCGCTGAGCCGCAATTTGGAGATGAACCAATTCAGTTAGTTTAAGCTGGCGAGAGACCACCATTGCAGAGATTCAGAGACATTGGCCCAATTATCAACAGAGAATAGGTTTAGCGAATTGTAGAAGACATTGATCCGCCAGCTGTTTAGAGGGGTGCTTTTGCTAGCTTCGTTGGGGGTTTGATGGGAGCTGCAACGTAAGCCGGTGTTGAGTGGGCTAGTGATAGGAAAAGGGTTTCGGATTTCCTTTGGGATTAGTTTAAAAAGTGGGATGAGAGAAAAAAATTTGAGTGGGAACGAAGGCTACCACCTCCTCCTGAGGGACTTTCAAATGATCAGCTGTAAGAACATTACGACAAAACAGGATTACCGCCTCAGTGCCGTAGACGATTGTATGTTGATGCTGCTGGTACGCTTAGATCGGTGGTTATTTGCTCTGGTATGAACAGAGATGATCGAATTTACCGCGATCGTTGACGATGAGTGCTTGAAATTAAAATTCTTTTTTTTTCGAGCGTTCAAAAACAAATGGAAGCACTTACAGCCGATTTGGCGAGCCTGTCAACCGAGAAAAAAAATTCAATGTCACTTTTGGACGTGGTTGGAGCCGACATTATGGGTTCATTTGACCGCAACATGCAAGTTTAGGTAGTTAGCGATACTTATCACATCAGTTTGGGTGGGTAAGATAACGTTTAGCCACTATCCAATCTCCAGATCAACCTTAACGACGACAACGCCCTTTACTATCTCAAAAATTCAGGAATTGTGTTTGAACTAGTAGTTAACGATCCATTTTTCGTGCATAACGTAGCAGCGCTATTTACTGGGCTTGAAATCAGTTTCGGCGGAGTATCCGTAAGCACCCCCTTACAGCATTATTTGATGCAGCAAAAGATTTCCCGCAAAAGCAAAAAAGAGATGACTAAAGTGGCCAGAGGGCTTGGTATAAAATATTCTGAATTTGGGTCCACTTTCTCCTTCCGCGATAATGGTGCTGGTGGTACCTTTTACAGGCCGATACTGTGGTTACATGATAATGCAAATCCAGCGGTAATCACCTCTAGTGCAAATGCAAACTGCACAAGCGTCGGCCTCGTGAACAGATAGCTCGCGGAATATCACTTGCTAAATTCTGAGCTTTCGGCAGGTGCTGCGTCTCGGAAATTTTTCATTCCTTTCCATTATATCTTCGATTGTATTGACGAATTACCGGATAACGGTGCACTTTTCACAGGATACGGTCAACGGATTAAAATGAATATCAGGCTAAATGCCGCTGGGGAATGTTTAAACGCTTTCGGTGTCGCCCCTAATGCTGCAGTTGCTCCAGCGTATCAAATCAGACGTATGCAACTTGTAAAATGTTTCTCAAAACTAAGCGATTCGCTTGCGAACAACGTGCTTAAGGCAAATATCGAATTACCACTATGTAAATACGTGCAGTGGCAATAACAAGTCGCAACTAGCACAATAAACGCGATTTACTCGGTCGGAAAAGAAGAGCTGATAAGAGGTTTGTGCTTTGGATTCCATACAAGAACTGAGTGCGCTGCTGCAAACTTAATGACAGAAGCTAGTAACACAGCCGATAGCCAGACCAACGCAGCTGCTGCTCAGTATAAATCCCCATTGTCTTATTTCCCGCCTGTCCCCATTACTCGAATTTAAATTTCAGTCGGTGGAGAACTGTTGGTTTTCGACCTTTAGCAACTACAAGCGATGCATATTCTTGAATGTATCAGCGACGATCAGTTTACCTACGACCATCCGATTTTGCGTAAAATGAAGTACGCTTACAGGATCGACCTGCGTCGGTTTATGGAAGATTTCTACGGAAGCAGCGCAAAGCAGACCACAACCGTCCAGGTCATGATTTAACTCGCGGAAGCCGGGCAAGCCCAGACCACGATGCCCCTCCAAGCAGCATACTGGGGCGCTGTGAACGCGGAGTACGCCAATTTCAGTTTCTACTCATTCCTAGAGACTCTTAACTTTATGGAGCTGCGCGGTGGCATTTACAAATAAAAGTGATATTAGGTCGTTATCGCCGGCGCCGCCGCTGGAATTTCAGCATATTTTTTTTTTGCAAAACAAATGCACAAGCACAAGCGACAAAGAATCAGTACTCATATGCTAGAGGACGACAAGGAAGAATTGTGGCTCAGCTTAAAAACACGGATTGGAATGATGGCGGATTTGCAGGACGTGTATCAAAACGACCCATAAATGGAGCAATAACTCCAAATAATGAGAGACGAATTGAAAAATGATATCTTAAAGCTGCTTTCTGGTGGTGTTGATTTGATGGAGCTTTACAGACGGTTTGGAGCCATTTTGTTCAAGGCTAAAATTTTGGAATCAGGACAGACGATCGAAAAGCTTTCCGGCAAAAACGAAAAATCTCTGACCGATCTTGTTGATGAGAACGCAATTCTTTAGCAGAGATTAGCATAAATGAATGACCCACTGCGCATTAGACTAGAATAAAGACTGAGGGCTGGTGGTTTGCAGGGAATATTCGCCCGAAGGCAGCCGCAGGCAGGAATGGCACCTGGCGCACCCGTTGTATAAGGAGGGAATCCACCGAGAGGACCGCCGCCTCCAGGACCGCCGCCAGCAGGTGGAGCAATCGCCTTTAATTTACCAAGAGGAGGGCCGCCTCCAGGACCGCCGCCAGCAGGTGGAGCAATCGCCTTTAATTTACCAAGA
>Ga0164294_10006164_pt1 | contig 10257 bp, 8 predicted proteins | sample GEODES005metaG_FD_111479 | JGI IMG/M metagenome (GOLD analysis project Ga0164294, IMG submission 111479) | Oligotrophic lake water microbial communities from Sparkling Lake, Wisconsin, USA - GEODES005 metaG | ecosystem: Environmental > Aquatic > Freshwater > Lake | place: USA: Sparkling Lake...
ACGAACATCAAAAACACCACGCCGAACTCGCCCAAGTGGCGCACACCCTCGGCGTCTTGCGCCAGCGCCAGCGCGTTCGGGCCAATCACCACGCCCACCACCAGGTAGCCCAGCATGGGCGGCAGCTTGAGCATGCGGCAGACCACCACGCCGAGCACTGCGGCCAGCAGGTAAAAGAGGGTGAGTTCCAGGCCGGTCATCGTTCGATAGTAGCTGATGCGCATGGCGCCGCGAGGGCGTGGAGTGGGGCTCGGACAGCTGCCAGTAGTGGCGTCGATAGAATGCTCGGATGACCTTTGCTGCACAGAGTTTTGACCCCGCGCCTGCGCTCGCGCTGGCCCGAAAAACCTTTCAAATCGAAGCCGCGGCCGTGCTCGCTTTGGCCGACCGCGTAGGCGCTGAATTTGCGCAGGCTGTGCAAACTATCTTGGCCTGCCGTGACCGCGTGGTCGTCATGGGCATGGGCAAGAGCGGCCACATTGGCCGCAAGATCGCCGCCACGCTGGCTTCCACCGGGACGCCCGCCATGTTCGTTCACCCCGCCGAGGCCAGCCACGGCGACTTGGGCATGATCACCGGCGACGACGTGGTGCTGGGCATTTCCAACAGCGGCGAAAGCGAGGAACTCAACGCCATCTTGCCCACGTTGCGGCGCCAGCGCGTTTTCTTGATTGCCCTCACCGGCGGTGTGGCCTCGTCTTTGGCTCGCCATGCCGACCTGGTGCTCGACAGCAGCGTGGCCCAAGAGGCTTGTCCGCTGAACCTGGCGCCCACCGCCAGCACCACCGCCCAGCTGGCCATGGGCGATGCCCTGGCCGTGGCCTTGCTCGACGCCAGGGGCTTCAAGGCAGAAGACTTTGCGCGCTCCCATCCTGGTGGCTCACTTGGCCGCCGCTTGCTGACCCATGTGAGCGATGTGATGCGTTCTGGCGATGAGGTGCCCCACGTATTGCCCAGCGCCAGTCTGACAGAACTCATGCGTGAAATGAGCCACAAAGGCTTGGGTGCCTCGGCCGTTGTGGACGCACAGCACCACATTGTGGGCATTTTCACCGACGGCGATTTGCGCCGCCTGATTGAAAAAGGAAGCGATCTGCGCCAACTCACGGCGCAAGATGTGATGCATCCCAGCCCCCGTTCCGTGAAAAAAGACGATCTGGCCGTCACTGCAGCCGAGCTGATGGAGTCTCACCGGATCACCAGCGTACTGGTTGTCGACAACACCCTGCGTTTGTGCGGCGCCCTCAACAGCAACGACCTCATGCGTGCCAAGGTCATTTGAACCATGAACCCTGTAATGAAACCCTTTGTCCCCGCTCTGAACTACCCCCCCGAGTTGCTGTTGCAAGCACAAGGAATCAAGGTGGCCTTTTTGGATGTGGACGGGGTGCTGACCGATGGCGGTCTGTATTTTTCCGAACAGGGTGAGACCCTCAAACGCTTCAACACGCAGGACGGCCATGGTCTTAAATTGTTGATGCAAGCGGGCATCACACCTGTGATCATCACGGGACGCGACTCTCTACCTTTGCGCAAACGTCTGACAGCCTTGGGCATAACGCACGCGACTTTCGGCACCGAAGACAAATTGCCCGCTGCGGAAAGCTATTTGCACAGCTTGGGTCTGGACTGGTCACAAGCCGCAGCCATGGGTGATGACTGGCCAGACCTGCCGGTCATGCAACATGCCGCCTTTGCCTGTGCGCCAGCCAATGCCCACGTGCAAGCTTTGGCCATAGCGCAGCACATCACCACCCAACGTGGGGGTGATGGTGCTGCACGTGCTTTTTGTGACTTGTTGCTGGTGGCGGGTGGGCACTATGCCAAGTTACTCGCCCGCGTGACTCCTCACCTTCAGCCTTAAGCCTTCGATGCCCTTGTTTGCACTGCTGCGAAATGCATTTGACCGCTTGGCTTTGTATTTGCCGGCCTTGGTCATGGGCTTGTTCGCGCTGGGCTCTTGGTGGTTGGTGCGCAGCGTCCCAGACCTTCACACGCCCCTGCCGGCCAAAACGGTAAGCAAAGAGCCTGACTATTATTTACACGATTTTTCAGTGAAGTCATTCGATGCCGCGGGCCGCCAAACGCGCGAACTTCAGGGCGCCCAAGCGCGTCACTATCCCGAGTTTGATGTCCTTGAAATTGAGACCGTTCAACTTCATGCTGTCAGTCTCGAAGGCGAACGCCTGGTGGCCCGCGCCGATCACGCCCAAGTACAAGGCGAAGGCACTCACAAAGACGCGGAAATCACTTTGACCGGAAATGCCCATGTGGTGCGCGAGACCTTTCAAGGCGGCCCGAAAACCGAATTGCGTGGAGAAAAAATCACGGCCTTCAGCCAGAGTCATCGGGTCATTTCAGCTGATCCCGTGGAGCTGACTCGAGGCAAAGACATATTCACAGCCAACAGCATGGCCCTCGATGTCAAAACAGGTGAATACCAACTGACGGGACGCGTCAAAGGGGTGATCATGCCCTCTACCGCTGCCCCCTGACAGTCAGCATGCACAGGCAATCCCATGTTTTCATCGCAGATGCATGCAGCGGCAAAGGTCAAGCTTAGGCCCTGCGCTACCACCCAGCAGGATGGCGAAGAGGCTTGGTCGCCCGCAGAGCCCAGGTGATGCAGGCTTGGTCACAAGACCGGGGGCTGGGGCCTGAAGGTCGCTGAGTCGTGTCGCCAACGCCAGCGACAATTTTTTTATATCCTCTATTCTCGAACCAGCCGTGGATTCGCCACGACGCACAACCAAGGACATCGCATGACGACCCACGACGATTCCACAGCCGCAGTCGCCGACTGGCTGGCCAATTTTTCAGCCGCGCTGGGCCGGGGCGACGTCCCGGCCGCGTCAGCGCTGTTTGGCGACGAGGCCTATTGGCGCGATCTGATCGCCTTCACCTGGAACATCGCCACGCTCGAGAGCCGCTCAGGCATCGCTGCGATGCTTTTGCACACGCTGGCGCGGGTGCAGCCCCGAAACTGGGTGCTCGACGGCGAGGCCAACAAAGGCCAAGGCGTCGCACAAGGTGTGGTCCAGGCGTGGTTCAGTTTCGAGACTTCGGTGGGCCGAGGCAAAGGCCATGTCCGGCTCAAGGATGGCCGCTGCTGGACGCTGTTCACGACCTTGCAGGAACTCAAGGGTTTCGAGGAAAAGCGCGGTGAGACCCGTGAGTTGGGTGCCGAGCATGGTGCGATCCGCGGCCGCCGCAACTGGCTTGACACGCAGGCTGCCGAGGCTGCCGAGTTGGGTTACCAGCGCCAGCCCTATTGCCTGATCGTCGGCGGTGGCCAGGGCGGGCTGGGCCTGGGCGCTCGGCTCAAGCAGTTGGGCGTGCCAACACTGATCGTCGACAAGCACGCGCAAGCCGGCGACGCCTGGCGCAAGCGCTACAAGTCGCTCTGCCTGCACGACCCGGTCTGGTACGACCACCTGCCTTACCTGCCGTTCCCAGACCACTGGCCGGTCTACACGCCCAAGGACAAGATGGGCGACTGGCTCGAGGCCTACGCCAGGCTGATGGAGCTGAACTACTGGCCTTCGACCGAATGCCTGAGCGCGTCCTTTGACGATGCGTCTCAGCAATGGACGGTACAGGTCATGCGCGAGGGCCAGCCGGTCACGCTGCGGCCGCGCCATCTGGTGCTGGCCACCGGCATGTCCGGCCGGCCCCGCGTGCCGGACTTGCCCGGCGCAGCGCTGTTCCGTGGGCGCCAGCACCATTCCAGCCAGCACAGCGGGGGCGAAGAATTTGCCGGCAAGCGCTGTGTCGTTGTCGGCTCGAACAACTCGGCGCATGACATTGCAGCAGATCTGTGGGAGTACGGTGCCGAGGTGACGATGCTGCAGCGCTCGCCCACGCTGGTGGTGCGTTCTGAGACCCAGGGCCGCTACGGCCGCCTGTTGTACTCTGAGGCCGCGCTCAAGGCCGGTGTCAGCACCGACTTGGCAGACTTGACGGTCGCGTCGATTCCTTACCGGCTGGTGCCGAAATTCCAGATTCCCGTTTGCGCCCAGATCCAGCGCGACGACGCGCTGTTCTACGACCGGCTGCGCGCGGCGGGTTTCCAGCTGACCTTTGGCGAGGACGAATCAGGCCTGGGGCCGATGTACCTGCGCCGCGGCTCGGGCTACTACATCGATGTCGGTGCGTCCGAGCTGATCGCCGATGGCCGCATTGCGCTGAAGTCCGGCGTTGGCATCGACAGGCTGACCGAGGACGCTGTGGTGTTGAACGACGGCACCGAATTGCCGGCCGACCTGGTCGTCTACGCCACCGGCTATGGCTCGATGACCGGCTGGGCCGAAGCGCTGATCTCGCCCGAGGTCGCCGAGGCGGTCGGCCCCTGCTGGGGCCTCGGGTCGGACACGAGCCAGGACCCAGGCCCCTGGGAGGGCGAACTCCGCAACATGTGGAAGCCGACGCGCCAGACCGCGCTGTGGTTCCACGGCGGCAACCTGGCCCAGTCGCGCCACTACTCGCGCTACCTTGCGCTGCAGCTCAAGGCCAGGATGGAGGGCATCGATACACCGGTCTACGGGCTGGTCCAGCCGGCAGCCTGAGTCGGTTGAAAGCCTTTGCATCCGCCCGGTTCGAGGACTGTGAGCACGACGACTTCATGGCCTTTTCCTGCAATGGCCGTAGAGTCTGCGCTTCATTCAAAACGCCGTGCACCGAAAGTCCACTTTTTTATAACAAGCTTTGGGAGTGAATCTGTCCCTTTGCAAGGGTTTGAACTGATTGCAAGCGTCCCAAGCCGCTTTAAATTGGATGCTATGACGTCATGTGCTACGAGGCCACTTTAGAGGAGTCCTGGATGCCGATTTCCAAAACCGACAAGATGATCGCAGAGAAGGACGGCCCGATCGGCTGGATCACCTTCAACAACCCAGAGCGTCGCAACGCCGTCTCCATGGCCATGTGGGAAGCACTGGCCGACATCGTGCGTGATTACGAGAACGACAAAGCCATCCGCGTGATCGTGCTGAAAGGGGCTGGGGACCTTGCCTTCGTCTCCGGCGCGGATATTTCGGAGTTCGAGGAGAAGCGCTCTTCCCCCGAGACGACCCGTATCTACAACGAGGCATCGGGCAAGGCGACCGTTGCGCTCAAGCGTGTGGGCAAACCCACCATCGCCATGATCCGCGGCTTTTGTATCGGCGGCGGCGTGTCGGTGGCCTTGTCATGCGACATGCGCATCGCTGCGGAGGGGGCGAAGTTCGGCGTGCCAGCGGCCAAGTTGGGGCTGGGCTATGAGGCCGAGGGCGTGCGCAAGCTGATGGACGTGGTGGGGCCAGCCTTCGCCAAAGAAATTTTCTTCACCGCGCGCCAGTTCACAGCCCAGGAGGCGGTGGCGATGGGACTGGTCAATCGCTTGGTACCGGATGCGCAATTGGAAACTTACGTGCGCGACTGCGCGGGCACCATCGCCGCTAACGCCCCACTCACTGTGGCGTCAATCAAAACCATCGTCGGTGAAGTGTTGAAGGACGAGTCCGAACGCGACATGGCGCTCTGCCAACAGGTCGTCGACCGCTGTTTCGATAGTGAAGACTATGTGGAAGGGCGCTCGGCCTTCATGGCCAAACGCAAACCGATGTTCACGGGCTGCTGAGTTTTTTTCAGTGGCACGAAATCCGCACAAACGCAGGCTGCAAGAAAAATTGCACGCACACTGAATTTTAAAACCGTAAGAGACTTTCACTTCCCTGAAGGAGATTCCATGAGCCGCAACATGATTCGTTTTTTCCTGGCGCTACTGGCCGCCGCACTGACCATTGCCGCCTTCCCGCTGCGGGCGCAGATGCCCGCGTGGGAGCAGCAGTTGTACGAAGCAGCGAAGAAGGAGAAGCAGTTCACCGTCTACACCGCCCACTACAACACCGAGGAGGCGGCCAACCTGTGCACGGCATTCGAGAAAAAGTATGCCGGCATTAAATGCAACTTTGTGCGCACGACGGCGCAGGTCGCCTTACAGCGCTTCCAGCAGGACCTGCAGGCCAACGTCGCGGTGGCATCGGTCTTCAGCAGCACCGATGTGAGCCACTATCCGGACCTGAAGAAAAAGGGGCTGCTGCTGCAATACCGGCCCAATAATCTTGGCAAGATGGTGGATTCCCTGAAGCAGTACAACGACGCGGAAAATTACTATTCGGTCACTGCCGCCGCCTTGATGCTGATCACCTACAACAACAGCTTGGTCTCTGAGAAAGACGCGCCGAAGAACTGGCCTGACCTGCTGGACCCCAAATGGAAGGGAAAGGTGTCCATCGGGCATCCTGCGTTCAGCGGCTATGTCGGCACCTGGGTGGTGCAGATGCGCAAGCTCTACGGTTGGGACTACTTCGAGAAGCTGGAAAAGAACCAGCCGCAGATCGGCCGTTCGGTCAATGACACGGTGACCATGCTGAACGCCAAGGAGCGCTGGGTGGCCGCCGGCCCCGAGGCGACGACCCTGCTGAGCCGCGACAAGGGAAACCCTTTGAGCGTCATTTATCCGACGGACGGCGCCTTGCTCATGGTTTCCCCAAGCGCCGTTCCGAAGAACGCGCCGTCGCCGAACGCCGGCAAGCTTTTCATTGAATTCTTGCTGGACAAGGAAGCCGCCGAGACCCAGGTCAAGAGCCACTCGCTGTCGGTCATCAAAGGCATCAAACCAGGTCCAGGTGCCAAGCCACTGGAAGAGGTCAAGATCATTCGGCCCACAGAAGATGAAATCACCAAGGGCATCCCGGAAGTGAAGGAAAAGTTCCGTGACACCTTCGGTGTCTAGATGAGAAGCGAGGGACCTGATATGCGCTCCCCGAGGGTAACCGCCAGTCCTTTCTCTTTCGGTCAGTGGTGGCGGCATCTGGACAAGTCGGCCTGGGTGTGGTTGTTGGCCATTGGCTTGCTGCTGTTCCTGGTCGTCAATCCCTTGCTGCGTTTGCTGGTGGTCAGCTTCCAGCAGCCGGATGGGGCCTTTACACTGTCCAACTACTTCGTCGCCTACGGTCGCGCGCGCTATGTCGAAGCCCTGCTGAATTCGCTCATCCTGGGCGTTTCTGCTGCGAGTCTTTGCCTCGTCTTCGGTGTACCGCTGGCGTGGGCGCTTTCCCGCACCGACATGCCCGCCAAAGGCCTGATCTGGGTCGCCATCCTGGGCACCTTCATCATTCCGCCTTATCTGGGGGCGGTGGGCTGGATTCTGTTGGCCGGTCCCAATGCCGGGTGGTTGAACCAACTGGTCGTCGAACTGACCGGCATGGAAAAGGGACCCTTCAACATCTACTCCATGCCCGGGCTGATATTTGTCATCGCCTGCTACAGTTTTCCCTACGTATTCGTGTTCACCAAGTCAGCGCTCGATCTCGTCTCCTCGGAAATGGAGGATGCAGCGAACATCCTCGGCGCCGGCAGCTTGCGCACGTCCCTGTCCATCACACTGCCACTGGTGCTGCCTGCGATTCTGGGGGCCTTCATCTTGGTGTTCCTGGAAGCTATTGCGCTCTTCGGTTCCCCCGCATTGCTGGCACTGCCAGGCCGGTTCCATGTGGTGACGACCCAGCTCTGGCAGTTCTTCGAGTACCCGCCTCGGGTGGGTGTCGCTGCGGCTTATGCGATGCCGCTGCTGGGCATCACGGTGTTGTTGTTCTGGCTGCAGCGGCGCATCACCAGTCGCAAAGGTTACGCCGTTCTGTCGGGCAAGGGGGGCGAACGTCGCTTGATACCCCTGGGCCGCTGGAAGTGGCCGATGCTCGGCTATTGCCTGGGCGTCTGCACGCTGTCTTTTTTCATGCCGATGGTCGTCATCTGCCAGGCCGCCTTGGCCAAGGCTTGGGGACGCGGGTTCACGCTGGACAACCTGACGCTGAACAACCTGTACTTCACCATGTTCGAGAACAACCTGACGCGCAACGCAACGCTGAATACCTTCATGTATGCGGGCGCAGCGTCCATCATCGCAATCGCACTGGCGCTGTGCGTCGCGTACATCGTGAACCGGCAATTGGTCGGCAAGCACGTGGGCGGTCTGCTGTCGTTTCTCACGATGGCACCGTTCGTCATTCCGGGTATTGTTCTGGCGATTGGCTTCTATGCGGCCTATACCAACCCCCCGTTGTTGTTGTATGGCACTGCGTGGATTTTGATTCTGGCCTTTGCCACGCGCTTTTTACCGATCGCCTACGTCAACTGCAGCTCGGCTATCCGCAGCATCAATCCTGAGCTTGAAGATGCGGTTCGCATTTTGGGCGGAACCCGCTTTACCGCGATCCGCAGCGTCGTGATGCCGCTGCTCAAACGCAGTCTGGCCGGCGCGTTTATTCTGGTTTTCATCCCTGCCACCCGGGAGTTGAGTACCGCCATTTTCCTGTATTCGATCAATACGCAGGTGCTCTCGGTGCTGCTATTCGACAAGAGTGACGAGGGAAATTTCGAGATGCTGGCGGCCATCGGGCTGATTCTGGTTTTCATTACCGTGGTCTTTATCCTGATCGGCTTTCGTCTGATGGGTCGTGACTTCATGCTTCGGAGGGCCCCCACATGAGCAAGCTGGTGCTGCGCAACGTATCCCGCACGTTCGGTGACTTCACCGCTGTCGATAATTTCAATCTCGAACTCGTGGCAGGCGAGCTTGTCTCCCTGCTGGGGCCTTCGGGCTGTGGCAAGACGACGACACTGCGCATGATCGCGGGATTCATGACGCCCACGGCCGGCACCATCGAGTTGGATGGGCAGGTGATTTCCTCACCAGCCTCCAGCTTGCCGCCGGAAAAGCGGCAGATGTCGATGATTTTTCAGAGCTACGCTATCTGGCCCAACATGACTGTGGCGGAGAACGTGGGCTTTGGTCTGAAGATACGCAATATCAAGGCCGACGAGATCCGCCGTCGCGTGGGTGAGATCCTTGAGGTGGTGCAGATGGGCAATCTGCGCGACCGTTATCCGGCTGAACTGAGTGGCGGGCAGCAGCAGCGCGTGGCCCTGGCGCGGTCCATTGTGGTCAAGCCCTCCGTGCTGTTGCTGGACGAACCGCTGTCCAACCTGGATGCGAACTTGCGCGAAGAGATGCGCTTCGAGATCCGCCGGCTGCACGACGAGTTCAAGATCACCATGGTGTACGTGACCCATGACCAGGCCGAGGCGATGGTGACCTCAGATCGAATCGCCGTGATGAACAAGGGCCGCTTGGAACAGATCGATGCGCCGTATGCGCTTTATGGCCGACCCAAGACGCGGTTTGTCGCCGGGTTCATTGGGCGCACGAATTTTATCGAAGGGAAATCCAGCGGCGATGAAGTCCACTTTGGCGGCTTTTCGGTGTCCAAGCAGTCATTGCAGACCGAGGCCCCCCTGCCACAGGACGTGCTGGTGTCGATCCGACCGCAAAGTATTCACCTGCTCAAGCAGAACCCTGGCGTGAACAGCGCCGCTTGCTGCGTACAGGGCAGCGTGCAGCGCCGCGCCTACCTCGGTGAATACTGGGACTACCACGTGACTGTGCCGGGGATCGAGCAAGCCCTGCGGGTCACCGCGAGGCCCCAGGATGTTTTCGAGGTGAATGAGCCGGTGTGGATTGAAATTGACACCACGCAGCTGACCGTCATCGAATAGGATAAACAAGGGCACGGCCCTCAAAGGCCTGAACGTGCTTGCGTGTTTCAGACCGCTTGACGCACCCGCCAGAACAGCCAGCTGGCGATGCACAGGTTGAGCAGGTTCCAGGCGATGCCATTCAAAAAGGCCGCATGGTAACTGCCCGTCAAGTCAAACACCCAGCCCGACATCCAGCCGCCCAAGGCCATGCCCAGCAGCGAGGCCATGATCACGGCGCCCACCCGGGCGCCGGCTTCTTTGGGGTCAAAATGTTCGCGGATGATGATCGCGTAGGCGGGCACGATACCGCCCTGAAACAGGCCGAACATGGCCGACACCAGGTACAGCGGCACCATGCCATCAAAAGGCAAAAACATCAGCAGCGCGACACCCTGCAACATGGAACCGAGCAGCAAAGTGCGGATGCCGCCAATGCGGTCACTGATCACGCCAAACACCAAGCGGCTGACAATGCCGCTGGCCAGCATGAGCGAGAGCATCTCGGCTCCGCGTGCCGCACCAAACCCTAAGTCGGTGCAATAGGCCACGATGTGAACTTGCGGCATGGACATGGCCACACAGCACGCCACAGCCGCTGCGCAAAGCAAGCCTTGCGCGTGCGAGGGTTTCAGGCCAAAGGGGCGACTGTGGTCCAGCACCGGCGCAGCGGCGTTGGCC
>Ga0164294_10006165_pt1 | contig 10257 bp, 14 predicted proteins | sample GEODES005metaG_FD_111479 | JGI IMG/M metagenome (GOLD analysis project Ga0164294, IMG submission 111479) | Oligotrophic lake water microbial communities from Sparkling Lake, Wisconsin, USA - GEODES005 metaG | ecosystem: Environmental > Aquatic > Freshwater > Lake | place: USA: Sparkling Lake...
GTCCTGCGGGGTGAAGGTACGCATCTCGTGGGCTATCATCGAATGGACTGCTTCTTGCACCGAGGGATCGTCGAATTGCTAGTTGGGTTGTACACACGGAGATTAGACTGAATACACTGCTTCAATGCAGCATCTATAAGTCAACTGCATACCTTGTCGATAAGAGGAAGGCAGTCGAAATCATACTCTTTAAGCAGATTCATAATGATGATGATCAAGCTGATATAAACTTACGAGGACTGCTCTTCGTAACCTTACTCCTTTATGTGAAGTACTGTAGCTGCCACACTATACAGTAATTTAAATATATAACTTTACCCAACGATCATCGTCAGGTCACTTTCAAAATAGTTTAATCTACTGTATCGGATGTGCTCAATAAGAGACGGCTATCGTGATCGACTTGTCAACAGCTCTCGAATGCCGCTGTCGATATCATCTAAGTCCAGAACACAGCAGCCGTCGCTGTTGCGGATTGACAGGTCGGCACCACAGGATACAAGCAGCTCAACCATATCCTATTGAACAATGTGCAAGCTTCATCACCTGTGCGTAAGCATCACTAGCTACGAGAATGGTTATTACCCTGTTGGAGCAGGTTACTGCATACATGAGAGGGGTCTGCTGCTCATTGTCCACGGCATTAATGTCCGCGCCGTGGTCAACAAGAAGTCTTGCAACGTCTGAATACCCCCTATCCGCAGCGTAATGCAGCGGTGTCATACCCTAACAGACAGTCAAAATAGATCATTGACCATACGATCATAACGTTATGAGTTCGAAACTACCATTAACTCTAACTAGCAAGATCTTACATCTTCTGCGCTGTGAATATTGATGGCAGATGCATCTGCAGTCAGCACCCTGCTCAAGCTAGTCAAGTCGCTGTCCACGACGCACTGAAAGACCTCCTCCTCCTTGCTCCATTGGCTTGAGGTATCGACCTTGTTACTTTTAGCCATTAAAAGGAGATCAGATTATTAACGAAGTCAACTGTCGGAGACATATCAGACAGCTGCACGTACTTGAGAGTGCTGACGTAACCTGAGCCCAGACCATTGTCCATGCCAGTGCTATTTACTCTGCCTTCATTCTCAGATGAATCATTTTTTATGTCCCCCTTGCTTTCGATCTGCCCTATCTTGAACTGGTTTACTAGGTACACATATGCCAAGGCAGCATTCATCTTTGGAAAACCTTCAAAGGACTTCCACGCGTTCCTGGTCATAACCAATAACTTTAGTCAAGAAGATCGCCGATTTGCATAAATGATAGCATTCCATTCTCATACCCACCACTTGTACTTCTCTACCACATCTGCTTCGGAAGGGGATGCGATCGTGACGTCTCCTGTGGAGTACTGTTTGTACAGCCCGTATAGCAACAAATTCTGCTCCTGGGAGAAGGCGCTACTCATGGACCGAGCACTGCTCTCCGCGTCACAAAGCTCCTCGACGGTCACCGACTTCACGTCGAGGACCTCGAGCAGCATAGATAATTCGGCGATGTCCATATAGGGTTGATGAAAGTTTCAAACACATACAGTAGTTCGTACGTACTGTATGTGTTAAAAAGCGCACAATATAATTATAATATGGTATCACGACAGAGCAGTTCTCGCATGGATCAGAGAAGCCACATCAGCTCCTAAACTAACAGGAATGAAAGATACTGAGTAAAACTAGGGACTAGGGCTTGCATAGTCATTTCCATATCTTTGAAGAGTACATAAATGACGCTGCAGTACGTACTGTGTTCTCCATGTCATCGTACTGTGTACTGCACCTCAAACCATGTGGTGACAGTGACAGACTAAATTCATGACAACATCTATTTATGACCTCCAGTTTACCTCCAGTTTGCCCACTATCCTCCTCCTCAGCAGCTCCATCCGCCTCCTTATCATCATCTCCACCAACTAGAATACCGTTCATCCTACCATGTTCTCCAGCACCCGGCCCAACTCGAATCTGTTTGATGCATCCGCTGCTCCATCTTCCTTCACTAGAAAATAAAGGTAGTGAAGCAACTGAAGAATAAAGAATAAGTTGGATAAAGATCCTTGATCAGCGGCATCGGGCAATTTGGCTCCTTTCGAATAAAGTTATGATAGATTGGTGCATTTCAGAAGAGACCGTCCCTTGCAGTAATTATTACCTTGCACTGTAACTTTACTTCACAGAATAGTACGACGGACACATATTATGAACTCACCAATTCATTGCTCCTCCCCGTTGTTTCTGATTCAGCTCTCACCGGATTGCCAGTAGTTGTAGCATAGTTTGCTGTCCATAAGTATTGTTTGCTGTCCATAAGTCTTCTTTCTTCTTTCAATTGGTAACAAATTAGGCATAATATACATTGGATGGTAACGTTAATGTTAATGATGATGATTTTAACAATAATGATGATGACGATAATTCCAACGTTCCCAACTTCTTCCAACCGTTCAACTATGTACTATATTAACGTGCGTCAAATATATTGAATTCTATATTAGAAGCAACATTTCATTGTGACAGAGTGTACGAACTTTGAACCTCCTTAGGAGTTTTCTTTAATCACCATCATTTGTTTTCTTTAATCAGTGAAATTGTTTTCTGGAAATAACAACTTAACTTATCATCAGTGTGTGACCTATTCCAGCTCTATTTTCTGCGAACAACCTGTAGACGATGGCTTGCAACCTGTGGCTCATGTCACTACTGTGTGGCTTTACTGTAGTCGACGGAATAAAGTCATTTCACAAGCGATATCGACAAAGCTCACAAATGATGGCTCTGTCTGAAGTTACTGAGGTGAAATCATTCCTACAGTTTGTTCATGAATTTCGAAGTGCAGCCATCTCGACTAGTGAGAAGGATTTGATTTCAACTTCCCTGTCTGAAAGCTTCGGGAACTTCATGTCTCTAAAATTGAATGGAGGAAAAAAGAGAAAAGTTAATGATTGTGCCCCGGCGATAGCTAAAGTCAAGGCAGAAGATGAGTGCGCTTTCAATTATCAGGAAATGATCCTACGACTGACCCTGAAGCTATTTGGGTTTCCTTGTCCTCTTATTCTCCCATTGATCTATACCTACTCAAGTGTTATGCAATTTTTGCTGACAATCAATGATGATCAGAAGTCACAAGTAAGAGCGACTGTTATGACTCCTTTGTCGATAGGAAGATACTTGTCTGATGTGTGGAAGTGGCTTCTCTACAACCAACTATATCAAGCGACGAATGGCAACAACGATAATCTTTTCCACCGGGAGCTGGACAACATAATTGTAGGTGTGGTTGCCACGGTCATCAGCCAACTAGCGCACGATGCACTCGATAAAAACAACCACTTGTCATTGCGAGATGACTCCCAGCTGCGGCGCATCTTGGCCGTGAGAGGACTGGTATCTCGATACACCCACTCCTTGGTCAGCGGCGTCGGACTGTTCGGCTCCTTGCTCCTGTTCCAGAGCATGATAGATTGGTGCATACCGGAAGAGATCAAAATCATTGACCCCCTGTTTGATTGTATCATCCAGGATGTGGAGCAAGACTTGGACAAGCTCAACTTATAATTTCCAACAACTATCATTACTCAAATATATTGCGTTTACATTGAAAAAGATCAGCGTTACGTCCGTAATTTTGCATTTCCTGTTTGCTCACAATTTTGATACAATTTTGTAGCTCTGATATCAAATATATGATACCATTCCTTAGCTCGATACCTATTGACACGGCTGTACATCGTCATTTTTTGACTAGTTTTGATATAATATTTTAACAGTTATGCATACAGAGAGACTTGTTACCAGTAGCTTCATATGTGATAGCATGAATGGTAATTGAGGCTTGTTGACTTACACTATATACATACATACATTATCCATGCATACATTACGTGACCAGTCCATTCTAGTAACTTTTAGAGCTGATGAAGATCGGAATATACCGCGCCTCCACTCAGAAGGGAAAGCCACCTTTTCCTATCTCACCTTTGGCTATCTTGGAAAATATCGCGACTGATCTATCGTTTGCAGAGAACAAGTCTGAATTGTCGGTTGCTTTCAGTGGCTTGAATGCAGTCGGCGATGCCTTGTAATCGAGGTACAGAGTGGTGATCGGACCGTCCAGTCCTTTGTCCAGATCCTGGATGGTAACATCTGCCGATGCGAAGTCTTCTTGTTGAGTGTACACGCTCTTCGTCACAACACATCGCATGCCTGCTGCCTTTGCAGCTTTCAGTCCTATTTCGCTGTCCTCCACCACCCAGCATCGCTCTGGAGACACCTCGAGAGTGGAGGCGGCGAGCAGGTACACGTCGGGAGCAGGTTTCTTCTTCGCCACCACATCCCCAGCGAATATCTTGATTTTGCTCAGTCGCTCCCCACCCAACAGGGTCCTCGCGATTGTGGTGACAGCTGCTTCGTTGGAAGTGGAGCATATTGCCACCTTGATTCCCATCTTAAAGGCATCATCCATCAACCTGGTGACTATGCATGTAAGTGCAATCGTTAGTCAGCTCCTTAGTTAGACCGTTATAGCTGTACCTCCAGGTCTGGCCGGCACGATACCAGACTCAACAGCCGACTGGAATAGCTCAGTCTTCAGTTTGTGCAGGTCCTTTATGAACTCGACTCGTTGGTCCTGAGGGATCACAGAGGGCCAACCTACTTGATCAAAGTGGAACGTCATCCTCTCCTTGCCTCCACCGATCTTCAGCAAGTCCCCGTACAGCTCCACATCCCAATCAGTACTAAGACCCTTCTGCTTGAAAGCTTGATTGAAGGTGACTCGGTGACAGTCCCTTTCGGTCTCAGCGATGACTCCGTCGCAATCGAACAACAGCGCATCGAAGTTCTGGATGCTCATGCTTATCTTAGGAAGAGAAGATGTCTTGGTGAACCTAGATGACTGAAAGCAGTGGATGATATTACATATGCCCATGAAAGAACAAAGCTTTACGACCAACAGCACGATCATTATGCTTGTAACTTTAGTTAAAGCTTAATTCGTTACGTACGTAAGCGTAAGCGATGATCAAGTTACGAACCAACTGCTCCCGACGGGGAGAAACTTCTGGAAACAAGTGACAACAATCAAGTAATGGCAGCTGCAGCATCTGTCTTCCTTGTGCTTCTGCTTGCAGTCGCAATAAGTGTTACCCACTGCTACCTTTCTATCAGTGGACATAGTCCTCTCCGCTGCGGTCGGTCTATATGCGGTAGCTCTACTGTCGTGTACTCGTCGAGGAGGGAACGGAGGGCCTCCACCTCGAGTGACGTACAGAAGGACCTGAAGGGCGACTATGTCGTCGGGGAGGGAATACCTGATGATATCCTCCGCCACCAGTGCATATACGATATGATCCTGGTGGAGAGGTTCTCCTCCCCCACCAAGACCTCCTTCGGCCTGTTCTTGCCCGTGATCGAGGGGAAAGACCGCAAGCATTTAGGTATGCTGCTTTACCTCAACATGTATGCTTCATCTTGATATTGTCTCGAGTGTGCTGATGACACGGCCTGATCTATGGATAGGAAAGGTGTTGTCCAAGCCGACTTCTTATGGCCTCGAAAGTGAGCAAGGACGACTAGCGCCGTTTGATGAGATCTGTCCTTATAATATTGGAGACATGGTGTTCATCAGGGTATGTGATCGTCATATTTGGTACCAGTAGTGTGCATTACGTGTGTATCGTTGCTGTGTATGTAGGACCCGTGGGGAATAGGGCCATTGAACATCGAGCTCGGTCCTCGATGCTTCTCGTTCCATAAGGCTGAGCATATCACTGGTGTGGTCAAGTAGAGAGGTACCTACTGTACACTAACTTATACAGACTGTAGCTCACAGTCTAAGAGGTTATGTAATTGGTTGTAAGTCTTAATCTCATTTCAAATAGTTCGCAACAAAGTAGTCTTAGGGTTAATTAGAGGTAATAGAAGGTGACATGTGTTCACTTTCCATCAACAGGTGTACTGTAACTTAAGTGATGATGATTAAATGAAATTTTACCAGAGACGGTACCTGAAATACTGCACATAACTAACTCACGTGTAGATATGAGAGTCAGAAACTGTGACAATCAAGGGAGGAGGAGGACGGAGAGACAGAGAATGAGTAAGAATAGCATCAGATAAAGCAGTTAGAAGACCAACAGATAGAATAGTAGTGAAGAAGGTGTAGAGATTAGTGGAAGGAATAGAACGATAGAAGGATGCTTGATGGGCTAGGTGTTGTTAAGTTAACATACGTACTGTACAGTACGTACTAGTAAGAAGTAAAGAAATCATCATCTCAGATGGACAATACTAGCTCAACAGATGATGGTGCCATCGCTGCATGGAAGGATGCAGGTAACCGTTGTTTCCAAGTTGCTGATTACGAGGAGGCTTGTCGACTCTACTCCAATGGACTAGCCGCCTACAACGAAATGACTCGAAGCGTGGCTGCTTATCAGAACAGCGAGTTGAAAGCAAACCTTCTGTCCAACCGAGCAGCCTGTCGCTTGAAGCTGATGGACTTCAAAGGGGGTGCACAGGATTGCACAGACGCTCTCGCAGTCTCTCCATCGTCGACCAAGGCTCTGTACCGGAGAGCCCTGTGCCACGAGGGTCTGCAGGAGTACCAGAGGTCTGTGCAGGACTGCACGATGCTGATGCAGGTGGACCCAAGTAATGTGCAGGGACAGCAGCTGTTGAGAAGGTTGAAGGAGGTGGTGAGCAGAGAGCAGTCGGACATGACTGAGGTGAAAAGGGCGTTAGACCTGGTGGTTCGCAGTAGGACTGGGAAGACTGTCCTCAAGGATGTCGAGATCAGCTCTGTCATGTCGTCCATGATAGGCCTGTGCTTCGATGATAAGAGTCATGCACTTGACTTGTATCGCAGGGACGGCTTGGATGTGATGGTCGAGGTGATCAACGACGAGTTGGCGAAGGGAGATGCAGAGAGGCCCGTCCATTATAGCAGCGTACTGCTCAACTCTATTCGAGTGCTATCATCGTCATCGACACACAAGGAGTTCGTGATTCAGACGATCTCATTCGAGGACCCCCAGTGCCTGTATAACAGGAAGCGAAACTGCTTCGAACATTGTCACCTATGCCTGTCCCCTGAGAAACAACAACAACAACAACAACAACAACCCGGTGCGAAATCAAAACTGAGTTTTGTCAGCATATGCAGTATATTGTTCTGTCTCTCGGACGACATGATCGCACCGCTGCTGGTACTGGTGATGAATATTCTGAAGCACACTCCGATGGTGGTGGTGGTGGAGGCCGGTGATCCTCCTGTCTACAGCATCAACGAGCACTGTGGACGAGCCCTGTTGTGTGGCTTGGACCACTTGTTGGGTCGACGGAGCCCGGACACCTATGCTGTAGTGGCAGACACCATCAGCGCCTTCATCTCCGACAGCGGTGACTACTTTCAAGCGGAGATGGAGGTGGACAGTCGTCTGGAGAGCATGGAGGAGCGGAGGAGACGCATCAAGCATATGGAGCTCCTGAAGAACAGATCCAAGCAGCACACTTCATGGGCAGTGGAGTGCGGCATACTAGATCGACTCGTCGTGAACATGGACAGCTGCGACAGGGTGGTCAGACACAACTCCTCGAGCTGCCTAGGCAAACTCATCAACTACCACGGGGATAATGTGGATCGCCTCAAGAGTAGGCTGTTGCCTCATCTGAAGGGCCATGTGTCACTTGAGTTCGATGCGATCAGTGAAGAGAAGCAGGTGGTTGAGCTGGATGATCTGTCTCAAGAGTCGACGATATCGATCGAACAAGTTCGGATCCGAGCAGCCCTGGAAGCTACTCTGTTGATCTCGAATCCCGACTTGGGTCTATGGGCACTGGAGCTGCCTGGTGGGATCAGTCAATTGCACGCCCTTATATCAACAGGAGACTACCGTTGCCAGGAGCTAGCGGCGGAGGTGATATGCCTTGCATCGTCTATGGAGGCAGGGGGGAAGCTGATCAAGTCCATTATCAGCAACGGCGCGCTGACCGTCCTTCTTCATGCACCCCATCCGGGCATCAGAGCAGCGGCCGCATCCACACTCACGAAGCTGTCCATCAAAGCGAAGGCTATCACTGAAGACTCGGCGGAAGTCGCCCAGATCCTGAACACTGCTCTGGGGGTACTGAAGGAGGCCAATCGTGAGAGGAGCAACGCACAGGTCACGGCCACAGATCCGAAGAAGATCCCCGGCCCTGAGTCCAGCCAGCAGCAGCTAGTGTCCTTCTCAGCTCTCGATGAGGTGTCTCAGAGGCGAACACAGGCCAGGAAGCAGCATGAGTCCGAGCTAGTCGAACAGCAGAAGAAGAAGCCCCCATTACAGCTACAGCATAGCATGTCCAATGCAGTCACCATGACCTCAGTGGAGCGCTCCATCGAGACTCTAGCAGCCATGGTGGGCAAGACTTACATCAAGGAGGAGATAGTGCATGGCTCCTATCGGTGAGCTGTGGTCATGGTCGTAGATGATGATGATGATGATGGTAATGATGATTATGATTATGAAATTGATTGTCTCCGTCTATTGCGTTGCCTCTCCAGGGTCGCTGCATGTATACCTGAATTGATGAAGCTTGATCTGGATGCACGATCGACCGCAGCATACGGCCTGACCCACATCCTGTGCGCGCTGACAGTGACCAACAGAGAGCTCCGTGCGAAGGCACTCGCCGACAAAGACATCACCCCGGAGCAGTTCGATCAACTATCGGAGCTACAGCGCATCAAGACTAAGGATGAGGAGGGGAATGTGATTGAAGAGAAGAAGGTAGAACTACACACCCCTCCCTCCCTTGATACTATGGACATGTCAGTGAAGGCCCCTTCAAAATGCTCTGTGTTGGCAAACAACCCTTCTTCTGTCTGTATTTATGTATACATGCATACATGTAGGAGGAGGACGATATGGACACCACCCATCTGTGCTGTCAACGTATCAAGCGACTGGTGTCCTGCGATGCGATCAAGTTCCTAGTGAAGTATCTGTCAGAAGGGTCTGCACAGACTAGAGAGGCGGCTGCGAGGGCGATGAGGCAGATCTGCGTGGAGCCTAGTATCCGAGGAGCTGTAGTGCAGCAGGGTGGATTGAAGCTGTGCTGCACTATCGCCACCTCGGACCCCAGCACCGAACCCGAGGTGAAAAAGGCTGCTCGACTGGAGGCTGCACATGCGGTGGCGAAGACCCTCGTGACCACCAACCCTCACCTGCTGACGGAGCACCAGCGGCTGGGGGCAGTGAAGCCGCTGCTCATGCTGTGTAGAGATGGTGACGCTACCAATCTGCAGCAGTTCGAGTGCCTGCTGTCACTGACTAACGTCCTGTCCTGTGGAGAGCCCGAGCACAACAAGTTCATCGCTGAGAAAGGCATCTCCACCGTCCACTACTTGGTGTTCAGCGAGCATCTGATGGTCCGCAGAGCTGCCACGGAGACTCTCTGCAACCTGTCGTCCAATGAGTCCTTCCTCATGGTACGTACAGTGGTACAGTACAGTATATGGACTATACAGTATCTGATGATATGATTTGATTGATATTGCCTTGATCTCAGTTCATGCAGAATGAAGAGAAGGTTCGACTTTGGCTGGGATTGTGCGAGGATGGATGCTCTCGCAGCAGAGACCCTCATGATGAGACCGGCAGTGGGACCTCATCCAGGGAGGAAGACGGCAGCATGTCCAGAGAACCTTACCTCACCGCGAAGGCAGCAGCGGGATCTCTGGCAACGCTGTCGAGCGATAGCACCATCACTGACCTGATGATGAAGGAAGACTGTGCGAGGACATTGGTGGCTCTGCTGGAGTCTGCTGATGGAGATCTGATACACCGAGCGTTGGTGATTATCATGGAGTTACTTTCGTCTAAGGAGGATGCGACAGAACGATATGCTGTAGCGAAGTACTTGGTAGAAGGATATATTGTTCCAGCCATGAGTAGTTCTGTGGTAGCATCATCTAACCAGGAACAACTGGGTTCCTTATTGAAAGACGCCGCGCAAGCTCTATCGGATGCAATGAGCAGCAGCAGCAGATCAGACGATTTCTGATTGTAAATATAGTTTTAGTTCATGAATAAGGTAGGTGTAAGTAATTGTGTGATAGTGAATCTGACATTTGCTTAGTGCAGAGAACAATAGTATGTTGGCTAAAAAATTTCAAAAAAAAAATTACGATTCTTCATATTTCTTAAAATTTCTCACATTTTCGACCTTCGGGTCATCAGTTAAAATTGGAACGATACAGAGAAGATTAGCA
>Ga0164294_10006169_pt1 | contig 10254 bp, 9 predicted proteins | sample GEODES005metaG_FD_111479 | JGI IMG/M metagenome (GOLD analysis project Ga0164294, IMG submission 111479) | Oligotrophic lake water microbial communities from Sparkling Lake, Wisconsin, USA - GEODES005 metaG | ecosystem: Environmental > Aquatic > Freshwater > Lake | place: USA: Sparkling Lake...
CTTTTGTATGCGGCCAATTACATGGTGCGCAAAATGGATGTCAAAGAAAAATTCTTTGCAGCAGTCACACCTATGGGCGTGGCGATCGCCATTGTGGGTTCACTCTTGCTGGCAGAACCTGATATGGGCGCATTTTTGGTGATTGCAGTGATCGCCATGGGGATATTGTTTTTAGGTGGTGTCAATGCGCGTATGTTCATATTGATTGCACTGGTCTTGCTCATTGCATTTGGTCTCATTATTGGTTTGTCAGAATGGAGGCGTGAACGTATTTTTGCCTACCTAGACCCTTGGAGTGCAAAGTACGCGCTTGGCAAAGGCTACCAACTGTCACACTCACTCATTGCTTTTGGAAGAGGAGAAATTTTCGGGGTTGGCTTAGGCGGTAGCGTGGAAAAACTGCACTGGTTGCCGGAAGCGCACACCGATTTTTTACTCGCGGTGATTGGTGAAGAATTTGGACTCGTCGGTGTAGTTACCTTGATTGGCGTGTTCATGTGGATGACACGTCGCATCATGTTTATAGGCCGTCAAGCCATTGCCATGGACCGCGTGTTTGCGGGTTTGGTGGCGCAGGGTGTGGGCATTTGGATTGGTTTTCAGGCCTTTATCAATATGGGCGTGAATTTGGGCGCTTTGCCGACCAAAGGCTTGACTTTGCCATTAATGAGTTATGGGGGTTCAGCCATATTGCTCAACCTTATCGCATTGGCTGTTGTGCTGCGTGTGGATTATGAAAACCGACTCCTTATGCATGGAGGTCGAGTATGAATTCACCCACCGCATTGGTCATGGCCGGTGGTACAGGCGGCCATATTTTCCCAGGCTTGGCCATTGCCGAAGTGTTGCGTGGTCAAGGTTGGCAGGTGTATTGGATGGGTGCACCGCATCCCAGCATGGAGTCCCAACTGATTCCTCCCAAAGGCTTTGCCTTTGAAGCAGTGCGTTTTGGCGGTGTACGAGGTAAAGGAAAACTCACCCTGTTGCTGCTGCCTTGGCGACTGTTGCAGGCAATGATGCAAAGCTTGAAATTGATCAGGCGCGTTAAGCCGGATGTTTTGGTCGGTCTTGGGGGGTACATCACATTCCCAGGTGGTTTGATGGGTGTGGTGAGCGGTCGACCCTTGGTATTGCATGAGCAAAATGCAGTGGCAGGAATGGCCAATCAGTGGCTTGGCAAAATTTCCCATCGAATCTTTAGCAGCTTTCCAAACGTTTTACCCAAAGGCGAGTGGGTGGGTAACCCGCTGCGTGAAGAATTTTTAAATCATCCTGAGCCAGCAAAAAGGTATGCAGGAAGAACAGGTCCACTGCGGGTGGTGGTGATGGGCGGAAGTTTGGGAGCGCAAGCCATCAATTCTGTTCTTCCACAGGCACTGGCACTGATACCCGTTCAAGATCGACCAAGCGTGTTGCACCAAGCTGGTGAAAAACATTTAAATGACTTGGCTCTGGCTTATGCAAAAGCCGGGGTTGAAGCAGAATTAACAGCATTCATTGATAACCCCGCTCTAGCCATGGCGCAAGCCGATTTGGTTATCAGTCGCTCAGGAGCGAGTACGGTCAGTGAAATTGCTGCCATAGGTGTTGCAGCCATCATGGTGCCGTTTCCCTTTGCTGTGGATGACCACCAAACCATGAATGCCCAATTTCTATCTGCCAACGGTGCAGGTTGGCTGATTGCACAACACGAGTTGTCACCGCAATGGGTGGCGAATCAACTGCAAACCTTAAACCGCGACTTGCTGTTGCAAGCAGCACAAAAAGCTTATGGTTTAAGAAAAACCGATGCGGCAGAAAAAATTGCGCAGGCATGTCGCGAGGTGCTGCAATGAAACACGCCATCAGCCATGTGCATTTTGTGGGTGTTGGCGGTGCAGGCATGAGTGGCATTGCAGAAATATTACACAACCTCGGGTACAAAGTTTCTGGTTCGGATTTGTCAGACGGACCTGTATTGCAAAGACTTTCTTCTCTAGGCATTCAAACCCAAGTAGGGCATGATGCACTCAACATAGCTGGGGCTGATGCAGTGGTGACCTCGACTGCTGTTCAAGCAGACAACCCAGAGGTCATGGCAGCACACCAAAAGCTGATCCCCGTGGTTCCTAGGGCAGTCATGCTTGCAGAATTGATGCGACTCAAGCAAGGCATAGCCATAGCGGGAACCCATGGAAAAACTACCACCACCAGTTTGGTGGCCAGAGTTTTGGCGCAAGCAGGTTTGGACCCTACCTTTGTCATCGGGGGGCGTCTCATCAGTGCAGGTGCAAATGCCAAATTAGGGGCGGGGGACTACATTGTGGTCGAGGCAGATGAGTCAGATGCCTCGTTTTTGAAACTGAGTCCCATCATGTCGGTGGTGACGAATATCGATGCAGACCATATGGAAACCTATGGACACGATTTCAATCAATTGAAATCAGCCTTCATCGAATTTTTGCACCGAATGCCGTTTTATGGCGCGGCGGTTTTATGTATTGATGATCCTGTTGTCAATAGTCTTTTGTCTCAAGTTTCCAGACCAATCACATCCTACGGATTGTCAGAAAAAGCTCAAGTACGAGCAATGAATGTTCGCGCCGAGGGAGCGCGTATGCATTTCATTGTGAAGCGCAGCAACGGCGTGACATTGCCGGATATGGATATTGTCTTGAACTTGCCCGGGACACACAATGTGCTCAATGCATTGGCTGCCATTGCGATTGCGGTCGAGTTGAATATCCCTGATGAAGCAGTTGTTCAAGCCTTGGCAAACTTTGATGGTGTCGGGCGAAGGTTTCAACGGCATGGAGAAATACCTGCCAAAGCAGGTGGTAATTTCACGCTGATTGAAGACTATGGTCATCACCCAGTTGAATTAGAAGTAACCATTGCAGCAGCGCGGGGAGCTTTCCCTGACAGGCGTTTGGTATTAGCGTTTCAGCCACACCGTTTCAGCAGAACGCGTGACTGCTTTGAGGACTTTGTAGCTGTACTTCAGAAAGTCGATGTACTTTGGCTGACTGAAGTTTATTCAGCAGGAGAGGCGCCGATTGCCGCGGCCGATGGACGCTCGCTGGCGCATGCCGTTCGCGTCGCAGGACAGCAGCAACTGGTGTTTGCCCAAGACCTAAAAACTCTTACAGAATTAGTGGTCAACGGCGCATCTGATGGGGATGTGGTGATGTGCATGGGCGCAGGTTCCATTGGCTCCGTACCCGCCATGATTATTGAATCTTGTGTAGCTAAGACTGTATTGAAAGTGGTGGGTGCATGAGCAGCTTTGACGTCGCTACAAGCAAAGTCGCTGTGTTGATGGGCGGGCACTCCGCAGAGCGAGAAATTTCGCTTTTATCAGGTCAAGGCGTCCTGAAAGCATTGCAATCACTGGGGGTCAATGCCACAGCCTTTGATCCTGCACAGCTTGCATTGGAAAAATTGAAAGCAGAGAAATACACCCATGCCTTTATTGCTTTACACGGCCGACATGGCGAGGATGGAACAGTTCAAGGTGCTTTGGAATTGATGGGAATTCCCTATACCGGCTCAGGCGTGATGGCTTCTGCCATTGCCATGGACAAACAAATGACCAAGCGCCTTTGGCGAGCAGAGCATTTGTCTACGCCCCCGTCCATTTGGTTAGCACCCAATGAACAAACACCTGAAAATACAGGCGCGATCATCAAAGAACTGGGCTTGCCACTGATTGTCAAACCCCCGCACGAAGGTTCTTCTATCGGTGTCACCAAAGTCACCCATGAAGGGCAGTTTGCCAAAGCGATTGCGTTGGCGACAAGCCTAGACCCCGACTTGTTGTGCGAAATGTTCATAGACGGCGAGGAGGTCACTTGCCCAGTCCTAGGACAAGGTAGAAATGTCAAAGCCTTGCCTGTGGTGAAAATTGTGGCCCCTGAAGGGGAATATGACTATCAAAATAAATACTTCACAGATGAAGTCAGCTATCTTTGTCCAAGCGGCTTAGCCGCAGAAGAGGAAAAAGCGATTCAAGCTTTGAGTATTGCTGCCTACCAAGCATTGGGTTGTCGTGGTTGGGGGCGAGCGGACATCATGATTCGCGCCAGTGATCGACAGCCATTTCTACTTGAAATGAACACCAGTCCAGGCATGACCAGCCACTCGTTGGTGCCCATGTCTGCACTAGCTGCAGGCATTTCATACCCCCAGCTTTGCTTACAGATTTTGACCAGTGCATGTTTGGATACACAAAAAGGGGTGGCCACGCAATGAAAGCACGCGAAGCCATGCGCATGAGCAACGAGACCCCCAGTGCTTTGGATATTCGATTGATGAACATCACAAGTGTCGTGATGCTGCTGGTCTTTGGATTGGTTCTGATGAGTGCATTGCTATGGTGGATCGTCCGTCACCCTGTGTTTGCGCTGACCACCATCTCGGTGCAAGGAGATGTCCGTCATAACAATGCTGTCACCTTAAGAGCCAATGTGGTGCCTCGATTACGAGGTGGATTTTTCACAGTTGATTTGATGCAAGCGCGAGCTACTTTTGAAAATGTTCCTTGGGTGAGGCAAGCCTTGGTCAGACGCGAGTTTCCAAACAGGCTTAGCGTTGAACTCGAAGAGCACCAACCAGCCGCATTTTGGGGAAATGACGCTGATTCGCGACTGCTCAATAAGCAAGGTGAAATTTTCAGCGCAAATTTTGGCGAATTGGAAGATGAAAACTTGCCCCGTTTAAGTGGCCCTGATTCAGAGTCAGCACAAGTGCTGCAAATGTATGAAGTGTTGAAACCCGAATTTGGAAAATTACAGTTTCAAATTAAAGGCTTGGAGCTCACCGGCCGCGGAAGTTGGCGTGCAGAACTCAAAAGTGGGGCACAGATTGAATTGGGTCGTGGCACCAGCGGTGAAGTGCTGGCGCGGGTTGAACGCATGACGCTCACCTTGGCTCAGGTCACCCAAAGATACGGTCGACAAACACAGGCGCTGGAAGCGGCAGATTTGCGACATGTGAATGGTTATGCCCTGCGTTTGCGCGGGGTAAGTACGCTGACATCAACAACAACAAGGTAAACACACAGAGGTTTCCATGGCAAAAGAGTACAAAGATTTGGTCGTAGGTTTGGATATCGGCACCAGCAAAGTGATGGTGGTGGTTGCCGAGGTGTTGCCTGGGGCAGAGTTAAAGCTTGCCGGATTTGGTATTGCTCCTAGCAGTGGCTTGAAGCGAGGGGTGGTTGTCAATATCGATGCCACCGTTCAAAGCATTCAGCAGGCCTTGAAAGAAGCCGAGTTGATGGCCGACTGCAAGATCACGCGTGTGTACACAGGAATCACGGGTAGCCACATACGCGGTATGAATTCACATGGCATGGTGGCGGTCAAAGACCATGAGGTCACTGCGGCCGATGTCGCCAGAGTGGTTGAAACTGCCAAGGCCATCAATATTTCTACTGATCAGCGACTGCTTTTGGTCGAGCCACAAGAATTTGTGATCGATGGACATGATGTCAAAGAACCGATTGGTATGAGTGGCATCCGTTTGGAAGCAAAGGTGCATATCGTCACCGGAGCTCAAAGTGCGGCAGAGAACATCATCAAGTGCGTGCGTCGTTGCGGACTTGATGTAGAGCAACTCATGCTCAACCCCTTGGCTTCCAGCCATTCAGTGCTGACCGCAGACGAACGCGAACTGGGTGTGGCATTGGTCGATATTGGCGCGGGTACCACCGATGTCGCCATCTTCACCAATGGTGCTATTCGGCACACCGCTGTGATTCCAATTGCGGGCGACTTGATTACCAGCGATATCGCCATGGCCCTGCGAACGCCCACTAAAGATGCAGAGGACATCAAAGTTGAATCTGGCTTTGCCAAGCAACTGCTTGCCGATCCTAATGTGCAAGTCGAGGTGCCTGGACTGGGGGACAGGGGACCCAGAATGCTGAGTCGACAAAACTTGGCTGGCGTGATCGAGCCTCGGATAGAAGAAATATTTTCCTTGGTGCAACAGGTGTTGCGAGACTCTGGCTACGAAGAAGTTCTCTCGTCTGGCATTGTGCTCACAGGCGGAAGCGCCATGATGCCCGGCATGATCGAACTGGGCGAAGACATTTTTTTGAAAGCGGTTAGACGCGGCGTTCCGCGCTACAGCAGTGCATTGTCAGACATGGTTTCGCACCCTCGCGCTGCCACAGTGATGGGTTTGCTGGAAGAGGCCCGCTTGGCCCGTTTGCGCGGATTCAGAGTGGCTCAGAAAAATGGCTCCATGAAAACAGCCATGGGACGGGTCAAGGACTGGTTTGTGGGGAACTTCTGATGATCAATACACATTTTCACTTCCAACATCAACACGAATCCTGTCTGTTTGGCGACCACCGTCGATGGCAACCTTGTATTCGAGGTGCGCCCCCATCAGTGAAGACTGCTGACTCATTGCTTGAAATTAACGGTTAAACAGACAACACATAAATTGGAGAAAAAAATGAACATAGAAATGATTGAAAAAAACGAATTTAGCTCTGACACCCAAATCCGTGTCATTGGTGTGGGTGGTGGAGGCGGTAACGCAGTGGAGCACATGATCAAGAGCGGCGTTCGTGGTGTGGAATTCATTTGCGCCAATACCGACGCGCAGGCTTTGCGCGTAAGTTCTGCGCACCGCGTGATTCAACTGGGTGACAACGGCTTGGGAGCAGGCAGTAAACCAGAGCGTGGCCAGTCTGCAGCCGAGGCAGCTACTGAAACCATTCGTGAGGTACTCGAAGGCGCCAACATGGTCTTCATCACGGCTGGTATGGGTGGTGGAACAGGCACGGGTGCAGCCCCCGTTGTTGCCCGTGTGGCGCGTGAGATGGGCATTCTGACTGTGGGCGTGGTTACCAAGCCATTCGACTGGGAGGGCGGTCGCCGCATGACCAATGCTGAGGCTGGTTTGGCTGAGCTAGAAGCAAACGTGGACTCGTTGATTGTGGTGTTGAATGAAAAATTACTGGATGTGTTGGGCGACGACGTCACCCAAGATCAAGCATTTGCGTATGCCAACGACGTGCTGCGCAACTCTGTAGGCGGTATCGCCGAGATCATCAATGTCGAAGCTTTGGTGAACGTTGACTTTGAAGATGTTCGCACCGTCATGAGCGAGCAAGGCAAAGCCATGATGGGAACAGCCACAGCCAACGGACCAGACCGTGCCCGTATTGCCGCTGAGCAAGCCGTGGCTTGCCCTTTGCTTGAAGGTGTTGATATGACCGGCGCCAAGGGTGTGTTGGTGCTTATCACGGCAGCCAAAGGCGGTTTGAAACTGGCCGAGTCCCGCGAAGCCATGAATACCATTCGCGCTTTTGCGTCTTCTGAAGCCCATGTGATTTATGGCACGGCTTATGATGAGTCGCTGGGTGACCAAATTCGCGTCACAGTGGTGGCAACAGGTTTGGCCCATGCAGGTAAGCGCATCGCTCCACCCTTGACCGTCATTCAACGCACTGGCACAGACAACGTCGGTTATGCACCGCAAGCGATCATGCCAAGCCATGCCTTGACAGAGAGCAGTCATATGGCCAGCAGCATTCCAAGTGCAATAACGCCAACTGACTATGGCAATGTCAATGTGCCCAGCGTATGGCGAACACGTGACCGTACACAAGCAGCTGCCAAAGTTGACGCCATGTCCTCAGGTGGCATGGATAACTACGAAATTCCAGCATTCTTGCGTAAACAAGCCGATTAAAATCACCAGCGTGCTCAAACAAAGAACCCTGCAAACTCTTACACGTGCCGTCGGTGTTGGCCTGCACAGCGGCCAACGGGTGGAGTTGTGTCTGCGCCCCGCTCCCCCTGACACAGGGGTGGTTTTCAGGCGCATCGATTTGAGTCATCCTGTTGAAATACCGGTCACCGCGACTGCTGTGACCGATACACGGTTAGCCTCCACCATCTCTTCCCAAGGCGTGAAAGTCTTGACGGTAGAACATTTGATGTCGGCCTGCTCAGGCTTGGGAATTGATAACTTGTTTGTGGACATCACAGCCGAAGAAGTCCCCATCCTCGACGGCTCATCCGCTTCATTTGTTTTTCTTTTGCAAAGTGCAGGCATCGTCTTGCAAGACGCGCCTAAGCGCTTTATTCGTGTGTTGAGCGAAGTCTCTGTCATGGAGGGAGAGGCAGAGCAGCGCAAATGGGCCAAACTCGCGCCATACCACGGTTACAAACTTAGTTTTGAAATTGACTTTCAGCACCCCGCAGTGGATGCCACTGGGCAGCGGGTTGAGTTTGATACCGAAACCGGCAGTTACATCAAAGACATTTCCAGAGCCCGCACCTTTGGCTTTTCAAAAGACATAGAACATATGCGCGCCAATGGCTTGGCTTTGGGTGGCGGATTAGACAACGCTATCGTCATGGATGATTACAAAGTGCTAAATAGCGACGGATTGCGCTACGACGACGAATTTGTAAAACACAAAATACTAGACGCCATGGGTGACTTGTATCTCTTAGGGCGTCCACTGCTGGCGTCTTATAGTGCGTTTCGCTCAGGTCATGCTATGAATAATCGCTTGCTGCGCGAGTTGCTCAGCCAACCCCAAGCGTATGAAATCGTCAGCTTCGAGGACGAACGTCGCGCACCACGGGGTCTTGCCCAACTCGCGCCTGCTTGGTAGTTTTTGCCCCTAATTCCATCATGTGTGAACTGTGACGGGCATGTGCATGTGTGATCGCTAAGCCCAAAGCATCGGCTGCATCAGGACCGGGTAAAGCTGGCAACTTCAGCAAACGCTTGACCATCTCCTGAACCTGCGCTTTAGCAGCTTTGCCGTGACCCGCAATGGCTTTTTTCATTTGTAATGCGGTGTATTCAGCGACAGGTAAATCTTGTTGCACCAAGGAGGTTAAGCACGCGCCTCTGGCTTGGCCAAGCAAAAGACTGGCTTGCGGATTCATATTTACAAAGACAATTTCAACCGCTGATTCCTGGGGGCCGTAGCGCTCAACCACTTGTGCAATGCCGTTGAAAATCACATTCAAACGCGCAGGCAAATCGTCGCGCGGCAAATGCGTGGTGGTGATGGTGCCGCTGGCAACATAGCTTAATTGACTGCCTGTGCTGTCAATCACGCCAAACCCGACGCATTGCAAACCTGGGTCTATGCCCAAAATACGCACGAGCTCTGTCATGGCAGTGCCACCATGGGCATACGCGCCAAAATAGTCGCGGCTCGCTCTTTCAAATAAGGCGAACGCGGAAATTTTTCATAGTACTTGGGGCGAGGCAACATCACCGACAGACGTGCAGCCTCAACTGAACTTAACTGAGAAACCGAGCGGCCATAGTAATGCCGTGCCGCCGCTTCAACACCAAAAACGCCTTCTCCCCATTCGACGTTGTTGAGGTAGATGTCCAAGATACGCTGCTTGCTTAAGCATTGCTCTAAGGCGAGAGTCAAAACCAGTTCTTGAGCTTTGCGAAAGAAAGTTCTCTCGCCACTGAGAAAAAGATTTTTTGCTAACTGCTGCGTGATGGTGGAGCCGCCCACGACTTTAGGGGTTTGATTCTTGGCTTGTGCCTTAGCCTCAGCACGTGCGTTCTTGCTCCAAGCTCGCTCGAGGGCCTCCCACTGAACACCCGTGTGAGACGCAAAAATATCATCCTCAGAGGCAATGACGGCGCGTTGAATATGGGCTGGTAGTTTCGCACGATCCACCCACTTCTGTGACCAACGAATAGCGGGGTATTTATGACTTATACGCCCCAACTCAGACCGTTGAAAAGCGGTGGAGCCAGGGTCTACATAGCGCATCATTGCGATGCGAGCAATAAAAAAAACCTGCAAACCCAAAGCGCACCAAAAGAAAAACACAAGCCATCGCAGACCCGCAAGCAGGATTGGATGGTGGCGACGCGAAGGCACAGTCATTCGCCTTGCAAAGTGGTTTGCAAAGTGTTGTTGTGGTCAAAACTAAACCGCGTGACTAAGGCGAGTTGGTCCATCTCACGGCGCATAGCGTCGTTAAAGGCGCCGTAGGGACCGGCATTACGTGCAATTTGCTTGGCATGAAAGTCAAGCAAAGGGTTGCCCGAGCCTTGGGAAACCTCAGCTGAGATCACTTGACCGCGTGTATCAATGGTGATGACCATGATCAGTGCGCCATAGAGCTTTTTGCCTTGCGCCTGGGGAAAGTCTAAGGTTCCCTTCGCCTCGATCTTGCGCCTTAGCAAGTCGTAGTACCGGGCGTAGGACGCCTCTTGTGTGCTGGGGCTGACATAGCGTTTACGGGGGCGGGCATTCTCTTC
>Ga0164294_10006171_pt1 | contig 10254 bp, 8 predicted proteins | sample GEODES005metaG_FD_111479 | JGI IMG/M metagenome (GOLD analysis project Ga0164294, IMG submission 111479) | Oligotrophic lake water microbial communities from Sparkling Lake, Wisconsin, USA - GEODES005 metaG | ecosystem: Environmental > Aquatic > Freshwater > Lake | place: USA: Sparkling Lake...
ACCGTCGACAGCGACGTTGACGCCGTTGATGTAGATCGCGGCGTCCGACGCCAGGAACGCCACGACTTCAGCGATATCTTCGGGCGTGCCGAGCGCGGGGGTCAGCGTTTCGTCCAGCACGATCTGCCGGAACGCAGGGGACACCTTGTCGATCGCGCCCGGCGTCAGCACCAGCCCGGGCGAGATCGCATTGGCACGGATGCCGGCTGGCCCGTGGCTCGCGGCAATCGAGCGGGTAAGCTGGATCATCGCCGCCTTGGAGGCGCTGTACGCAATCCCGCGCAGCCCGCCCTGCATACCGCGATTAGAGGCCATGTTGATGATCGCACCGCCGCCTGTCGTCAGCATGTGCGGGATCGCCGCCTGGGCCGCCAGCATCGCGCCACGCAGATTGACGCTGAACGCTCGATCCCAGGTTCCCGCATCGGTGGTCAGGATATCGCCGTCGGCCGCTGACTGAGCGCGTGACTGGTCGACCGCATTGTTGTGGAGGATATCGATACGGCCGAAGTGCTGAACCGTCGTGGCGATCATCGCGGAGATCGACACTTCGTCGGTCAGATCGACCATGAACGGCGCGATGCCTTCCGCGGCAAGGGCCTGGCATCCTTCCAAATCGATATCCGCGGCCAGCACGCGCGCGCCCCGCGCCCGGAGCAATCGAACCGTCGCTGCGCCGATGCCGCCAGCCGCTCCCGTCACGATCGCGACACGACCGTCGAGAGACAGCCGGGCTCCTGCCTCAGATGGGTTCACGGATGATCTGCCCGATGCTCGCTGAGAGCGCGCGCTGTTCGGTAAAGGGCTTCTCCGCCTGCTCGAGATCGCCGATCGCGACCGATCCTTCCAGGATCAGGCGACAGCGCTCGTAACGGCGAGCAGTGAACGCCTCGAACAGCGGCTCGACTTCGTCGATGGTGCCGATCAGTTCGCCCAACACCACCGCATCCTCGATTGCCATGCCGGCGCCGTAGCCGACGTGCGGCGTGGTCGCGTGCGCGGCATCGCCGATCAGCAGGACATGCCCCTTGTGCCAGGGGGGGGGCAGCAGCACGACTTCCAGCGGCCGATAATTGATCAGCGAATCGTCATTGAGATCGGCGGCGATCCTTTGGAAATGCCCGCCGAACTGCTCCAGCCGCGCGCGTAGCAACGGCAGCCAGTCTTCCTGCGCCAGCCACGGATTGCCGGGCGCGGATTCCAGCACATAAACATACATCAGCCCGTCGCTGATCGGATTGAACCCCGCCTTCGACGTGCCGTTCGAATAGACCCAGGTGGCAGTCACATCCGCTGGCCTCGGCACGACCGCACGCCAGCACCCCTGCCCCGTGAAGCGCGGCTTGGGCGCATCGGGCATCACCACCGCGCGCGTCTTCGAGAAGAGCCCGTCGGCGCCGATCACGAATCGATAGTCTCGTGTTTGCCGGTCCGACGTCGTGACGGTGATGCCGTCGGCCCGCTCCTCGAAGCGCTCGGCAGTGACGCCGCTGCGCACGTCGATCCCCGCTTTCAGGATCGCCTCGCGCATCACTTCGTGCAGCTTGGGACGCAAGATGCCGCCCATGTTTGGAATGCCGCGATCGTAGATCGGCGCACTCGGGCCTTCGCTCAACACGTTGCCCTCGGCATCGCAGGCGCGAACGGGGCCGATCGAGGCATAGCCTGCAGCCTTCACCTCCTCCAGCAATCCCAGATCGGCGAAGGCGCGCATCGCGCCACCGTTGAGCGTCAGGCCTGCGCCCAGCGCGTTCCACTTGGGATCGATCTCGACGATTTCGACCGGCTGCCCCGCACGATGCAGAGCCAGGGCGCTGGCCATACCGCCGATGCCGCCCCCGATAATCAACGCTGACGCCCGATCCTGCATACCCGCCCCGAACAATCCTATTCTCTGGGACCGTCCTATCGGGGCGAACGGACGCGACCAACGACGCGATCCGTATATCAGCTTATCGACTTGGCTTCGGACACGCCCGCGTCAGGCGGGCATTGGCTTGCCCAGAAAGCCTTCAAATCGTCCCTGAGGATCGTGCCGCTGCCGCAGCCGCTCCAGCTTCGCATAGGCCTCGGGCGTGAAATAGCGCTGGGGGTGGTGGAGCATATTCTCGTCGTTGAGCTGCCCGCCGAGCGAGATGTCGTCGAGTTCCTTCATCTGCGCCGGTGGCCAGGCCTCCATCGCTTTATCCTCGGCCGGATCCTTCCACAAAGTATAGGTGCCCACGTAGATCGGCCCCTGCATCGACAGCGCCATATCGGTTGGGAACGGCTTGATCGGCCCCCACGCGAACCAGAAGGTGTGGGTGTGCGGGCTTGGCAACTCCAGAAACACCTTGCGCAGGCGCGGCACCAGCTTGTCGGTCGGCGTATCGGTATAGAAATTATCGGCGGCAAAACGATACCCGGCGGGGTCCGCCTTGAAGCCGCTGGTGTAGCGATCCTCCAGCGTGGTCGGCGCCTTGTCGACCTTGAAATTGGCCTTGTCCTTGATCGGGCAGGTATCAAACAGCGCCAGCGCTTTGTCGGCTTCCGCCTCGTCGTCGGTGATCACCAGTGCGGCGGCGGTGATCCGCGTTGGCACCGGATCGCCGGTCTCACGGCTGTTCGCCGTGGTCGTCATCACCATCTCCATGTAAGGCGGGATCTGCGGCACGAGGTTGCAGGCCCAGGCCATCAGTTCGTCGAAGACGCCGTGCGCGTCGTCGAAGCTCAGCACGCTGGCCTTCCATACCTTGGGCCGATCATGCGCCTGGATATGCATCCGCGTGATCACGCCGAAGAAGCCGGCACCGCCCCCGCGCGCCGCCCACCAGAAATCGGCATTTTGATCCTTGTCGCAGCGGATCAGGTCACCGTCTGCCGTGACGACGTCGATCGCGATCACGTGCCGCGCGCCATTGCCCCACAGGCGCGAATTCCAGCCGAATCCACCGTTCATAGAGAAACCACCGATACCGGGCGACGGGTGATGCGCGGTCGGGATGATCAGATCGTGGTCTTTCAGCCGTGCATTGATCGTCGATCCGATGACGCCCGGATTGACCCACAGAGTCTTGGTCGCCGGATCGATCGTGATCTCCTGCATCTTCGACATGTCGATCATCAGCACGCCGTCGCGGATATGCGCGGAGGACCAGCTGTGCCCGCCCGACCGGGTCGTGACCTTCAGGTCATGCGCCTTGGCGAACTTCACCGCCGCGACGACATCCTTGTCGCTCTCCGGCAGCACGATCACCTGAGGATAGCGTTTCGGCTTGTTGGCGCGATAGGCAGCGCGACCGCGCGCCATTTCGTAGGAATCGTCACCCTTCCAGTAGACATCGCCCTGAACGGCGTCGTTCAGGCCCTGCTTGGCGTCGGGAGACAAGGGACGACCGCGCCCGTCGCAGGCCGTAAGCAGGGGCGCCAGACCCATAGCGGCACCGGCGCCCGCCAGCCTCTTGAGCAGGCTGCGCCGCTCCATCTTCCCGATCATCCCATCCTCCCTCATTGCAGTAATTAGCGTATCGAATAATTTCGTGGACGGAAAGCCGCGGGCTTCGTAAATCCTGCGAACGAGGCTCGAGGCCCGGTTGGACAAGGAGGGATTCCCCGGTGAAGATCGCTGTCGCGCTTCTGCTCATGGGCGGTCTTCTCGTCATCGGCTGCCACAAGGCGCCCGAGGCAGCGGTCGCCGACACGGCCGGCCCGCCGAAGCCCGATGTCGATCCACACCTCGCGATCGATCGGATGCTCGTCGCGCACCAGTGTTCGAACTGCCATGCCGCCGATTATGTCCGCGTCGGACCTCCGATAATGGCGATCCGCGCCGCCTTCCCCAATGCGACACCGGGCGACGCGATGCGGCTCAAGCAGAGTATCCTGGCCGGCAGCGTCAACAAATGGGGAGAGGCCGCCATGCCGCCCCAATCGCAGGTGAGCCCTGCACAGGCCGACGAGATCGTCGCGGTCATCCTGGCGAAGAACGCCGCGAAATAGTCAGGCGACGGCGGCCTTTGCATCGTCCAGCCGCTCCCGCGCCGCCCACAGTGCACGCGCCGCGATCGCGAAGCCGCACATCACCAGCGGCATGCCTTCGGCCGTCCGCGCTCCGGCAAAAGTGACGAGCGCGCTCGATAACGTCCCGGTACCGAACTGGATGACCCCCAGCAGGGAGGATGCGAGGCCGATGCGATCCGTCGCCATCATCGCAGCCGCCGCGCCATTGGGCAGCGTGAAGCCCACGCAGCTCGTCATCACGATCAGCGTCCCACAGAGCAGATAGGGATTGATCCAGGTCGCGGCGATCATCGCCAGCCCCGCCAGGATCGCGACCGTGGCCGCGACCCGCAAGATCGCTCGGCCCCGATAACGGGCGAGCAGCCGCCGGTTGACCTGCGCGCCGCCCATCATCCCGATCATCGCGATCGTGAAGGTGATGGTGAAGCCGACACGGTCGAACCCGAAGTGCTCCATCAGCAGCAATGACGATCCGGTGACGTTGGCAAAAAGGATTCCCGAGACGCAGCCCGTCGCCAGCGCCGCCGTGAGGAAACGGGGATGGGCCAGCAGTTCGCCGAACCCGGAGAGTGTCGTGCCCAACCGCAACTGGCGGGTGCGCTTCTCGGGCGGCAGGGATTCGGGAAGCACCAACAGGATCGCGCCCAGGCAGATGATCCCGAGGACCGCGAGAACCGCGAACACCAGCCGCCAGCCGCCGATCGTGATCACCGCCGTCCCGAGCACCGGTGCGATCAAGGGGGCCGCCAGGCTAACGACCGAAAGGGCGGAGAAGAGGTCGGCGATGTGCCGCTCGTCGAACAGGTCGCGCACCATCGCCCGGCCCAGCGTCAGCCCACCGGCCGCACCCAGCGCTTGCAGGAGTCGCAGTGCATTGAAGGTAAGGATGTCGTGCGACAACAGGCTGAGCAGGCTCGCGATCGTGTAGAGTATCGCGCCGCCTAGCAGCATCGTCCTGCGGCCGTAGCGGTCACTCAGCGGGCCGTAGAGCAACTGACCTATCGCCATGCCGAACAGGAACACCGAAAGCGTCGAACCCGCACCGGCGGCATCGGTGTGGAGATCGCGCCGCATGGCCGGTAACCCGGACAGATACATGTCCATCGCCAGCGGGCCGAAGCTTGAGATCAACGCGAGGACGGGGACCAGCCGCCGAGGCTCGATCCCGGCGGCGCTGCGCATCAGTCTGCGGTCCACCCGCCATCGACGATGAGGGACGTTCCGGTGACCAGCGCCGAGGCATCGGAGGCGAGGTAGAGCGCGGCACCCATGAGGTCCTCGACGGTGCCGACGCGTCCCAGCTTGATCTTGGCGAGCACGCTGGCCTTGAACGCTTCGTCCTCGAAAAAGGGCTTGGTCAGCGGGGTTTCGATGAAGGTCGGCGCGATCGTGTTCGATCGGATGCCGTGTACGGCCAGATCAAGTGCGAAGGCCTTGCACATGCCCTCGATCGCCCATTTGCTGGCGCAATAGAGCGATCGGTTGGGCCCGCCGACATGACCCATCTGGCTGCCGATATGGATCAGGCTGCCTTTCGCCCCTTCGGCCAGCATCTTGCGCACGCACCCCTGCGCCACGAAGAAGGCCGACTTGACGTTGAGATCGAGGACCGCGTCATAATCGGCCTCGCTGACTTCCTGCATCGGCTTGGGTCGGTTGGTGCCGGCGTTATTGACCAGCACGTGGAATGCCGGACGGCTCTCGAAGAAGGCATCGACAGCTGCGATGTCCGACACGTCAAGGATCGCCGCATCCGCGTGGCCGCCGGCGGCCCGGATCGCCTCTGCGCCAGCGTCGATCTCCGCGGCGGTGCGCGCGACGAGCGTCACCGCCGCTCCCGCCTCGGCCAGCGCTGCTGCCAGCGCGAGTCCGATCCCCCGGCCGGCTCCGGTGACGAGGGCGCGTCTCCCATCAAGCCGGAAACTGGGGGTGCGGGGAAGCTCCATCTCTCACTCCGCCGCGACCAGCGGCTCTGCGCGGCCCGCATAGGGCACATCGCGGTGGCCGTAGCGGCGCACGCGGATGTTGGCCTGCTCGCCATGTCCGGCAAAGCCCTCCAGCGCGCACAGCCGGCTGCAATATTCACCGATCATCGCCGAGGCCTCGTCGGTCAGCACCTTCTGGTAGGTGCAGGTTTTGATGAACTTGCCGACCCACAATCCGCCAGTGTAGCGGGCCGCTTTCTTCGTCGGCAGCGTATGGTTGGTGCCGATCACCTTGTCGCCGAAGCTGACGTTGGTGCGGGCGCCCAAGAATAGCGCGCCGTAATTGGTCATGTTGTTCAGGAAGTAGTCCGGGTCGGCGGTCATCACCTGGACATGCTCGGACGCGATGTCGTCGGCGATCGTCACCATCTCCTCATAGCTGTCGGCGACGATCACCTCGCCGTAGGTCTCCCACGCCTTGCGGGCGATATCGGCGGTAGGCAGCACGTCCAGCAGCTTCTCGATCCACGCCATCGTGTCGCGCGCCAGCTTCTCGCTGTTGGTGAGCAGCACGGCGGGGCTATCCGGGCCATGTTCGGCCTGGCCGAGCAAGTCGGTCGCGGCGAGTTCGCCGTCGCAGCCGATCTCGTCGGCGATCACGAGCGTTTCGGTCGGACCCGCGAAAAGATCGATGCCGACGCGGCCGAACAGCTGGCGCTTGGCCTCCGCCACGAAGGCGTTGCCTGGGCCGACGAGGATGTCGACCGGCGCGATTGTCTGCGTGCCGAGACCCATAGCCGCGACTGCCTGGATGCCACCCAAGCAATAGATCTCGTCCGCCCCCGCCATCGCCTGTGCCGCGACGATTGCGGGCGCGGGCTTGCCACCGAACGGCGGCGCGCAAGTGATGACGCGCGGCACGCCCGCCACCTTGGCGGTGATGACCGACATGTGCGCTGAGGCGAGCAGCGGATACTTCCCGCCCGGAACGTAGCAGCCGGCGGCGTTGAGCGGCAGATTCTTGTGCCCCAGCACCACGCCTGGCAGCGTCTCGACTTCGACGTCCTTCATACTGTCGCGTTGGATCTGCGCGAAGTTGCGGACCTGCTTCTGGGCGAACTCGATGTCTTTCAGATCCTGACCCGACAACCGGTCCATGCACTCCTGGATCTCGGCCGGCGTCAGGCGATAGCTTTCGCGATCCCACTTATCGAAATTGATCGACAGGTCGCGCACCGCAGCATCGCCGCGCGTCTCGATGTCCGCGAGAATACCCTCCACCGTGTCGCGAACCTGACGATCACGATCGGCCTTCGCCTCCGCCGTCGCACCGCGCTTCAGATAAGTTGCCATGACTTGAAACTCCCTGGGCGACGCGACGTCCGCGCCCGCTCCGATTGATTGTCAGTAGATGCTCTCGACTTTCTTCCCGTCCCGGCCGAAGTCGCGATACTCCTCGAGGCTCGCCTCATCGGGATCGAGCTGGACGTCGTAATCGCATCCCTTGGGCCCGAAGAAGCCGGGGGTGCTCGATCCCCAGATCGTGCCGCCGAAGGACATGCCCCAGACGCGCGGTATCCATGCATCGTCGAGGTAATCGGTATCGGCATGATATTCGGCGTCGCCGCCCGCCGGGCACGGGAAGTAATAATACATCGCCGATGAAATGCGGTGCCGGTTGAGCGACGCCGCAAAGGGCCGCACGTTGGACCAGCCTTTGTCCTGCATGTGATTGGCACCGACCATGATCTCGTCGATGTCTTCCAGTCCAAAGGCGATGTGCGCATAGCCGCGCTTGCCCTTGGTGCCCGGATGCTGGGTCGTCAGCCAGAAAAGCGTGTGATGCTCGTAGGTGCCGTCGGCGCGTGCGAAGATCCCGTTGGCCTTCGAATGATCGCTCATACGAAAGCCCAGCCGATCGCGGTAGAATTCGTACGCCTCGACATAATTGTCGGAGAAATAGACGATGTGGTTAATCGTCTTGGGCCGGGCGCGCATCCGCCATTTGCGGTGCTGGTTGAGCCGCACGATGTGATCGGGCGCGTTGACGGGATCGGGGCGGCTCATCACCGGCCGCTTGGCCCAGACGCGCAGGCCCATGGGATTGCCATCGGGATCGACGAAATGCGCGGTGCCGTCGGCATCGCGGCGAACTTCGCGATCGACCGCCAGCCTGGCGACCAGCTTCTCGAGGTTCTCGGCCGTATCCACGCCAAGGAAGCATTCGCGCACGCCTGAGCCGGGAAAATGCGCCGGCGGCAAAGCGGGATCGTCGATCGGGCGGACGATGATCCGCGATCCGGACGGCAATTCCCAAACCGGCTCGTCGGCCGACGGATCGGCGCGGACCAGCCCGTAATCGTCCCAGAAGCGCGTGCAGAGCGCCACATCCTCAACGCCGTAAACGACGGTTTCGATACCGAGTATCGCCATTCACCAAAATCCTCTCAGCAGGCGCTGGACGGCTCGCCGCCAGCCAGCGCCCCATGGCCGGCTGAATGGAGCGCGCGCCGGGACGACACAAGAAGAAAATTACCCCATGCGCTAATTAGTCAGATATACATTTGGTGGAGTAGGCACGGCGACCAGCGCGTGGGACAACGCGCGATCCAGAGCGATAAGGAGAGGATTTTGGCACGCAGCGAATTCACCCGGCCGGCGGTCCTCGCCGCGATCGGGGCGTGGTTCGGCTTCCTCACCGGACCGAACGTTATGGTCGCTGCCACCAACAGCAATCTGCTGCGCGTCCTGCCCGAGGCGCTCCACACCAACCGCACGATGCTGTCGACCGCGCTGGCGGTCTCCTTGTGGCTGAATGCCATCTGCGTCCCCATCGGGGGGCGCATGGTCGATCGCTTCGGCCTGAAAAAGGTGGTGCTGCCCGGCATCGTCCTGTTCAGCCTCGCCTATGTGGCGCTCAGCCAGACGAACACGATCTGGGAATTCATCTTCGTGCAGGTCCTGCTGGCCGCCCCGGTGTCGATGCACGCCTCGCCCGCTTATGCGAAGCTGATCTCGCTCTGGTTCGATCGCCATCGCGGCCTGGTGCTGGGCCTTGCGGTGGCACTCGGCGCGGGCGTCGGCCAGACGGTGATGCCGACCATCACCCAGAAGCTGATCAATACCTACGGCTGGCGCGGCGGCTATATCGGCATCGCGGTGATCGTGCTGGTGATCGGCCTGCCGATGGTTGCGCTGCTGGCGCGCACGCCCAAGAGCCTGCTGGCTGCCGACACACCGGAGAAGCCCAGCGAACTGGCCGAGACCGAGCAGCGCGCCCGCTTCAGCCAGCAGGGCTTCACGCGGGGCGAGGCGCTGCGCCAGCGCACCTTTTACCAATTGTTCGCGGCGATCATGTTCGGATCGATGGCGCTGCTGGCGACGATGGCCCATGCGGTGCCGATGCTGACCGAGCATGGCCTGAGCGTCACCGATGCGACCACCGTGATGAGCGTGGCCTTCGCGGGCGTGATCCTCGGCCAGTTCACCTCGGGCTTCGTGATCGACCGGCTGAACAGCCCGCGCGTGCTCACCCCTTATTTCGCCTCGGCGCTGGTCGGCGTGCTGATCCTCTACACTGCGCACGACAAGAGCGTGCTGCTCCCCGGCGCGCTGATGATGGGTCTGGGTCTGGGCGGCGAGATCAGCCAGAACGCCTATCTCGTCTCGCGCTATTTCGGGCTGAAGGCGTTCGGCGCGATCTATGGCCTCACCTTCGCGGCAAGTGCGCTTGGCAACGGCACCGGCATCATCACGCTCGGCTATCTGCGCGATTTCTCGGGCAGCTACGATGTGTGCCGCTATTTGACCGGTGGCGCGATGGCCGCCTCGCTGCTCTGCGTCACCTTCCTGCCGAAGTTCGTGTTCGCCAGTCCCAAGGCCAAGGAGGCCTGACCGATCAAACCTTCGGCTTGGGCGTCGTATAGACGTCCATGCCGATGAACAGGTAACTGAAGCGCCAGACGCCGCCTTCCTTGCGTAGCCGCGTGGTATAGAAGACCGTCGCGCCCAGCGTCAGGCCATCGGCGGCGACGGTGACGATCGCATAGGCAAGCGCGGTCGCCTCGTTTCCCTTCACCTGCTCGACCACGATGTTGGTGAAGCAATGGCGGCGCTGGTCCCCCTGCTGACCGAAGACGTTGGCGAAATTGGCGAGGACCGCCGCCTTGCCCGTCAGCGTCTGGAACGGCCTTGCCTGCCCCTCGGCGGTTTCCACCACCGCATCGTCGGTGAAGAGCGTGGCGAGCACGGCGTCCTGCCCCTCGTCATAGCCCATACCGTAGCGGCCGAACGCCTGCTGGATCATCAGCATGTCAATCGCATCGGTGAC
>Ga0164294_10006172_pt1 | contig 10253 bp, 9 predicted proteins | sample GEODES005metaG_FD_111479 | JGI IMG/M metagenome (GOLD analysis project Ga0164294, IMG submission 111479) | Oligotrophic lake water microbial communities from Sparkling Lake, Wisconsin, USA - GEODES005 metaG | ecosystem: Environmental > Aquatic > Freshwater > Lake | place: USA: Sparkling Lake...
AAATTTTATTACATTGAGACAGTCTTGTTACGGGTTTGTTCTGGTTTCGTAACTTGCGGAGCGTCAAAGTTGTTGCAGCCCCATCATCCCGTCAAAGCGAGCGCGGAAGCAGTCAACTGTCATTTTCTACCCTCGAAAAAACATATGAAAACCTCAGATTTGGGCGACTGATTCAGAACGGCATCCACGCTACAAGCGAAAACTAGGCGCTCTTTATCGCAGCAATGACCAGTCAGGCAAGCTCTCGGGGTTGCTCAGTTCTCCGTAACCATTTCGCACTGTCCGTCGCTGGTTATCGTGCCAGTCACTCAACTTGGTAATCGGTACCAACTCGTCTCCTCGTTGCTGTTGAAAAGCCGCCAGTCGCTGTGCAAGCCAAGCTTCGCGCGCGCTGTACTCCTGTCGGCCCGCGACGTTGACGTTCTGTAGTGGGTCCACGCTGAGGTCAAACAGCTCGACTCTTCCATCCAACCAGCGCACATAGGTCTCGGTCTTGGTACGCACCCCGCGCCACTCCTTGCCGGTCTCGAGCCAATCGAATGCGGCTGAGAAGTTCATGATGAAAATGGCGTCCTGCTCAGCCGCACCGTTCGCACCCCTCCATGCCGCGGAAACATCCTGGCCTTCAATCGATCGAGGTACCGCAACGCCTGCGAGCGAACAGAGAGAGGGAAAATAGTCAGTCATCGCAGTCAGCGCGTCGCACCGTGTTCCAGCCTCCAACTGGCCTGGAAAGCGAACAATGCTGGGAACCCGTATTGAACCTTCGTAAGGCATCTTTTTCTGCCAAGGTGCAATGCCCTGTGCGCCTGCTTGTGTGCCGTGATCCGATGTCATTACAAAAATCGTATTCTCCGCCTTGCCCGTACTGTCCAGGTAATTCAACAGGTTTCCGACCATGTCGTCGATAGCCAGAATCATGGCCAAATAATGCCTGTACATCGCCAAGGAATCATGCATTTTTTCAGAGGGTACATTCGCAGGCAGTGTCAGATTAACGGGGAGCCGCGCATAGTATTCAGCAGGCGCGAACTCACCAGGTGTGTAGTGGGGCTGATGCGGGGAAATGAACAGACAGAATGGATCGTCTTGAACGGAATCCATGAATTCAATCCCATACTTGAGCAAGCCGTCGGTTTCGTAGCCCTCCCAGCGCTCATAGCTCCAGTCACCGCTCTGGACAAAACCGTTGAAGTAAACCATGTGTTGGTTGTAGGCCCGCCAGTACTGGAAGCCGAGCCGATCGCGACCCACAGGGACCCAGTCCGGCTGCATCGGCAATCGATCCAGCGCGGGCCAAACGCCGGTATGCAAGTGCCATTTTCCAACCCAGCCGGTTTTGTACCCAGCATTTGCCAGCGCATCGGCGATCGACAATTCCGAATGGCGTGTGCGCACGCTGTTCATCAAATGACCCGTGGTCTGAGGATGACGGCCAGTGACCAGCATGGCGCGTGCCGGCGTGCAGACAGGACAGTTGGAGATAGCGTTATCCAAGACAACACCTTGCGCGGCCAATCGGTCTATATTCGGCGTCTTGATCTGCGTTTCGCCGTAAAGGGGAAGCGAACTTGCGCGCAATTGGTCGACGAGCAAAAAAACAATATTTGGCTTTGCAGGCACGGTTGAATCCTTTGGTAATAGTGCAAAAGGTGGGAGTGATTGGACGATGTCAAACCGGACAGGTCAATGCACGGGCAGCAAAGCAGGCGGTAAAGCACCTCGAGTGGTGCAAGCCAAACTGCCAGAAGCTGTTCCTAGCTGCATGCTGGCGCGCAGGTCTCTTGTGCGCAACCAACCGGAACAAAAAGCGCCAACAAAGGCATCACCAGCGCCTGTTGTGTCAACCACTTCTACCTTTGGAGCAGCGACCCTGATATGTTCGCCTTGTGCATTGATACCGATGGCGCCCAGTGGACCGCACGTGATGACAACGCCCAGACGAACACGCGAAATTAACAAGGCGCAAAGTTGCATGTAATCGTTCGAGGTGCAGCCTGTCAATTGTTGAGCCTCTGTCTCGTTGACGATAAGCAAATCAAGGTTGGCCCACAAGGTATCCGGGATCACGCTCAAAGCCGGTGCAGCGTTGAGCACAGTCACTGCTCCAGCCAATCGAGCGAGTCGAAAGGCCTCAACAACCGTTTCTGTTGGGACTTCAAGTTGAGACAGTACCAGCGAAGTGTTCGCAATACAGCTTCTTGCAGGAGCCAAGTCCTGGGGTCGTAAAAGCGCATTGGCACCTGGAGACACAATGATCTGATTTTCACCGGAGGCGGCAATGACAATCAATGCCATTCCTGTCGGACCGCCGGATTTGATCAGCGTAAGGCTGGTGTCAACGTCTTCGCTGCGCCATAGATCGACAGCGCCATGCCCCTTGGCGTCATCACCTACAGCGCAGATAAAAGCCACCGAATGGCCCGCACGCCGAACGTTGATCGCTTGATTGCTTCCTTTCCCGCCGTGAGATTCAAGGACGTCGCTGCCGAACACGGTTTCTCCTGGAGAGGGAAAGCTTTTAACCCGCAAACCCACATCATGGCAATAACTGCCAATCACAACGACGTCGACCATACCCTTTTACTCTCTTAAGACTCAAAAATAACTTTAATTTATTTTGATATTGGAATGAACCGCTAATTTTTCAAAGAAATCTCTGAATATCAAGTCCCGATTAACTTGCGTGACATACCGCATTAAATGCCGTGACCTGTCGACACTCCATGTGACGGAGTCTGTAAGCAGGGGCGTAGGCATTAATACACTGGGTGCCCATTCAGAATTAAGAATCCATCCAATGGCTGCCATATCCCATATTTGTTTAGACCAGCCTATATGGACATCTGAGTATTCTTTGAAGCGCATGGCTAGAAACTCACCAATGGCACCATGCGGTTGAACGTATCTTTCAATTTCGGGAACACTGGAGTGGAGATGCGAAGTCACCCCCATTGCAGGAACAAGAATAAGTGGTACACCAGAATCAAACAGCACCTGAGCGCCACCTACATCTTGCCGAAGATTAAATTCTTTGGTGTGCGGCCACTCCAGGGCATGTCCGCCTAGCCAGACAACTACAATTTTTTCTATAATTTCTGGGGATTTGAGCAGTGCAGAAGCAATGTTGCTGATGGCTCCAATTGCAATGACATAGAGCGGCGATGGAGTTGAAGCCGTTTTGGCCCTTGAAATAAGATCATCGACTGCATCAGAGTTGTGTCCTAACTTGGCAGGACCTACGTAATCAGTAACGCCTTTGAATACGAAATCCTTTGGCTCTTTTCCTAAACGCGCGAGTAAGCGTAAAATTTCGTCATAACTTAATTCCATGCCATGTCCGGGGCTTTGAGATCTGCTGTTTTGAAAAGGAGCAGCATAAATAGCCTCCAACCCTATCCTGTCTGGCGAAAGAAGAGCCTGAACAATAGCAAACTGATCATCAATTTCATTGAAAGTATCTGTGTCTAAGACAGCGCGTACTCGGCCTATCGGCGGATTAAGCATGGAAATACGTACTTCATCAGATAATTTAGTCATCATTAACTCCAGTATTAAAAGTTTAAAATCCTGTTGCCGTTTTTGAATAAGTGAACAGAGTTCTCCATAGGTGTTAAGTAAATGAAATCGCCAATCAGAGGATTAAAGTCGCCTGGCGATCTAACAGTCAAAGACCCGATATCCGGTAGATCAACATACATGATGGTGTCTGAGCCCAGTCTTTCTATATGGCGAATACGTCCACTCCACAAACCGGAGAGACTGGAAGTTAATAAATGTTCTGGCCTGATACCAATGAGGTCAGAATCAAAATTTTTGGCAGTGTGACCATCAATAAAGTTCATTCTTGGGGAACCAATAAATCCACCAACAAAAGGATTACAAGGAGTTTTATAAATTTCGATAGGACTTCCTAATTGTTCGATATTTCCATCGTTTAAAATAGCAATCTTTTCGGCCATGGTCATCGCCTCAACTTGGTCGTGTGTTACATAAATCATCGTGCTGCCTAATTTGACATGCAGTTCCGAAATTTCAACGCGCATTTGAGCCCTTAATGAGGCATCTAAATTTGACAATGGCTCATCAAATAAAAAAACTTTAGGTTTCCGAACAATAGCGCGACCAATAGCAACCCGTTGCCTTTGACCACCAGACAGTTCCTTGGGGTATCTTTTTAAAAGTCCTTCTAACTGCAAAATTTCAGCAGCTTCATTTATCAATTTTGATTTTTTAATTTCCGGTATTTTAGAGATTTTCAAACTGAATCCAATATTTTCGGCGACAGTCATGTGTGGATAAAGTGCATAGGATTGAAATACCATCGCAATGCCTCTGTCTACGGGTTCAAGATGTGTAACATCTTGGTCTCCGATTAATATTTTCCCTTCAGTCACATCCTCGAGTCCTGCAATCATCCTGAGAATAGTAGATTTACCACATCCACTGGGACCGACCAGCACAGTGAAAGAGCCATCAGGGATTGTAAAATTAATGCCTTTGATGACTTCAATCTTACCGAATTGTTTCTTTATATCTTTTAATTCAACTTTAGCCATTATAAACTTTCATAATACTTCTTGAAATTAATTATGATGATTGTCGAATGATTAATTCAGAAGTAAGCGTAATAGATTGACTGAAATCTATGGTTTTACCCAAATTTTGGATCACTAAATTGGCGGCAACTTGACCCAAATTCTCTGCATTTTGATCGACTGTTGTTAAGGGAGGAGTTGTGTATGCTGATATTTCAATATTATCATAGCCGACGATCGATATATCCTGTGGCAATTTAAATCCAGCTTGATTAAAGGCAGATATAGATCCTATTGCTAATAAATCATTCACTGCAAATATAGATTGTGGCAGTTCGTTGGAATCAATAATAATTTTAGCTATAGTATAACCGTCAGAAAGTCCAAGACCACTGGAGTGAAATACTTTAGCTTTGTTCAAAGGATAGCCGGACAAAGATAAGCCTTCTAAAAAACCTTTTGAACGTAAATCACTTGATGGATGGCCAACGGGGCCTGCAATACAATAGACAGTCTTTGAATAATTCATATTTGCCAAGTATTGGCCAACTAAGCTACCGCCATAAAAAGAGTCATCATTCACGGTGCATAATTTTTTATGTTGTCCTGTATCAATAGCAACAACGGGTAAATTATTAATATTGGTAATATGGTCGAAGAAATCAATACTCGAATTTGTTGTCATCACAATCAATCCATCAATCCTTTTTGCAAGCAAGGTTTGAAGATGTGTTGTCAATAAATCAAGCTTGTCACCGCAATTGGCAAGAATTAAGCTGAACCCCTGGCGATTGCACTCTTCTCCTACGCCATGAATAACTTGCGCAAAAAAGGGGTTGGTACTGCTTGCGACAACCATCCCAATGGTCTTTGTCCTGTCCGATTTCAATGCCTGAGCAATGCTATTGGGAACAAAGTTCAATTGTTCAATTGCTCTTAAAACCCGAATATTTGTAGTTTCCTCAACATGGCGAGTACGGTTCACTACATGTGAAACAGTGCTCACTGAAACATTGGCAACTCTGGCCACATCTGAAATAGTCTTTCTCTTCATATTAATTATTTGATATCGACACCTACCAATGCGCTCACAAATTGGCGTTGGAAAATTAAAATAAAGATCAATGGAATTATTGCGGCAATTGTAGAAGCAGCAAATTGTTCATTCCAAAATATAGAGTATTCGCTTTGCATCCGCCCTACAGCCACTTGTATTAAACGTAAATTAGGGGATGGAGCGATAATGAGAGGCCATAAAAAAGACTCCCATTGATGAATAAACAATAAAATTCCAGCGCCAACAGAAACTGGTGTTGTAAGTGGCATGCAAATTAATGAATACACCTTCCACCATGATGCCCCGTCAACGCGTGCGGCCTCTATCAGTGCTTTTGGAATATTTGCGAAAAATTGACTGTATAAAAATATAATCATTCCATTTGCTACAGCTGGCAGTATCAACGCGTAATAAGTATCATACCACCCTATTTGGCGCATAAAAATAAACAAAGGGATGGCAATTGCTTCGAAGGGTATACTGAACGATATTAAAACAATCAAAAACACAATATTTTTACCAGGAAAATCAAAATAAGCAAATGCAAATCCAGCCAGTGAATTAATAAAAATACCGAGAAAAACAGTGATAAATGTGACTGTTAAAGTGCGAATAACAACCACCCCAAAGCCTTTTTCGTTTAAAATGGTTGTGTATGCACTCAGATCAGCACCCGGCAAAAAAGCCTTGATCGAAAAAGGATCAAGATGATCAAAAATTGCATCATTAGATTTTAATGAAGATGCCGCAGGCCAAATAAATGGTATCAATGTAATTATGAGTCCAAATAAAATCAATAAATACCAAACTACTATTGGCCATTGACGCGAAATAAATGAATTTTTCATGGGTACAAATAATTAATTTTTCGGTCTTAAAAATTTAATTTGAAAACCAATGATGATCAAAATGCATACTGTTAATATAGTTATAATTGCCATAGAACGACCATAATCTTGAAATGCAAATCCACTTCGATAGGCTTCAAACATCAATACATTGGTAGAATTACGTGGGCCACCTTGCGTTAAAATAAACATCGGTACAAAAAGAACGAAATTAATTGCGGTATCTGCAACTGTCACAAAAAGCAAAGAGCGTCTGAGCAAAGGCAATGTGATATAACGAATTTGATCCCATATCTTCGCACCATCGATTCTGGCAGCTTCATAGTAAATTTTGGGTATATCCTGTAATCCTGCGAGTAAAAACAGCATCCATAATGCAACACCTTTCCACGAGGCTATAGCAATAATAGCCCAAATTGCTTGAGTCTCACTGGTAAGAAAAGGTTGGGGTGGAATACCGAATACGCCTAAAAAACTATTCACAAGTCCATTATTCGGATTGAGCATTAAACCCCATACAACAGTTGCAATTGGTATGGCTACACCAACAGGCAAAAGAAAAAGAGTTCGAATAATACTGATTAAAGGTGTGCTTCTTTGAAGTAAAAGAGCCAGGCCCAATGCCAAACCTATTTGAATCGGATTAATAAATAAAGTCAATAGGGCAGTGGCTTTCACAGAACGCCAAAAAATGATGTCCTCCCAAAGCAATTGATAATTTTCAAAACCCACAAAAATCATCTTCGCTTTGGCACCACCGTAAGTGGCCGTGTACATACTTTCCCAAAGCGCAAGAAACACAGGATAGGCTCTGAATGCTAACAAACCGATAAAAGCAGGGGCCAAGAATATAAAAACAGTTAAATACCCTTTGTATTTACGATGAACCAATAAAGAAGACATTTTGGAAAAGGTATTTATTTTATTTTGCTTAAATACTCATTAATTCGATTATCGATATCGACGTAATGCAGAAGTAATTCTTGTCTCAGTTTCGCTGAGTACTGATTTAGGATCGCCACCATTTCGTATGTCTTCCATAGCGTTATTGAGGAGTTCCTCAAACTCAAGAAAAGCAGGTGTTCGGGCTCGAACAACGCCAGTATTGGCTGCTTCAGAAGCTGCCATTCTTTTCCCTGAGTTGGCAAATTTTGGTTGATCATCAATAAACTTCAAAGCCGCTTTGTGACTGGGTAAGCGGCCATCGATCTCGAACGATTGAATTGCAATTTTGGGATTGGTGGTTATAAATCTCACCAGCTCAGCGGCCTCCTTGGGGTACTTGGTATTTTTCCATACGCCTAAATGCCAAGCATTGGTTGGTGTTGCGGCCTTACCACCCGTAAAATACGGATGAGGTGCAATACCGTATTTGATTCCCGACTTATCGAAATCTACAGTCCGTGCTTCTAAACCTACAAAGTAAGCCACTTTCCCACTGCTGAATAGATTCACAGTTTCCGATGCGCTGACACCCTTTGGAGAAATTTTCCATTTATTGAACAGATCGCTGTAGAAAGTAAATGCTTTGATCCATCCGTCGTTAGTCAATTGTCCCGTCACAGACAGTCCATCCTTCGACAAACCGGGACCACCACCCAAAGATTCAGGTAAAACTTGCAATTGATAGTACCGGCTGACCTGGTCGAACATGAAGCCCCATACACCAGCCTCGGGTTTTGCAACTTTTCTTGCATTGTCAACAACTTCGCTCCACGTTAATCGTTTCTCAAGCGATGCGGAGGGATAGGGGATACCTGCTTTGTCCAGAAGTTCCTTGTTGTAAAACAAAACTTGGCTGGAGTTTGTTAACGGGGGTGCCCACAGTTTCCCTTTCCACATGGCCGAGTTCGCAGCCGCAGGCGCCCACAACTGTTCAGGGTTGATATTGGGCAGTCTGTCGCTGAGAGGTAACAGTAAACCTCGTTCCGCATACGAAGGTGTGAGTGGGGCATCCACGAAAATCACATCAACATCTGTGGCCTCAGCCTTACCTAAAATCTCGATTTTTTTCAATAAATCCCGGAAAGGTAAATCCTCGGCAACCACTTCGATGCCGGTTTCCTTTGTGAATGCTTGGAAAGCAGGTGAAAGTGCGGGTGCTGCCCAGTTCCCAATGAGCACTTTGATCTTAGGCTGCGACTGTGCCGTCGCCGTGCCCAGGCAGCTTATAAGTACTGCGGCAGAGGTAAAAATACTGACTAATAACTTATTCAGTTTCATTTCAAGTCTCCAAGTGGTTCAATTAGGAAGTGAAAAATTTCATCAGAAACTTTTCAAACAATTCGTCTTGATAAAAACGTTTGCGCAAACGTTTTTATGGCTAAATTAAAACACCAGCCTCCTTCCAAGTCCAGCGTCATTTCAGGCAAATGCATGGGTGTTAACCATGAGGGTGCCTTCGCAATTGGACCGCGACTCTCTGCATTTTGAAAAGACGGCTTTACTTCAAAAAACAGGTTTTTGCCCGCTTTGAAGGTCACGGATATGGGCAAAGCATCGTTTTTTTGGGATTAAAAATTTTGTCAATAACAGGCGAGTCTTTCTCCGGGAAGTGCGCCAAAAACAACAAAGCGGCGCAGGCTTCACGCCAGGGTTCATGTCCTGTGAATAAAATTCAGCCCTCGAGCACTGGATTCAAAATGACCCTCAAAATAAATGCACAACTCACGATCATTGGCGGCGGCATTGGCGGCTTGGCAACGGCCTTGGCACTGCAGCGAAGAGGGTTTCGGGTTGCCGTTTACGAGCGGGCCAAAGAGATACGTGAGGTCGGTGCGGGCGTCATCATCACGGCGAACGCACGACGCGCACTGTGTGATCTTGGGGTGGATGCCGAGTTGGAGGCCATGTCCAGCACCATAGACATTTTTCACACCTGCCATTTCGCCACGGGCGCCATCTTGCGCGCGGTGTCCGGTGATGAAATCTGCAGAAAAGTGGGCGCGGCTTCTTTGGGCGTGTACCGCGCCGACTTGCACAGCGTCCTGATGGCGTCTGTACTGGCCAATGACCCCGAGTGTTTACATGCCAGCCATGAGTTTGTCGGTCTGGAGCAGGACGAGACGGGTGTGACGGTTAAATTCGCTCATGGTGCTTCAGCGCGGTCCGATGTGGTGGTCGGGGCGGATGGCAATGCATCGGCTGTCCGTTCGTTTTTATTCCCAGATGAAGCACCAAAGTTTGCTGGGCAGGTGGCCTATCGTTCCTTGATTCCGTACGCGTTGGTGCCGGACAGTGTGCGAGAGCGAGGTTCGATCATGAGTGCGGGGCCTGGGCGTTATTTGCTTTGCTATCCGCTGCGCGGTGGACAAATTATGAATTTAATTGGCTTGGTTCAGTCCGGCGAGTGGGAAGAAGAAGGATGGACAACGCCTGCAACACATGCAGAGTTTGCGCAGACATTTGAAGGTTTTGAGCCCGACCTGATCGAGCTGATTCACCGCATCCCGCAAGGCGAACTTTTTAAATGGGGCTTGCGTGACCGTGAACCGCTGCAGAACTGGACGGTTGGCCGTGTCACGACACTCGGTGACGCCGCCCATCCGATGACGCCGTTTCTGGGGCAGGGAGCGTGTATGGCGATCGAGGACGCGTTGATTTTGGCGCGTGCATTCGCAGAGTCATCCACCGTGCAGGAGGCTTTGGCGCGCTACGAAGCTGTGCGTAAACCCCGCGGAACGATGGTTCAGCTCGCCTCCCGCGAAGAAGGTCTCAGCCTGCAGGATCCCAGCAAAAAACGACGAACAGCGCAAGACCGTGGTCTGATGGATTACGACCCCGTTGCAGTGCCGGTGTGAAGACTGCGCG
>Ga0164294_10006176_pt1 | contig 10249 bp, 8 predicted proteins | sample GEODES005metaG_FD_111479 | JGI IMG/M metagenome (GOLD analysis project Ga0164294, IMG submission 111479) | Oligotrophic lake water microbial communities from Sparkling Lake, Wisconsin, USA - GEODES005 metaG | ecosystem: Environmental > Aquatic > Freshwater > Lake | place: USA: Sparkling Lake...
AGCGCCTCCAGGATCGCAGCCTCGCGCCGAACCGTCTTCTCGCTCGCCGCATGCCCCGTCGGCGGACGGCGAAGCACGAGGTGTCCGTCGCCAGCCGTGAACCGCAGGATCAGATTTTGCGTGCCGCCCGCCAGTCTGCGAACGTCCCGCACCGTGCCCTGCGCGATCCCCCGCGCCTCGAGCCAGTCCGCCAGCCGCACGGTGTCGAGTTCGGACGATGCCGAAGACGTCTCCGATACGACTGCGACGCTCATTCGCCGGGCTTTCCGGGATAGGGCGCCCACACCGGCTTGCGCTTTTCGAGGAAGGCGGTCGCGCCCTCCTTCATGTCGTCCCCGAAGAAGAACGGCAGGTTGAAGAATTGCGCGGCATCCAGCGCCTGCGCGGCCGGCATGTCCGACAACAGGGTGAAGGCGCGGCGCCCCAGCGCGATGGCCGTCGGCGCGACCCGCTCGAACCGCTTCGCATAGTCGTCGACGATGGCCCACATTGCCTCGGGCGTGTCGGCGAGCTTGTTCACGAAGCCGATCCGATAGCCTTCCTCGGCATCCATCGGATCGCCGGTCAGCATCATCTCGAGCAGATATTTGCGGGGGATCGCGCGCGCGAGGTGGGCGACGATGATCATCGGGAAGAGGCCGATCTTGGCCTCTGGCACCGCGAACTTCGCACTGCGCGTCGCGACGATCACATCGCACATGCCGGCCAGGCCCATGCCGCCCGCGGACGCCGGCCCGTTCACCGCAGCGATGACCGGCTTGTCCGCCGAGAGCATCAGCTTGTGCGCCTCGACGATCGCCGCCGGCCATGCCCAGGCCTCGACGGGCGATGCTTCCTGGAACGCCGCCATCTGCTTGAGATCACCGCCTGCGCAGAACGCATCGCCGGCACCGCTGATCACGAGGGAACGGACCAACGGATCGCCGAAGTGCTGCTTCAGCGCCGCCAGGATCTCGATCGACGTATCCTTGCTGAGCGGATTACGCGCATCCGGCCGGTTCAGGATGATCCGCCCGAGGCTGCCCTCGCGATCGACGATGATGTTGGTCCACTCGGCCATGGCTCAGTCCCTTCCGACGAGCAGCGTATCGACGACGCGGACGCCCTTGCCCTCTTCCAGCACCAGCACGGGGTTGAGATCAGCCTCGGCGAGCCAACCCGCTTCACGCGCGGCGAATTGCGAGAAGTCGGCGATCGTCTGGGCGAAGGCTTCGACATCGCCCTTGGGCAGGCCACGGAAGCCCTGAAGCAGCCTCGCGCCGCGCAGTTCGCCGACCATCTCGCGTGCGGTCTCGAGATCGACCGGAGCGGGCCGGATCGACACGTCCTTCAGCAGCTCCGTGAAGATGCCCCCGAGACCGACGACCACGAACGGCCCCAGCTCCGGATCGGCCTTGATGCCGAGGATCATCTCGGTACCGCCGACGATCTGTTCCTGGATCTGCACGCCATCCGCCGTGCCGTCCTTCAGATAGGCGGCCGCATTGGCCATGATCGTGTCGAACGCCGCACCCACAGCCGCACCGTCGGCGAGGTTCAGCAGGACGCCGCCCGCTTCGGTCTTGTGGGCGATCCGCTCGCTGACCACCTTCAGCACCACGGGGAAACCCATTGCCTCGGCGGCCGCGATTGCGGCGTCGCGTGTGCTGGCGAAGGCTTCACCGGCCATACGGACGCCAGCATCGGTCAGCAGGCGCTTGGTCTCGCTTGCGGGCACGACACCCTTGAAATCGTGCGTGTTCCCGCTTGGGACGATGGCCGTGGCCGGCTTCCGGTTTTTCTGGAAGGTCGACCAGCGCGCGAGAGCGGCGCAGGCGCGATAAAGATCGTTGAGGTTGTCGTAGACCGGCACATCGTGCTGACGATAGGCATCGGCCTCTTCACCCGTGATCTCGCCGTCCATGGCGTAGATGGCGAGCGGTTTCATGCCTGGCTTGCGACAATTTTCGCCGAGCAACTGTGCCGCCACGATGCTCGCACGCGCGGTGAGGTGCTTGCGCGCGAAGACGATCGTGCCGAGTTCGGGCTCGCTGCTGAACCCCTCGTAGATCTGCAGGGCGAGGCCCGGATTGGTCGCGATCTCGCCGGTCAGGTCGCACGGGTTGAAACCCTTGCCGAACTGGAGTGCGGCGGTGAGGCGATCCTCGGTCTCCGGGCTGATCGCCGGCACGGGCACGCCCGCCTCGCCGGCCTTATCCGCCAGCGTCCCGGCCTGGCCGCCCGAGACCGACATGATGCCGACGCCCGGGGTCTCCGGGGCGCTCTGGCTCAGGAACAGCTTGGCGACCGCCACGAGCTCGCTCAACTCGCTAACGCGGATGACACCGCGCGCCGCGAAAAGGGAGTCGTAAAGCGCGTCGGCGCCGGCCAGTGCGCCGGTATGCGCGGCGGCACGCTTGGCGCCCTCCTCGGACCGACCGACCTTGATCAGCACGATCGGTTTTCCGAGGTCCGCTGCGAGATCCGCGACTTTCAGGAAGTCCGCCGGCTTGCGGATGGATTCGACGAAGGAGAGGATGATCTTGATGTTCGGATCCTGCACCATCACCGACATGTAATCGGCCAGGCCAAGATCGACTTCGTTGCCGCCGCTCGCGACCATCCGGCAGCCGATGCCGTGCTGCTTGAGCCGGATCATCAGCGAACTGGAGGTGGCACCGCTCTGGGTAACGAGACCCACGGGGCCGGGTGCGGCCGCATCCGCGTAGAGCGGCTGAATGGAGCCGATGGCGCCCGTCGTGAGGTTGGCGAAGCCATCGGTGTTCGGGCCGACGATCCGCATCCCAGCCTTGCGCGCGGTCTCGACCATCTTCGCCTGGATGGCGACGCCTTCTTCACCCATTTCGCCAAGGCCCTGGGTAGGCAGGACGACCGCCTTCACGCCCGCCGCAGCGCAGGCCTCCACGGCTTCGGGCGTCTTCTCGGCATTGAGCACCACGACTGCGACGTCGATCGGCCTGCCGATGGCGCCGATCGTGGGAAAGCATTTGATGCCCTCCAGTTCGTCCCGCGTCGGGTTGACCGGGTAGATGTCTCCCGTGAAGCCCTTGGTCGCGGCGAGGTGCAGCGGCCACCAACTCAGCGCGCCCGGCCTGGACGACGCGCCGACGACGGCGATCGACTTGGGGTTGAACAGCCGCTCTACGTCCGGCTCGGACCCGATGACGTTACGCATTGCGCACCTTCTGGGCGTGGCGATCCATCAGCTTCCAGCCGAGTGCGTCGTCGGCGATCAGGATACGCTGCAGGTTGGCCGAGCCTTCGCCGGTCTGCCAGAGCTTGGCATAATTGAGGTAGATCGAGATCGGCAATTCATCGGAGAAAGCGTAGCCGCCGAAGATTTCCGACGTCGCCTGCGCCGCACGGTTGCAGACCTCGCCCACATAATATTTGGCGATCGAGCTTTCGCGCGTGGCGATGTTGCCGGAATCGTAGATCCGGGCCGCCTTGTAGACGAGCTCCGTTGCCGCCGCGACCTCCACTACCATGTCGGACAGCTGGTGCTTGACCATCTGGAACGAGCCGATCTTCTCCCCGAAGGCCGTCCGCAGATCGGCATATTCGAGCGCGGCATCGAGGCAGGCGCGTGCCAGGCCCAGCGATCGCGCCGCGACCGTCAGGCGGCCGAAATCCATCGCGGTCATCGCGACCTTGAAGCCCTCGCCCTCGCCGCCGAGCATGCAGGATGCAGGCACGCGCATGTCGGTGAAGGTCAGCCCGTTGGTCGGCATCAGATTGCCGAGCGCGCGGCATTTCACGCGGCTGGCGCGGAAGCCCGGCGTATCGGTCGGCACCAGAAAGGCCGAGACGCCCTTGTGCTTCGCCTTGGGATCGGTCTTGCAATAGATGATCGCGACGTCCGCCACATTGGCGTTCGTGATCCACATCTTGTTGCCGTTGATGATGTAGTCGTCTCCGTCGCGCACGGCGGTGGTCCGCATCGCGCCCAGGAAATCGGTGCCGCCATCCGGCTCGCTCATCCCGTTGCAGCCGAAGATTTCGGCCGAGATCAGCTTGGAGACATAATTCTCGATCTGCTCGGGCGTGCCCCAGTTGCGGATCGTGAGCGGCACCGTCGCCGCCTGCAGGTTCATGCCCGCCGAAAGCGGCGGATAGGCATAGGCCAGTTCTTCGGAAACGATGGCCAGGGCTTCGAAACCCATGTCCGAGCCACCCATGCTCTCCGGGATCATCACCCCGTAAGCGCCCAATTCGCCGAGCTGCCGATAGATGTCGCGGGGGAATTCGCCGATCCGCTCCAGTTCCTGGATGCACGGACGGATCTCCTTGCGCCCGAAATCGCGCATCGTATCGCGCAACGCATCAAGCTCTTCTCGCGTCGCCCGCGACGCGGTGGTGTCATTCATCGTCGATTTCCATGCGGAGTAGCCAGGTGTACATCACCTTGCCGAGGTGATCGGAGCGCAGCGAAAGCGTGCCGCCGCCGTTGAGGGCACCCCGGCAGACGAAATTCAGCGCGCGGATGTTGGGCAGTTCGTAGCGGGTGACGCTGCCTTTGATCATGTCGCCGAAATGCGCTTTCACGCGCTCGGCGGTGACCTTTTCCTTCAGCGTTTCCCACGCCTCCGGCGAGCGCGCGATCACGCCCATGTTGCACACGTCACCCTTGTCGCCCGAACGGCCGTGGGCGAGATCCCAAACACGCGTCATGCCGCCACCTCTTCGGCTTGCTTAACTTCGGTGATCACCATCTTCTGGGTGATGAATTCGCGCGGGATGAGGCATGGCCAGATCCCGTACAGCTCCTTGACCGGAGGCCGCGTGCCGATGCCGGATGCGCCGGCAGGGCCGTTATTGTAGAGCGGCACGCTCTCCGTGAAGACCTTCTTGGAATCCTCGGCGGTGGGGCAGCGCGCGGCGAAGCGTACCACGATCTCGAGGAGATCGGTCTCGTCGTCGCCGGGATTGGGGATGAGTTCGGGCCCCCACATCGAATTGCGCCCGATATATTCCACACGCTCTTCGGATGACTTGAAGTTGACCTGCTTCAGGCGCTCGGCGAGGAATTCGAGGCCCGCCTTCGCCTTCTTGACGGCATCGGGCCAGGTGTAGGTGAACTGGGCCTCGCCGACGAAGCCGGCGCGATACCCCATGTTGACCTTGAGCGTCGCCGGCGCGGGCTTGCCCGTGATGTTGCTGATCTTCACCTGATCCGGCGCGATCTGCTCGAGCTTGATCTGGCTCACGTCGGCAATCGAATCCGCGGTCAGATAATTGGCGGGATCCATGACCTCGTAGACCAGCTGTTCGGAGACCGTGCCGACGGTGACACCGCCGCCGGTCTGCGGGGTCTTGGAAAGGATCGCCTCGCCATTCTCGAACACGGTCGTCACCGGATAGCCGAGCGATGGCAAGTTGCGCATGTCCTGCCAGCCGCCCGAATAGAGGCCGCCGGTCGCCTGACCGCCACACTCGACGCAGTGGGCGATACCTGTGCCCGCGCCCAGCAGATCCCAGTCCTCGGCACCCCAGCCGAGTTCATGCCGCATCGGGCCGAGGTAGACGGCCGCGTCGGTAACGCGTCCGCAGATCACGATGTCGGCGCCCTGTTCCAGCGCTTCGACGATGCCTTCGCAGCCCGTGTACACGTTGGCCTGGGTCACCTTGTCGCGGATTTCCGCGAGCGGCTGGCCGGTGTCGGTGTTCTCCAGCCCGACACCCTGAGCGAGGATGTCGTCGATCCGGTCCATGATGTCGTCACCGGTCACGCAGGCGACCTTCGTGCCGTACAGGCCCAGTTCCTGGCAAAGCTTCACGACTTCGCGCGCGCAGGCTTCCGGATTGGCGCCGCCTGCGTTCGAGATGATCTTGATGCCGCGCTCCCGCGCCTTCACGACGACGCCGCGCAGAAACGGAATGATGTCGGTCGTGTAGCCCAGGTTCGGGTTCTTCGACTTCTGCTTGTTGAGGATCGACATCGTCAGTTCTGCGAGGTGATCGCAGCACATGTACTGGATGTCCGCCCGCTCAATCATTTCAATCGCCGGCCGGATGGAATCGCCCCAGAAGGCGAGGCCCGTGCCGAGCTTGACGCTTTTCATCGCCGCGCTCCGTTGTTTGAGGAAAGCCGTTCGATCACTAGATCGCGGCGGCCGCTTCGGCCTTGTTGAGAAGCGGTATGACCTTGGTGCCGAACAGCTCGACCTGCTTCATCGCTTCCGCGTGCGGCAGCCCTAGCCACTGCGGCTTGAAGACGAAGCAATCCATGCCGAGCTTTTCGCGGATGTCGTTGAGTTGCTCCGCGCAATCCTCGGCAGTGCCCAAGATGAAGCGCGCATCGATATCCTCGTCCGCCTGGCTACCGAAACCGGCGTTGTCGGAGTCGAGCCGATTGCCGAGGCCCCACTTCAGATAGACGTCGTAACGGGCGGCGCTGCGCTGCTTGGCAAGCTCGCGTGCTTCGGCGCGGCTGCCCGCGATGATCAGCTCGCGACGCACCGGGAAGCCGCCGTCCGGCTTCATCCCATGCTTGGCGCGCTCCTCGAGGAAGACTTCGCGCAGACGGGTAAGGCCCTCGTGCGTCGGGAACGGCGGGGCATACCAGGCATCGGCCATGCGTGCCGCGCGGCGGATCGCGGGCTCGCCCTGTCCGCCGATCCAGATCGGCGGACGCGGATTGCGGATCGGGACCACCGACGGCGCGGGACCATCGACCTTGAACAGATCGCCGTCGAACGTGACGTGCTCCTTGCCGGACCAGAGCTCCTTGATCAGCTCGAGGCCCTCTTCGAAGCGCTTGATCCGGGTCTCGCGCGGGATGCCGGCGGCGCGGAACTCATGCTCGGCATAACCCAGCCCGATGCCGAGGATCGCCTTGCCGTCCGTGCAGGCATCGAGCGTGCAGATCTGCTCGGCAAGCTCAACCGGATTGACCAGCGACATCAGCACAATGCCGGTGGCGACCTCCATCTTCGGAGCGAAGCGCGACATGTAGGTGAGGTAGGGAACGGGCTGATAGTAGCGCAGCTCGTTACCCAAGAAATGCTGACCGGCGACCATCAGGCCGAAGCCGAGCTGCTCCGCCGTCTCGACCAATTCACGGTGCTGCGCGAGTTGCGTCGCAGGCGCATCCTGCCGCCCCCAGACAGCCGTTAAAAGGACACCGAATTTCACGCCCGCTCTCCCGTTTTTCTAATTAAGATAATCATACGCATTGTTTTGAGCGGCGCAAGCGATTCTCGCGGGGAACGCCGTTCTCACAAGAAAATCAGACGCGCTGGATAAGCGTCGCGGTTCCCAGGCCGCCGCCACAGCACATCGCGACGACACCGAGCTCCTGATCGGCGTCTTCGAGGTAATGAAGCAGCGTCGTGATGAGACGCGCGCCGGTGCACCCGAGGGGATGGCCCAGCGAAATCGCGCCGCCGCGCGGGTTCACGCGATCGAGAGCGGGGGACAGTTCGCGCTCCCAGGCGAGCGGGACCGACGCGAAAGCCTCGTTCACTTCAAATGCGCCGATGTCGGCGACGGACAGCCCGTTGCGCTCGAGCAGCCGCTTCGTCGCCGGGATGGGACCGGTCAGCATGGTCACGGGATCGACGCCGAGGACGACCTGGTCGATGATCCGCGCACGCTTCTTCAGCCCATATTCGGAGACAGCCTTATCGCTCACGACCAACAGCGCCGAAGCGCCGTCCGACATCTGGGAGGAATTGCCGGCGGTTACGCGGCCGTCTTCCCGGAATGCCGCCTTCAGCTGCGCGAGGCTTTCCAGCGTGGTGTCGCGGCGGATGCCCTGATCCGCGACGACCGGCCCGGACTCCGTCTCGATCGCCAGTATTTCGCGCAGGAAGGCCCCGGATTCGGTGGCCGCCGCCGCGAGTTGATGCGATCGCATCGCGAAGGCATCGAGGTCGTCGCGGCTGAGACCCCATTGGTCCGCGATCATCTCTGCGCCGACGCCCTGCGGGACGATCGGATATTGATCGTAGAGTTCCTGCGGGAACGCCGCGCCGAACGCGGCCTGGGTGCCCTCGTTGGTCCGGAAGCCGACCCGGCCCATATGCTCGACACCGCCGGCGACCACGACATCGTTGATCCCGCACTCGACGGTGAGCGCCGCATAGTTGACGGCCTGCTGACCCGATCCGCAGCGAACGTCGACCGTCGTCGCGCCGGTCTCCTGCGGCAGGCCCTTCATGAGCCAGGCGGTGCGGGTGATGCCGCTCGCCTGCTGTCCCACCTGATGGGCGCAACCGGCGATGACATTATCCACCGCAGCGGGATCGAGCCCGACGCGGTCCAGCAAGCCGGTGAAGGTACGCCCGAGCAGATCGGCGGGATGGATGTCGCGGAACATCCCCTTTTCGGCATGGCCGCGTCCGATCGGCGTGCGGACGGCGCCCGCGATATAGGCGTTGTTGGCCGGTGTCCTCATGGTAGGTCTCCTGGCGCGCAGCGGCGCAATTGGGCTAGATTTTCGCGGTCTCGCCGCCGTCGATCACGGCCACGCTGCCGGTGACGAAATCGGAGAGTTCGGAGGCGAGGTAACAGACCAGTGGCCCCATCTCGGCCGCGTCGGCCATCCGGCCTGCCGGAATCTTGCGGACCCGCTTCTTGAGCACGTCGGGATTGTTGACCACGGCCGCCTGCGCCTCGGTGACGAAGCCACCGGGCGCGATCACGTTGACCTGGATGTTGTAGCGCGCCCATTCGGCGGCGAGCGCCTTGGTTAGCTGGATCAGCGCGCCCTTGGACGCCGAATAGCCGACCAGCACCGCCTTGCCCCGGATGCCCGAGATCGACGCGATGTTGATGATCTTGCCGCCACCCTGCGCGATCAGGATCGGGCCGGCGGCGCGGGCGAGAATGGCGGGAGCGATGACGTTGACCGCCATCACCTCTTCCAGCCCCTCGACACTCTGCTCCAGGAACGCCCCGGCCGGTGCGATGCCGGCGTTGTTCACGATGATATCGAGCCTGCCGAACGCGTCCACGGCCTGCGGTGCCAATGCCGCAACCGCAGCCATGTCGCGCATGTCGCAGGTCATGGCCTTGATCTGGCCCGGGTAGCGCGCTGCCAATGCCTCGAGTTCGGCGGTCGAACGGCCGGTGACGACGACGCGGACGCCTTCTTCCACCAGCGCGATCGCGGCGGCCGCGCCCAGCCCACGGCTCGCGCCGGTGACGATCGCGACCTTGCCGTTCAGTTTCAGGTCCAAGTGGTTTCCCCCTAAGGAGTGGATGAAAGGATTATTCGGCGCGCGGGCCGGCAAGGCCGCGTTCGGTGCGGAACCCGCGCCAGGCGACCGTCAGCAGGGCGAGCGCGATCAGTTCGCAGGCGATCGTCACGATGCCGATGCCGCTGTTCAGGCGCTTTTCGTCGTGCAGCAGGTTGATCGTGGTCAGCGGCACGAGCATCGGGCCGACGCCCACCGCGATCACGCTGACGATCACGAAATAATAGGCCGAAGCCAGCCCACGCAGCCGCGGCGGCGTTGCCAGCTGTAGCGACACGCCGGTCATCGGCAGCGGGAAAACGTAGGCGAAGGTCAGCAACGCGATGCAGACCATCGCGAAGATCGGGCCGGTGGCGAATTGCAACACTATGCCGATCGCCATCAGCATCGGCGGGGCGATCAGCGCCGTCCGCATCGGCGCGTCTTCGTAGCGCTTGGCAACGAAGCGATTGACCGTGGGCGAGACGAGCCCGGCGAGCATGCCCATCGACATGACCAACACGCCGTAGATCAGGCCGACGTTGCGCGCGCCCATGCCATATTGCCGGGTGAACATGGTCGGTGCCCAGGCCGGAACCGCGTTGAGGAGGATCGAGACGAAGGAGACGCCGAGGAAGATCATCAGGAAGAAGCGCCAGCGCCGCAGCATGTAGAAGCTTCCCTCCCAGAAGCCGAACTGGCGCAGGTCCTCGTCCGCCGTCGAAAGCATGCCGCGCTCTGGTTCGCGTAGGGCGAGGAGCGACAGAATGGGGATAAGGCCGATCGCACCGACGGTGGCGATGGCGACCTGCCAGCCGCGCATCACGCCGAACGGGAGGATCAGCGGCGCCATGTCCGCGGTGCGGCCGATGACGAGGCCACCCACGATCAGTGCGATGCCGCCGCCGATGTACGGAGCGGTCAGGTAGATCGTGGTAGCCGTCGGCATCCGGCGGCGATCGAACATCTCCGCGATCAGCGACATTCCGGACGGGAAGAGGAACGCCTCCGATGCGCCCACCAGAAGCCGGGTCGCGACCATCATATTGTAGCTGTCGGCAACCGAGGTC
>Ga0164294_10006179_pt1 | contig 10248 bp, 11 predicted proteins | sample GEODES005metaG_FD_111479 | JGI IMG/M metagenome (GOLD analysis project Ga0164294, IMG submission 111479) | Oligotrophic lake water microbial communities from Sparkling Lake, Wisconsin, USA - GEODES005 metaG | ecosystem: Environmental > Aquatic > Freshwater > Lake | place: USA: Sparkling Lake...
GACAGAGGCGCAATTTCCAAACTTGCTGGCGCGCTATCCGCATGAGTTTTCAGGTGGGCAGCGTCAGCGCGTGGCGATCGCCAGGGCGCTGATTGTCGATCCGCGATTGCTGGTCCTGGATGAGCCGACCAGTGCGCTGGATGTGACAATTCAAAAACAGGTACTGAGCTTGCTGCAGGGCCTGCAGCGTCAACGAGGTCTTAGTTACTTACTGATCACCCACGATGTGGCGGTCATTCGGGCGATGGCCCATGATGTCTTGGTGATGAAAGACGGACAGGTCCTTGAAATGGGTCCGACAAAAGACGTGTTGGATGCCTCGAAGCACCCCTATACCAAGACCTTGATCGCCGCGAGTACTTAAGACCTGCGGGTTCTAGCGGGCCATGCGCCGCGCGGGTACCCCATTGATTCAACCCAAATTTTCCATTAGCCCCAATCTCTCATGGAAGCCATTAACGCAATTGATTGATTTTGTTAAGTCATTGGCCGATTTCTGGTTAAAGTGCTGGATCGCGATTTAAGTGTGGTGTTGCCATTAACTTTGTGCTGCGTTTTACGGACAAAGAAATCACCGCCTGGTGGGGCGGTATGGGCCTCATGAAACGCATGCTCGATCACATGGGATTTGAAGCTGCCTTGTCGCAAGCGGGCCTGCCCCAACCGGGGAGCAACCGGGGCTACGCACCCGAGCAACTCATCACCCAATTCATGCGCTCGGTATGGTGCGGAGCCAACCGTTTTGAGCATCGCGAAGTCACCCGTCACGACCCCGTGCTCAAACACAACTTTGGTATCAAGCGCATGGCCAACTTCAAAGCCGTCATGCGACTGTTTCGCCGCTTCACCCAGAACTCCAACCCAGCCGTGATGATCAAGCTTTACGGCTGGTTGTTTAGCAAATCGCCATAGACGGCATCACTCTGGACGTGGACTCCACGGCCATGACCCGCTACGACCCGCAAGAAGGCGCTGCACGGGGCTACAACCCGGCCAAGCGGGGGCGCGCAAGTCACCACCCACTGATGGATGGCCTTTGTCTCTGAGTCCCGCATGGTGGCCAGCCTTTAGCTGCGTCCAGGTAACACCAGCTCAGCCAATAACATGCAGGGTTTCTTGGCTAACACCCTACAGCGCCTGGGCAACAAACACATTGCCTTGTTGCGCGGTGACAGTGGTTTTAGTGACAACGCATCCCTGAGCAACTTGGAAGAACAGAAACTTCACTATCGCTTTGCTACAAGCCATTTGCCAAGTCGGCTTTCACATTGACCGAGGGGCGAAAGCCGATACTGAATTTAGCTATGGCCATGCAACAAAGGCAGTGGATGAAAGGGCAATGGGATGAGGCCACGCAGTTCGATTTGCCGGTCAAATTTTCAACCCACCAACCACCCGGCGCAGGCAGATGGTAAAGGGGGGTAGAAGTTGGCGTTACAGTGGACCCTTTTGAACTGTGAGCGCTTGCCATGAACATTTACGACCGCCTGTCTGAACTGAACATCACCCTGCCCCCTGTGGCCACGCCTGCTGCAGCCTATGTGCCTTTTGTGCAAACCGGCAATTTGGTTTTTCTGAGCGGCCACATCGCCAAAAAGGACGGCAAAGCATGGGTCGGTCAATTGGGTCTGAACATGACCACCGATGAAGCCAAACTGGCCGCCCGCGCAGTGGCCATTGACTTGCTGGGCACCTTGCATGCTGCTGTGGGCGATCTGAACACCATCAAACGCATTGTCAAAGTGATGAGTCTGGTCAACTCGACCAGCACCTTCACCGAGCAGCACCTGGTGACCAATGGTTGCAGCGCCTTGATCAGCGAAATTTTTGGTGACAAGGGTGCCCACGCCCGCAGCGCCTTTGGGGTGGCGCAGCTGCCCATGGGCAGTTGCGTCGAAATCGAATTGATTGCCGAAGTGGCTTGATTTCGGCCATGCCCATCCAACTGAGCAAAGAAGACCGTGCACAAGCGATTGCCAGTATTGAGCGCTATTTTCTTGAACACTTGGACCAAAAAATAGGCAACATCACGGCAGGTGGCCTGCTGGGATTCATGCTGGATGAAATCGGACACTGCATTTACAACCGCGCCGTTTTGGACTTGAAAGAGCGATCCGAACTCAAGCCCACTGTCAAAAAATAAATCAACTTTTTAACTGCTCTTTTTTCAAATCAACTGCCACTCCGGAGAATCAAATGACCATTTCCATGTCCAGCGCCAGCCTTCCTGTCTGCACCCGCATGCTGACCCATCTGCACCACATTCTCGGCAAAGCCGAACACTTCGTTGAAGCCAAAAAAATCGATCCGGCCGCGCTGACCACTTACCGCTTGTGCCCCGACATGCTTCCGTTTACACGTCAAATCCTGATCGCTTGCGATACTGTTAAGAATGGTCTGGCCCGCCTTGGCGGCCTTGAAGCACCCAAGTTCGAAGATACCGAAACCACCTTGGCCGAGCTGAAAATTCGCATCCAGAAAACCTTGGACTTCATGGCCACCGTACCCGCCTCTGCCATCGACGGCACTGAAGACAATGAAATCACTTTTCCTGCCGGGCCGGGCAAAACCCGCACCATGAAGGGTCAGGACTACCTGAATGGCTGGGTGATGCCCAATTTGTATTTCCACATCACGATGGCTTATGCGATCCTGCGCCACAACGGTGTGGAAGTAGGCAAAATCGACTACCTCCTGGGTGCACAGGGCTGATGTTGAAATCAGGAGTGCCCTGCGTGACAGGAATTCAGAAAATTCGAAGTCATATTGACGGGACTTTAATTCAACAGAGAGCCTCCTGACATGACCCCTGAACTTGAAGAAACATTTGCCGACGGCATTGCCACGCTGACCCTGAACCGCCCGGCCTCGCGCAACGCATTGACCACAGAAATGCTTTTCGAACTGGCCCAAGCCATGCCCCGCCTGGCGCAAGACCCGGCGATCAGGCTTGTGATTTTGACCGGCAAAGGCGGTGCTTTTTGTGCGGGCGGTGATGTCAAAGGCTTTGCCAATCGCGCCGCAGACAGCAGCAACGCTCCGACCTTTGAGCAAAGCGCCCAGACACTGCGGGCCCGCATGGAGGTGAGCCGTTGGCTGCACGAAATGCCCAAACCCACCTTGGCCGTGATCTCTGGCCCGGCCGCCGGTGCCGGCCTGTCTTTGGCGCTGGCCTGCGACATGCGCATTGCCGCCGATGAGGCCAAACTGACCACCGCTTTTTCCAAAGTGGGTTTGTCTGGCGATTTTGGTGGCAGCTATTTTTTGACCCAAATTTTGGGCGCCGCCAAAGCCCGTGAGATGTATTTCACGGCCGAAGTGATTCTGGGCAAAGAAGCCGCTCGGATGGGCTTGGTCAATCGTTCCGTTCCCGGCGAGCAGTTGGCGCAGGCCGCCGCCGACTATGCGCGTGAACTGGCCAGCCTGCCGACCATTGCAGTGGGCTACATGAAGCGCAACCTGAATGCGGCGATGCAAAACTCTTTGTCCGAAGTGCTCGACCTCGAAGCCACGCACATGATCCGTACTTTCGAGACCCACGACCACAAGGCAGCGGCCGTAGCCTTTGTGGAAAAACGCGCGCCTCAATTTGAAGGGCGCTAAAGCCCCTCAAATGGATTGGCTGCTGCGCAAATCCGCCAAGTCTTGCGCGCTGAGTCCGAGGGCGCTGTAAAACGCATCGTTGTGCTCGCCGCGCTGCGGCCCGGTGTGCGGCACGGGCAAAGGCCGGCCTGTAAACCGCGGCACGATGCAAGGCGCCTTGATGCTGCCCAAATCGGCATCCGGCAAGTCGATCACGGCTTGGCGTGCCACAAAATGCGGGTCTTGCGCGGCCTGCGCAATCGAGTTGACACGGCTGTAAGGTGCCTCATGGGCGTCCAGTCGCTGCATGATGTGCGCCATCGTGTGCTCGCGGCACCAAACGGCAATCTCTTGGTCCAAATCAACCAGGTGGCGTGTTCTGTCGAGGTTGTTGCCAAAGCGCGGATCGGTCAGCAAATCGGTCCGTTCCATGGCCTTGCAAATGCGTTCAAAAATCGGATTGCCCGTGCCCACGATGGTGATCCATTGGCCATCGGCTGATTCAAACACATTGGACGGGGCAGTGTAGGTGGCACGGGAGCCACTGCGTTGCCGGACCAAGTTCATGAACTGCATTTCAGCGGCCAAGGGATCGAGCAGTCGAAACAAGGCTTCAGTGGCCGCCAGGTCGATCTCGCAACCTTGGAACAAATCAGTGGGTGTTCGTGCGCGTTCGGCCAAAGCGGTTGAAATGGAGAATGCGCCAAACAAACCCGCAATCGCATCCCCCAAGGGGTAGTTCATGTGCTGAGGAGGGCCGTCGGCCTCCCCCGTCAAATGGGTGAAACCGCTCATGGCTTCAAAGACCCGGGCAAATCCCGGGCGCTTGGCATAGGGGCCGGTTTGGCCAAAACCCGTCAAGCGCAAAACAATCAAATTCGGGTTGTGCGCCAGCAGTGTCGCCATGTCCAGGCCCCAAGTATCCATCGTGCCGGTGCGGAAGTTTTCTATCAACACATCAAACTGCGGCAGCATGCGCAAAAGCAGGTCGCGCCCTGCCGGTTGCCTCACATCCAACGTGATGCCTTGCTTGCCACGGTTGGCCACCTTCCAGAATAAAGCATGCCCTTGCCACACAGGTGCCAAGGTGCGCAAGGCATCGCCGCCCTGGGGTAGCTCGACTTTGATCACCTCAGCCCCCATGTCAGCGCACAACGTGCCTGCCAATGGCGCAGCCACAACGGTGGCCATGTCCAGAATGCGCACCCCGCGCAAAGGCCCTTGCGCTGGTGCAGCCTTGGATGCCGTCACCTCAATTGCCCGACAGGTTGAGTTTGCCCAGCATCGGGTCCCAAGCCCTGCGGTCTTGCCGCACACGGTCTTCGAAGGCCGATACCGCAGTCGGTAAAGGGGTCGCACCCAACTGTTGTAATTTGTCTTTCAGTGCAGGCGAGGCCATGGCTTTGGTCAAAGCCAGGTTCAGGGTTTTGATCACTTCTGCAGGGGTTCCTTTGGGCGCGACCAGGCCCATCCACAAACCTGCTTCCAGACCCGAGATTCCCAGTTCGGCAAAGGTTGGCACATCGGGCACTGCTGTAGATCGCGTCTTGCCTGTTTGCGCCAAGATGCGTATTTGTCCACTGTTCATGAAGGGCAAGGTGCCGCCCAGGTTGTTGCACATGGTCGGGATGTGCCCGCCCATCAAATCAGCCACCGCCGGTGCATTGCCCTTGTAGGGCACATGTTCCAGTTGCGTGCCGGTCTGAAAGTTGACCATCTCACACACCAGATGCGAAGGCGTGGCCACGCCAGCTGACGCAAAGTTGATGCTCTTGGGCTTGGCTTTTTCAGCCTTGATCAAGTCATCGAGTTTTTTGTAAGGTGTGGCGGCATTGACCGCGATCACGTTGGGCAAGTCCGCCACCAAACCGATGTTGGCGAAATCGTCGACCGGATGGAAACGCAGATTCTTGTGCACATAGGGCAAGAAGACATTGGTCAAACCCGCCATCAACAGGGTGTAACCATCGGCAGGCGCTTTGGCCACCCACTCCGAGCCGAGCAAACTGCCGGCACCGGCTTTGTTGTCCACCACCACGTTGTGTTTGAGCGCCGCAGCCAACTCGACAGCCAAGGCGCGCGTGACCAGGTCGGTACTGCCGCCCGCCGGGAAGGGCACCACCACCTTGATGGTTTGACTCGGATAATCGGCCGCCTGCGTGGCCAAAGCCCACAGGCTGAACCCCAGCAGCGCCACTGAACGGCGCACATAGAAACGAGCAGTCATGGTGTCTCCCAACTTAAATCTAAAAAATACAAATGCGGTGGTTCAAGCCGCACCGTGCGAACCATGCTCGCCGTGCTCGCGCAGCACGTGCTTGGCAATGTTCATCTGGTGGATCTGGCTGGTGCCTTCGTACAAGCGGAACAAACGCACATCGCGGTAATAACGCTCAATGGGGCTGAAGTCGGCCACATAGCCCGCCCCGCCGAACATCTGCACACACCGGTCAGCCACGCGACCACACATCTCGGAGGCAAAGTACTTGCACATCGAGGCGGTCAGGGCCACGTCTTCGCCGCGATCGCGAGCGCGGGCGGCTTCCAAAATCATGGACTGCGCAGCATAGATCTCGGTCTGGCTGTCGGCCACCATCGCCTGCAGCAACTGGAAGTTGCCCACTGGCTGGCCAAATTGCTGCCGCTGCTGGGTGTGCTCGATCGCCAGATCCAGCATACGGATGGCCGGGCCGGTGCACAAAGCCGACAAATGCAAGCGTTGTTTGTTCAGCACCTTCATGATGGTCTTGAAGCCCACGCCTTCTTTGCCGCCAATCAGATTGCCCACAGGAATTCGGCAGTCTTCAAAATACACATCAGACACGGGCGAACCGGCTTGGCCCATTTTTTTGTACGCAGAACCGGTGCTGAGGCCGGGCGTGCCACGCTCCACAATGAAGGCCGACAAGCCCGAACTGCCCTTGCTGTGGGGTGCGGTGCGGGCCACCACCGTGAACACGTCGGCAATCGGCGCATTGGTGATGTAGCACTTGCGACCCTTCAAAACATAGTGGTCCCCTTCCAGCCGTGCGGTGGTCTGGACATTGGTCGCTTCAGAGCCTGCATCAGGCTCGGTCAAGGCCAGGCAACCGGTCAACTCGCCGGTCGCCATGCGCGGCAGCCAGCGCTGTTTTTGCGCATCGGTGCCATCGGCCACCAGGGCCTCGGAACCAATGCCGGTGTTGGTGCCCACGCGGGCCCGCAAGGCGACCGATGCTTGCGAGAGTTCAAAGGCCGCCAAGACCAACTCTTCTGTGCTCAGACCCAGGCCACCATAGGCCTCGGGAATGCTCCAGCCAAAAAAACCGCGTTGCCGAAGTTCTTCAACGATGTCGTCTGGCACATGGTCGAGTTGCTCCACCTTGTTTTCCAATGGATGCCAGCGCTCACGCACAAAGGCGCGCACCTCGGCCAAAAGCGTTTGAAGTTTTTCAGGGTGTCGAATCATGCTTGCCATGGTGCGCGATTGTGCTTAAGGTGTGAACGTCCGTTTCAAATATTGAAACATCTATCGTTTTCTTTTGTCACACCAGCGACCATTCCGGCATGCGACCCCACTCTGCACCTCAACACCTTCGTGACCAAAACGAGTTGCAACTGCTGCGCCAAGACAACCCCAGCTTTGCAGGCACCCTGGCCAAGGGCATGATGATTTTGCAATGCTTTGTGAGCGACCCTCGCCCGCACGCCAACAGCGAACTGGCCCAACGTCTGGGCATGCCGCGCCCCACCATTTCTCGGCTGTGCCGCACGCTGCAGGCCATGGGCTACTTGGACCACGACGAGCGACTGGACCGCTACTTTATCGGCCCTGCCATCGTTTCTTTGGGCTACCCCTATCTGATCAGTACGCCTTTGCTCAACCAATTGCGACCCGCCATGCAGGCCATGGCCACCCAAATGATGGGGGCGGTGTCTATCGGTGTGGCGATGGACCTGGACGTGGTCTATCTGGAGTCGTGTACCCATGAGCAAGGCACCCTGAAACGCCCGGCTGTAGGCGCCGTGCGGGGCATTGTGGAAACGGCCATGGGCCGCGCCCTGCTGGCCTCGCTCGAGGAAAGCGCCCGCACGGAGACGCTGGAGCGCATACGCATTCAAAGACCCGACGACCACCAACGCTGTCTGGCTGGCGTGGAAGACAGCTTGATGCACTACAGAAAACGGGGCTTTGCCATCAACTTAGGGGATGCAGGTCTGGGGGTGTTGGCCGTCGGTGTGGCCTCGCGCATCCGTTACGGGTCGCGGCAACTGCTCTTCAATTGCGCTGTGCCCGGCTACCGCGTCAAACCGCAAGAATTACTCAAAATCATCGGCCCGCGACTGACCGACATGGTGCGCATGGCCGACGCCCAATCCGGCCTGCGCTGAACTTTTTTTAAACACAACCAGGAGAATCCCATGAAACGCAGAACTCTGAACATGGCCACATTGGCTTTGTGGGCGCAATCCACGGGCTTGGCGATCGCTCAAGATGCCTACCCCTCGCGCCCCATCAAAGTCATCGTCCCCTACCCCGCAGGCGGCGTGGTCGACTTGCAAACCCGTGCCATGACCCAAGACCTGTCGGTGGAACTGGGTCAAGCCGTGGTGGTGGAATCAAGGCCCGGTGCCAACGGCAACATCGCGGCAGAGGCCGTAGCCCGCGCCCCGGCCGACGGCTACACCTTGCTGGTCTCGGCCCCTTATCTGATCAACAACCCCTTGATCGAAAACACCCTGCGCTGGGCGCCCAAAGACTTTATGCCTGTAGCCCGCTTCTCCATGTCGCCGAGCTTCATGTGCGTGCCCGCCGTGTCGCCGGCGCGCACAGTGAAAGAGTATGTTGAGATGGCGCGGCGCGCCAAACCCATTCTGCAGTTTGGTGATCCGGGCTCAGGCACCACGCAAACCATGTCCGTTGAAATCCTCAAATCGACAGCCGGAATTGAGATCGAGGGCATTGCCTACAAAGGCGCTCCCCCTTTGGCCATTGATTTGATCAACAACACCTTTTCCATGTCGGTCTTGCCCTCCAGCGTGGCCTACCCGCACGTCAAATCCGGTAAGTTAAGGGCGCTGGCCACCATCAGCTCGGCCCGCTCAGCGCAACTGCCCGATGTGCCTACCATTGCCGAAGCGGGGTTCCCTGAAGTCACTCTCATCTCTTGGTATGGCTTGCACGCCCCGGTCAACACCCCCGCGGCCGTGATGCGCAAGCTGGAAGCAGCCATCAAAGCGGCTGTGCAAAAAGCCGAGACGCAAAACCGGCTGGTGAGTGCCGGTGGAGAAGCTGCGTATTTGGGCACAGAAGAATTCACCCGATTCATGACCAGCGAGGCCCAGATGTGGGAACGCATCAACCGACTGCTGCGCAAATGAACGACCTGAAGTCCCTGGCGCGAAGAGCCATTGTGTATGCGCTGCCGGTTTATGAAATGGCCCGCATGCGTTCGTCCAGTACCTTGCGCAAAACGCCCCATGGCGAGTATGCCGATGCGCAAGGCGGGCCCGAGTCATTGCGCCGCTGGATCAACATGTTTTCGCATTCGCGCAGACTGCTCAACGCCAGCGACCGCCGTGTGGTCACCCCCAACAACGACACGCTGTACACCAACGCCTGGCTCGATCTGAGCCATGGCCCTGTGCTGATCCACACGCCCGACATGGGTTCACGCTACTGGGTGCTGGGCTTGATTGACATGTACACCAACCCCTTTGCGCATTTGGGCACCCGCACCACCGGCAATGCGGCACAAAGCTTTTGGGTGCATGGACCCGAATGGCAAGGCGATGCGCCCGAAGGCTGCACCGCTGTGGCTTGCCCGACACACAGTGTTTGGGTGCTGGGCCGCATCCTGGCGCACGCCGATGAAGACATGGCACCGGTACACGCCCTGCAGGATGCTTTTGCCATCACCACACCAAACGGTCAACCCGCTCAGCGCGTGGTCGACTGCAGCGTACAACCGCAGGCGCTGCCCCACGATGCCGCCACCTTTGTGCGCGTGGTCAATCATGAAATGGGCCTCAACCCGCCGCCCCCTGCCGATGCCGCTGAACTGCAAGCCTGGGCCGGGCTGGGCATCGGCCCGGGCTTGGCCGCGCCTGAGGATTTGCGACTGCTGCAACAAGCGCTGACCGACACCCTGCAAGAAATCGACACCCCCACGGACGCCGACCTGCAAGGGGGGTGGAAAGCCGCTGTCGAAGTGCACAACAACTTCAACGGCGACTGGCTCACCCGTGCCCGCGTGGCCCGCGCCTACATCGGCATTCTGGGGGCGCAAGAAGTGCTGTACCTGCTGGCCTTTCGCGACAGCACAGGCCAGGTGCTGGACGGTCAAAACAACTACCAATTGCGATTTCCCTCCGGGGGCTTGCCGCAGGTGGGCGCGTTCTGGTCACTCACCCTGTACCGCAAAGCCGACTACCTGTTTTACGACCACCCCGAACAACGCTTTGCCATTGGCGACCGAACCCCCGCCCTGCGCCTGGATGCTGATGACGGCTTGACCCTGCACATCAGCCACCGGCGCCCGGAGCCAGCAGAAAACTGGCTGCCCGCGCCGGCAGAACCGTTTTACCTGGCGCTGAGGCTTTACCTGCCGGGCCGCGTGCATGAGGAGCACCGGTACACGTATCCGGCCATTGAGATGCGCTGAATTGCCCGCCCCGAGTGCCCCA
>Ga0164294_10006184_pt1 | contig 10244 bp, 9 predicted proteins | sample GEODES005metaG_FD_111479 | JGI IMG/M metagenome (GOLD analysis project Ga0164294, IMG submission 111479) | Oligotrophic lake water microbial communities from Sparkling Lake, Wisconsin, USA - GEODES005 metaG | ecosystem: Environmental > Aquatic > Freshwater > Lake | place: USA: Sparkling Lake...
GCGGCGGTCTGGGCGAAAGCGGATGACGCGATGATGCAGAGGAGGGAGAAGTGGGCTTTCACGGTCGTGTGAGTGCTGGATTTCAGTTCGCCGCCACCTTCGCGCTCAGCGGGAGGAAGTATTCGAAGTAGCCGAGCATCATTTCATCGACGGTTTGGCTGCCCCATTTCACAAGCTTCGTGGGGTCGGGGTTGGCTTTGTTTTCGGCGCTGTTGTCATACACGGCGGTGATGGTCAGGGTGCTGCCGCGTGGGATGAGCTTGGGCTGTTTGTAGTCGTAGCGGAGCTGCCAGTTGAAGTCGTAGCGGGGGATGTCGAGCAGCGTTTCGGTTTTGCCGTCGGCATAGGTGACTTCGTATTTGAAGGCCTTCCCACGGATGTGCATGTGCGCCATGTAGCCGGTGATAGGGATGTCGAAGGGCACGCGGCGGCTCTGCGTCTCGACGTGGTGCGAGGCTCCGGCAGGGATGGAGATTTTGGGATTCGCGAGAGCGAGTGTCTTCACTTCATACTGCGGCGCGGTCTTGGCAAAGACGAGGCCCATGCGCAGGCGTTCCTTCTTGGCCTTGCCGCTCGGGGTGTAGTGAATCTGGAAGCTGACGCGTGCTCCGGCGGGGATTTTGCGGGCGAAGCCTTCGGGATACACACAAGCGCCGTTGCCGGGCACATAGATGGCCCAGTAACCGCCCGCGCCTTCCTCGCGGTCGCGGGCATCGCTGCCTTTTTCATGCACCTGCACGATGACATGATGCACCACGTCGCGCTCGCTCGGCAGGATTTCATACGCGGTGACCCACTGGTCCTCGGCGATGTCGGTATCGACGACATCGAAGGCGTAGGGCATGAAACCGTCGGCCTTGATGTCGTAAGCGCGGCTCAGTGGGATGATGAGGTCGGGCGTGCCGATGCTCCACTCGGCGGGGTAGGTGCGTTTCGCGGGTGCTTCGGCCACGCTGCCGAGTGGGCGGTCGCTGGACTCGATCCACGCGAGCAGGTCGGCTTTGTCCTTGGCGGAGAGGGAGCAATCATTGACCCAGGGGTTCGTCGTAGCGTCTTTGTCCAACGCAGCGAACCACGGAGGCATGGTGCCTTCGGAAATGACGCGCTTGATGACCTTGGCGCGGTCTTTGACCTCCTCGATGTCATCCAGCGCAAAGGGTGCGATGCCGTCTTTGCGATGGCAGGTGACGCAGTTCTGCTGAAGGATGCGGGCGACATCGCGATGGTAGGTGACGGGCGATGCGGCGAGCTTCGGTGCGCTGCCGAGATCGAGTTCGCAACCCGGCGCAGCAGTCGCGGCGATGTGCGGTGATTCGTTCTTCAAGAACGCCGCGATGGCATCGTGCAGGTAGCGATGCTTCGGCGCATCGAGGTTGTAGTTGATGCCGTATTGGTCATCAAAGGCACCGCGATAGACGAGCGTGCGCGTGGCATCGAGCAAGAAGACCTCGGTCGTGGTGCGGACCTGAAGCGCTGCGGTGAGCGTCTTTTCTTTGTCGTGGATGTAGGGCGAGGTGAGGCCGTGCTCGGCGAGCTGCGCTTTGATTTCATCCGCTGTCTCGCTGGCAAACGGATTCACCAGCAGCAGCGCGAGGCCTTTGCTCGCGAGTTCCTTTTCCAACTTCGCCACGCTGGGAATGTAGCGCTTGCTCACGGGGCAGGTGGCGCTGGTCATGATGATGACGATGCCTTTGCTGGTCTTCAACTCGCTCAAACGATGCGCCTTGCCCGCGAGATCGGTGAACGGTGCATCGACAATCATGCGCCCGATGCCGACATCGCCCGGCTTGAGGATTTCCGGGCCGCTGGTGACTTTCTTCACATCCTCCGGCGAGATCGCTGGCGCTGCCGATGGCATCCCGCGACCGCCGCCCGCGCCACCGCGTGCCACGATCTTCTTCACCATCGCCAGCTCCTCCGCGTCGATCACGCCATCGGCATTCGAGTCCACACGATTGAACCACTGCGCCCCGGCAGATTCCTCGCGGGTGATATTGCCATCCGCATTCGCGTCGAACTGCTTCACCATCGCGTCGATCTGACTGACAGCGGATGAAGGCGGCGGCGTGGTGCCCGGAGTCGTGGTCGGTGCCGTTTTGCCGGAGACCTTGTTGTATTCGTCCAAGGAGATCGCGCCGTCTTTGTTCAAGTCGAAGCGCTCAAAGGCCTGCGTGCTCGCCAGTTCGTCGGTGGTCACTTTGCCATCGCTGTTTTTGTCGTAGCCGGAGAAAACCGCGTCGGCGGGCACGGTGGTGGCCGGTTTGGTGGCAGGCGGTGTTTCGCCCGGCTTGGTTGGCGTGGTCGGAGTCGTTGTGGGCTTCATGCCGCCCGCGACTTGGGTGTATTCCTCCAAGGTGATCGCGCCATCCTTGTTCACGTCGAAGCGCTCAAAGGTCTGTGCGTTTGGCAGTTCCTCCGAGGTGACTTTGCCATCGCTGTTCTTGTCGAACTTCTGGAACACGCCGCCACCGGGCGATTGAGCGGAGGCAATGGATAGGCCCGCAAGGGCGATGAGGAGAGTGAGTGTCGTTTTCATTACTTGGCTGGAGTGTTGGAGTTCGCAGCACGGCGGCTGACACGTTCTTGATTCGTCTGCCGGAGGATTTCGCGTTGCTCGGGCGTTAGCTGCTTCCACATGTCGAGGCCGTGGCGTTTGAAGGCCTCCGCGACTTTAGCGGAGGCCTCAGCCTGGATGGCGTTGAAGTCGGAGAGCAGGCGGTCGTAGCTCGGCTTGAGTTTCGCCTGTTGTTCCGGCGTGGCGTCGATACGGGCGAAATCCTGCGTCATGCGATGCTCCAACCAGCGCTCCGCCCATTTCTGGCTCTGCGTCCAGGCTGGGCGGCCCGAGTGGATGCGGGCGGACATGGCGTAGCCGCACAGGCCGCCGAGACCGAAGAGCACGACGAGGGTGATGATGATCTGGCTGATGAGTTTCGTTTTCATGGTGAGTCGGGGAGTTGGGTTTCCAGCATGAGTTGCGCGAGGTAGGCAGGCTCGGCGTCCACATCGGCGGCGGATTCTTCTCGCTGTGGCCACACAAGCCAGGCGGAGGTGATCAAACCCAGGGCCAGCGCGGCAAGAGAAGTCCGTGCCCACAGCCGGAGTGCGAACAAAGACGATTCACTCTCGCGATCACCACTCGATGTGAAAAGAGTGAACCACGGTGTGATCCAAGTGCGCAACCGAGTCGCGAGTGAAGGCTGGGGCGTCCGCACGATCACTGCCGAGGCCGCGAGAGCTTCGGGAAGCCCAGCTTCGAGGAACCAATCGCGCCGCAAAGCCGCTCGACCTTCCGGTCTCGCGAGATGAGCCGTCAGCGTGCGCACTTCGTCAGTGGTTAGCGAGCCTTCGCGCCAGCGGTGTAGCAAGTTTTGGAGTTCGGGGTTCATAGAGTCAGATCGTTTGGGAAAGTTTGCGCTCCACGCAGTCGGCGAGAGCTTGGCGCAGCCGGTAGAGCGATTTCGTCACGGCATCGAAGGTTTGGCCGGTGGCACGAGCGACCTCCTCGACGGACTGCCGCCCTTCGTAGCGCAGCGAGAGCATGCGGCGTGACTTTTCTGGCAGCGTTGCCACGCAGTCGTCGAGCGCCTGCTGCCGTTGCTGCCATTCATCATCCGCATCTTGGTCCACTTCCGAAAATGCCGTCTCCACCTGCGCCAAGAACGCCTCCATCACCTCGCTGTCGGCCACGACCTTCGTCGTCTGCTGCTTGCGCCAGTGCTTCAAAATGAGATTCCTCGCCACACCGCGACACCACGCGGGCTGATTCTCGATGGCGATTCCTTTTTCAATCTCTGCCGCCAGCCGCACCCACACCTCCTGAATCACATCCTCCGCCGCATGCGCATCCCGCAGCAGCCCGCCCACAAACGCGCCCAACCGATGCCGGTCATGGATAAACTCGGCAGCAGCTCGCTGGATGATTTCGGATTCACGGGACATTCAAAGGGGATGTTCCATGAACCGGCGAAAGGTGGACAAAGTTTTTTCTTGTTCACCAAACCTCACTCAATCCTGCCGATGGATCACCGACTGATGCCACTCTCACGAGCCTGGGCGGACGTTGCTCAAAGCAATTGCTTCCGTGAGTTCCCGCGAGCGACTTGGCAGCCGCTCGCGGAGACGCTTGGCGTAGTCGTGGGCGTCGTGGTTGTCCGGCGCGCTGGGCATCAAGAGAGAATGCCGCTATCAATCTCACCGATACTCAAGCTGCGCCGTGGCGGTGCAGTCAGCGCTGGCCTTCACGCGGAGCCAGTGGGCGGCGTAGCCTTGGGGGAACTGGTGCACGAGGGACTTGCCGGGCTCGACGGTGAAGTGCTGGTAGGCGTGCCATTGGCCGTCGGCGTAGAAGTCCACTTCGAGGGTGAACTCGACGGGGTGTTGGGCGTCGTGCGAGAGGGTGAGGGTCTTCTTGTTGTAGCCGGTGAGGAGGTAGGGATCGCTGGGGGCGTTGGCTTTGACGGCGGTGTCGCGCCACGGGCCGCCGATGCCTCGCGGTTGGCCGAACTTCCACAGGTCGTCAATGGCTCCGAACCAGAGTTTGGCCTCGGCGTTGCCGAAGATGTGGCCGTCGTGGGCGGCATCGGGTTTCACGCCGCTGAGGACGAGCATGCCGCGCCAGACGCAGAAGTCGGCGATGGGTTTGTGGTGCGTGGCGACGGGCTTCATGCGCTGGAAGTCGGGCATGTTACGCTGGCCGGAGGGTGAGGTGCCGCCGCGAGGGACCTCGTAAAAGGTGCCGTGGTAGTTGGCGAGGCAGCGCTCCTGGATGCACTCGCGGATGCTGCGGGAGGTGGGTGCATTGCTGATGGCGGAATCGCCTTTCGGCAAACGGAAGCGCTGGCCGTCATAGCGAGTCACGATGATCGACGCGGCGTCTTCGGTGAACTCGTGCTTCAAGGCGTGCGTGTCTTGCAGCTTGGCAACTTCGGCTGGGGCTTCGATGGCGTGGAAGGCGAGCTTTTCATCCACCTCAAAGTAGCGACCATCGCGGGTGAGGAACTGCAAGTTCGTCGTCGGGAATCCGGCGCGGACGATGCCGCCGATGATGGTCGTGGATTCGGAGGCCTTCGCGAGGCCGTCGAAGATCCGAGCTTCATCTGGCGAGGAACGGCGCGGAGTCGAGACGTGCAGGAAGGCGGTGGCGATGCTGTCAGCGTTCGCCTTCACTCGCAACCATTGGGCTCTGAGGTCGCTCGGAAGGACCAGAGGTGAGTAGCCTTTGGCTGGCAGCTTGCGGGTGGTGAGTTCTTTCCACTGACCGCTGCCATCGGCATCTGTCTCGATGGTGAAGCTCACCGTGGCATCGCCGTGATTCACGAGGTGCAGGCAGCGCTGCTCGTAGCCACCGATGAGGATGGCATCGCTCGGCATGTTGGCTTTCACCGTATCTTCTACCCACACGCCGCCACGAGCTTCAGCGGGGCCCCAGGATGGTAGGTCATCACGCTGGAGGAACTGCATGTTCGAGTGCGGCTGGCCGGGCACGGCGAAAGGGATGCCGTGCACCGAGGTCGCCTGCTGGCTGAAGACGAGTTGGCCGTTCCATTTCGTCATGTCGGTGACGGTGACGAGGGTGGACGCGATGTGCCGCAAACCGGCGCTGTGGCCGTGGCGAAAGCCGGTGGGCAGCTCGTAGAGACCGTTGTGCAGGAACATCAAACGCGGGCCATCGCCCACGTCGCAGATGCGCGGCCACTCGGTGTTCGAGCCGTGCACGCCATCGGCGGTGTAGCTCGATTTGGGCAGGCGATAGGTGGTCCACGTGCCGGATTTCTTGCGCACCTTGATGAAAGCCGAGCGTAGGTCCCAGCCGAGCGCCCAGACGGGTTCGTCATCGCTTGTCGGGCCCGTGAGTCCGCCGGGGCCGGTGATGTCGAGGTGCTGCCGACGCGAGAGGATGCGCCATGTTATGCCATCCCACTCGCCGAGGTTGCCGATGTCCTCGCTGATGCCGCGCCACATCGTCTGCCCCGTCTTTCGCGCCGTGGCGAGCGGTTGATACGGCGTTTGCAGATACGGCCATGTCAGCTTCTCCGTCTCGAACTTCGTCGCCGAGCTGGTGTAGTCCACTTTCCAAAAGGGCGATGGCGCCGGGTCCTCGCCATTCGCGGCGATGAAGAATCGTCCCTGCGCTGTCCACGCGCCTTTGTAGTGCCAGCCGGGCAGCGGCTTCTTGAAAAGCTCCGTCACCGCCAGCGAATGCACATCCACTTCATACACCGCTCCCTCCTGCGTGAGGTAGAGCACCTTGTGCTCCGGGTCGGTGAGATGCCGCGCCAAAGCGGTGAGCCGTCCGGGCAGCTTGTCACGAGGGATGACGCGCACCTTGCCCGCTTCATCAATGGCATACGAAGCGATGAACAACTGCCGCGACTCGCGATGAATCATCCGGCAGGCACTCGTGCCGCCCACGCTCTCCGGCCGGATCTCCAGCGACATATCCGGCAGGATGGCGAAAAGCTTGTCATTGCCGCGCCCGAGGTCGTGGGACGTGTAGGTCGTGCTCCACAGCTTCCCCGCCCACGGCACCGCCGCGCCGAGTCCGCATTCCATGGCCGATCTCTCGCGCTTCGGGTCGGAATTGAACACCGTGAGATGTGGATAGATGCCGGAGACGCTGAGCGGATCAGCGGCGTGGGAGCAAACGGCGAGCAGAAGAGAGGCGACCAACGTGGTTTTCATCGGACCACGATCTTGCCGAGTGACCGGCATTTTTCCATGTCTCCAGACGACTGATCTTTGGTCTGAATCCGACCCGCTGTCAGGCGGTGGCACGCGCCGCATACTCGCCCGGCGTGCATTGGGAGCATTTAAATGCTACCGCCGCGAATAGCCATAATCGGGGACAGTCTTCCCGCCATCTCATCCGATATCGAGGAACAGAAAGTCGAATGCAGAAGGCGATCATTTTTTGCAATTTTCCCGCAAAAATGTTACACCTTGTGCTATATTGGTGCTCATATCAGCCATGATCCTCGATTTCACGGTCAAAAACTTTCGATCCTTCAGAGATGAACAGCGCCTCAGCTTCGTCGCCAGCAACTACGACAAAGAGCTGCCAGGCAATGTGATCAACATCTCTCTACCTGGGCTTGAGGGCGTCAAACTGCTGAAGGCACTGGCTATCTACGGTGCCAACGCCGCAGGCAAGAGCAACGTGCTGATGGCGATGATGTTCTTGGATCACTTCATAGAGAACTCGGCCACCGAACTTGATGAGGGCGACCCTACTGGCGTGGATCCCTTTGTTCTTTGCCCTGAGTGCCCGAATCTGCCCTCCGAGTTTGGTCTGAGGTTCGTGGTGGACGGTGTGCGCTATCACTTTGCTCTCGTCCTGGATAAAGATCGCATTTTGTTTGAATCACTATCCGCCTTCCCTGAGGGCGTGGAACGTGTCTGGTATGAACGCTCCTGGAATGAGGAAACCGAAGCATACGACTGGAGTCCACTACGCCCCACAGGGTTTAAGCGCGATCCGCAGATCGTGGGGTACACTCGCAAGAACGCTTTGTTTCTTTCCACGGCCGCGAAGTGGAACAACGAACAATTAGCTCCTATTTACCGGTGGTTTAAGCAGAAGCTCAAATTCCTGAGATTGAACTCAGACTTCCCGCTAATGTCTCCTGGCTTCACTGCGGACTACATGATGAAAGGACCAAACGAGAAGAACCGCGTGATCTCTCTTTTGCGGCACGGTGACTTCGGGATTCTGTCTGCAAAAACAAGCGCTCACGAAGTTCGCCGTGAGGACTTGCCCGAGGATCTCCCAGACAAACTCATCGCCGAGGTTCTGAAGAGGAAACGGCTTGAAGTGGTCATGGGACACCGGGGCGCTGACGGGAAAGAGTATCCGCTTCCTTGGGAAGAGGAATCGTCTGGAACGCAAAAGCTTTTCTCTCTGGCCGGACCATGGCTGGACATCCTTCAAAACGGACATGTAGCGGGTGTCGATGAGATCGAATCCAGCATGCATCCTGCCATGGTGGTGGCTCTACTGAGGCTACTCTTCGATGCTGAGCTAAATCCAAACAACGCTCAAATCGTCTTCACGACACATAACCCGCTACTCCTAGATCCAACTTTGCTGAGACGGGATCAAGTGTGGTTTGCAGACAAGGACGAAGAAGGGGCTACGCACCTTTATCCTCTGTCCGACTACAAGCCTCGCAAGGGGGAGTCTCTGGTGAGAGGTTATCTTTCAGGGCGCTACGGTGCCGTGCCATTTATTCCAAACGGACTGTTAACCATGGAGGCATCCGATGGCGCATAAGTGGAAGAAACACTTGCCGTCTGATCTGCGCTCCTTCCGACGTCCGAAGGAGAGCAAGCGACCATCCAAAGCCATCCTGATCTTGACGGAAGGAGTGGTGACGGAGCCAGTTTACTTCGGAACTCTCAAGGCGAAGCTGGCCCTGCAAACGCTAGAAGTGGAAGTGAGTCCGCAAGGAAAGGGAGATCCACGTCGCCTAGCGGAGTCTGCTCTTGAGGAAAGGGCGGCTCGGCGCAAGGCCGCGAAACAGAATAAGCTGTCGTATGCCCAAGCGCCTGACTTCGACGAAATGTGGATCGTATTCGATTCGGATGTGCCTTTGGAGCATGATCGGTATCATGATGGCGTTGCTTTCGCCAAAGCCAAGGGAGTGAAGTGCGCCCAGAGCACGCCATGCATTGAGTATTGGCTCCTACTGCACAAAACGCTCACTACTGCGATCATGCCCAAGTGCAAGGATGTCATTCCCAGGCTTAGCGATGCCATTGGAGCAAAATATGACAAAGACGGCAAAGAATCCGCCAAGCTGATACCGCCGCTGTTGGAGCACCTTCCGGAAGCAATGAAAAAAGCCGCGCGAGTGCGGCAGGGACATCGCGATTCAGGCGCACCCGCTCCCGCCAATCCGTCCACAGATGTGGACATGCTTGTGAAAACTATTCAAGAGAACGCAGCACCGGCGAGCCAATGAGCGGATCTTTCGACGGGGAAATTGGGGGTTACTAGTTTCTCAACCAAGCGAGCCACGCTCAGCAAAAATCACGACAAACAAAGGCACCGCCAGGATTTAAACGGCTAGGACTGATTGCGACTTGTAGAGCGCAGATTGGATATTGGATCACTGCCACATCCTTCAACTGCACAACAATCCGCGTGACTTCTAGGACGGCCGCTTTCAGGAAACCTCACGCCGTGGCACGCGCCGCATACTCGCCAGGTGTGCATTGCATGAGACGCTTGAAGACCTTGCCAAAATGAGCTGCGTCCGCAAAACCCACGCGCAGAGCGATCTCGCCCACGGAGTAGCGACCGCTCTCCAGCATCCGACAGGCATGATTCACCCGCACACGACCGAGAAAATCGGCCAACGTGCCCTCCGTGTGTTGGCGGAAAAGCCGGCCCAGATGATCCGCATTCACCTTCAGCGCATCAGCCACGCCAGCCAGCGTCATCGGCTCGGCATAACGATGGTGAACAAGCTCCATTGCACGCCGCAGCATCACGGGAAACTCCATCGAGGAAATCCACGGCAGCCCGCCGCGACGAGGAAGGTCATTTTCCAGCGGCACACCCCAGGCCTCCGCCAATCGCGCGGCCATCTGCGCCACCAGGCGCAACTTCGCACGACGCGGCTCGATCTCCGCCGCCTCGACGTGCACTGTCTTCATCATCTGCTGCAACAACGGCTCCGCCGGCACTCCGCGACGCTGCGCATACCGCCGGATGCTCCGCTCCGCCTCCGCCTCGGTGCCGCGCACGATCACCGATCCATAATAAAAAGCCCCCAGCACACGTCCCTTCACCACCAGCGGCTCCACCATGTCCGTGAGCCCAAGATGACACTGGCCGACAAAGCCCGCACCGCGCCGGATCAGCACCCGATTGACCGCATGTTTGTTGTTCAGGCATCCGCGCAGCGTCGCTCCCGTCTTCGCCAACACACAAAACTCACAGCGATGAATCTTCCACTCCTCCGGCAAAGCCAAGTCCGGCACCCGCCGAGCCAACCCTGCCAAATCCGAAAAGCTGATGCGCCACGGCCCCTCGTCTTCGACCAGGGCGAGGAGTTGTTCGAGGAGGGAGGGTGGCATTGAAAATTAGCATTCCTCAAGAGTGAATCGGAGCAAGCTGAGCCTGTTTAAGAGCTGACCGTGACCTTACAGATGAAGGACCTATCCCTCCCTCACCAACCTCTCTGCCACGGCTTTGGACACGGCGGCGGTGGCACAGTTGACGTGGAGTTTGCGGTAGA
>Ga0164294_10006185_pt1 | contig 10244 bp, 10 predicted proteins | sample GEODES005metaG_FD_111479 | JGI IMG/M metagenome (GOLD analysis project Ga0164294, IMG submission 111479) | Oligotrophic lake water microbial communities from Sparkling Lake, Wisconsin, USA - GEODES005 metaG | ecosystem: Environmental > Aquatic > Freshwater > Lake | place: USA: Sparkling Lake...
CACATTGCCGCCCAGCAGCATGGCCTGCGCGGCCATGGGCATTTGCGTGCGGCCAATGCCAAAGCCCGACCACACCACGCCCGGCGGCAGGTTGTCGACCATGGCTTTCATGGTGGTGGTGTCAGCCGGTGCGCCCCAGGGAATGCCCAGGCAGAGCTGGAACAGCGGGTTGTCCAGCAAGCCTTCCTTGATCATTTGCTTGGCAAACCACAAGTGGCCGGTGTCAAAAATCTCCAGCTCGGCTTTCACACCCAGCTCGGTAATACGCTTGGCACCCGTGCGCAGCGCAGTCGGGGTGGAGACATAAATCGTGTCGCCGTCGCCAAAGTTGAGCGTGCCGCAGTCCAGGGTGCAAATTTCGGGCAGCAGTTGCTCCACATGAATCAGGCGCGCCAGGGGGCCAATCAGGTCGGTGTTGGGGCCAAAGCGGGTGGGCGTCTCACCAGGCCCGATCTCAAGGTCGCCCCCCATGCCCGCAGTCAGGTTGACGATGATGTCCACACCCGATTCGCGAATGCGGTCCATCACCTCGGCATACAAAGCCGGGTCGCGGCTGAATTGGCCGGTTTCGGGGTTGCGCACATGGCAATGCACCACGGTGGCGCCAGCCTTGGCCGCCTCCACCGCAGCGGCGGCGATTTGCGTGGGGGTGACGGGCACGTGCGGGCTTTTGCCAGCCGTGTCGCCAGCGCCGGTCAGGGCGCAGGTGATGATGACGTTGTTATTCATGTTTTGTACTCCGGTTCTTTTTGGTCAAGGATGAGTTTGAGCGCTGCAAAGTGCAACTCGCTGAAAGCGGTGGGATAGTCGTTCCACTGCGCGCAGGCCAGCGCCGCCAACGGCTCGGGAATCAGGGCCAGCGGCCGCCCGGTGGACAGGGCCAGCACTTGCAGCTTGGCGGCTTTTTCCAGGTAATACAGTTCGTCCAGCGCCTGCGCCACCGTGGGGCCGACCACGATGACGCCGTGGTTGCCCATGAACAGCACGCTTTTGCCTTGCCCCAACAAACCGGCTACGCGCTGGCCCTCTGACGCATCCAGCGCCATGCCGGCGTAATCGCGGTCGTAGGCAATGCGGCCATGGAAGCGGCAGGCGTTTTGGTCCAGCGCCAGCCATTCAAAGTCTTGCAAGCAGCACAGCGTGGTGGCGTAAGGCATGTGGGTGTGCAGAATGCAGCGCGCCTGTGGCAGGCGCTGGTGCAGTTCGGCGTGCAGGTTCCAGGCGGTGGGGTCGGGTGCATCGGGCGCCTGGGCGTCTGCGGGCTGCGCGGCGTCTACCCGCAGCAAATCGCTGGCGCGGATACGTGAAAAATGGCTGCCCGCCGGGTTGAGTAAAAACTGTGCGCCGTCCTGGCTTACGGCCAGGCTGAAATGGTTGGCAATGGCCTCGTGCATGTCCCAGCGCGCGGCCCAGCGAAAGGCCGCTGCCAGGTCAATGCGCGCGGGGCGCTCGTCGGTGGAATCGGTCATGCGTTGGGGCGTGGAGGCATCGGTCGGTTGGCGCACTGTAAGATGCAAATGCGGCCATTTCTGGCGCATGGACGACGTTTTCTCGGTATTTTGCGACGATTTGGGCGTGTGACTGGAAGCGTGATTTCCCGCCCAGCGCGCTAAGGGTCGCTTTTTGGGTAGTTGAGCTGTGCGCACTGTGTCACCATCAGCGTGCGCCGTTTTCAAGGCGGCCGAACCTTTTTCCCATGACATCCCCTAGCAAAAATTCACTTACCTGGCCCCTGGCCTCGCTGCTCAGCGGCGTGAGCATGCTGGTGGTCGGCATTGCGCTCTTGTCGGTAGCCATTGGCGCGCAAGCGGGGTATGCCAAGTACTCGGCGCTGGTGACCGGCATGATCATGTCGGCCTACTTTGCCGGTTTTGTGTACGGCAGCTATGCCTGCCCGGCGCTGATTAGGCGCGTGGGCTATATCCGCGCGTTTGCGGTGATGGCCTCGGTGGCCTCGGCCCTGCCGGTGCTGCACGCCGTGTGGACCAACCCCTGGTTTTGGGGATTGTTGCGCTTTGTTACCGGCCTGTGCATCGTCGGCTTGTACATGGTGATCGAGAGCTGGCTCAACGTGGTGGCCGACCGCGAGAGCCGGGGCAAGGTGTTTGCGGCCTATATGGCGGTCAGCGGCGTGTCCATGGCGCTGGGGCAGTGGTTGATTTTGGTGGGTGACCGCTTTGGCTTTGTGCCTTTTGCGCTGGTATCGGTGCTGTTTTCGTTTGCGCTCATTCCCACCACCATGACCACCATCCGCGAGCCGCGCCAGACGGAGGCGCCGTCGATGAACCTGCTGACCTTGTTTGTCATTTCGCCCATTGGCTTTATTGCCGCCCTAGGTTCAGGGCTGATCAACGGTACGTTTTACAGTCTGGGCAATGTGTTTGGCGACGGCGTGGGCTTTAGCGACAACCGCACTGCGGCCTTCATGGCCATCACCATTCTGAGCGGCGCGGCCTTTCAGTGGCCGGTGGGGCATGTGTCCGACCGCTACGACCGGCGGTGGATTTTGTTTTGGATTTGCGTTATTTCTGCGCTGCTGGCGGCTGTGGGCTTTTACCTGGCACGCGAATATGAAAACTTTCTGATTGTGCTGGGTGTGCTGTATGGCGCCATGTCCTTTTCCATTTACGGCCTGAGCGTGGCCCACACCAATGATTTGATCGAGCCGTCCAAAGTGCTGGAGACCACGGGCGGCTTGCTGCTGCTTTACGGCATAGGCGCCACCATTGGCCCCACGCTGGCCGGCGGGCTGATGGACTACATCGGCCCAGAGGGTTTGATGCTGTACTTTGCTTTGGTGCTGGCGGCTCTGGCTGGCTTGGTGTGGTACTACACCGCCCGGCAGCTGCGAACCGCTGGCATGCCGGCGCACCGCTCCGACTATGTGATGATGGACGCCAGCTCGCAAGCGGTGTTGCAAATGGACCCGCGTAACGCGGGAGCATCCGAGGTCGAGGCCACTGAGCGCCCGGTGAGCCCGTAAATGGCGCCTAGCGATCCCGGACGCGAGTCGCCTGAGCCACTTTTATTGAGCGATCAAACCCTATGAACCACGTTGCATTCACCCAAATGAAAGACGGCACGGCCGAGGAATACCAGTTTTTGCAGGTGCTGGAGCACAACTACATCCGCAGCCTGCCCGACCGCTTGCTGACCGCGCTCGAAGGCCTGGGCGATTCCTTGGCGGGCTACCAGATCAGCCGCCTGGAGCATTCGCTGCAAACCGCTACCCGCGCCGAGGCCGACGGTGCCGACATCGACATGGTGGTGGCCGCGCTGGTGCACGACATTGGAGACGCCCTGGCGCCCGAGAACCACTCGCAAATGGCCGCCGCCATCCTGCGCCCCTATGTGCGCGCCGAGGTGACCTGGGTGATTGAAATGCACGGTCTGTTTCAAATGCAGTACTACGCCCACCAGATCGGCGCGAAGCCCGACGGCTACCTGACCCATGCCGAGCACCCGTGGTTTGCTAGTTGCTGCCGTTTTTGCGAGCTGTACGACCAAGCTGCCTTTGACCCCGCCTACCAGACCAAACCGCTGTCTTACTTTGCGCCCATGCTGCGGGAGGTGTTTGGGCGCAAGGCGTTTGATTCCTTTCGCACCTAGCTTCCCCACTGCGACTCGAAGTCAAATGAAAGCTGCCGGTGGTGCCGGATCGACAGCAGGTAAACGGTGGCGTCCAAACGTGCGTAGAGCAGCAGGTAGCGTGACATCACGTATTCGCGTATCTCGCCTTCGCTGGCAAGGGCCTTGAGCTGGTGTTTCAGGCGGTCGATGGCGTTGCTGGTTTCCACCGACCGGATAGGGCGCTCGAAGAACAATCGACCCATGGCGGGGAAGCGTTCCAGGTTTGGAATGACGGTGTCGGTCAGTTCGCCCAGCAGCGCCTCAAACGCCTGCGGCGCGTCGGCTGCCAGTAAAAAGGCTTCGACCGCTTCGAGATTGCGCTCGAAGTTCGCCGTGAGTTTGACAAGCGGCTTGTCGGCCACGGTGTGCACGCGCTCAGACTGCTGCCTTTGACGTGAGGCGGCGCTTCGCGGCCGCCAGGGTGCTGCGCGCGTCCTTTACCTTGCCAGCGGCGATGTCGTCCACGCCCTGCGCCGCATCCCCAATCAATAGCAGGTGAATGCGCTCGCGCTCCAGTTGGTGGTAGTAGTCCAGTCGCCGGGCGTCGATGAGGGCGACATAGCTTTCGCCGTTTTTGGTGATGATCTTCTCGGCACCGGCCTTGACCTGTTCAACCAGGTCGGACAGGTTGGCCCGCGCCTGGGTGAGGGGAACCACATCGCTTGCAGTGAATGCCATGGCAGGCTCCAGTTGGAATAAAAGTGTACTGAATACTGTGCATTATGCGCCAGGCGGGGTTCGTGTAACGGCCCAGCAACTTCAGCTAAACACCCCGCCATACTGCTTGCGCAGGTCGCCCTTTTGCACCTTGCCGGTTCCACCCACGGGCAGGGCGTCCAAGAAGACTACGTCGTCGGGCACCCACCATTTGGCGACTTTGGTTTCCAGGAACTTCAAGATTTCTTCCTTTTCCAAGCTGGCACCGGGCTTGCGCACGATGAAGAGTAAGGGGCGTTCGTCCCATTTTGGGTGTTTCACGCCGATGACCGCCGCCATGGCCACGCCGGGGTGGCCCACAGCGGCGCTCTCGAGGTCGATGGAGCTGATCCACTCGCCGCCGGTCTTGATGACATCTTTGGTTCGGTCGCGGATTTGCATAACGCCCTCGTCATCAATGGTGGCAATGTCACCGGTGGGGAACCAGCCGCCGACCAAGGGCGAAGCCTCGCCCTTGTAATACGAAGCAATGATGGACTGGCCGCGCACCATCAGTTCGCCCTGGGATACACCGTCGCGCGGCAGGCAGTGGCCCGCGTCGTCCACTACCTGGATCTCGACACCAAAGACGCTTTTGCCTTGTTTGGCCAGCAAGGCCTGCTTTTGTTCGGACGTCCAGTTTTTCATCTTGGGCAGCATGCTGCCGATGGTGCCTATGGCTGTGGTCTCGGTCATGCCCCAGCCGTGGCGTACGTCGACCCCGTAGACGTCCATGAATTTTGCAATCAGCGCCTGCGGCATCGCCGAGCCACCCACGCCGGTGCGGCGCATGGTGCTAAAGCGCAGTCCGTTTTGCTCCAGGTGCGCGATCAGCCCCTGCCAGATGGTGGGCACGCCCGCACTGACGGTTACGCCTTCAAGCTCCATCAGCTCGTACAGGGATTGACCGTCCAGGCGCGGGCCGGGCAATACCAACTTGGTGCCGCCAATCGGCGCCGCATAGGGGATGCACCAGGCGTTGATATGAAACATGGGCACCACGGGCAGCATCGCGTCATGGGGCGAAAGCGACAGCACACCGGGCATGCAGCACGACATCGCGTTCAACACGATAGAGCGGTGCGAATACATTGCGCCCTTGGGGTTGCCCGTGGTGCCCGAGGTGTAGCACAGCGCCGCAGCCGAGTGTTCGTCAAAGCTGGGCCAGTCAAACACGTCGCTGCAGGTCGCCACCAGATCGTCGTACGACAGCACATGGGCCACGCCATCGATGACCGGGGTGTTGGCCGCATCGGCCATACAGATCCAGGCGCGCACGCCGGGGCAATGCGCGGCAATGCCCTTGACCAAAGGTGCAAAGGTGGCGTCAAACAAGACCACACGGTCTTCGGCGTGGTTGATGATGTAGATGAGCTGCTGCGCCTGCAGGCGCGGGTTGCAGGTGTGCATCACCATGCCGCTGCCCGAGACGGCGTAGTAGGCCTCCAGGTGGCGGTGGTTGTTCCAGGCAATGGTGCCCACGGCGTCGCCGCCAACCAGGCCCAGGCCCGAAAGCGCATTGGCCAGCTTGCGCGCACCCGCAGCGCAGGCGGCGTAGGTGTAGCGAAACAGCGGGCCATGCGTCTCGCGCGACACCACCTCCACATCGCCAAACTGCGCTGCGGCGTGTTCAATCACGCTGGACAAGAGCAGCGGGCGGTCCATCATCAGGCCGGGTTGGAGCATGGGGGTTCCTCAAAAAAGTGGCGCCAAGTCGTGGCGCACGGATTATGGGCAACGCGGGGAGTGCGGCGCCCCCACCTGGGGTGCCGCGCTGGTCACGCCGGTGACAAACTGCGTTCGGCAGCGACTGCTTGCGCGGCGATGTCCAGGGCGCGCAGGCGAAGGGCGGGATCAAACATGTCGCACACCAGCAGCAACTCATCTGCGCCGGTGGCATCGGCCAATGCGTGCAACTGTGTTTCCACGGTGTCGGGTCCACCGACCACGGCTGCGCCCAAAAAGTCAGCAATAGCCGCGCGCTCCTGGGGGCTGCAGCGGGCCAAAAAGTGGGCCTGCGGGGCCTGCAGGCGGCGCCTGTCGCCGCGCAAAATGCCCAGCACCCGCTGGTAGACGCTGCTGGCCAAAAAGTCCGCCTCTTCGTCGGTGGGTGCGGCAATCAGAGGCACGCCAATGGCCACATAGGGCTTGGCTAAATGCGCCGACGGTTGAAACAACTGGCGGTATAGGTCCACCGCCTGCATCAGCAGGCGCGGCGCAAAGTGCGAGGCAAAGGCGTAGGGCAGGCCGCGCTGCGCCGCCAGTTGGGCCGAAAACAGGCTAGACCCCAACAACCAGATCGGCACCTGCGTGCCCGCACCGGGCATGGCGACGATGCGCTGGCTGTCTTGTGCGGGCGCGAGCAGGCGCTGCAGCTCAGCCACGTCGCGCGGAAAGTCATCTTCGGTCTCAGTGCGGTCGCGGCGCAGGGCGCGCATGGTGGCTTGGTCAGTGCCGGGCGCGCGGCCCAGACCCAGGTCGATGCGGTTGGGGTACAGCTCAGCCAGTGTGCCAAAGGCTTCGGCCACCACCAGCGGCGCGTGGTTGGGCAGCATGATGCCGCCCGAGCCCACCCGGATGCGCTGCGTGCCTCCAGCCAAATAGCCCACCAGAACGGCCGTGGCCGAGCTGGCAATGCCTTGCATATTGTGGTGCTCTGCCACCCAGTAGCGCTTAAACCCCAGCGCCTCGGCATGCCGCGCGGTAGCCAGTGCGGTGGCCAGTGCCTGGCCCACGCTGGCGCCTTCGCGTACGGCCACCAGGTCGAGCATGGACAGGGAGAAAGAAGTGTGGGGCGGCATGGTGAAGTCACTCATTAGGGCAAGCAATTCCGCAGACATGCGGTGTGCCACATTATGCGCAGCCCCAATTGGGCGAATGACCCGTCATGCGCCGTTTGAATGTGGCGAGCGCTTTCTTAAGTGGCCTTGCGCCCGGCTGTGCTGCCTATGAACAAAGAATTTCGGCGAAATCAAGCGGCATCGCCACCTTGCAACTCAGCTGCGCAAGCGGCCACGTGCACCCAGCGAAACAATATCGACAAAGTTGGAAGCCTGTCTGCTTTGGCTTTGCATAGCGAGATGAAAGCCTCCCAAATCCAGATTCTCCATGGCTAGCAAAGCATTAAGAAAGCGCTCGCGGGTGAGCACTTTTCCGCAGCGCCGCAGTGCTTCAACCACCATGCCGGCTACCAGCCAGCCTTCCAGACTGGTGTGGTCGGGCGGGCTGGAACCAATATGTGCAGAGTAGCGCGTCACCACCGGGCGACGCAAGTCAGTGGGGAGAGGCACCACCTGGGTGGCCACTACCCCCTCGCCTAGATCACCCAGCAGTTGAGCCAATGCGGCTGCGCTGCCCAGGCTGGTGGCATAAAAAGTCCCTTTAAAGCCTGCTTTGCGTGCCTCTCGAATAGTCTGCGCCGCAGCGGAGTGCGCGGTTAGCAAAAGTATGGCTTCTGGTTTCTGGAAGACCAGTTGCGCAACCGCTGCTTTGACGTCTTTTTGCGCCAAGTCAGCGTCGACTTTCGAGTTGCGATCCAGCCAGGCTTCGCCCGCTGAACTGATTTGGGCGGCTAGCAATGCAGGTTGCAATGCCGCCAGCAAGCTTTTGCCATCGGCATCGTTTTGCACCAATACGCTGACCCGGCGCACCCCAACGGTGCTAATTTGGCGCAGTAACGCTTTGATTTCTGCGCCGTGTGAGGCGCGAAAGTTCACCACCTTGGGAAAGTTCGGCGTACGCAAGACCTCTGCGCCGGTCAGCGGTGCAATAAAGGGTACACCTGCCGCACTTGGAAGGGCCAGTGCGCGCATGGACATCTCGCTACCTACATAGCCGACCAGGGCAAAAACTTTGTCGGAGAGGAGCAAGTCTTGTGTATTGAGTGCCGCCGTCTCCGCTTCGTATTGGTCGTCATAGGTAATGAGCTCGATGCGCCGTCCATTGACGCCGCCGTTGGCGTTGGTGGCATCAAAAAAGAGCTTCAGACCCCGCGCATATTCGATTCCAAAGTGCTGGCCTGGACCGGATATGGGTGCCGACTGCCCAAACACGATCGCGCCCTCCGCTCGGGCGCCCGTCGACCATGGCATCCAGGGTAGCGCCACCATCCGGGCCAACCAGTGGCGACGCTGAAGCAGTCCTTGCAGGGGTTGTCTGTTCATAGGTCTAATTGATTTAAAGTTACTTAATAGTAGTGTTTTTTTGTATAAATAAATTACATCCAAACCACAGTGTTTTCTGGCCCGCCCGCGAAGCGTGATGGCTTAGCCCAGCGCTGTTGAAGTTGTGCAGATCAACGCCCTTCGCGCATTTCCCTGGCGTGTTTCCCAGGTGTGACCTTTGCTGGTCACAATGGGGTAACTTGACTTTGGAGAAGCCATGATGAGTCCCCATACACCGCCTATCGGTACCGCACTGCCAGCCTTTGATGCAGCCGCAGCAGCAGCCAAAGTCGACCGCGCCCAACTCGCGCTGTTGCGCGCCCGCCGCCGCACCCACCGACAACGGGCTGACGCTGCTTTGCCCTTGCCCAAGGTGGCGGCCCAGCACCTGCAGGCGGTTGCGCTTACCCGAGGCCAGCGCCTGGCCGATGGCGTGGCCGCTACCATCGGTTCCTGGCGCTTTATCGTTGTCCAAAGCAGCGCCATCGTGTTGTGGATCACTGGTAACGTCCTGGTGGGTGGCAATTCCTGGGACCCGTATCCCTTCATCCTGCTCAACTTGCTGCTCTCGTTTCAGGCCGCATACACCGCCCCGGCCATCATGATGAGCCAAAACCGCCAGTCCGAACTCGACCGCCGCCACGCCCAAAGCGACTACGAAATCAACGTCAAAGCTGAGCTGGAGATTGAGCTGTTGCACGAAAAAATCGACATCCTCAAAGATCAAGAGCTGCTGGCGCTGACCCAGGCGGTGCGCGAACTCTCGGCGCAACTCGAGACCCTGTCGCGGCGACTGCCTTGAACCTCCACGGTGCTCACCTAAGATCCCCGCCTATGCACACCACTGCCCTTGTTTTGTTCTCTGGAGGCCAAGACTCCACCACCTGTCTTGCCCATGCACTGTCCCGGTATGAGCGCGTGGAAACGGTGGCCTTTGACTACCGCCAGCGCCACCATATTGAGCTCGACGCGCGGCTTAACGTGCTGCGTGAGCTGCGCGCACGCTTCCCAGCCTGGGCGGCCAAACTGGGCGAGGACCATTTACTGGACTTGGCGGTGCTAGGCGAGGTGAGCGACACGTCCCTGACCCGCGACACCGCGATTGCCATGGAAGCCAGCGGCCTGCCCAACAGCTTTGTGCCCGGACGCAACCTGCTGTTTTTAACGCTGGCCGCCGCGCTGGCCTACCGCCGGGGTCTGCAGGTGATCGTCACCGGCGTGTGCGAGACCGACTTTTCCGGCTACCCCGACTGCCGCGACGACACCATGAAGGCCATGCAACTGGCCTTGTCCCTGGGCATGGATCGGCGCTTTTTGATCGAAACCCCGCTGATGTGGATCGATAAAGCGGCCACCTGGCGCATGGCCCACGGTCTAGGCGCGCAGGCCGACGTGCAGGGTGGCGGTCAGGCGCTGGTCGACATCATCGTGGAACATACGCACACCTGCTACCTGGGTGAGCGTAGCCAGCGGTATGACTGGGGTTATGGCTGTGGCGCTTGCCCGGCCTGCGACTTGCGGGCCAAGGGGTTTGTGGCATATCGCGGGTAAGTGCCGATGCTCTGGCGGGCGCTTTGCCCTAGGCCTCTTTCCTCCCCGCCGGGGGGTGTTTGCCCACTCTCTCCCCCAACCCCTTGTATCTTTCGTGTTCGGAGTTTTGGTAAGCAAGTTTGGAGAGTTATCCACAGCCCGCAGCCCCTTTGGGAATGAAGCCCGTGAGAGAGCATTTGGCGTGAATAACGATCCGTTTGTTGC
>Ga0164294_10006186_pt1 | contig 10244 bp, 12 predicted proteins | sample GEODES005metaG_FD_111479 | JGI IMG/M metagenome (GOLD analysis project Ga0164294, IMG submission 111479) | Oligotrophic lake water microbial communities from Sparkling Lake, Wisconsin, USA - GEODES005 metaG | ecosystem: Environmental > Aquatic > Freshwater > Lake | place: USA: Sparkling Lake...
AAATTAGCTTTCTGTTGTTGTCCAAATTGAGTCTGGCGGTCAAATTGTCTTTTAGCCTCCTCGCTTTGTCCTATTGCTCCCACAACATTTGCTAATGCTCCAACACCTTGTAATATAGCACCTGCTACCATAATATTATTATTTATATCAAAGTTAACAAATTTTACTTATATATATCAATGTTTTAGCTATGTCCTGAAACAGGAGCAATCTCTACATCAATTGAATTAATTCTCATATTTTGAGTTTTATCTTTCATTGTAATCTGAAACGCATTCTGATACCCAACCATATAGTTTCCATTTATAATAGGATTAGTTACACTAGGCGTATTAGAATCTCTCATAACATGAGCATACAATCTATTGTCCTCTAATAAGAAGTTGGATTCCACAATAGAAGTTGATTGACCATTCTCATTAGTAATTCCAATCGTCATCAAACTTGATTTAACGTAATTAGATTGTGTGTAATCAGTCACGTTCATCGAATGCCATACCGCTACGTTTAGAGGATTTATAGGCAGTCTACTGTTAACAACAAATGTTATATTGCTATTTACCGCAGAAGCTCCTAAAAATGAATTGTAATCGGTCTTATTGTTGCTCTCTAATGAACGATAAGTTACCCCGCTCTTAAATGCTATCATCCTATCTCCAAAACTCTCACAGAAGTCAGGAACGAAGTCGTATGCGGCAATCCATCGTTTAAGATTATCCGAGTATCCCATTGATTGAGTATTAGAACCAACAGATACAAAACACATATTATGAAATGCATCATAACAGAATGTAGCCACTCCAGATTGATTTCTAAAAAAAGACCTCATATAAGTGTCGCTTGGAAGCTCTAATCCATCAGGAGTATATTTAACTACCTTCTTATTAAAATCATCCCACCACCATATAGTACCCTTGTAATTCATTACTGATTTCTTATCAAGCATACCAAGGTTATTCCCAAAGTTTCTAATAGTTCCAATCATATTGGCTGTTAATGCTCTAAGTGAGGAGTTGTTCCCTTGAGATAATTCCTGCTCGCCTAACATAATATATGCGGATTCTTTTTGACAAAGAACTAACATCATAGAACCATTACCTTGAAGCCTTGTAGCTCTTTGTAATGACACAATATCTCCATTCTCAATAGCTACATCATTACTGTCTAAAGAGAAGAATGAATTAACATTGTTAACTTTTGTTCCCTGCACATAATTGCCTCCGTAACGAATTGTGTTTGCTCTTCTTGATGCAGGAATATTTGATGAAGCTAATAAAGGTTTGCCTGAAGAAGTATTCCAATATGGGTTAGCCGTAGCATTAGATACCGAACGAATAAGGTACTTAGTCTTTGTAGCAGATACAGGAGCATTATAATTAAATGATGTGATTGTATTCACAGGAGTTCTATCTCCATTCCAATTAAACACAACACTATTAGTTTGTCCTGTTTTCTTAGCAATAGTTACCGTTGATTGGTCTACATTTCCATCGGCATTAAATTGTAATGTTAGTACCACATAGAATGCATCATTAGGATTGATATCATTTTTTATATCATTTTTGAAATCAATAACTTGAGTCGAAGTTAAATCAACTACAGTTCCCGTTGTTGCCAAAAGGACAGAACGATAGCCACCTAAAAGATTGAATTCGTTCCCAAATTTCTCAGGTGTCTTATCATATAAGAATGTGGTATTATTGAATGGATTGCGATATACTTGTGCAGTTATTGCATAGTTAATACTTCCTGCAAGCCCAGTAGATAAACTAAGTAATGATAATACTTCTGTTGCTTGAAGGTTATAGGTGACTGAAAGTTTGTTAACGCCAGATTCTTGTTGACCTATAACATAGTATCCACTCATCTTAAATGAAGCACCTGTAGAGGCTGTAGCCCCCAATGCATCAATTATAGATGCGCCATCCCCATTGGTAGGAATAGATGTTAAGATAGGTGTTTCGGATTTTGGAGAAGATTGGTATCCTCCTGCATTTACAGGTCCTACAACCCCAAGTTGCAATGTACTGAATGCGTGAGTGGAGTTTACAATTGTACTCACATCCTCTACTGTTGGAGAACTCTTAGATACGTCAACTGTGAATGGAGATACCGTATACGTTGGCATTTCAATAATAGAGAATACCATATCACCCAATAACTTACTTGCACTTGCTGAACCATTCAAAGCATTTTCCGCACCTACCGTAATAGATGTCGTTGCCGTAGTAACAGGAATTAAATTACCATATTCATAAAATACCAATGACTCATCCTCTTGTTGTTGTTTAGGAGTATAGAATTCAAATGGTAAGGTAGCAGGGTCTACAACGGTTGTATTTGTCATCTCAGCCCCCGAATAAGCGCAGTACACTAAGTTATCCACCTGACCAATTATCTTTAATGTAAGCACCCCATTTGGAGTTCTAATAGTAGCGTAGTCTCCATCTGACCATGTATATATTCTACCTGCGCGAACCATACCCATTATGTCAATAACAAATGCAGTAATATTCTTTAAATCATCCTTGGTTACAGATTGAATAAATGATTTAACGGTAGTTACTTCCTTGGTTAATTCATTGACAATAGGTTTTGTAACCTCAAAGAATATACTACTTGCAAACCCTTCAAATATATAACTCTTGGAAATGTTCTTGCTATAAACTACTTGAGCGTATTTAGCCCAGATTGGTGCGCCTCCTGTTATATTGAATGTTACACTTGGAATAATTGGGTAATCAAATGTATTCGTTGTGAATTTAGTATATGCTGACTCAACTCCTCTCGTCTTCATTGCCGCATCATAAAATGCTACCCCAATTGCATAGGTAGAATTGTTTGCAAACGGTTTTACGTAAGAACCATTTTCTGTACTTGTAACTCCTGTCGTTGTAGAAACTCCACTTTTAAATGTTTTAACATCAGAGCCTGAAGGGAATGAGTATCCGCTTGATGGAGTATCAGGAACAATAGTAGATATCTCCTTATATTCATCTTGAATGTTAGCTAAAAATATTCTATTCTTTGCTACCTCAATGCTATATGCACTTACAGGCACAGCATCAAATGGCTTTCCTGTGGTTATAATATCTAAGCTTTCATATACTTGCCCTGTCCATTCAAATGTAGGTGCGGTAGATGCCACAACTGCCCTTGTGTCTATTCTTCTCCAAGTACCATTATTTCCTATCCTAACATAGGATTCAATGTAAGAAGCCCAAGTAGGAACAGTAGATGGAAACGTATAAGTAAATATGTATTTTTCTGTATTCTTTTCTCCTTTATATATTTGAGAATAATTCCCAAGTGCCGAAAACTCATAACTACTATATTGATATCTAAAAGCAAATTGAAAGTCAGTAGATTCTAAGAATTCTTTTCCTACGTTTACTGTCTTTGTAATAGATACAATATTGTTAGGAGTCTGCTTTTGTATTTTTAAATTGCTTAACGTAGTAGTTATTAAAGTTGATGAATAGCTTGGAATATAAAATAATAATGGAATGCCTTCATAGTCTCCCTCCTTCGCATAATTCCAAACAATAGTATTTCCAAGAACTCTTAAATCAGGAGTAAATGCTGTTGTTACCTCCATCCCTCCATGAGGATATATTAGCATCTGAACTGGGTTCGCATAGCTAACAGGATTGCTTAACATATTTGGAACAATTCTATATATAGATGCATTAGTTGCGTCTATGCGACTTAATATATAAATCGTTCCATCTGTATTTAAGAACGTCTCCTTAATAGTCCCTGAAATAGTAGTTAAGCCAAGAGTCTTAATAGAATCTAACATCTTAATTGCGCCTGCGCCACCATCCTTACCTGCATCAAAAATGATGTTATTTGCAACTGTATAATCACCATCAGGTAAATTATTAACATCTACATCATTGTTTAAACCACCTGACGCTCTGAGAGTTACCTTAGCCATTTGTTAAATGTTAAATTTGTATTTGTTAATTCTTGATACTGCCGTGAATACCTCTTCTTGTTGAGCCTAAGATTTCAGAATAATCCATTGCATTTAATCTTGCCCTGAACACACGTCTTGCGTTATCGTAATCTTGTTTTGCTAATTGAAACTTACCTAATGTAGTTCCTTCTGCTTTCGCCGCCATCATAAAGATATACTTAGTAATAACATCTGTCGCATAAGGATTAACTACGTTAGCAGAAGACTTAGATACCGCAGAGGTCATATAAGTTAATGTAACCTCAGTTAAACCCATCTCATTACTAAATACTAATTCTTGATTAGTCTCGTCAATGTCAAATGTTAACTTAGCACTACGCTTACGACCAAAGTATCTACCAACCAATTCCCCTCTTGTATTTAAGTTATTGCTACCAGAAATTAAACTATAGTTAATTTCTTCATCATAATTGATTGAAGTGGCAGTAGGATAAGTAGTCTTATTACCCGAAGAATCGTAATTGTATTTTTTACTAAGATTTCTCTCTCTTTCTAATGGCAATAATCTCTCTCCATACTTAGCAGACACATCAATAAAGTCAATATAATCAGTAGGCAACACCGCCCTTTGATATGAAGTTACCGCCAAAGCAACGGTCTTAATATTACTCATATTAAAGTCTAAAGACAACTCGTCTAAGATTCTTAATCCATGATGTAGATATCTTGTATAGTAATGCAAAGGAAGCCCACTATCAAGCAAAGCATCCCGAACTATAACATTTAAAGACTTAGTTTTCATCTATTATTGTTGTTGAGATTGTTGAGATTGCAATTCTGCTTGAGCTACTTTACCCAATCCTAATGTGTTTAATACATCTTCAATAACCATAGTTTCCACTTCAGGAGATATTGGAAGTAATTCGTTATCAGTCAACTTACTAAAGTCGGCTACCAACAAGTTAACAATTACAGAAGTAATACTGCCATTAGCTACCTGAGTAATATCCTTAGTAAAATACACTCTTTTGCCTTGGATATAATATCCTACTTGTTGCTCTAATGCCGACACGTTAGCTCCTTGAAATACTAATGCATCTTGAGCAGGAATTGGGATGTAAGGAGTTAAAGGAGCAGCCGAAGCAGCAATACTCCATAAACCCATATCCATAGGCAAGGTCAAAGGAATAGCAGGTAATGTGATATATGCACGACTACTTGGAGAATCCAATGTTACCGCACAAGTATATTCTAATAGATTACATTTAGGTACGTCTACAAGCCCAGCCTTAAAAGATTCTGCAACCTGAAGTTTAAGAATCTTATTGATAGACTGATTAACGAGCAATGCGATTTCGCGCGCGTCGATTGTGTCTGAAATATTATTCTTGTCAATGAATCTTGAATAAATTCGTTGAATTTGTTCCCCTAGGATAAACTTGGTTATTGCCATTATGCGTATCTTAAATATGTATCATTCTTACTCTTGCCATATAATTTTAATTTTAACATATCGTAACTTATATTATATGATTCAGAAGCCTGTTTTATAGAATCGTATATTATTCCATTTTCAGTATTATAAATATAAATTTTATTTTTTCTATTTTGACTCATTTTTAATCTAACTGTTTGAGAATTTTTTTTGCCATAATTTCCATTTTTTTCCCCAGTCCTTTCTGTCATTTTAATTCTTCGCTCTTCCGATACTTTTATTCCCTTTAATTTTTCGCTTATCTTTTTTATTGACTCTTCAGAATGTTTCTTGCCAAACATTGGATTTTTTTCTCCTAAAAATATAATAGAATGTTTTGCCAATCTTTCAGGAGACATTTTTTTACCAAGTAATTTTTTTGACATTTTATCCTTAGATTCTTCTGTGTGACCTTTACCAAATAAAGGATGTTTTTCTTTTGCTAATTTGCCTTTCATTGATGCACTCATTTTAGCTAATCTTTCTTGGCTAAAAATTACACCAGTAACACCTTCTCCGCCATCTGTAAAATTACACAATATTCCATTGTTTAGATTTATTCTACCGTATAATGAGATTAGCTCTTTTTCTTTTTCACAAGCTTGCTCCCATGTTAAATCGTCGATTATTATGTCTACTTTAAATCCGTATTTTTTAGATATCTTATTCCATAAATTATTTCTTCCAAATTTATAATTAGCTCTACGATATTCTCCCTCATTATCGTTTCCAATTCCAATATAGAATGGTTCATTTTTATCTAATCTTATATGCCTATATACGTATGCCATTATCGCTCATCGTTTTTTTGTAATGTGTCTTTTGCCCCTTCTATGCCTGCTATATCTGCATCGTGAAGAGAGATACCTAAGTAGAATAATGCTCTTGATAAGATATCAGAAAAATATCTATCATCTAAGTCAATATCTACACTTCCTGTTGGGTTATAAGCTATATTTCCATTAGTTGCTATGTATTTATAAACAGCCGTAACAGGTCTCCTCATATATACAAATGTAAATGTATAAGTTCCCGAAATAGGGATAGGAGCAAACTCTATCTTACCTGTAGCAACTCCCGATACATCCTCTACATATATAGTAGCGGCAGGATAAGATAAGTCAGGAGTTAGTATCTTACTATTCTTTACCTCTAAAAAATCATCCCAAGAATATACTGTTCCTTCTATTAATGTTCCATTGTTATTGACATAAATAGTTAATGCCTCTGTATAGTCAGTTGGTAATACTTGAACATAATTAGATGCTGTAACTGAATAAGTAGTTCTTTTTACTAATAGGTGGTCATATTCGTATTTGCCTGATTGCTTATACTTAAATACAACAGCACTCATCCAATCTGATACTCCACGATTTACCGCCCTGTCGATATCTTCAGGACTCACAAACCCAAGCTTATTCTTTTTTATCTGCATACGGATAAAATCGTGTGCATCTTTTATAAGTATCATTAGAAATCTATTTAATTTATATCAAAGTTATAAAATTTTTCTTATATACGACAATACCCCAGCTTATTAAACCGAGGTATTGCAATGACTTCAACCCAAAAAAAAATTACACCAAATCAATTAGTTTGGATAACTTATAAACAATTTTACTTTCTATATCAAACCGAGCTTCATTTAGAACCTGTATAGCCTCTAATGAATCCAACAGAATCTCTAATTTATTTCTTATCATTGAGATTCTTTTAATCTCGTATAAATCCTCTTCGCTATATAAGCTAAAATTCTCTTGTCCAAATTCCATTATTTGCCTTGTCCGTTATAGGGTTTACTATAGTTTTTGCTTCCTTTAGCCTTTGATGTTTTTGTTTTTGCGTGAACGCCTTTATTCTTTTTCTTAGATTTTACAGCAACTGTCGCTACATTAAGTGCCTTTGCCATTTTATTTAATAGATGATGTAATTGTAATTCTAAAATAAATATACGCTAAAATAATCAAAGTTTCGAATACGACTGCAACAATTAACCATGCAGGATAGACTGTCTTCGTTATAACTTTTTCAGATGACTTGATATCGGAACTCTGTTTAGTTTTGTATATATTATTGTACACATTCTTAATTGAATCAATGTCCACAGTAGTGTTTATTTTGCCGTTTAAGCTACGAATTACTATTTTCCCTTGTGGTAGGACAATTCTACTATAGAAAGTGGTTAGGATGCCCGCAGAATCGCAAGGATTATCTATGGTTAATGTATCATGGATTGCGTTGAATCTTTCGGTAATTCGGATTTCCCGAACTGTATCAACCCTTACTTTTTCAGTTAAGGTATTAGTCAACTTGGTTGACTTACATGACGATACACTAACCACCATTAATGCGTAAATTAATAAAATAATCGACGCAAAAACAGTTAAACTAAACTTCTTCGCCAAAGTATAAATTTGATTCTTCATTTCTTCTTAATGTTAAGCCTGCTAATATTTTACCTCCACCCTTATTCCATTTCATAAACTCATTCTTAATAGATGGATTAGCAGGGTCTGCATTAACCTTCTTTAATAAGGTAGAAGATTTAAGATTACCTACTCCGCAATTATAAGCAAATGAACTAAGTGCATCAAATTGATTTTGATTGATATCGTCTCTGCAAAAAGAATCAACTGCTTTTTCGTAAGTAACTAAAAGAGCCTTCAATAATCTTGTGGCTTCCTCTTCAGTTATAGCAGGGTCTGTTAATTTAACTTTTGTTCCATCCTCATAGTAGGTCGAACCATATCCTATCGTAGGAACTTTTGCAGGACACAAATAACTTTTAGACCTGAAGCCTTCGTATTTCTTGATTAAGTCTAATCCCTTATTACTTATTTGAGTTATTTTCATTAGACTTCGAAGAAGAGAATTTAGAAATTGTAATAGATGCGGATGAATATCCAAGTACACTCATAACAATATTTTGCACCCCATTGTTTTTGTAATCGTAGATGTACACCCCAAACACAACAATTGAGCCAAGAATAAAGATTAAACGTCCGCTTGAGTATTGTTCGTTGAATTTAAAGAATTGATGGATATTGTTTAGTAAATCTTTCATCTTTATTCTGAGTCTTCTTTGGTTTTGATAATTTGCTCTGTCTTATAGTAGTAATACCTAATGGCAAATGAACCCGATATGATTGCAACAATTCCTGCTAAGATTCCTACTAAACTTTGAATACTTGCCAAAGAAATAGCTGCGCTTGTAACACTAAGAACTACATTTACTATACCTGTTTCAGGGCTACTATTATTCATTTTTTATCTTAATTTACACAACAAAGATAAAGTAGATTATCGCTACCTCAAAATGTTTTTAAAGGTAATATCCAATGTTTTCCTGTTGCACCAAATATAATAAGCAAAGGAAGCGATAGCAGTTATGCATATCGCTCCCCAAACTTCAGCTAATAAAATTAAATTATTCTCCGACACTTGGCTCTGCTACAATTTTGAAAATCATCGAGTAAGCAGTTTCGCTTTCAATCTTGTTTAATGAATCAAAAGGTAATGGACGATATTCGATTTCTTTTACTTCGTTAAGTAAGTCGAAATATTCTTTCTGAAACTCAGTAAACTTAGGGTTAGGCTCTTGTACGCCATCTTCTGCATCTAAAAATGGAGCAATACTAATTTGTCCATCTTCTGTTTTCTCTCCGAATTTTTCAATCAATTCGTTGCGTAACTTGTCGATAAGTTTCTTTTCTGAAGACAATTTATTAGCCAATTTTTCTAACCAATACTTATCTCCTAAGCAAAGTTTCTCTTTAAGAAAACCTTCTAAGACAACTTCTCCATTTGATGGATTAACAAACCCGTTTAATTCTGCCTCTAAAGAAAGGACGTCCGATAATGATAATGAGATTTTTGACAACATTTGTGTTTGGTTTTAATGATACGCAAATATAATATATTTTATTAACTCCACACAAGAGTACCATCATAATTTAATAATGCGATGCCTTGCATATTAGTATTGCCGTTCCAACTTTGCCAATTACCATGAAGTATAACTTGTCCTGTATGTAGTATTTGTAATGAAGTTACATAAACTTGCTCAGCAGGATTTGTTCTTGATGGTCCGCTACCAATGTTTGCCATAAACGTAGTGTCTATTGTAAAATCAGAATTATATCTAATTATACCTTTTACATTGTATCCAAGTGAAGACAAATTAAATTTTCCTCCGAATATAATTTTATCATCTGAATAAACGCCCAAATCGTTAATTTCACCATTTAATCCACCACTAAATGTGGAGGCTACTGAACCATCTGAATTTAAAGCTAAGATATAATTTGGGGAAGCAATAAGTGTTCCCCCTCTTAGATATTTTGTAAATACTCCCCCTATAATTACTTTTGAATCTGAACGTACTTCAACTTTTTTTACAATAGATGTTGAATATGGGTCTGCCCCAGTTCCGTAGGCAAACGAACAACCATTTGAGTTAAACCCATAATCCGTTGTTCCATTTAAATTAACCCTAATTATACCGTGGTAAATAATTGAACCACTTGCTGTTGGAGAAAAGTTTCCAACTATATATATGCTTGATGAACTATATCTAATTGAATATACAGTAGGATTATATGATGAGCCAGTTCTGCCTAATCTACAATTACTTGAAAATGCGTAATCTATTGAACCATTAGCATTTAGCCTACATATATTTTCTACAGACCAGCCATTATATCCATAAAAGTTACCTCCAACTAATATTTTTCCATTATCAATCGAAGAAATAGTTACACATTGTACATTAGGTGTTTGAGTGTATCCAAAATATAATTGTTCCCCTGTAAATCCACTACCAACATTAGAAGTAAATGGTTCATAAGG
>Ga0164294_10006187_pt1 | contig 10244 bp, 10 predicted proteins | sample GEODES005metaG_FD_111479 | JGI IMG/M metagenome (GOLD analysis project Ga0164294, IMG submission 111479) | Oligotrophic lake water microbial communities from Sparkling Lake, Wisconsin, USA - GEODES005 metaG | ecosystem: Environmental > Aquatic > Freshwater > Lake | place: USA: Sparkling Lake...
AGTTACCCAGATTACATGAAACAAAGCATCGGCACTGCAACATACCATTCCATGCTACGCAAAGCATAGAACAGACACTACTCCGCATGGAAGATCAATCAGTCTTCAACGGGAAGATTTCTGTCTTGATGCTGTCTTTGGTGACGAGCTTGATCTCCACGCTGTCGCCGGTGTAGATGTCCCTTTCGGTGGCGATGACGAAGATGTCCTTCACGATGCACACCACTTCGTCCGCGCTGAGTGGTTTCTTCTCGTCCTGTCTGTTCTTGTGGCCGATCAGGTTGTCGAGGATGGGCATGATGAAGTTCTGGCCTGAGCCCATACATCCATAGTCATCGCGTTTGAAGGAACCCACGGCATCGTATCCATACACAGCTCCTTTGCCTATACTCAGATGGAAGTCAGATAAATATGAGCGAGTCTGCCACCATTACATCACGACAGCTACTCTCACCATCTTCGTCGATACCACCAATCATGCAGAATGCATAATACGGGAAGAATCTGCGGTAGTACAGCGTCACACTTAATAGTTGCGCAGCCGCTGAACAGCTCATCACTGTTCCGTGGCTATGTTCGTATCTGAATGGAGCATACAAGCAAGTACATTGCATTTATCGCTGAAAAATTTTAGACGATGACAGATCTGATGGCACTTACTGAGCTAATCTTGCTCCTAGCATGCGTCTTAAAGTTGTTATGTCTGAAATGCATCCCGCCGAAGCCAGTATCGTGTGCTCCGTCCTGAACATAACACCACCACCGGAAGTAATAACACCTCAGCTGTCAGGTTGAAACACAAACATCACTTACAAGGTGAATAACTTGCTTTGATTTCGAGACAAGATTTCATAGCCAGTGCTGATTCTAGTGCATCCTGCACATACAACGAAGTCCTCGCCAGCAATCACCACTGTGGTTCTGAAGAACAATACACAAAACATCAGTCGGTAATCCACTGAAAATCACTGAGTAGCACTCACCCTCCATTGAAATCGTATGGATTAAATCTCCTTTCAAACATTGTGGTCTTAACGTCGTCCACCTGAATCTTCTCCAAAGGCAAGCCAAGAGATCCCTCCGATGTCCACACTGAAGCGGCTGAGCTGTCCGTCACCATGCTGCAGCGAAGAAATGCAAGAATCAAGTCAATTATTAGACAGCTGACCTACTTTTTACAGTCGCATTGGTTCTCACCTTGTTGAGCTGATATAGTCCATATTTGTGATCACTAAGCTTAGAGCTAACTGTTACTTAAATCTCGGAATTTCTGATATAACAAGTTTTCAGATGTACTAACAGTACGTACAGCGTACAAAACGATCTCGTAAGCTTACGTTATGTTCTTCACATTATTGTACGTACGCCGTTATAATTTTCCAGATAGCCGTTGATATAATTTTGATGCATTCCCAACAAATTTTCAGCGATACAGACTTGTGGAAACCAACAAATTTTGGAAAGGTATAAATAATCAACAAATTATAAAGTTAATCATTCACAGCTACTTCAACATCATGTCCACTAAAATGAGCACCGACCTGAACATCACCAGACCTTCCAGTCGCGTGCTGCGCGCACCAGGAGGAGGCTCCTCATTCTCTATAGGTCAGTCAAGCTATGAGATTTGTGATTAAAGCAACAACTATGAATAAACTGCCTTCTTGATTACTTTACGCAGGTGGAGACTTTTATGGAGAAGAACCAGTGAAGAATACGCGCAAGAATCTCAGCACATCAACCTTTTCTTTAGGTATGTCAGAAAAATATAATTCCATTGTGTTGTGATATTCTATTATAAACATCATATGCACAGGTGCCGAGACAGAAGTACCAACCGCCAATAAAGGGATCCGACATATACAAGGAAAATCCACTTTTACTATCGGTACAGAAAGATGAATTGTAGATGCAAATGCAAATACTAACTGTATCACTGTATGTTGACGACACAGGACATGTGGAACCAGCTCCAACCGTGAATGAAAACGTCAATTCGGCCGCGAATAGACGTCGGAACGCTGGAGGTGGGGCTTCAACTCTGCAGCTATTTTAGCTTGGTTCGAAGGAATAAAATACTTGGAAGCATTTGAGTTGAAATGCTAAAATAGCAATTACATCACTCGAACTGATTCACTGTTTCGCATCTTACAGAATAGATTAAGATTTATTCGATGCTAATGTTGATCTTTCTGTTTTGATAAGATTTCTGTGGGTAACGTTAGAATCATTGTAAACTAAGTATATCGAATGTATCCGTTAAACAGCCTTCACTGTCGCCACGCACATCTAAGTAAGTTTGTTGCTGCTGCAGAAGAGGAGAATGTAGAGATGAGAATGGTGGAAAGAGGGTTGTAAGGGTAAGTTCACTTGTTTCTATAAGTACGTACTATACTGTTGTGAAATTATCACTATAACTTATGCTTGGAAACCTGCTTCGACATGTATCAATAATTCTGATTTTTGTGGTAGGCTTCATAGCAGTACGTATGAGAATCGCAATTGTTTCGGGTGCCAATAAGGTGGGTCAACAACTAGTTATTTAAGAACGGTAATAAGTTACTACTGCAATTCCTCGTGATACAGGGAATCGGTTTTGAAATATCGAAGAAGCTCTGCGCCAGTGGACTGAAGACTATTCTCGCATGCCGCAACGAAGCTCTCGGAACCAAAGCGATGAACGATCTGCGCAGGCTGGGCTACGACTCCGAATACAGGCATCTGGATATAGCCGACGAAGATAGCATCGCCCGGTTCGTGGATTCCATCGCTCGAGACTACGGTAAAGTAGACATATTGGTGAACAACGCGGCTATCGCTTTCAAGGGAAGTGACCCGACACCGTTCAGGGATCAGGCCCATCCCACTATAAAGCCGAACTTCTTCGGGACTCTCTTGCTCAGCATGTCATTGCTGCCGCTGTTGCGAAGAGGTGATTCTCCTCGTCTCGTAACTTTAGCCAGTGAAGCTGGTCACTTGCAAATACTACAGACTCGGCAACTGATGGAATCGTTCAGTTCGGACGCCTTAACAGTGCCTCAGCTGCAAGGGCTCATGAACAGTTTCGTCGCTGCAGTGCAAGACGGCAGTCACAGCCGCATCGGTTGGCCTAACACTTGCTATGGAATGAGCAAGCTTGGAGTGGTTGCAATGACTCGAGTGTTGGCGAGAGAGGAGAGAGAGATACCGGGCAGTAAAGTGGTGATTAGCTGTTGTTGTCCAGGTCAGCTGCAATGGTAACAGTAGCTACGGCTCGGCTTATTAATCGTGCCGGTCTTCTTAGGTTGGTGTGCGACAGACATGAGCTCCAACAGAGGGTCTAAAACGGCCGAGCAAGGGGCTATTACACCGGTTATGCTCGCTCTACTGCCCGAAGCAAGTGATGCTGGAGGCAAGTTTTTCGCAAATGGGCGAGAAATCGAGTGGTAGCTACCAACAGTTTGGACAAGCTGCTATCGCAAAGCAGTCACTAATCCATCCAAAAGTGCTAGTTATTGTATTTACAAGTGGATTGTCGTCGTCAACTATGTATGACGGGTTTCAGGGGTGGTGCCATCACTTGTGATAAGTCTATCCTTGAGTCCAGCTCTTCGTCTAGTTCGGCTACAATGACTCTGTTTTAGTGAATGTAAACTTTGCTTAGTGTGGTGTGAGGACTACAGGCATAACGTAGCATCTCACTCACATGTTATCGCCGCGTATTATATACAGTCCAAGAGTATTGCGCACAACACCCTTGTCTTCGGAAAAGACCCGCTCGTGGCTCTGCTCCAAGACCAGGTTCATTGTCTGATCGAAGCCTTTCAAGCATCCCTGTAGTGGTGCATCGTATTAGGTGTCACAAGTAATGGTAGGGACGGCTTGTGCACGATCACTCAACTCACAATGATATTCCTTCCGTCGCTAGTGATAACGCTCACCGTCTCTACATAAGAGCGTAACATAAAAAATTAAGTTGAATTCGAAGTCCACGCAGACTATATGTCAAGGTATATAAGCAGCACAGATGGTAGCGTTGTATTATTGCAGACTGTGATCTATGAATTAGGCATCTATATCAACTACTTACTGTTGATCCATTCTTGCAAAGCCATTGCTTGTTGTGTTAGTTACTTTATCCTTGTTCGTAAGTTGACTTAAATCTTACGTACGTACGTACGTAAATTTGACTTTTATCTGAAGTTTATGCTCGAAAGTTGAGCAACTGTTGAACAGGAATAGCCTTTATCAGACTTCATCACTATCAAGCTCTATTTATCGAATATAGTTTACAATATTTGAAAGCATAACACGACAGGATTAGTATCTGTACTGCGCGGCCTTGAAGGGGCCATTGACGTCTACACTGATGTAGTCGGCCTGGTCCTTGGACAGCACAGTGAGCTCCACTCCTAGAGCTTCGAGGTGCAGGCGGGCGACCTTCTCGTCTAGATACTTGGGAAGGACGAACACTTTTCCGGTCTCGTATTTCTTGTTGTCCTTGTTGGTCCACAACTCTATCTGGGCAAGGGTCTGGTTGGTGAAAGACGTGGACATCACAAAGGAAGGATGGCCGGTGGCACAACCCAAGTTCAACAGTCTGCCCTCAGCCAATACGATTACTCCGTGTCCATCAGGGAAGACGAACTTGTCGACTTGAGGCTTGATGTTCATTCTAGTGGTGGCTAAGAACAAGTTCTCCATGTCGATCTCGTTATCGAAGTGGCCGATATTGCCGACAATGGCGTTGTTCTTCATCTGAGCCATATGCGCAGTCATGATGATATCCTTGTTACCGGTGGTTGTGATGAAGATATCTCCTTTTGCGAGGACAGTCTCCAGTCTCACGACGCTGAAGCCTTCCATGGCAGCTTGTAGCGCGCAGATGGGGTCGATCTCAGTAATGTAGACGATGGCACCGGCAGCCTTCATGGCCTGGGCGCAACCTTTACCGACATCACCGTAACCACAGATTACGGCGCGCTTGCCGGCAATCATTACATCAGTCGCGCGGCAAAGACCGTCGGGCAGGGAGTGCTTGCAACCGTACAAGTTGTCGAACTTGGACTTGGTCACTGAGTCGTTTACATTGATGGCAGGAAACAGAAGCTCGCCCTTATTGGCCATGATGTAGAGTCTGTGGACGCCGGTTGTAGTCTCCTCGGACACTCCCACCATGCGCGCAGCAAGTCTTGTCCATTTCTTTGGACTCTTAGGCAGCTCACGAGCGATGAGAGCCAAAATGATCTTGAACTCAGCGTTGTTGGTGGAGTCGGGGTTAGGCAAAGTACCATCGACCTCATAGAGCTTCTCAGCTTTCACACCCTCGTGGATCAACAGGGTCATGTCTCCGCCATCATCCACGATGAGGTCACATCCATCACCCTTGTCGTCCTCAGGCCAAGTGATAGCGTTAAGAGTGCACTCCCAATACTCCTCCAAAGTCTCTCCCTTCCAAGCGAAGACTGCGGCAGACCCATCACGTGCGATGGCAGCGGCAGCATGGTCCTGAGTGGAGAAGATGTTACAACTGCACCATCGTACTTCAGCTCCTAAAGCCTTCAATGTTTCGATCAGCACTGCAGTCTGAATGGTCATGTGCAGTGATCCCGATATCCTGGCACCCTTGAATAACTCGGTACCATACTCTCTTCTGCACGCCATGAGACCAGGCATCTATTCAGTGGTTGGGTGGTAAGATGGGTATGATGATATGACGGCGCTGCATACATAGCACGCTTACCTCATGCTCGGCAAGCTCTATTTCCTTTCTACCGAAGTCGGCAAGAGAGATATCAGCAACACGGAAATCACCAGTCGACATATTCTTTAATTAAAGAAGAACAACTTTATTTTATCTTTCAAGATTCGCCTCACCACCATCCATTTCAGGCGTCAAGTTACGATCTGAACTTGAGTACGTACGTAAGCTGACAATTTAGTTAAGTTACATTAAATACAAATGTGCAGTATGATAACAAATTTTGACTATAATGTAAAAGTATAATGTATATCTACAATCAAAAGCAGTCAAATGCCAATGCTCTAAGTACTTTCCTCTAAATAAATCTAATAGCATTGTCGCTAACTGACGTTGGTGAGTTTCCTTTTTCCACCATCAATGTGCGGAGGAAAGGTATTTGTATCATGGTAGCGATGCAAGCATCTTGGTCAAGGAATTTCGACTTCTTTCCCATGGAGTGACCGTAGCCACTCTCGAAGAAAGGATTCTGCTCATTAACGAACAAGTACAGTGGGATCGAATTCAACCAGTCTTCGCATGGAATCTTCAATATCGAAAATGATATCAGCAGTGCCGATACTGCTATTGTTGACGGTGCATATAACAGAGAGTCCGATTCTATGAAATTCGATACAGTATAGGTCGGAGTAAAACATAGTAATGCAGCAGTAATTCAGGAATTTCTAACCTGCTAGGAACTCCGATATTATTTGATCCGCATTGAAGAGCAATGATTCGTAGTCACATTGCTGATAGGACGAATAATCCAGGATGTAGTGCACGAAGTTGGACGGGGTGCAAAGAGGGGACACTTGGCAGCCCGTCTTCGACAACACGAGGTGCTCAAAAGAGACCAGATGCTCCGCATTGAAGCTGGAAAATTTGTTCTAATTGTTGTAAATCGAAGCGTCGATGAATAATGAGTCTAACTAACAGCATAGCCTACAGTAGTTATCTTACCATAGTCAACTTGGAATTGGTGTCATTAAGCTTCGCTGATAGCAGTATCGATGAGGATGCTGCATAAGATAAAAACGTCGAGTTCTGTAACACATCCGCATCCTCCGCATAGCAACCAAGTAAGAACTTATCGAATATCTGCACACTGGTATCCCTAGTGCTGGGGCAGTCGCAGCCCAGCACTTGTTCCACACACTAGAAGATGCGACGATGTAGACATTATGAGTAGAAGCTATAGGTGCATCCTGTTGGCACGCACTGACCTGTTTCATCCACTCCACAGCATAGTTTCGATTTTTTATATTTTTGTCGATTATAAATAAAGATGCAAAATCGAAATCCGGACAACAATCATCGGACAACTTCATCATGTTGAACAATGTCTCGCTGCTGGAACTAGCTGAAGAGCGAACAAGCGTCGCATTACTCGACATAACAAACTTATGAAGAGTTGAAAGGACACGATTCAAAAGTTTAATTATCTCGTCGCAATCTTGCTTGTCACCTTAACTTTAAACTTAAATTAAATTCCCAAGTTCCCCTTTTCAATTTATTCCTGACACTTTTGTAACCGTTATAATGACTCAGCAAAACAAGTCCGTCAAGAAGGTCAGACAAGAACCAAGTGAGACCACGCTTGTAGTAATCACAATGCCCTGCACCAACCTCAACTCTGGTTTGTGGTTTATTCACCAATATGTCTGCCCTAGTTCATTTTCGCAGTGATCATCGAGTCCATTACGCAAATGTCCAGTTCATCATAAAGCTAGCGGCAGTGTTGATCATATTCCTGCTCTCTGCACATAATACACGGGACCGTCCCACCTACAAGCAATCCGTTGGTCGATGTCATTCACGGAGCGGATGCGAACCACACGCTTGATTAGTCTCTCATACCTGTGGTCGTAAGTTTACGTTCAGTTGGAATGGTCGATTGTTTAACCCAAGTCAACGCATTGTTGAATCAGCCCAATACATTCAGTCGAAACTCCGAGCACATCATCTGCCTAGTATCGCTATTTTTAGATTCGTATGAGCACCTGGACGCTGCAGCCTATGGAGATAATTCTTACAGTGACGAGCTGAGGCCATTGCTCGCCACCATCGGAGACCCTACGGCCATCATTCCTTTCGATGTAGATATAGTACTTGCGAAAATGATGAAGGTCCTCCTCCGTAAAGGCCCCAATCGTGCGTCATTAGGGAAGAACGGCATGACGTCCATTATAAAGTCCATCCAAAGAATTCAAGCCAAGAGCGCTGATAACATCATTGCTGCTGCCGAGATGTGTAACGCCATCTTAAATTCTTGCTACGACGGTGCCAATGTAAAGGTGTTGATAGAACAGGATGGTGTAAGGCCTATCCTAAGGTTCCTTAAATATGACGACACCGCAGTTATAGCTGGAGCTTTGGGTGTGCTGCAGGGTGTATGCTATGTACCAGTAGGCAGGCAATATGTACGACAAGATGGAAAGGTATTTGTAGCTACATCACTACATAGCTACTGTTTCCTCTGACAAATTGTATAATATTCAGGTGCTGAAGAAGCTCGTGCAATTCCTCACTTCAGAGGAGACCTTAGTTAGGGCGAGATCGGTGGGAGTGATCCATAATCTGAGTGTTGATGGCGTGGCTATAAGCCTGATCGTAGAGTCGGGCTGCACTCCACTTCTCGTCTCATTGCTTCGTGATTCCTCCGCAGAGATTTGCAGGTCTGCAGCGGGGACGATCCAAAACCTGTCAAGGGACGCTCACGCTCGGCAACTAATCGTGGACGCAGGAGTTGTTGAGCACATCTCGGATCTGCTCTTTGCGTCGGATGTTCCTTGCCAGGTAAGTTAGTGTAGCACTCCGAATACAGCATAGATCCTTCATCTTCACCAGAGATTGGACGTGACAGGTTGCGGCGGTGGGCACAATGCTGAATATAGTGGGTTCATCACTGGTCGACCCGGCAGACAGGTTGTTGCTGCAGGAGGTGCTTACGGATGGACTCGTGCTGGGGGCGATTCGATCCTGCGTATTCGATAGCAGTCGAGGCAGATGAAAGGCAAGCACAGCTTAGCTTTGAAAGGAGCCTCCTTTCTCATTTATGGAATTCACTTTTTGTTTGCACTCGTCTTCGTGGATTGTACGATTTCCAACTTATTTACAATTGTCTACGTGACTGTAACGAAATAACATACTTCGAGTGATGGTTGTGGGAGCGGCGGTAAATTATTCGAGATACTTCATTAGCCTCGAGCGACATCTTTGAACACCTACAGAACAGTGCTTAAGTCATCAAGCACGCATCGGCTGTTAGGACTCATCTGCATCATAAGTCACCTGGTCGAAGGTTCGTATCGAGGGGTTGGACTGCAGCACGTCAGGAGGGAGCGTGTTACATTCGACCAAAGACTCGACAGCATCCCACAGGCCGATGAATGTGTAGGTGGAGTCACCACCTCGGATGAAGCACTGCGGGTACTTGCCTCTGGCCTGTGACAGCTCGAACAATTGGTCCCGCAGAGCCTTGGACTCGGGTACAGAGCCGTCCACCTTCTCGAACCGAATGCGCTTGCCGATCAGCACGTCCTCCAGCCGCCTGCTGTTCACCACCTGCAGCTGGTCGGTCGCTAGGCTGGAGTACAGAAACACACAAGTGTCAGTCATTTGTTCCGGTTTCTATTGTACACTACTACTGTACACTGTACAATACAGTTAGTTACTGTACGTACTCACGTTGTTTCCTCAAACCGTTACTTGAACATACCGGTAAACTTACGTAACACCGTCTTTGTAGATGAGGGCATCTTATGTTAATCCCACCGTGATCAAGGAGAAAGGCTCTGTGAAGGAGTACAACGACGGTACCTTGCCCTGTAGATCTAACTTCTTGTATGAGAGCATTCGATGGGACTAGTTCATTGACTGCTAACTTATAAATGTGCATGCAGGGAGGAGCTACAACCCCGAGGCAGTCCATAGCATCACTCAGCAATGGGTGCACCGCCATATGGCCGATAGGTATGAGCATCACCACGACTGCAGTCTCATCGCCAACTGACCAAATCTTATTACTACTCAGAGAGTCGGAGTTCACGAAGCCCACCTCATGCACTGTGTTCTGCGGCACTTGGAACGTCAACGCGAAGAAACAGGAGGGAGGGCTTCATGACTGGATCCTCCCCAGCAATCAGCAGTATGCAGATATCTACGCCATCGGTTTCCAAGAGATAGTAGATTTGAATGCCATGAACGTGGCCATTAACAGCAGCAACACGATCCAGAGAGCGCAGTTTTGGCAAGAGAAAATTGCCGAATGCTTACTGCTGACCAAAGCTAAGTATACTCTCATTCAGTCGAAGACACTGGTGGGCCTCTTGCTGTGTGTGTACGTCAAGGACTCCCTGCTGTCACACGTGATGGATGTTCGCAGCACGCAGTTGGGTGTGGGCCTCATGGGGATGATGGGCAACAAGGGCGGCGTTTCAGTGCGGCTGTGCTTCTATGACAGCTCCATTTGCTTCGTCTGCGCACATCTCGCCGCCCACCGAGAAAACATCATCGGGAGGAA
>Ga0164294_10006188_pt1 | contig 10243 bp, 10 predicted proteins | sample GEODES005metaG_FD_111479 | JGI IMG/M metagenome (GOLD analysis project Ga0164294, IMG submission 111479) | Oligotrophic lake water microbial communities from Sparkling Lake, Wisconsin, USA - GEODES005 metaG | ecosystem: Environmental > Aquatic > Freshwater > Lake | place: USA: Sparkling Lake...
TTCTATATATGAATTCGACTCTTCGGTAATAGATTCGTCGTCTTGATTCTCTTGTAATAAATCGGATTTCTGGTGGGGTAAATACACACAGGTAATATGGGTTTTGAATGCGTTATTCATATCGTCGATATTGTATTTCATATCATCGAAAAATATAATGGAATAATCTTTATGATTTCTCCGAATGGTTTTCCGGAATTTGGGGTTTGTGGTCGTGGCGGCGGCGGCCATTTTGGGATTTGATTTGTATGTGTATGACATTATATAAAATAATATTATCTATTATTTTATACGTTGGTCGGTGTAATGTGTTTTGTGGTGGGGTGCCGAGGAAGGTATGGGGGATTAACTAATGCGTTTGGTAGGAATTTCGACATCTACAATGTAAATTGAATTCTCGGTAATAATAATATACTCTTTTCCGACTTTGAAGATTTTGGAAATAGGACTGGTGTACTCTTCCTCGCTTTTCACCAACAGTTTCTCCTTCTCTTGTGCCGATTTTCCGTCTTTGACACCAATCAATACCGATTTTTCTAATGAATGTGTCCAATAGTCCAACAGGATTGGTTTGTCCTCTACGATGGAAAGTTTGGCTGCATGTTGCATAGTGGTGGATTCAGGTAAACGATAGCCATTGGGGGTAGTTACTGGTGCGGCAATTGGGTTTGTGGTCGCTTGTTGACTCATCTTTAATAAATATAAAATATACTTTATTAATACTTTATATCCTTATTTCCAAAAATATATATTGGAAAAGTCCGAGGTTCAGAGATTCAGAGATTCAAATATTCAGAGATTTCTCCTAAATAAACTTTGGTCGTGAATCAAAAAACAAAATTCTGTATGACAAAATAATAATTATACTGTATGACATTTCAGCGGGCGGTCTATGCATTTTGTGTGCTCACAGAAATCATCTTCTTGCGAATTTTTACCACCTTATTCTTCGTAACCGGCGTCTCGTTCGATACACATATTTGCAAATACTCCTCTTTCAACATGCGTTTAATAAATTCATATACAAATACCAATACTTGCTCTCCACAATTCCCCACAATAATAATACTCCCCGTCCGAAAAATCATAAAGGAAATTTCCGTGTATTTCTTATTGTCATTCAATTCCGCCATCTTCATCGTCCGGTCCTCAATATTCACTTGACCCAGTTGTTTCTCCACATCAAATCCCAATTCATTATTGAAATAGAATTTGCATTTCACTCCGGGGTAACTACAGGGTTCATACGCGGTTTCGATTGCATATTTCGGCGTCTTCAAAATCTTGTGTAATTTCTCGCGATTAATATAGAACCCGCAATTGAAATTCGAGTTAATCAGGATATTTTCCTCCCGGTTATTTTCCACAAATTCGAGATGCGTTTCCACGTAGGGTTGAATATATTGCAAAATCATCTGTTTGACAATCACCAACAAATCCGGATTCAAGATTCCCGGAATTTCCAGTTTCCCCGTATTAAATACTTTTACGTGAATTTCGCGAAATGCCCCGTCATATTTGAACCGGACTATCATTGCAAAACAGTTGTAAAATGCGTTTTTGACCTTACTTCGGCAATTCATAATATCCTTTTTGGACATTCCCACCGTTATTTTGCGCTCATCTTTGAATTGGATTCGGCGTGTTCCCGGATTATTGATTTGTTTCAAAATGGTTTCTACATAATAGGGGACGTCCAACAGGTTACGTTTGTATTCGTCGCATTCTTCGGGGGTTTTCGAAACGACCTTTATCTGTTTCTTGATGATTCCCTCTTCTGGTTTCCAATAGGAGGTTATCGGCAATTTCCAGAATATCGAATGAATGTCGATGGGCTGATTCAAAAATACCACTTTTGTAGTGGTGGAAATATAAAGGGGGTCGCAATCGGGACATTCTCGAAACGGTTCGGCAATTTCGGTTTTATCCTTTATGGTCGAAATCGATTCAATATCTTTTCCAGATAGAAATGAAAGCCATTCATCGTTTATACTGTTTGACATTTGTTGTATTGTTTTACGTTATTTTATTGTTCTGTATAAATAATATAAAAACGTTTATATTATTTTCAATTTTATATTATGGACCTGTCCACACCCACACCCACCCCCACCCCCCTTACACAGAATAAAATTGATTATATTATTCCGTGTATTTGGAATAATCAACTATATGACTATACCTACGATACAATCGAAACAATATGACAACCATTTCCTCCACCACCAAAAAAGAATCCCTCTATAAGATCAAAGAGATTTGCGCCATCAAGTATAATCCGAGCACACTTCCACAAGCCGTCCAAAAATGCAAACAGTTATTGTCCACCATGAAGGACCAACGATGTTTATGTTCGGTCGTCCCGTCCATTATCCAACTCAATTCCAACGAACTTTCTACAAAGGCGATTTCCATGTGCAAAGCCGGATGCCAATTGTGCCAAATCAAAATGAATAACCTGTTTGACCTGACGAAGTCCCTGCCTTTCCACATCACACAACGGATGATTCCACTGAAGAACCTCGAAAAACGGAACTTGTTATTCATATTGGAACATCATTTGCACGAAATCAACGAATCCTATGTCCAAGATGTCATTGAAAATCTGTTTGCAAATATCACTGAAAAGAATCGGCAGTCCGTCCTACAGCAATTGACCGCGATTATTCATAAGCATATCCACGCAAATCGAAAATCGAAGAAAAATACAATGTTTATTCTCTTTTACGAGATTATCAAATACGTCAATATGGTCAAACAGAGTCATATGGATTCATACGCCGAAACGGAGTCTCATATGAATTTTGTCGAACACGTTGTCACGCATATTATGGTGGTGATTCAATCCATCGTCGAATATAACCTGTTGGACCAACTGGAGATAAACAAGATCATCGATTTGGTGTTTTTCCATTTCCAAAAATTCAAATTGACGGTTCAAGAGGGATTTAAAAAATGGTGTATTGCGTCGACCACCGAAATGACCGTCCTTACTTCGGAAAAAGATGTTCGGTATTTTAAAGAAGGCGACCAATGGATTTTGAATCGAAAAGCCGCCTTCCAAGCAATGGGATTAACCCGCGCATTTATTCGCAAAATATTGTTGGAATATGACCGTCCGATTTCCCATATGAATAGCCATATGCTCGCATTCGTATTCCAATTGTCGTCGGATGATATGACCGCGATTATGCGAAAAACGACGGCGAATTGTTTAACCCATATTATTTCGAAATATCTGGCGGTGGACTCTAATGACGAGTTTGATTTACACGTGGATCCCTCACATATGATAAATAGTACTATTTGTAAAAATATGAATCTGTCTGGGACAATGTCTCAGTTCACCCATTTAAATCGCAAACCATATATTATTTATGAGAATGAGAACGGGAAATTAGGGGTCGATGCCGGTGGATTAACCCGCGATTTCTTCAGTCAATATTTCCTACAGTTGAAACAGGAGGTGATGGTTCCTATAGATGATATCTATATGACATTCCCCGCGGAACTCCGGGGTGTAAATAGTTTGGCCCGTATTCGTTTTGCCGGCGTTTTGATGGGACATTCGATGTTGCGCGAAAAAATCCCGCCTAATTTCCGGTTTCATCCAATCATTCCGTATTTTATGGTCAATGGTTCGACCATACAGATAAATGACCTGTTGGACTATCTGGCAAAATACGACATTGATTATATTCAGTATCTTCGGAAAGTGTTGAACTATTCTCCCGATGAATTCAAAGAGTATCTGGATATGCAAGGCGAAGAAGATTTGAATGTTCGTCCTACAGAATATTTGAGAAATGTCATACAGGAACGTTATATGACACCTGGTTTGATTGCATTCGTCCGTGGATTCCGTGATATATTTTTGAAATTGGAGATTATAGATTTGTTTTCGATTATAACCCCCGAAATTATTTATAGCTATATGTTGGGAATGGAGTCCTACATAATATTTGGGTCGGAGAATTCGTTGGAATCCATTTTGAAAATCGATTTTGGGGAAAAAGACGCGGATATTTCGGTGGCCAAGAAACGGGGCATCAAACAGGTGTTTTTGGAAGTATTGGATGAATTGAATCGCGGCGATTTTGCGAAATTGAAAGGGTTTATGCGATTCTGGCACGGGACACACGCCATACAGGATTTCCGACATTTGGATTTGACGTTTCGAGTGCTGGATGGAAAAGACGATTTATATGGGTGTTTTGCGAGTAGTACGTGTTTTGGGAAATTGTATATTCATCATACACATGTGTGTTCGGTCTCTCCTGGGGTCTTAAAGGATAATTTGATTTCCCATTTGGAAAAAACTCTGGAGAATCAGAGATTGGTCGAAAGTGCGGGGATGTTTATGCAAGTTGATTAGATAGGTAGGTGTGTGGGACCGGACGAGTAGAGTGATAAATAATCTGTATGACACACACACACACACACACATAATGTGGGAGTGCGCAAACCCAATAAAAAAACATGAATAATAGTCATGTTTTTTTATGTTTAGTTTTTTTTGTTATAACTTACCTTCAAACTTACCTATTTGACCACACACACAAGCAACCCAACCTATAGGACCTCTTGACGAGCACGTTTAGTTGGACGATGTAATTCTTCATCATCTGATACGCTGCTCTCCACCAGTCTCCAAGTGTCTTGTCCATATTCATTTTGCGGTATAGACACACTTAATCCAACCGGTGGGACATACACGATTTGTTCGTCGTCGTCGTCGTCGTCTTCGTCTTCGTCTTCTTCTTGTATGGTCACAAGCGATGGCATCGAACCATACGACGACGATGATATACTGTCGTCGTCGTCGTCCTCCACCTCTTCTTCCAAATCAAAATCTACGAACAGATTCATTGGTTGGAGTGGTGGTGTTCCGTTTGACTGACGTTCCAATACGGGTGGTTCGATGATTTCGCCCTCTTCTTCGATATCCATTTGTTCTTGTTCTTGTTGTTGTTCAAGTGGTCCATACATCAATGCATTGTGTAGTGCCTCGTCCATAAGCTGTTCATTTATACGTTCCAACCTTTCGTTCGAAAGGACCAACTCTTCATTTTCACGTTCCAACGCTTGAATGCGTGCCATCAACATAGGCACTTCGTCTTCATCGTGATAAGAACGTTGGATCGGCCAACGGGTCGTCGGTTCGTCGTCTTGAAATATCTGTTGCTCTGACGGAAAATACACTGTAAGATCGTTCAATATCGCGTTTTGACGCTTTTCCATTTCTGCGCGATACGTCTCGGGGGTATATGCATTCTCACGGTGCGCGCCACATTTAACGTTGCTCATATCAATTGCGTAAGTGTTCTCGTTATTATTCATCATTTTTAAGGGGGTTGTCTTTTATTTTTTGGATAAAAAGATTTCAATTTTATTTTTTTATACACTCAAATCCCCCGCCTCATCCCTCCGCCTCATCCCCCAGCCTCATCCCCACCCCCTCACCCCCACCCAAAAAAACACCAAAAACACCCAAATCTCCACTCACTCCCCTATATGTCATACAGCAAATCTATCGTATAGTCAATGGCCGTCTCTGAATTATGAATAATGGTTTCTATATTGTCCAACAGGGTATTTGTGATTTGGTCTGTATGATTCCGGATGAAATAATTGAAAAAGAGACTAATAATTGAACGTTTGTCTATATTGTATTGTACACTAATATTGTGTATGAATTGTCGGAATTCCCGTTTTTGCGCCGACACCACACCCACCCCCATCCCCATCCCCACCCCCGTCCCCGTCCCCACCGAAATCTCTGAATGTTCCCCCGAAGAATTCCCTGTAGGACCTCCCAAACGAATCCGTTTCAAAATGTCTTTAAACAAATCATCTGTAATAATATGACGTTCCCAATCTTGATTCATCTGGTTCATCTGTATGAAATTAATCATACTTCGAATATCCGAATGATATAGATTTTGGATCGATTCAATAATCCTGTCAGACATTTCGATTTGTTCCTGTTTGACCACATTTTTAATAAATCCGAAAATCTCGGATTTTGGCAATTGATTGAAACGAATACATATGAATTCGTTTTTCAGAGACGTATCGATTTTACTAATATAATTACATATAAGACAAAAACGGACATTCTCTGAACATAACTGTATTAAATACTTGAGAGCCTGTTGCGCATTCTTTGTCATATAGTCTACTTCATCTAATATGATGAATTTGATTCCCGATTCGAAAAAATTATTGGTTTTTACAAACTGGTTGATTTGATTCCGAATAATATCGATACCGCGTTCATCTGAGGCATTCAGATGAATAATATTGGTTTTGTTCAGAGAACCGATTTTTTGTGGGGATGTTTCAGAGATGGGTCTTTGGTCGATATCGATATTGGATTGGTATTCATTAATGAGATTTATGATGGTCGTCGTTTTTCCCGTACCGGGTGGTCCATAAAACAACATATTTGGGAAATAACGTTTTTTCAATATGTTTTCAAACAGGGTGCGATTGATGGGGTCCAACACGATACTATTGAAATTGGAAGGTCTGTATTTTTCAATCCATGGAATGTTTTTATGAAGATTCTCTGACATTTTTGGATATATACATACAATGTATTTATATCTATACATTTGTTTTACACATTTGAAAGATTTACACCCTTGAACATTTCAAATGCATACTAATTGTTATCAATCCAATCAGTAACTATTTTGTAATCAGTTGAGTTATTAGTTTTACATACTTCAATTTCGGAAGTATATGAAGAAATATTACCAAGTCCAAATCCACCAATACCCCAAGTGAAACCATTTATGTTTTTACTCACAATATGAATACAATATTTATTTGGTTGTATAACTATTTTATGTATATCATTTGTATTCAATAAAATTTTAGTTAATTTGAGAAATTTTGACATATATATTATATTCAAGTAGGATTTAAGTAATTTATATGGTGTTTTTTATCTTCTAAAAACGCCTCATTTGTTAATGTTAACGATTTATGAAAATAAATCGTTATTTCTCTGAACTATCCGGGAATGTTCAGAGAAATAACAATTTATGACAAACAAATAAAAAATATAAATAATATGTTATGTATAATATTATACATTCGTAATATGAAATTATTTGTTGTTATCTTATTTATAAATTACGTAAACTTATTCGTTTTTGGTTCGACTGAATTCATTGAAAAACTTGGTCAAGATATAATGAAGACCGAAATTAATCCACCAGATATAAAATTTCAAATTCTTCATAAACTCGATTCAAGAATATCCAACAAACAACTAAGAGGAATGTATAAAGAAGAATTCGAAAGAACCAAATTACAATTATTTGTAAATGAGTTTAATATTCTTTATGACCAGATAATAATAACTGCAAAACAAGGAATAAATGAACACAATTTCACTATAATGTGTAGCCAATATACACTAAACCGTAATAATGATTGTTTACCAAATAATGGTAATCTACATTGGTCACGTTATTTTCCAAATAACATAATGGTTACCACTACTATAATAGAAAAATATGCAACTGATATGATTGATGCGTTACATACAACATTTCCAGATAGCAATATAACTAAAACATATAAAAATTGTTGCGACTATTATACAATTGAATGGTAGGGATGTTCAGAGAAATAACAATTTATGACAAACAAACAAATAAAATTGATTTATAAATAACCACATTTACAACAACAACACAACACAACACAACACAACACAACACAACAACAACAACAACATGACATCATCCATCGAATCACCTGTAGGATATTTGGAATTAGTGGTCGGACCAATGTATTCCGGTAAAACCAGTTATTTGGTGGAATTATACAAGAAAAATAAATACATTGGCAAGAAAATCATCTGTTTGAATTACATTGCGGATGTTCGATATTGTACCGACGAAATGTCTACCCACGATTTAATCAAAATTCCCTGTGTGTTTGTCAAACAGTTGGGCGATATTTGGACCGATTCGACACATCCAAATCACTTGGAAATCAGAGATTGTGATATTGTATTAATAAACGAGGGACAGTTTTTCGGGGATCTCAAACAGATGGTTTTGGAAATGGTCGAAGGTCATCAAAAATCCGTATATATTTCGGGATTAGACGGTGATTATTGTCGGGGCGTTTTTGGAGATATATTGAGCTTGATTCCATATTGCGATAATGTGGTCAAAAAGACGGCGTTGTGTGCACAATGTCGTGATGGAACCGCCGCGCCATTCTCACATCGCATTTCGGATTCGAAAGAACAGGTTTTGATTGGAACGGATATTTATGAACCCCTTTGTCGCCGATGCTATTTGTCGGCGGCTGCTGTGGCCGAGGCTGCTGCGACCGCGGCGACCCAAACAGAAATCATTCCCGATTATCGGCGGCGGCTGCGTTCCAACAAGAATTCAACCACTTTATGGACGATGAACCATCCACCCGACCTCAGTGGTCTGACTGGATTCAAAGTAAAATACAAAATAATGTTAGACACAAATTCCCTTCACAATTCTTGGCGACATCGTCTGCGATCCAACAAGAGTTCAATCACTTCATACACGATGAACAATCCACCCGACCGGAGTGGTCTGACTGGATTCAAAGTAACATACAAAGCATTCCTGTAGGACACACCACCTCCTTGCCCTTGCCCTTGCCCTTGCCCCCCCTCCCAAAATCAAATTTTGAAAACAACATAAATAGGATTCCATATTTTTTACAAAAATGGAAACGAAAAAAATTCCAAAAAAATCGGTCAAAGAAAAAAAAATACCGAAAAAAACCGATATATGTATTGACCACGAAAAACAACGGGATTCCGTCTCAATAGTCGACGAAACCGCCGAAGAAAATATCCATTTTACGATAGAACCGACGACCACGACCACGACCACGACCTCACAACAACAATCAACCACCGTTCCCGTCATTACAAAAAAACGAGGTAGAAAACCGAAAGGCGGAAAACTCATTGTCAAAAACGAAAATCTTGCACAAGATATTCCTGTAGTATCAAACGTGATTCTCCATTTGAAATGTTCTCTGAAAGACCTCGAAAATGCAAATAATAATTTCAAAGAACCATTAGAATATAATCCGGAGATTCCACCGGAAATCAAAACATATGAAACGATGGCAAGTACCATTTCGTTTTCCACTTTCCAAGAAAAGGAAACCGTCGATGTCTCAACACCCAAACACGAATATGCCTATTTGGATTCCACTAAAAATTCACATTTAAATATCTGTAGTATTTGTAAAGAAACCGAATCCGAAATTTCTCTGAAAGATATAAATACCAAACTGAAATCTCTGAAAATCCAATTATATAAGAACGAACATTCCGCCAAGAAATCCGCGTGTTTTTGGTGTACATATGATTACGACAATGAACCCTGTTATATCCCCAAAATCGAAACGAACGGCGAACTATTCGGATACGGTTCTTTTTGTCGACCAGAATGTGCCGTCGGTTTTTTAATGAAGGAAAGTATTGACGATTCTACCAAATTCGAGAGATACCATCTTTTGAACAAGATTTATAGTAAAGTGTATGGATACAAAAAGAATATTAAACCCGCCCCCAATCCATATTATCTGTTGGAAAAGTTTTATGGGAATTTGTCCATACAGGAATATCGACGTTTATTGAAATCCGAACATATGTTATTAGTGTTGGACAAACCGATGTCGCGTATACTTCCCGAATTGCACGAAGATAATGAAGATTTTATTTTGAATATTTATGGAGGAACAAAACCCGAATTCAAAAATGGCAGTTCGGTATATAAAGTCAAACGTCAGAGCGAAAAACAATCGGGACCAAATAAAAACACCATTATTAAAAATAATTTTGGAATATCGTAATGGTATGTCACCATTGTATGTCACCATGGCATGGCATATCATATTACAAAAAGTATATAAATATTTGTATTATATAAGATATAATACAAATATGACAATTTCCTGTAGGTTAATGGGTGGATTGGGAAATCAACTGTTTCAAATATTTGCAACCATTTCGTATACGATCGACCAGAATACCGCCGACGACACTCCCACAAACAATATCCAATCCGTCATTTTTCCATTTTCCAACACATTGGGAAATCGACGAACATATTGGGCGAATTTCTTGAATCATATTACGATTATAACCACGGCGAATCCGATGTATGGATTGTCCAATTCGGATATTCAGAGATTCCCCATAATTCAAGAAGCACAA
>Ga0164294_10006189_pt1 | contig 10242 bp, 7 predicted proteins | sample GEODES005metaG_FD_111479 | JGI IMG/M metagenome (GOLD analysis project Ga0164294, IMG submission 111479) | Oligotrophic lake water microbial communities from Sparkling Lake, Wisconsin, USA - GEODES005 metaG | ecosystem: Environmental > Aquatic > Freshwater > Lake | place: USA: Sparkling Lake...
CTCCAGCTGCTTCTTCACTTCCGGCGAACTGCCTTCCGACTCGACCGCCTGCTGGCTGTATTTCCTCGCCTCGGCAAAATCGCCCGCTTCGGCATAGCTCGCCGCCAGAGTGCTGATGATGTGTGGCTGCTTCCAGGTCGTCTCTTCGCAGGCCTTGCGTGCCAGTTCGATCGCCCGCTTGCCATCGCGGATCGCATCGTCCGGTGAGGTTGCCAGGAGCCAGGCCAGATTGTTGAGCACGCCCGAATCGTCAGGCTGGAGCGTCAGCGCCATTTCCAGGTCGGCCAACGCCGCCTTGTGATCGCCAATCGAGATCTCCGCATCGCTGCGGCCGCGCCAGCTGGCGAAATTCTTGTCCTCGAGTTCGATCGACCGCGAAAACCGCTTGATCGCCTGCCGCGGCTGCTTGGCCGCCAGATAGAGCATGGCCAGCTGCCCAACCAGCACCGCGTCGTCGGGCTTCTGCGCTACGAGTTTTCGGAAATCACTGATCGCCGCCGGGTAGTCGTTGCGTTCGGCGGCAATCAGACCGCGGAGTTCCAGGGCCGCCGGATGGTCGGGACGCTTTTCCAGCACCCTCTGCAGATCGGCGGCGGCCTGGGCAGCATCACCCGCCTGCTGGTGAATGCGGGCACGGAGCACGAGCGGCACGGCCTCGTCGGGGGCGATACGAATGGCCTTGTCGAGGTCGGCGATCGCCTCAGGACGATCGCCCTTCATGGCCCGTAACCGGGCCCTCTGCAGGAAGGCACCGGATGAGTCGGGGTCGAGTTTGATGGCCCGATCGAACGCCTCCTGAGCCTCCTCCAGCTTGTTGTCCATCATCAGCGCGAGGCCGAGCGCTTCCTGCAACGATGCATCCTCAGGGTCGGTCTCGATGGCGGCCTCCAGGTCGCCCCGAGCCTTCTCAAACTCGTCCGTCAGCAGATGGAACAGGCCCCGCGTCCGACGAATATCCTTGTCGCGCGGCGCGAGTTCGACCGCCTTGTCGTAGTGGGACGCCCGGCCCTCACGATCATCAGCGTCGGCTGTGTTGCCGAGCACGATGTGGGCCTGCGCCGTCTGCAGATTGTCGTCCGGCAGAAGTTCGATCGCCTTCTCGGCGGCGGCACGGGCCCGTTCCCGGTTTCCGCCGGGCAGGCTTTCCAGTTGTGCGATCATGAGCTGCGCTTCACCGAGCTTTGGATCACGATCAACCACCTCGTTCAGATCACGCATCGCAAATGACCGCAGTTGCGGCCACTGTGGATCGGGGGTTTCGACCTCGTAGATAGCCTGCACGATCCGGCCGGCGCGATACATCAGCGTGTCGGTGTAGAGATCCTCGGCAAACTGCTGCTGGTCAGCGGCAAGCCCCTTCTTGATGGCTCGCTTGCAAAGGTCGAGCACGTTGGCAAAGTCATCGATGTTCTGCGCGGAGAGCTTCGCGTCGACGGCGGCATCGAGATCGTCCTGACCAGGCGACTCACTGTCGGCGGCCGGGGCGGCAGCCGGCTCTGCCACAGCGGCCGCAGGCTCCGCGGCGGAAGAGATCACGGTGACGGCATACAGAGCGAACGCGAGCAGCAGGCGGTGACTGGATGAAATCCTCATAGGACTCAAGGTTTCCTGTGGGCCGAGCCCCCGTGCGAGGGCCGAAGTGCTCAAACTTCCTCTAGTATGGGGCAAGCGGCCGCTTTCCTGCCATGCGGACTTTCAGCGGACTTTCAGCGGACTTTCTGCGGGGTTTCGGTGGCAAACCTAGAGCGGCGCCGGGAGATCGCGTCTGGCAAACAGCACCGCCCCAACCGCGTAGGCGATCACCCCCACGCCGATGAGAACGGCGTCATATTCCGCCAGCAGTCGCCATGACTCGGCCGGATCCCCGACCAGCCGCTGTGGCTCATAGGCGTTCAGGAACGAGAGGTAGCCGGTCCACCAGAGCGGCTGGCTGAGTCGGCCCACCAGTTTGGCCAGAATCGAAAAGACATAGAAGCCGCAGAGGATACCGACCGTGCGCCAGCGGTAGCTGTCGACGGCGGAGACACCGGCCGATATGCCCGCCACGCACACCATCAACCCAAACACGTTCGCTGCCGCGGGGAGGAACCGCAGCGGATCGACCTTTCCAGCCCAGGGGCCGAGCGTGATCGCAGTCCAGACGGCCACCCACAGTACGGTGCAGAGGAGGGCTGCGGCGGCAGTCGTCGCCAACGCCTGTGTGACGAACACGGCCACCCGTCGCACCGGCGCCGCCAGCACCATCTCCATGGTGCCCCGTTCCAGTTGGCCAGAAACGGCGTCGCTGCCACGGGTGATGCCCCAGACGGTTGCCGCCAGAACGACGACCGGGTCGACGAAGGCGAGCGCCACGCGGCCGGCATGCGTGGCCACCTCCGTGAATGGCACGCCCGACAGCCGCTGCCAATCCTTCGGGATCGCCCGCAGGAGCACGTCTTGAAAGGCGGGCATCGGAATCTGCGCGGAGAGCCAGATATAGAGCCAGGGAAAACCGGTCCACAGGGCGACGAGTGACAGGACCAGCACCCGCTGGTCGCCCCACGTCTTCTTCCAGATGGCGGTATTCCACATGACTTTGTTGCCTCAGATCGCGCGGTGAAACCGGTCATAGACCGCGGCCAGCCCCACCGGCTCGATCCGCATCTCCTCCAACGGGAGCGTTGACAGCCATCCGAGCAGCGGTGCCAACGAGTCGCCCGCCTCCATCACCACCGTATCATCGCCCTGCTCCACGATGGCCACGCTCGCCGCCAGTGAGGCCGGGATCGGACTGAGCGGACCGTTGAGCTTCGCTCGAATTCGGTGACACCGCCTGAGATGCTCCAGCGACTGTTCGTGCACGACCCGGCCTGCCCGCACGATGGCGACATTGTCGCAGGTATCCTCCACTTCCGAGAGCACGTGCGACGAGAAGATCACCGTGCGGCCGGCCGCGCGGGCCTCGAGCACAAGTTCCAGCACCTCGGCGCGGGCCGTTGGATCCAGATTCGCGGTCGGCTCGTCGAGGATCACCAGCGGTGTCTCCATGGCGAGCACGACCGCCAGTGCGAGCTTTTGTCGCATCCCCGTGCTCATGCGGGCCACCTGCCGCGAGCAGTCGAGATCGAGTCGACGGGCCACAGTGTCGGCGACCTCCCGCCGGCAGCCGGGCCGGAGGCTGGCGAAGAAATCGAGCACACGATGGCCGTTCATGCGGCGAAAGAGCCTCGCCTCGCCGGGCAGGTAGGCGGTGCGGGCCCGTACTTCCAGGGAGTCTCGCACGCAGTCGAAGCCGGCCACGCTCGCCGTTCCCGAGGTGGGAGTGATGTAGCCCAGGATGAGCCGCAGCAACGTGGTCTTTCCCGCGCCGTTGGGCCCAAGCAACCCAAAGATCTCCCCTTCCGGCACCGACAGCGAACAGCCGTCGAGCGCTGCGAAGGTGCCGTAACGCTTCGTAAGGTTTTCGGTGCGGACGAGCATGGGCATGGTTGTACGTGAAAACGCGATTTTCTATCCCGGAAGAAAATAATAGGCGGCCAATGCAAATCCGATGAGGGCGACGCCCCGCCGTACAACGGCCGCCGGCAGGCGGCGGGCGACGTTAGCACCGGCGAAACTCCCCGCCACCGCCGCCACGGCCATGGTCGCCGCATGGGGCCAGGAAACATTCTGCGACCCGAGGAGCGAGCCGACCACGAAGAGCCCCGACGCTGTGCCGTTGATCACCATGGCCAGCACGTTCTTCATGGCGTTGAGCCGGTGGATGTCGCCGAAGCCAAGGACGCTGAGCACTGCCAGCATCAGGATGCCGATCCCGGCGCCAAAATACCCTCCATACACAGCCACGAGGAACTGGAGCACGCAGGCGAGAAGCAGGCGAGACGTGGCGGGAGCCAGGCTGGCCGGTGCCGCTGATGACGCTGATGACGCTGCCGCCGCGTTACCTGTCAACGCCGCATTACCTGCCGGCCCCGGGGTACTGCCGGCCAACCGTGCGAGCTGTGGCTGCAGCGCGAAGGCAATCGCCGCCGTGAGGATCAGCCACGGCACGCAGGCATCGAACCACTTCGACGGCAGCACCAGCACCAGCACCGCTCCAAGCATCGCCCCCAGCAGGCTTGGCACGAGCAGCCAGACTCCCCACGGCGGCTGCCCGACTCGTTCTCCCCGATACGCCCATGCCGCCGCAATGGTGCCGGGCCAGAGGCCAATCGTGCTCGTGGCATTGGCGATCACCATCCGCGCGGGGTCGGCGGGCAGGATCGCAGCCAGCACTGGAAACGTGAGGATGGTGCCTCCGCCAGCCACGGCATTCACGGCGCCAGCCACAAACGAGACCATCGCCAAGGCGACGAGGCCCGGCAGCGAGCCGGAGGCAATGAGGTCGGTCATGAAGCGGTGGCCGTGGGCGACGTGATTGGGAGACGCTCTGTCATGGATTCGGACGAGGCAGCGCCGGATTGAGAGGGCCGCGTGGCGGATCGGCCGGTGCGCCGACTGGTGGCGGAGCAGCCGCGTTCGGGGGTGCTGGCGGTGGGACTGGCTTGGCAGGTCCCTGCGGAGGTGGCTCCTCATACCGGCCCCCACCGCAATCGACAAACAAGTACCCCGCCCAGAGGAGAGGGTGCCGCGCGTCGGGCAAGATCCCCTGTGGTGACTGCTTCAGCCGTGGCTCGCGGCCCACATCGGGCTGCTCGGCGCTGGCCATCTCAACGGCCCGCTGCCAGCTTTCCGCAGCTGGCGGACCGCCGGTCTCAGCAATCTGCCGATCCCGCAGAAATTCCTCGACGAGATCGACGCTTGTCTTGCCTCCCAGTCGCCAGCGGCTCACGATCACCGTGCGGCCGCCAGCAGCCACGAGGTCGGTGACGGCCATAAAGAGATCCTCGCCGGGCCGGGTCGGGAGTTTCGTCAATCCGCCCGCCATGGCGGACTGGAATCCCGGAAGCACCACACACTGCGGTCGCTTGCTGGGCGGAGAGAGCCAGTCGCCGAACGTCATGGCCGGCTTGCCGCCCTGGGTCGAGAACAGGGGCCTCGTGGCGGTCGGCCCATCGCCCGAGAGTTCATCGAAGACGAGCAGCGTGTCGCACAGCGAGGCGACCAGCGGCATTGGCAGATTCGGAGTGGGGGGCGGGAGCACGACCGCGCGGTCGAGTGAGCCGGCAAGCCGCTCGGCCCATTCCAGAGCGATGGTGGGCTTGTCTCCGCGAAACAGCCGGCCCGCGTAGATCCCGAGGGGACCAGCGGTGTGCGGCGGCTCGAACCGGAGCACGGCCAGACTGCGGGTCGGGCTATATCGGATGCGACAGACGTCGCGGAGCCGCTGCGATTCCTGAGAATCGTCGCGGCCGGTTGGGTCCACGAGCGATTCCCCCGCCTCATCCGCTGGGGACGCTGGCCGACTGGCAGCAGCAGGCCGGGCCGATCCCACCGGCAGGAGTTCAAACGGGAGATACCAGAGCATCCCGTCGGGCACGATCACCAGTTCATCGATTCCTTCAGCCAGTTCGACCTTCGAATTTTCAAAGAGCAATCGTTCGATCCGCTCGGCTGCGGCCTGCCAGTCGCTGGCCAGCAGTCGCTCCGTCGGCACCGGTGCGATCGGATCGAAAAGGCACATTCCCTTCGCCAACGCAGCGATCTCCTTTGCGACGGCCGCTGGCTGACGAACCTGCCACGTGGCGATACGGTCGTGCGATTCAAGCGCCGCCAAGAGCCCCGAGGCCGTCCAGTGAAAGGACAGGATCAACTGCCTGGGGGCCAGCCGGCGGCGGATCTCGGGCCCGGGCGTGCTGGGCGGCATGTCGAGCGGTGGAGCCTCGCGGCTGGCGGCGATGACGGCCACGAACCGGCGGCAGCGGTCGGCGACCTGTTGATAGTCGCGCCAAGCGGCCGGATCGCCCGGCACCTGCGGCGGCTTGCCAGCCGCCGCCACAAGGCCGGCAGTGAGCGGTGTCCGCAGCCGGGTCATGGTGTCGAGCACGGCGGAGAGTTGGGGATGACGGGCCAGCAGCGCAGCCCGCCGCGTGGCATCGGTCCGCGACAACCGATCCGGGTCGGAGCCCAGCAGACGCTCGACCGCCGTGCGTCTGCCACCGAGCGGTTGGGCGACCAGCCAGCGGCTGCGGACGGCGGCCTCGGTGGCAGTGAGCGTGGCATCGCTCCCACGGCGAGTGGCCGCAGCGACCCAGGCATCGAAGGCCTCCGTCCGCGGCGTGCTGAGCCTCGCCAGCGAACCGAGGGGATCCACGGATGTGTCATGGACCGAAGGATCGCCGAGCAGCTTTGCAAAGAGCAGGTCGGCCTGCCGGTCGGAGATGCCTCCGAAGCCCGTCATCAGCATTTCCACCAGCCGTGACGCCTGAAAGAGGATCGGATCGCGTTGCCTCGCAATCCCAATCGCCTTCTCGAGTTCCCGATCGCCGCCCATCACATCACCGGAGTCATACGCAGCCATCGCCATGGCATAGGCCTGCTGGCAGCCGGCGAGTCCACGGCCCGGATCACCACGCAGCAGTCGGCCGTCGATTTCACCCAGCGCGGCAGCCGCTGCCCTGCCATCTCCTCCGACAGCCAACGACTCCGCCTCGAGTCCGAGCAGCGTGGCCCGCAGCACAGGCATGGCGTTCCGCGACCACTCAGCACCGGCATGAATCGAGGGGGGTACGCCCCGCGTGCCCGCGGCCAGATGCGCCGCGGACGCCAGCCGGAAGGCCTCTTCAAGGGCCCTCGCATCGCCATAGTCGGCCGCGGTATACGTGGCCTCCTCAAACGCCCGAGCGGCCACCGCCGGCTGATCGCTGTCGAGTGCGATGCGCCCCAACACGATCAGCCCCCACGACGTCAGTGGGTGATCGAACTGGTTGCCGATGAGCAGGCCGCGGGTGAGCAGCGGCTGCGCCTGCTCCGCCTTGCCCTGCGACCAGAGTGCCGTGCCGAGGGCAATGTCGATCCACGACTGCGAGTAGTGGTTGGGCGGGGCAGGCCGCCGCTGCAGGGCCTTTGCCGCTTCGTCGATCGCGGCGCCTTCGCGGGCGAGTTCACCGAGGATCACGCCCCGGCGGTAGAGCGCGATCACTAGCCCACGCATGATCTCCTGCGGCCGGATTGGGTAGTTGACCGGTGGCGCGAGTACACCACCTTTTTTCACCACCTCATTCGGATCGGCGCCCCCGATGCGGATCGACATCGTGCCAGGGATTGCGGCCGGAGAGGTGTTCCGCTGGCTGCGGCCCCAGGTCGCCACCCGTTGCCCCGCGGCCGCGCGGGGTGCCTGCGGGGGAAACTGCACGGCCAACAGCCACTCGGAATTGGCCGCAGAGACCAGCAGCGCCTCATCGTAGGAGGCGACCGCTTCGCGAAGGCTGCCCAGTTCGAAATGGCACTCACCGACAACCGCGGCACTGGCGATCGAATCGATCCATCGCTGGGCCCCGGCGCGGATGCTGCCCTGATGGTCACGGGCCGCGATCTCCAGTCCGTTCGCAAACTCGCCAGCGGCGAGTGCCGCCAGCGCGTAATCAAAGCCCTGCGAGGGCACCGCCTGGCCCCCCGCACTGCCAAGACCAGGCGGCAACACGATCTGTGCTGTGAGCGCGACTGGAGACAGCCCCACGACGACGGTCAGCAACAGGGACGTGATCCGCTGGTGATGGCACCAGCGGAGACCGTTCCAACACGACTGCCGGGATGTCGGGCACATGGTGCGTGTTGTAACACGAACCGCCCAAACAACGCCGGCCGCCACCATGCGTTCACCCGCTGTCAATCTGGGCGGTCGCGGCAAATCCTCCGGCAAGCTGGGCATGCCGGATCGACGGGTCGTAACGGTTGTTGAAAGTTTACCGGTCGAATCGGCCGATAGATCTCCACGGAGTCGATCACACCGTCTAGGCGGTTCGATTCCCGCTCCCTACCACTGCACTTCAGTCCCCTGCCGGGAAGAGACCCATGAGCACCAGAGCCCTGCCGTTGCGTCACCGTCAGACTGCCATCCGCGTGGGACTGCTCCTGCTCGCTGCAGGCGGCGTGTCGCTCACGGGCTGCCAGGTGGATGTGGGCGGACAGACCCTGCCGAGCGGCTACTACCTGCAGGACGACATCCAATATTTCCCAGCCGGCCCCGAGTTCAAGCTCTCGAAGGAGGCCGCGGCGCTGAAGGCCTACAAAAAGGAACTGGGCGAATGCCCGGACGGTTGCGGCGGCGGCGGCTGCAGTTCCTGCAAGTAGCCATGGTCGATCCCGATGGTTGACCTTTCTCGGCGGGCCGCTAGAATCCGCCTTCGTGGGACATGAACCCAATCAGATAGTTTTTAAAGCTATTTGGTGGGTTTTAAGCCCAATGCGAATGGATTCGCCCCGACAGACATCGATCTGCCTGCCGGGTTTTCCACGGAGGCTGGCCAGCCGTGACCGTCGCGTATGCACACTTCCGTAGAACTGCTGATCGGCGAGTTCTCCCGCACGCTCGACGACCGCTATCGGCTATCCCTTCCCCCGGAATTGGCCGAGCCGCTGGCGGCCTCAGGCGGGCGGATGGTACTCGCCAAGGAGCGGGCCGGCTGCCTCTCCCTCTGGTCGGCTGCCGTCTGGAAGCCGCGACTCGATGCGGCAGTCGATGTGGTACGGAGCAAAATGCAGGCGGGCCTGCTCGCCCAGCGAGTCGGACAACTCCAGGATCTCGGGCGGCTCCTCTCCACCCGTCACAAACAGGTCACGCTGGGCGACCGCGGCAGGCTCGTGGTGCCGGAGGGCTTCCGCGAATTTCTGGCCGTCGAGCCGGGAGCCGACCTGCTCGTCGTGGGGGCGGCCGTGTGCGTGGAACTCTGGCAGCCGGCGGCGTGGACGGCCTTCGTCACGGCAGAGATGCCGGAGTTTCGTCGACGGATCGACGACCTGACGACCTGATTGACCTGATTGACCAGTCAACTCAAGACATTCTGATTTTGGCCATGCCCGGGTGAGAGGACGCGTTTGTAAACCTGGCGGACACATCCGGTCAGGAAACTCGACAACCACGGAGCGGGCCCCACAGCACGGATGCTGCCAAGGGACCTCCCCCGGGCATGGCCTTTTTTTGCGGGCGTCTCACTCCAACGGATCGACGCGGGTGGCAATGGGCCAGGTCACCCGGTCACCGGAGAGCGCTGACGCATAGATCGCCGTCGTCATCTCAAGCACGGTCCTGCCGGCGTACATGCCTGCCTCGGGCTCGCGATCCTCTGCGATCGCGTCGATCAGATCGGCTGCGGCATGCCGCCCCCATCCTGCCCGCTCGGCGGCGCGGTCGACCTCGCTCCGGTTCGTCGGCGTCGACTCGACGCCGTCCGCGCCAATCGGCTTCCAGGGAAACTCTCTGTCGACACGCCACAGCGGGGCTTCACGCAGGTAGGCATGCGGCACGTGGTCGGGCCTGATGTGAATCGCGCCCTTCGTGCCCACCACCGTCAGCCCGAAGTTCGGCTGCTTGAGGCCGGCGTCGCGGACGCTCGAGAAGAATCCGACCGGGCCATCCGCCAGGCCAAACATCGCGTTGACTGAATCGCCCGCGATGAGCCCGATGCCCTCAGGGCCCGCCGTCGCGTCCGCCCGGGTGATGGGCCGCCCCCCTTGAGAGACGCTCGCCAGGCACCACTGCGGTGCGCCGCCGAGGTCCGCCATCATGTCGAGAATATGGCAGCCGAGCACGAACAGATCCTCACCGCCACCTCGCGGATCCTCCTTGCCGCGGCCGCGGAGTTCAAGCACTTTCCCGATCCGGCCGTCCTCGATGAGGTCGCGGGCCGCTGCGTAGGCTGGCGAATGACGGTTGACGAAGGCCATCGCGAGTTTGCTGTTCGACTGCGTGCAGGCCGCGACTACGGCATCGGCCTCGGCAAGCGTGCGGACGAAAGGCTTCTCCACGAAGATGCCCTTCGCGCCGGCCTCGGCTGCCGCAATCGCCATCTCCGCATGACAGTCGACGTGCCGCATGCAGATGGCGACGACGTCGGGCTTCACCTCTGCGAGCATCGTTCTCCAGTCGCGGAAGGCGGCAACCGGCGGCACCCCGTCACGCGTGAGACGCTTTACAGCCTCTGCGATCCCCTCCTCCGACTCGTCGGCCACGGCCGCGAGTTCCACCCCGTCGACGCCGCTCCAGAGTTCGTCGATCGCGTGGCCCCAGTCACCCCGCCCAGTCCGCCCGATGGCTGCGGCCCGCAGCGGCTTGTTCATGAATCGCATGGTCTCGTACTCCTCAGTCAGTTCAGGTCAGTTCAG
>Ga0164294_10006191_pt1 | contig 10241 bp, 9 predicted proteins | sample GEODES005metaG_FD_111479 | JGI IMG/M metagenome (GOLD analysis project Ga0164294, IMG submission 111479) | Oligotrophic lake water microbial communities from Sparkling Lake, Wisconsin, USA - GEODES005 metaG | ecosystem: Environmental > Aquatic > Freshwater > Lake | place: USA: Sparkling Lake...
AAAAGGTCAGGATGGGAAAAAAGAATTAGATGAAGCGATCGATATGCTATTTAGCACGAACGAATGTGCTTTATACCTATGTAGAAGATTATACCAATTTTTCTGCTATCCGATCATTAATGAAACGGTAGAAAAAAATGTCATAGTGCCTATGGCAGATCTACTGCGTAAAAATAATTACGAACTCAAAGTTCCACTTCGTGCACTTTTAGGAAGCGCCCACTTTTTCGATACCTCATTTTATAATTCCATGATCAAATCTCCCATTGAATTTATGTTTGGGTTTTATAAAGAATTTGACATGAATTTGTTTAATACCACAACTGGAGGAGATATTCCAAAAAGATTCTCAGACCCCCTTACAGCTAATTTTTACAAATTCAGAAATTTGCAATGGGAAATGAGCAACATAGGTTTGAACTATACAGATCCTCCAAGCGTATCAGGTTGGCCTGCCTATTATCAAGAACCCGTTTACGACTTGTTTTGGATTAATTCAGATACAATCGCTAAAAGGTCTAATTCAGGAAATGGTCTTGCCAAATGGGGCGCATATCTAGGCTCAGGTGATACCAAAGGAAATGTACACTTACAAATAGACAAAATTAAATTTGTCAGTTTATTAAAATCTCCTGATAACATCGACCTAGTTATCGACGAAACGGTAGAAAGGATCATGTGTGCTCCTATCTCCACTAAGGCCAAAGAACGTATTAAAGCGAGCGTATTGGGAGGAAATGCCCCATCGTATTATACGCAATTATATCAGGCGCATATGAGTAAACAGACTGAAGAAACTCGCTCAATTTTAAGTAACCGATTAGAAAATTTGTTTGGCGCATTATTCCAAATGGGAGAAATCCACTTGTTTTAATATGGATAGAAGAAAATTTATACATCAAATGACACATGCGGCAGCCTTGCCTGCATTGTTTTCTTCTATTCCCTATGAATCACTAGGTTTTGGATCACAATCCGAATTAGCTCAAACAGTGGCAGAAGGTAATATCCTTGTGATCATCGTTTTAAGTGGGGGTAATGACGGCTTGAATACTGTCATTCCGTTGAATATGCTGTCTAAATTGAATAGCATTCGTTCGACAGTCATGTTGCCGGACAATAAAATATTACCTCTGGAAGGTACCGAATTAGGGCTTCATCCATCTTTAAAAGGTTTTCAATCGTTACATAAGGAAAACCGATTAAAAATTGTGCAGGCTGTGGCCTATCCCCAACCAAGTTATTCGCATTTTAGGTCGATGGACATTTGGGATTCAGCCTCAGATGCCTTGAAATACGAAAACAGCGGTTGGGTCGCCCGTTACCTAGAATCCAAGCATCCGAATTTCCCGGAGGCCTACCCTACTGAATTATTTCCACATCCCTTGTCGATGGAAATTGGTTGGAATTCTTCCTTAATGTTTACAGGAAAAAAATCTTTCACCAGCGTAGTGGCCTCAAATCCAGAATCGTTTTACGAGATCATTAATGAGTTTGATAATAACTATCCTTCAACACCCATCGGCGAAAAATTAAAGTATTTGCAGCTCATGGCTAAGCAATCCAATGCCTATGGAAAGGTGTTGAAAGAGCAATTTAAAAAAGGAACTGATTACGCGTTTCCAAGAAGTAATTTGGCGGACCAATTAAAAATCGTCAGCCGACTGATTTCAGGGGGATTACAAACTAGGATATATAAAGTTCAGATTGGCGGTTTTGATACCCATAGTGCACAGGTAGAACCTGGAGATAAAACGACTGGAATGCATGCAACTATTTTGAAAGAAATAGATGATGCAGTAGCTGCGTTTATGAAGAGTCTGGACCAAATGGGAAAATCCGATCGAGTATTAGGCATGTGTGTTTCGGAATTTGGGAGAACTGTTCATTCCAATGGAACCAATGGAACGGATCATGGTACCGTTTCACCTGTCATTTTGTTTGGTAATAAAGTGGATCCTAAGGTGGTTGGCAAGAATCCAATCATCCCAGATAAAACCAACTATTCCTACGAAATGGACATGCAATACGATTTCCGTCAAGTATATGCCTCAGTCATGAATCAATGGATGGGAGGGACCAAATCGTTTACAAAAGATATTTTATTTAAAGACTTTGAGCAAGTTCCCATTATCCAGTCGGCCTACATCGATTCCGACGAAGATGGCGTTCCCGATATAGTCGACAAATGTAATGACACTCCTATAGGTGCATTAGTAGATATTAACGGCTGTGAAATTTTCACTTTGCCCTCTAATAATTTTAAGGTAGAAGTGGTGGCTTCAACCTGCATAGGTGCGAATAATGGATCCTTAAAAGTTTCCGTTCTGAATACAAACTATTCCTATTTGTTAACCGTCAAAGGACCAAATAAATATGAAAAACAGATCAGTATGCCTAAAGGAGTGGCCAATAGCGTGTTGAATGGTTTGGTTTTGGGTGTATACAATATGGTCTTTACGGTGGAGAATGTAAAGAATTTCCAACAAGCCTTTGATGTAAAAATCACTGAACCGGCACCTTTAGTTGTTCAATCGACCATCGACGCAGGAAATAAATCAATGAGTATCCAACTAGGCGGCGCTACTAATTACTTCGTACAAATAAATGAAGCGAGCTTTAAAGTGACAGAGGCCAATTGGTCCACCGCATTACCCGCTGGTTTAGTGAAACTACAAGTGAGTACTGATTTAAATTGCCAAGGCATTTATGTCAAAGAATTTTTTGTTTCAGAGTCAGTCAGTGCATTTCCAAACCCAACCACCGGACCTGTTCAAGTTCATGTGCATGGAATAGATCAAAAGGTAGATATATCAATAGTCAATGCAGCGGGCTTACATGTCTCAAATCAAAACTACTCTGTTTCAACTTCAAGGTTAGTTGCGCTAGATTTAAGCGAATTTTTCGCTGGTATTTATCTAGTTCGGGTTCAAGGAGAAACAGTAGATCAAACGTTAAAAATAATTAAGCTATGAAATATCTAGGAATTTTATGGATCAGCTTATTGATATTTGCTTGCTCAAAAGCTAAAGAAGCAGTTAACCCAGTTGTCGTAGTTGTTCCTCCGCCAACGGCTGCCGCACTTACTTTACCGGCCAACAACACCGTTTGTTACGAAGGTGCTAATATCTCAAGCCTAACTTCAGATGTTTCTTTTTCTTGGGCCACGGCAAAAGATACTGAAGTTTACGATTTGGTCATCACCAACTTAAACACTTTAACCAATACCACGAAGTCAGTAAACAGTGAAAACAAAGCAACTGTAACGCTTTATAAAGGCACGCCGTACCGTTGGCAAGTCATTTCCAAATCCAACAAATCCAAAGAAACGGCCAGTAGTGAAGTTTGGAAATTTTACCTAGCCGGAGATGGGGCATCTACTATTGCACCATTCCCAGCCTTAATTATTGCCCCTGTCAGTGGCGCAAGCGTGACACCGAATACAGGAAAAGTCAATCTTATCTGGTCAGGTGCAGATGCAGACAGCAAGGTATTAAGTTATGAAATTTATATAGACACTGATCAAGCTAAAGTTTTAAATAGGCAGGTTGCACCGAACGTTACCTCCAGTTCTAATCTTTGGGTAACGGTAAAATCAGGCTCTGTCTATTATTGGTCTGTGAAAACGAGCGATGGAATTTTAAGCTCCTATACGATACCTTATAGCTTTAGAGTTAATTAAGGATGATTCAGGTGTTTAATTCTCTAATTACAATAATCTAAGAGTGAAGTTTATTTAAAATATGCGGAAATCTTTAATTGGCACTTGGTCTTATTTTTACTTGTTTTTTAATGTTTCTAAAATATTCAATTAATTCGTCTTTACTCATCTTCCCCAACTTTAATGAAAGCTTATCTCTTTGTTGGCGCATGTAATCAACCGAATCAAATGTCTTTTCAGTAGTCTTCATATTTTTGGAATTCTCGCGGTGAACGAATTTCTAATTGTTTATAGCCATTTTTAATATTAATCGCATTGTAACCAATTATTCTTTGAATGTTTACAATGTGTTTAAAGTTCCAACTTACCAGATAGTCTGCACGATTAATTGTTGCAAGAGCAATATGAAGACAATCCGCATAACTCGTTAATCCAACAACTTTTTCCGAAATATATTCATTTGCCAAATCAATGGCATCTTCAGATAAATCAATATACTCAGTATAATTAACTTTTAAAGTATTAACTAATTCTTTTACATAATTTGGGGCATTTTCTAATTCACCTTGAGTAACTGACGAATAAAGTAAAATAAACTCCTCATTTTTTATCCTTTCAAACAATGGAATAGTTTGGAAGGAGAATTCCTCATCAAAATACCCTCCAAAAACTGAAGTATCAATGTAAATTTTTTGTTTCACTATTAGAGGTATAGTTTTTTTTAACTAATTTTTTTTGATTTTCAGACTTTCACTTTTTTACTATTGGAGAGAAAATAAGCCCTTAAAGGGCTTATTGGTAATTCGACTTATTCTTTTTGTCTCTTTTTTCCTCTTTCTTTTCCTTAGGCGTCTTAGTTGCCTCCTTCTTTTCGGATTTTTTTGAATTCATCCCTTTGGCCATGATCGTATCTATTTAAAATTAAAAAACAATTGAAGTGGAAAGGAAGTAAAAAAAATGGTCTGCTCAAAATTTTATTTATATCGAGGCCACTTAATTTTTATTCAATTGGCTTAATCGGACCTCCCTTAAATCCAAAATTGCTCCTTTAGAGAATTTCGTTTGAGACTTAAAGGTGATTTTTTGTACTCCTTTGTTTAATTTAATTGTTCCCACTTTTACTAATTTATACGTTTCCCAAGAACCGCTACGGGCTACAATTCCTTTTAAATTTGCCGAAGAAGTAAACAAGATAAATTGCTTTCCCGCCTCCAGATTATCCACGGAATATTCAATGTTTACCTGATATATACCTGTTTCTGGGACTTGGACCTGCCATTCTACTCGGTCTGCTGCGGTAAACCAGCCATAAGCTCGCCACTCAGGCATGTATTTTATTTCGGGGCCAATCGCCTTCCCTTTTTCAGCGCTGAGCCTTAAGATGCCATTTTTTTCCACTCGAACTAGGCTTGGTTGGGGTGCTGCATTAGCCGATATTCCAAAGAAAAAACAGTTCAATAAAATCAATATTAGTCCGTTCTTCATCTTTATTTTGTGTCTTTATTAAATAATTCTAAAGCGTCAGTATCCTTATATTCAATCATTTTTGCCTTAAGCTCCGACTTCAATTTCTTGACGACTCCTGTATAAGCTTTGTCGCCATATAAATTCTTCATGTTTTTAGGATCCTTTTTGATGTCATATAATTCCCATGAATCTTGAGGGCCATAAAATTTCGCCAACGTATATTGATCTGTACGCAATCCAAAATGCGGAGCCACACGATGAGGCTGAGGATATTCATAATAATGGTAATAGGATTTATTATCCCATGATTTTTTGGGATTTTCGAGTAATGAATAAAAAGATTTCCCTTGCATTCCCTCGGTTGGCTTTATCCCTGCAATATCTAAAACGGTAGGGGCCCAATCGACATTTGAAACGACTTGTTGGACCTTAGTCCCTGGCTTAATCTTTCCTGGATATTTGATCACGAAAGGAGTCTTTAAGGACTCTTCGTAGATGAAACGCTTATCGAACCAACCGTGTTCTCCCAGATAAAAACCTTGATCAGAAGCGTAAATTACCACGGTATTTTTTGATAAACCTGTTTTGTCTAAATAATCCAAAAGCTCTCCAATATTACGGTCCAACGAACGGGCTGTTGACAAATAATCCTTCATATACCGTTGGAATTTCCATTCTACCAATGCCTTTCCTGTCAAATGCTTCTCCTCAAATTCCTTGGTAACTTTATTTTGATAGTACTCATAAAAAGCAGCTTTTTGAGCAGGTGTAAAACGCTTGTAAGTCGGGTTATTAAAATTGACATTTACCTTCAAATCTGAGCCCAATACCATCGTTTTATCGACGGTCATATCTTGGTCTCTCGCAGCAGGCCGGCCTTCATAGTTGTCGTAAAAATTATCAGGAATCGGGAAATTTACATCATCATAGGAACCTAAATCTTGTATGTCGGGGAACCATTCCCGATGTGTGGCCTTGTGGCCGACCACCATGAAAAAGGGTTTTGATTGATCTCTTTGTTCAAGCCATTCCTTTGAAAATTTAGTAATCAAATCAGACACATAGCCTTCGTATTGTATCTTTTCATTGTTCTTATTAATGAAATCGGGATTGTAATAAAATCCTTGGCCTGGCAACACATTTAAAAAATCAAAGCCATGCGGAAGAGTACCTAAATGCATTTTCCCAACCCAAGCCGTTTGATACCCATTTTTTTGCAAGGCCTCCGGAAAAACAGGTTGGTCTATATTAAACACCTTTTCATTCACCTTGTAGCCATTCATGTGGCTGAATTTTCCGGTTAATAAGGTAGCCCGACTAGGCCCACAAATGGAATTAGTTACTACGTTATTGTACAAAATAGCCCCAGCATTTGCAATGCGGTCGATGTTAGGCGTCTTAGCTATTTTACTTCCATAAGCACTTATGGCCTGGGTAGTATGGTCATCAGAAAATATAAAAATGATGTTAGGTTTCTGGCTAAACGCAACAAATGTGCTAAAGACCAAAATTAATGCGAGTAAATTTTTCATAGCGTTTGGTTTAATTGATACTTCGTAGTGTCACTAATTTTATGTCAAGGTCATTGGCTTTGAGCAAATTTTGGCTCATTAATTTCAGCGTTCCCTTTCCTGGTTTCAAATGAATGGTTCCTAAATTCAAAGATATAAAATCTTTGATAAAGGATTCATACCGATTCATTTCTCTCCAAAATCAAATTATTTTTTCTGATACACCTTCACATAATCCACCGAAAAAATATCTGGGAAAACAGTTTTACTTATATCAGCTAAGACGCTAGGAATCTCCATACTTAAAATCATGTATTCGGGAATTTGAGAAACCCCAGCGGAAACTTCATAAAACTTAAGTCCGTCAATGTAAAAAGAATAAGTTTCGGGCGTCCACAATAATCCAAACGTATGGAAACCTGAACTAACCCCCTTGAGGTAACTTTGCATCCCCCGGGTGGTTTGTTGGCCCGCCCCATAAGGTCCCCAGTGCACATTATGAGAAACAATGTCAGTCCCTAATTTTTTAAAAAACTCCATGATATCCACCTCAGCTCCATAAATTTTAGGATTAGTTCCACCGGCCAATTGCGGGGATTGCAACCAAAAAGCACCCCAAACGCCAGGGGAATTTTGGAGCTTTGCCTTACATTCAAAATAGCCATATTGAGGCATGAATTTTCCTTGTGTCCCAACCGCACTGATGAGAATGGAATCGTTTCTTTTCAAGGCATATAAATTCAAAAGCCCGTCTTTGACTTGAATCGCCTCAGTAGACACATAGCCAAGGGCACGCTTTCCTAAACCTCGGGGCTTCCATTTCAACGTGTCTAATTGGCTTCCGTTAAATTCATCTTCCCAAACCAACGAATACCCATGATTGATGGGATTAAATTTATCGGTCGACATAGGACCCTGAGCGGGTCTTTGTGCAAATACAAAAGGAAGAAATGCGATATTAAAAATTAAAACCAGACTCCATTGTTTATTGACCATTTTGAAAGTGCGATTGTTAACAATATGATATTAATATGTCCTAATATAATAGCTATTTTTGTAAAGTGAAAACTTACCTATTTACAGCGAGCATCTTATTCATTAGCATACAAGTTTGGGGACAAGACCAAATGCTAAAAGGAGTTGTTCAAGATGGTATTACCGAAAAAATACTCCCTTATGCCAACGTAAGCCTTTGGAAAAAGGATTCAACGGTATTCCAAGGACTATTAAGCGATTCTTTGGGCCAATTTAGCTTTAAAAATATCCCGGCCAATATATCTTTCGTCAAAGTTCAGGCCTTAGGATATCGATCATATAATGTATCTTTGGTAGGGAAAAACTCGTTCTTAACGATCAAACTAAAACCTGAAAATACAGTTTTGAACGAAGTATTTGTCCAAGGCGAGCGTTCAGTGAGTGATTTACAAATAGATAAACAAATTTTCAATACGCGTCAATTTCAAAATTCTGCCAATGGAACGGGGCTTGATTTAATTCAAAGACTTCCCTCTGTGACAGTTAATACGGAGGGCAATGTAACATTAAGAGGTAGTTCCGGATTTATTTTATTGGTCGATGGCAAACCGTCTAGTCGAAATCCCGCTGATGTTTTAGCGCAAATTCCGTCCAATTTAATAGAAAGTGTAGAAGTCTTGACTACGCCATCGGCCAGATACGATGCAGATGGAAAAGCTGGAATGATCAATATCATCACTAAAAAAGACAGCAAAATAGGAACTTCATGGTCAGGAAATATGATGAATGCAGGGACAAATCCTTTGCGCTGGGGAGGCGATATCATGTGGACTTTGGCAGAAAAAAAATGGAATATTTTTGCTGCAGCGGATTATAGGCGCTTTGATATTGAAGGGTTTCGCGTGGGAGAAATTCGAACCATTTTAAAAGACTCATTGACCTACATGCCCTCCGCAGGTATTCGTGACTATAGGGATTTTCAATATTCCTTGCGTGCAGGGGGAAGCTTTTATCCTAAATCCACTGATGTCTTTAACTGGTCAGCGTATGTGGGAGAAAAACAAACCGACCGAATGGCAAATTTGAACTACCAAGAATATGTTCAAACAGGAATTCCTTTATCCCTATTTTCAAATTCGTTCAAAACACCCATCAAAGAATTCTATAATCAAAACTTATTTGTCCGTTCAGGGAAATTTCAAACCTTTACCGCTGACTACTCACATATATATGCTAACAAAAGTAAATTGAGCGCCTTAGCTTTATATGAATATTCTGAATTAGGCGGACCCTTAAACAATTATGACACCTACGAAGGAACAAACAAATTATTACTTTGGGAAAGGTCTACCGAAACAAGTCCACTGACTGCCTTAAGGTTTCAAATAGACTATTCGCTTCCATTATCAAACAATAGAAAATTAGAAATAGGCTACCACATACGTCAAATTCAGCATGATGGTGATTTTTTATTTGAACGCTTGAATCTGAGCAACCAACAATGGAATTCGGATCCTAATTTCAGTGATCAAATGAAATTATCTCAAAAAATTCATGCTCCTTATGTCCAATTAAATGGAACAAAAAATATATTTAGTTATGCGCTTGGCCTACGCACTGAATATTTAGGTAGGACATTAACTCATATTGCTGAACCAAACAAAATCTATGCTTTAGACCAAATTTATCTTTTCCCATCGTTCCAAGGACAGTGGAAATTATCAGATAACTATTCATTTCGAACAGCGTATAGCCGTAGAATTGACAGGCCCACCACTAAATTAATGTCCCCTTTTAAAAACCACCGTCATGCGGAGACCATTGAAAACGGAGATCCTAATTTGTTACCTGAAATAGCTGATATCGTTGAAATAGGTATAAGCAAGTCCTACGAAAATATCGCATTCACGGCAACGGCTTATGTGAACTTTTTAAAAGATAAAGTTTTTAGAGTCAACGAAATCTATTCTAGAACTATTTTAGGTAGAACCTACACAAATGCAGGAAATTCACAATCCACCGGAATGGAGTTTACAACCGAAATCAAGGCGACAAAAAATTGGAAATTTTACTTATCTGGGAATTTATATCAATTTGATGTCCAAGGAAAATTCAATGGGATTGAGACCACTCAAAATAGTTTTAATTATAACTTTAACGGAAATACGGTCGTTGATATTTTGCCTCGACTTCGTTTTGCTTGGGATATCAATTACCTATCCAAATCAGTAACTACACAGGGTATTGACTCTGAATTACTCTTATCGAATGCAAGTTTGAAATATACTCTCTGGCAAAATAAGGGGAGTATCACTTTCCAAGCACAAAATATATTCAACACCAATGTTCAAACCATACAAACTCAAACCAAAGATTTTTTCAGTAGTACCGATTATCGAAAGTGGGATCGCGTCTTTCAGATCAGTTTAGGATTTAGAATCAATGACCGAGGTCAAAAAGTTAAATCAACCAAAACAGATTACGGCGAAAAAGATTTTTAATCGTTAAGGAAGTTCAGCCAAACGGATGTTGCGGTATTGAATCGACATCACATTTCCAGGATGCAATTGAAGTCCCACGGGCCCTGAGGCTGGAATAGTTTCAGAAGTATAGGTCATTACTTCCAC
>Ga0164294_10006196_pt1 | contig 10237 bp, 1 predicted proteins | sample GEODES005metaG_FD_111479 | JGI IMG/M metagenome (GOLD analysis project Ga0164294, IMG submission 111479) | Oligotrophic lake water microbial communities from Sparkling Lake, Wisconsin, USA - GEODES005 metaG | ecosystem: Environmental > Aquatic > Freshwater > Lake | place: USA: Sparkling Lake...
CAACATTGCATGGTATTATTGATATTGATATTGTGGTTGTTGCCAGGCTTCGCTTTTGACAACAACAACATTACAGCTGCAATCATTTTTACAATCATAACAATAAGTATATGTGTTGCTAGTTGGCTTCGCTATTCACCAATTGTTTGGGTATAAAAAAAAAACATAACCATAACCAACATCACATAGCTGTATTTGCATAGCTGGCGATTTTTGGTTTGTCAGGTTATCAGCCGTAGTCTTAGCGAAAGCTGAGACTACGGTTGGTATTCCGCAATTAACTTGTTAACTGCTTGGTAGTTGTGTGTTTACCACCGTAGTTGAAATTCAATCGCTTTCGCTAAAAACACTGAGTTATTGATTTTGAATTAAGTGTCCGTTGGATTGTTTGTTGATTGTGCACGCCCTGTTTAGTTGCGTGTGCGCATTTTTATCAGCAAACGACAACATGTATAGCGACACATTTGAGACCATAGAATTCAAGTCATCAACTAAGCAACATATCAACAAAGACCTACAAACAGTACGCGCAAGTGCACGTGTTGGTTGTCGGCTTGTTGATGGGCAACTGCAACCGGCGAGCTCCAACTGCACCTCGCCTGGAGCGCCCTCAGCTGAGAGCCAAAGCTCGCTTTTATTATCTGGTGAAATTTGTACAACACTTGCTTCGTCAGCGCAGGCGCTGGCAAGCCACTGGATTGATATTGAACAGGCTGAAGGGAGCCTTCGACCATCTCGAACGCAGGCAAGGAATCCTGCAGTATCGGCTACTCGCACTGCCCAAGGCGGCAACTGCAATCAGACAGCGTCGACAATGACTTCATTGTCAACTATAGAGTCGCACAGCGACCCACAATCAACAACGACGAAGCACAGCACAGTCCAAGGGTCTGACATTAACGCTGCACCAGTTTTGGAAGATGATGAAACCCCGGAGTCTTCAACGACAAATTCCCGTTCACGGTCAAGTTTCAGTGGTCAAAGTGTTGACATAGCTAAGTCAGCTGACAAGGGCAGCGCAGGACGATTATGGAAAAGAGACAAGCTGTCTTTTCACAGTATAGAGGAAAGCCCTATTGCTACAAAACGTCGGCAGGAACAATTTAACAAAACGGTTACCGCTGCCATAGGCCGGTCCAAGGATGATATTACAAGATTGCACACCGACAGCTCTGCCAGTTCGGTGATGCCAGCAAGGCCTCCGAGTCCTATATACCCTCCGACATATGCCGGAGATCTGCAAGCTGCTTCAACACAGATGACCAGGCGTCATCAACAACGGTCAAAGACAAGGTCTGCCGGTCCATATGACGTTCCTCCTCGATATTCAGCTCCAGTTGTTGATCCACTCAATACCGGAACTGACCCAGTGTTCGTCCAGGAGCTGGTCAGTCAAGTGACTGAACTGAATAAGATCGTGAAAGATCTGGCATCGGAGTCTTCGAAGACGAGGCAGGAATTGTGGGTTTATGAACAGCATGCTTTTCAGCGAGAAGCCTCGTCAGAGATGGCCCAGAACTCGACTGAGATTCAGATCAGGCAACAGCTCGGCCAGTTAAGGCACGATTTGGCAGAAGCAAGGTCTTCACAAGCCATAGCTGCTGAAGAACTACATAATAGCCAAGTCGCAATGGCCAGGATTGCCGTGGAAGAAGCTGTTTCACTCGTCATGCCGAAGGCTAACGAACCTGACCAACGCACTTTAGCAGAAGAGCTTCGTAATCGCAATTTGCTGCTGAAGGTCGAACAACAACTTTCATGGCAGCATGCCATGACGAAGCGAACTGAAGAAATGGTTGAGCAGTCTCAAACAGCCATGAGCGAATCGCTTCAGGAAGCCTCGTTCTTAAGGCAAGAAGCCACACAACAACAAGCTTTGACGGCTCAGATGGCCGCTGATGCAGCGCAAGCGAGAAGCCTGATGATGCATGCCTTGGAGATGTCGTCAGAATCGGCAGTTAGAACTGGTTCCCCTGGAGATCAGGAAATGCGAGAAGCGCAGGAACGCTTTGATGAAGACAAGGTCGAGAGGCTAGAGGCCTTAATTCAAGAGTCTCATAAACAATATGCAATATACCTTGCCGAAGCACATCGTCAACACAAGGCTTCGTTGAAGGATGCTGAAGCAGAGGACGGCCGAATGAGACAACAACTGAAGGCACATTATGAAGAGAACCTGCAATGCGTTGAAAGAGCTCACAAGCAGATGGAGCAAGATTTCATCGCCAGATTCAATGCTATTCAGAACCAGCAAGAGTCAGTGGCTCAAGCAACTGAAGCCAGACTCGCTGCCTTTGAAGCGGCGTGGACGAGACAGGCTAACTTTATGGTGCTTTCTCAGCAAGAAGTCGAAGCCAGGGCTCAGAGTGGCTTTGAAAGGCTAAGACTCCAGATGTGTGAAGTGACGGAAGTCGTCCAGAAGCATGCGCAGGGTTTGGTCACGCATGGCCTTGTCCTATCAACTCCTCCTCCTCCCCCGCCTGATCACGGCGGAGGTATCGGGGATATGGAAGACGGTATGTATACGCCTCCAGGCAAAGGCATGGGATTGACCCCTCGCACGCTGACTGAGAAGTTTCAGTTTAGTTTTCAAAATGTTACGATGCCATCCGAGGTTGGTGCTGCATCATCCCAACATGCCAGTGGAACGCCGCCGACCAAGCAAGTGCCTGGTCGTGGATCCGGTGACAAAGATGATCATTCTCGCAGTCCTGGTAGTCCTGGAGGTGATGACGACGACCACCCATCAAGTGATGGTGTGGGTGATAATCGAAAGAAGCCAAAGGGGCCAGGCGGAGACAAAGACCCCGATGATGATCAAGGTGATGGTCACGGTAGTGGCCCTCCAGGAGGCAATCCCAAGAAGCCGCCTGATGATCCAGGAAATGATCCGCCAGGCTCTTCCCAAAAGAATAAAGAAAAGGACGACCATAACAGGAGGCAGATTAAGGAAAAGACCAGTTTTACATTTGACTGGTTGCCCAAGGACGCAAGCCAGCTGAAATCCTTCAGAACCGAAATCAATGCCGAGTATTGCGCAGTCGCTGGGACGACCGTTATAACGGCATGGGTTATGGAAGCGTTTGACCTTGAGGTAGATGCTGCAGAGGTCGAAAGCGTCAATGAACATGAATCTGTTGATTTGCGAGCATATTCTACATTGTCAGCGCTCCTTCGCAAGCACTACCCGCTGTTAGCAAGTGAAGTACAAGAAAAGCAAGATGCTTTGCTTTTGGCAAGACCATCCAAGACGTTATCAAGTCGATATATCATCCGAAGGCTGGTGACTCGATTCGAACTGGATGCCAACAAGGCCAGCGTACATGCTATTTCGGACTTCAACTCTTTGCCTGGACTTGAATTTACAAAGGACGAGAAAACTCTGTGTGATCGCATCGATCAGTATCTCATGCAGTTAGACCTCAAATCTGCAAAGCTCAAGGGAGCCATGCTAGAATCAGTGGCTACTGTCATGATGCAGGAGAAATTGGAAGAACAGCTAAAGCAGAAGTCGTTTGCTGAAGCTGACACATTCAAAGTCTTCATGCCAGAGTATCTCCGATCAACCAAAAAGGCTGAAGTTTATTGCTATGCATGGTTAAGGCGCAATCTCGAGGATTTTGTGCAAGACAGGCGCAAGGAACATGCGAGAGAAGCAGAATTGAAGGCAGTGAGCAAGAAGGCTACAGCCACGCCTGCCACAGCTGAAGATGCGACGGCGCAGATAAAAAGACAAGTGGAAGCGGCAGTTGCTAAAGCCCTTGCCGCCAAGAAGTCTGCTGATCCGCTCGCTCCAGGAGCGACATCCTCTTCAACAGTGCCAGCCAGTCCGGCGACGCCTGATCCTAAGAAAGTGGAGAAGAAGGGGATAGCCTGCATCCCGTTTTATGAAGGAAAATGTATGAAGAAGGACGACAAGTGTCGTTTCCTTCACACCAAGGACCGACATGAATATAATAAGGCCGTGAAGCTACGTGATGACGCTAAGGCCAAGAAGGACAAAGAAGCAAAGGGCAAGGAAAATGAAAGAGGAAGATCCAGCAGCCCCAGGGCACCAAGCGCTGGAAACACACCACGTGGCAAGGCCAACAGTCGTGGTAGTTCTCACTCTTCTCAACGCTCTCATGAAAGCGTTGAAGGGGCGAAGCGACGCATAGTCGACAAGAACGGGAAGACAGTCTGTAAGTTTCACCGGGAAAATAAATGTTCAAAAGGTGCAAGCTGCTCCTTCAGCCATGAGGAAGGAGTAAGCGTTATGACGGTGCAGACGCTGGCAGCTGCCGCGGCTCGCAAACCGAAAGGTCCCAAGCCATGCTACATGTTAGCAGTAATGGCTGTGTTGAATTTTGTCTTGTTTGTTTTAAACAACCTGTCGTCGTTGCGTGAGTTGCCTGCTAAGCTGCATGTTGCTAACGTTCTTCGATTTGCACATATTGCTTCACAGTTTTTTCAATTGCATAATTCGAACAATAGTTATTTATGTCAATTAGCATCGGAAGGAGCAAGTGCTCCTGCTGAAGATGAATGCTGCCACCGGATCGGTGATGATGCACAAGGTGCAAATTTTGATATTGACAAAACGGAATGCAAGGCATTGCCGGTTATAATAAGTGCTGCAAGAGCCAGGTGCTCTCTGCTACGTTCTTCCTCCGAAGCCTGCCTTGCGAGAGTCACATTTAACGACGAACCGCATGAATGCAGGACAGGGGTTGAAAACGCAACACTTAACGTTCCAACAAAAAGAACAAGAAAATTCAACAAGTGTTGGAGTTCAACTGATGAAGTCATCACACATCTCAAAGACATTGCAAAGCGCCGCCAAAGAATAATACGTAGCGCTATACAGACAGCAGAACAGTTAGAACAAGAATGTGAACAGATTTACAACGAACATCCGGTTGCTGTTCTTGTGTTGACTAGTTATATTGCTGATGCTGGCGCAGGGGTTCATCTCAGGAAGTGGACTCCAGAATTACAGAATGCTTCACACCCTGCCCAAAGACTAGACTTAACAACTGCCAATGGCAAGTTGGAATCAGAAAGTGCTGTTTTTAAGCCAGTCGAAGGATTAGGGGTGATAGAGTTTAGAATACTAAAGAGCACTCCAAATGTTTTGAGCGTAGGCCGTTTAATAAGGGAAAAGAAAATGACCTTTTATTGGACATATGACCAGGAGCCATATTTCATATTACCTACAGGACAACAGATCAAACTCGAGGTTAGAAACGATGTGCCAATCTTTAAAGAAAGCAAGGTCAAGGAAATCATGGACTCTTTAATCGCTTGTCCCGCTCCTTCACGACGACTTCGTCTCAAAACTCCTGACCCCGGTTTTATCCCAGATGATAAGCTAGATGATAAGGAAGGAGACAAGGAACACGAGGAAGAGGAATCAGAACTCATTATCGAACAACAGAAACAAGTCAAACATCAGGTATTGCATTTGGGCCAGTGTAAAGGTGTTTGCCCGATTTGTAAAGTTGCAAAGCAGAGGCGACACAGAGCATCAACTGTAAAATCTGACAAGGGCGAGTATGCCAAGAAGTTTGCCGAGAAAACGAGTTATGACACTTTCGAGCCAGGATTACGAGAGTTTTCGTCTGGTGTAGGAGGTTTCAAAAACGCGTTATGCACCTTGGACGAAGCCAGCGGCTTCATAACGTTTACTCCAACCAAATCCAAATCGGCCAGTGCTGTGATGGATGGTTTAATGGAACACTTAGGTTCAGATGTCAAGAAGGCAGGCCTTTTCTATAGTGACGGAGATCGTGCCTTTCAGAAGGCCGCTCGTTTGTTAAGGATCCCATTACGCAAGGCTACCCCCAGAACTCCAGTCACAAATAGCCGACATGAGAGGCACATGGAAATCATAGGGGATGGGATTAGAACGCTGTTGTATCAGTCTGGCCTAACTTTAGCGTTTTGGCCTTTAGCAGGAGTATTCTTTGCTCAGGCATGGAACCTGTTAAGAATCAATCCTAGAGCAGGCAAGACCGCATATGAGTTCAGATATCCAAGCGCAGAGCCACCAGATATCATGCCGTTCGGGTGTCGTTGCACTTATGTGCCACCGAAAACGACCGTAGTAAAAGGAAAGGATGTAGAAAACATGGACAAAGTCTCGCCAAGAGGTGTAGAAGCTATTTTCCTAGGCCCATACTGTCCACCAGGTGGACTATTAACCAAGGAATATTTAGTTTCTCCCCTAGCCTCTTTTCTCACCCCTTCATCAGCAGGAAAGATAGTTAGAACGCGTGATGTCAGATTTCATGAGATCGAATTTCCAATCAGAAACATGAGGCTTAAGCAGCAACAAGAGCTTTATAATCAAACCCACACTCCTTTAACCGAGGAGCAATACCAGGATTTGATTTTTGGCTCACAAGGTGAATCCACGAAAGACACTTCAACGAAAATTCTCGATCCAGACGAAGGAAAGGAATTGGAGTTTGAAGATGATGATCTAGGAGAAGAGTTGACGGAAGAAGAAATTAATAAAATACAAGCCATTGAGCTAGCAGAAGACGACGAGGAAGAACAAGGACAGGAGCCCGGTAAACCCTCTGACTCACAACTTTCAGAAACTTCTGCGAGTGGGCAGGTCCCACCGTCTGCGGATAAGGAGGCTGAGCGAATGCTGAAAAGTTACGAGTTTTTCGCTAGAAGTAACGCCGAAAGGAAAGCTAAACAAGCAATCCCGTCGATAGTAGAATTCGCTTGCTCACCACAATCAGAACTAGGAAACGAAGCTCTTTTAAAAGGGATAAGTTCTCTTAGGCTCACAGAACAATTCGCAGATCTCTCAGAACTAGATGGGTTAAACAAGGCAAAACACCATGTGGCCAGGATGCCAAAGCCAGTACATTTGCACGGGTCGTTACCTTGCACCCCGTGGACGCAATGGGCGTATATGAACCTATCAAGGCTAGGACGTGAGTTTCAAGAGAGGCTTATGTGCGAAAGGAGTAAGAGTCAACAAATGTTAGTTAACTTTGTCGACATTGCTAGCCAAGTCATACGTTCAGGGGGGACCATTTCTTTTGAATGGCCTAGGTACTGTGCTGGATGGGATTTGCCTGAGTTACATGACATGATTAACCGATTCAACCTAATTCCGGCAGACATTGATGGATGCATGGTAGGTGTAGTCAGTAAAAAGGACGAAACCCCAATCAAGAAGCCGTGGAGATTCGTTTGCAGTGACCCTCAATTAGCGGAAAGTCTAGGACAGTACATTTGTGACAAGGAACACAACCATGTGCCATGTCAGGGGGGTGACACCAAGCAAACCGGATTTTATCCAAGGAAGTTAGCTGAAATAATGATCGAGGCTATATTCAAGGGTGAACGGAAAATGTGTTATGTCATAGGAAATGACGTGGAAAACCTTGATTCTGCTCAAAGCATAGCTGCTGTAAGCCAGGCGCAGGCGCCTGAGTTAGCCATTGTTAAAGACCTCAATAGACAAGTTAACAAAGCAATCAACCGAGCGCAAGCTAAATTGAACAAAATCAAACAAAAACCCAAGACTCAAGAAAAGGAGCAGGCTCCTGTTCAAAGTTATTATGTTTGGCCAGGGGAAGACGAAGCGATTTTGACAAAACAACAAGTGTTGAATTGTCACAGGCAAAAGCTTGGAGCCATGCCCTTAGGGCTTATGGGCGCTGTAGTAAAAGTCCTGAAAAGGTCAGACCCATTATGGAAAACACCAGAGGCAGCAGGAGCTTTGCTTAAAGAAAGTACAAAGTTAATGAATGCCGGAGTATGGGATATTGTCCCAGAAGAAAAGGACGATGTCATCAGGAAGTTTCCTGATGCTAGCTTTTCAAGGTTGTTTGATATTTTGGGCCTTAAGAATAGTGAATCTTCTAGCCCGGTTTACAAGGCCCGCATAGTAGTGCAGGGCTCAAATGTTCGTGACGCGTCTGGAGAGTCAGTATACTTTTCCGACACAGCTTCGGCCCCCACCAATATGGTAGCAATAAGAAGTGTAGTCGCCTTCGGGGAGCTAACCAATGGAGGATCAAGCTGTGCAGACGCAGAGCAAGCATACATACAACCGAGATTACCGGAAGAAATAGCGCTGTACGTGGTTATCCCCGACACTCTTATGACTGAGACCATGAAGGCGCAAGCCAGGAAGCTTAGATGCCCAGTGTTTCGGTTGAGGAGGCCGTTGTATGGTTGGTCAAGGTCAGGTAACATATGGGAAAAGCATTTGGCCGATACCTTGACAAATTTAGACCTTCAAACAGAATACGAATTACAACAATCTATTAACAAATTGCAAACACAAACAAAGTGGAAACCTGTAGAAAATTGGCCTCAGACATTTTGGAAGCGAAATAAATACGGACACATTAACATGTTAACTGTGTACGTTGATGATTTCGTAATGAGTGGCATAAAGCATGAAGAGGAATGGGAGTCGATTAGAAAAGTCGTAACCACCACTACGCCCGCCCAAGTGGGTCGCGTATTAGGAGTATATTATAATTTTGCCAAGGGTGATGGTCAAAGAAGGGAAATTGTAATGGATATGGTTGATTACTCAAAGCAAGCGCTGGAAATGTATCACTCCGTTCCAAATGCACCACCTTTAAGAAAAGGTGTTTATTACCCGTGGTATGAACCAACAATGGATGAAATCCAAAACCTTACATCTCAGAAAGGAGTGTTCCAGGAACACGCAGCCTCTTTGCTTATGAAACTGCTATACCAGGCTCGTATGGTTAGGTTAGACATGTGTTATGCCATTAATGCTCTTAGTAGGTATGTTACAAGGTGGAATAAGCTTTGCGATAAACAAATAGTTCACTTATTTAGTTATCTCGATCAGACCCAGGGGTCGTCGTTGCATGCTTTTGTAGTGCCTCAAGACATCAATGAGATAGAGCTGCATGCCTTTCCCGATGCAGATCTAGCTGGCACATTTGATACCACAAAAGCAACTAGCGGGGGGTTTGTTCATATTCATGGGCCTGGGACTTTCTTTCCCTTAGACTGGTATAGCAAGAGGCAAACGGCGACAGCTCATTCCACAACGGAAGCTGAGTTGATTTCAGCCAGCAAGATGTTGCGGGAGGCACTAATCCCCATAATGGAACTATGGTCGTTGATGCTAGACAGACCCATAAAAGGAATTATTCATGAAGATAACATGTCAACAATCACTGTTATTGAGACTGGATATTCACCACAAATGAGGCATTTGCAGAAGCACCATAGGATTAGCTTAGGTTTGGTACACGAGTTAGTACAAAATCCGGACATAGTGTTAAGGTATACTAGTTCCGAAACGCAAAAGGGGGACCTCATGACTAAGGGCCTCGCCAGACCGAAGCATGAACCTGCCTGCCGCCTGGTAGGACTGTATCCTTTCCTGGTTTCGTACGACCCTGACCTGTTTTCTTGTGTGGCGGTAGTGGCCTAAGACACTACGTACCAGGGGACAGCACAGTTGCTGTGCACAAGAACGGTTAGGTTTGGCCAGTGAGCTTAAGATGTTGCTTGATGGGGCGGCCGAAAACCAGCGAAAACTCACAAGGACATCAACCCGCGAGGCGGTTTTGCATAAGATGCGAAGGTATTTTGTTTAGCCGGCTGCCAGGTGCAAATAAAGAATAAATTGGGAATGGTTTATGGCGACAAGTGTCGTTGTTAGCGCTAACGTATTGCAAATGAATTATATACCAATGGATCCTTAATTGCTAATGCACGTAGAAATTAAAACTCAAGTTGCATAGTTTGTGTAGCTTGAGGGGGGTGATAAAATATATGCAGTAACATTGCATTTCTAACAACCCAAACCTGTTGGTTTAACAAGGTTAAAACAGCACATATTTAAGTAACAATCAACACAAACGCTGCTTGCAGTTGCTGGCAGTTGTTAGTATTTATTCTGTTTCTTGAGTTGTTTATTTGTTGGTTTGTTTGCTGCTGTGGTTGGTATTGTTAACACTAAACACAACCACAACACAACTACAACATTAACAACAACATTAACAACAACCCTGAGGAGAACCATGTAGTTATATGTTCCCGCAGGCATTTGCCAGGTTTACCGTGACAAGAGTCACAGCACAGAAAGCGCGCGCACAAAAGACATTGCATGTTATTGATATTGATATTGTGGTTGTTGCCAGGCTTTGCTTTTGACAACAACAACATAACAGCTGCAATCATTTTGACAATCATAACAATAAGTATATGTGTTGCTAGTTGGCTTCGCTATTCA
>Ga0164294_10006197_pt1 | contig 10236 bp, 7 predicted proteins | sample GEODES005metaG_FD_111479 | JGI IMG/M metagenome (GOLD analysis project Ga0164294, IMG submission 111479) | Oligotrophic lake water microbial communities from Sparkling Lake, Wisconsin, USA - GEODES005 metaG | ecosystem: Environmental > Aquatic > Freshwater > Lake | place: USA: Sparkling Lake...
CCAGCTGGCCGCCGTGTTGAGCTCGTGGCACAGCTCGAGCTCCGCCGTCTGCTTGCGCCGGATCAAGAGCTCCGCCGCGCGCTGCAACTGCTCCAGGTGAACAATGGAGGTGCCCGTCTCGAGTTGCGCCTCCGACCGCCCGAGCGCTATCCACGAACGGGAGAGCTGTACGTGCGTCAGAGCGCGCTGCAGCTCATAGCGCGGCGGTGGCGGCGGTGGCGGCGGTGGCGCCGCCGATGGCGCCGCCGATGGCGCACGCCCTGGCGCGTGGGGATCAGGCGGCAGCTCGCGCCCCGCCTCCGACACGCCATAGTCGAGCATATCGCGTGTGGCCCATGCAAGCTCCGCACAGGTGAGGCTGACGCCGACCGCATGCGCCATCGGCGGCGCGATCCCGAGCTGCTCGTACGCGTAGGCTTGCGAGGTGCGCCAGGTGAGAGTCCGCAGCAATGCGAACACGGCCTCTCGACTACTCCCCCTCTCCCCCACCCCCTCTCCCCCCTCCCGACCACCCTCGGCCACACCTTCCTCCCCCGACGAAGGCGCCGAGGAAGTTGAGCTGCCAGGCGGGCGGGCGGGCGGGCGGGTGGGCGGGCAGGCGGGTGGGCGGGTGGGTCCGCCCGCCCACCCCTCAAGCGCGCTCGCAAACTCGGAGCGGCTCGCCGCAAGCGGCGCTGTACAGCCGAGGAAGCGCAGCAGGTCGTACGCGTCGATCATACCTCGCTCTTCGGAGAGGGGGGTGCCTGTCACGCACCAGCGGTGGCGCGCTGCGATGCGGCAGGCCATGGTGGCGAGCTGGGAGGGCGTCGCGGTCTTGTGCTGTACTGCCTGAGCCTCGTCGAGCACGAGCCGCCAATACGTGCGCATCAGCAGCGGCGACGACGGCTGCGGGTATTTTTTGACGCCACGCAACTGCCGCCCCGCGCCGCCGCTCGCGCCGGCGCCGGCGCCGCCACCGCCGCCGCCGCCGCCGCCGCCGCCGCCGAGTACGCCCTGGTAGTGCACCTCCTGCTGCAACACGCGGTATGTGGTGAGCACTACACGAGCCCGATCGACCGCTTCGATGAGCTGCGCGGTCGATGCGACGTGATGAGCACCCGCGGCTCCGGCGCCGGCGCCCTTGCACAGCTCGCGAAGGCCTGGGTACACTAGCACGCGCGCGCTCAGGGTAGGGGCGTGCTTGGCGATCTCGTCCAGCCATTGCTTGTGAATGGACGAAGGGGCCACAATGAGCGTCGCGCCGCACAGAGAAGTACCGCCGAACCCTGCCTCCAGGCCAGCTCCCGCGGAGTGTGCGAGTCCCGGCACACCCGCGGCGGTGGCGGCGGCGGCGGTGACGAGCGCGGACGCCTCCTCACGCGGTCGCTTGATTCGAATTTTGAAGCCTGACAAGTTGGCATAGCTTGCGGCGGCACAGGCTGGCATAGCTTGCGGGGTCGTCACTGCCCTCTCGACGGTTGTGCCGAGCTTGGCGACTTTGGGTTGGCTGGGGCCGCCGAGCATCTCGTCAGCAAAGCTCACCGCAAGGCGCCGGCGCAGCGCTGCAGGCGCCTCAGCCGCTGCGGCAGCGTCCGACTCGAGCGCGTCGCCGTCGGAGGCGGCGGCCTCCGTGGAGTCCAGGCTTACATCGGAGGACGAGCGCGCGTGCTCAGGCTGCACGCACACGGCGCTTGGCTGGTGGGGCAGGAAGCACCAGCCGCAGCACACGAAGCCGTTGCCCGAGGCGACGTGCACCGTCTCGCTCGCCATCGGCTTGCGCCCACAGACGTTGCACGGTTCACCACCGCACGACGTGCGCGGCAGCAGCAGCCCGCTGCAATGCGGGATGCGTCCGCCAACCGTCGCCTCTGGCGGCGGCGGGTCGTGCAGTGGGCATGCGTGGCTCTCGACGAGCGCGATGACCTCTATGGACTTCCCGAGTCCCATCTCTTCGGCGAGCACGCCGCCGCACACGCCGGCCTCGTCGACGCCTGCCTTTTCGCGCGCCATCGCCCATTCGACCGCCTGCCGCTGGTAGCTGTGCAGCGAGCTCGCCAGCCGGCGCTCGCATGGCAGCACCGTTGGCGGAGGCGGCGCGGCGCGCACGTCTGGCGAAAGCGAGGCGAAGAAAGCGCGCACCTCCGCTTTCGGGTCTGCGGTCATGCTATTGGCTGTGCTCGGAGGCTGCGCGCGCTCGTCCCCTTGCATGAATCTGCTGCTGTGAAACACGTCCGCATTTCAAGTAAGTTCTCACGCACGCATTGCATTTGTACATGTAAAACATTTGCATGCATTTGAAAACATTTTATCCTCCTCTTCGTCCAACTTTCTCACACGAGTCTTGACTTGACGTGTGTGCTCGCAAAGAGGCTCGCGATGGGCAATGTCGAGTCGTGCGGAGCTCGCGACAAGCAGCCCGAAGGTTTGGAAACAAAGGCGCTCACCCTACCGGTCTTCCCTAGCAACACGGAGGACCTGGGCACTTTGAAAATGCTCTCCAAGCATGTCAATCTAGATGTACTGAGCAGCGCCTTCATCAGAGCCGCTGGGCCTGACAGCCGCATGGACAAGGAAGAGTACCTTCGGTTCGTGAAGAATATCAACCTGCCCGAGTCGCTCCACATTCCTCTCTGGGACGTTCTCGACATCAACAAGGACGGCGTCGTCACCGCGGTCGAGTTCAACGACGGCCTCCTGAAGATGTTGAATTCGCGTGCGTGGAATCGGTTCTGCCCAGCCTGTCAATACGACAACACGTGCGGGTTTTGCGTCAAGGTGAACAATGAGTGTAGCACCTGTGACAACGAGCGCTTCTGTCCAGTCCACTGGGTCGAGCACCCTGGCGTGAGGCCACAGAATGTGAGGTAGCCCAATGGGATCGCCTTCAGATACACTACGAGTGTTCCACGTGCTGCATGACTCGTGTTCAACCCATTTTTATCACGAACAGGCATATCGTCGCACTCGTCCTGAGCGACGCTTTGAGAAAAAACCTGCGCGCGCATGCAACGTTGCCCTCCGTTTTCATCCCCTTTTGGTTCGAAAACAAATAGGAATCGTTTACCCAAATCCGGCCCTTTACGCCATGATCTGTCTCTCGGTTCTGCTCATCGGCGTGCCGAGGCAAATTGATACGAGCTCAATGTTGATTCCTCTGGCCAAGGAGACGGGCCGCGCGCAGGTGCTAGTCGTCGTCTCCGACCACGGAAGCGGAACGTCGAACTTTGGAGAGTCTCTGAAAAAACATCCTTGCGTGTTCGACGTCGGGGAGTCGTTCGGTGCAGGATACATGTTATGGTCGACGAGCAAGGTCGCCGAGTGCGTTGGCAAGGCCGTGAATGACGCTATGTTCGACTCAGTCTCGGGCACCCTCATGCACGCGGATAACTCAAAGATGACGATGAAGATCAATAGCGTGCTTCAGAACATCCAGGAACGTATGAACATCACGCGGTCGAAGCGTGAAGACAAGCTTGACTCTCGCTCGCTGTACGATAGTCTGGACTACAACCTCGCCGATTACTTCGTCCGCACCCGCAATCTCATCTGTGCGGCCGTGCCCGCCGACGTGTGCCCCCCTTCGGACTGCACGATCACGCTCAAGATGTTCCCGCAGTTCGTCGACGGCATCACTTTCGGAGTTCGCACGTTGGTGGACAATACACACGTCGCGTGCCAGAACGCGCAAAACGAGATGGCGATGGTGGCATGGAAGGATGCCCTCACTTCGTTTAAGCGGAACCCCAAGGTCGCGGCGATCACGCTCGAGCGAGATGAGCTTCAACGGCAGTTCTCCATGTTCCACCGAATGGATCCTCTTGGCACGGATTTCGACTGCAGCATCCCGCGCGTCGCCACCGCGTTCGCAACCGTGTCGAAGGACTACACGGACGCCCAGATACAGGTCGAGGACTGCTGGGGAGGTGCCAGGGGCGCCAGCAAGTGCCTCGGCGACGCACTCGCACTAGTTGGCCTGTCTGTCAAACTCGACAGTGAAGGGACGGCAGACATGACAGGCGAAGTCGCGGAGCGGGAAAAGGCGCACGAGATGACGAGCAGAAGTTGCGCCACAGACCCCCTTGCCACTTTCAAGCTGCTGAAGAATGACCAAGTGGGTCTGATCTCCCAAAGACCCGACGGTGGCGCGCACTCCACAGAGGCTGCTTAAAATGGCACCGGCTAGGAATGGACGGCATATGTTATCCGGCAAGGGAGAGGCATATGTTATCCGGCAAGGGAGATGAAGACAGAGAAAGAAGAGGATCCCCGTACAATGCTTCCGCGTTACATGTAATAGTAAGTAAGTCGACCAGGCAGTCAGTTAGCAGCCAACAGAACAACATTTTGTCTGTGCCTTACATGTGACCGTTCGATTTCACCAGCCTCGGTGTATCGACACCCGTCTTGACTTTTTTTTTGAAACAGAGTCCGCAGACACGTCATCGCTCGGCGAACAAACTTACGCCCCGACTCCAATGTCGCGCTTCGCATTCGTCGCTGCGATCCTCGCAGTCGTCGAGGCCGGTCCGAAAGTGACCAACAAGGTCTTCTTCGACATTGAGATTGACTCGAAGCCCGCTGGCCGCATCGTCATGGATCTGTACGGCAAGACTGTGCCCAAGACGGTCGAGAACTTCCGCGCCCTCTGCACGGGTGAGAAGGGCATGGGCAAGAGTGGCAAGCCGCTGCACTTCAAGGGCAGCATCTTCCACCGCGTCATCCCGCAGTTCATGCTTCAGGGTGGCGACTTCACCCGCGGCGACGGCACCGGCGGCGAGTCCATCTACGGCGAGAAGTTTGCGGATGAGAACTTCAAGCTCAAGCACACCGGCCCAGGCACCCTCTCGATGGCCAACGCTGGCCCGGGTACCAACGGCTCGCAGTTCTTTATCTGCACCGTCAAGACTGGTGCGTAGCGAGCGTGCAATCGAGCCGGAGACTTGCCCTTCTTCCCGTCTCCCTGGCCACCCTCGATTTGATCGCGATGTGTCGCCTTCCTTGCCTGGCCCTCCCCGTGCGCCGACTCGCAGCGTGGCTCGACGGCCGCCACGTTGTCTTTGGCAAGGTGTCGGACGACGAGTCGATGAAGGTGGTCCAGGCAGTCGAGGCCGTCGGCAGCCAGTCGGGAAAGACGTCCAAATCGGTGGTGATCGTCGACTCTGGTGAGCTTGAGATGCCGCCGGAGGAGGAGGGCGAGAAGAGCGAGTGAGCTTGCAGTGTCGGCTGAGAGATCCGCAGCCCATCGATCGACGCAGCTATGTGGTCGCATAGCCTTGCTTGGTGGAGCAGCGCTTGGGTCACGGGCGGCGGGTTACGCCACCAATCCATCAGGATCTTCTCTATGGAGTCCCGTCCCCGGTCACGGGTCGGTCACGGGTCGGTCACGGGTCGGCTCACGATCTCGCCGAGGTACGGTACGGCTGTGCAGTGGTCCTTATGTGAGAGTATACAGAGCTCTGAGGTGGGGATGGTTGATGCATGAATTCGTGCTGCGACGCTGATTGAAAGCCCACACGAAGATGTCACACACATCCTACCCCCGGCCCGGCCTTCGGTGCATCGCGGTTCGGTCGTCTCTCACATCCTCTGGCGTACTCGTGTGTTCAGTTTCCCCTTGCTCACCGCCCCTGCCTGGCGCATGGTCCATGGTCCACCGCACGGCCCACGTCGCCCTCCCTGACGCACACATCGCACCGCTCACTTCATGTACTTGGCAAGGAGCTTGGTGCGTTGTTCGTCATTGGCGTCGGTCTCCGAGTTTGCGTCGACGGCCTTTTTGACAACGTCCCTTGCCGTCGTCTTCTCGATGCCCTTGGCGAACGAGGGCATCTTGTCGGCGCACCACATGATGGTGCGGTTGACCCACTTGAGCGGCGTGAGTGAAGCGTGGAGGTCCTCAATCTCCTTGGCGAGCCTCTCCTTGTCATTGCGGATCTTCTTGGCCCCGTCCATGTCGCCCGCATCTTTGCTACCAAGCAGCTGGTACTCCTGAATCTTGCTCTGCATTTCTCCGATGATAGCCTGCAGCGAGATCGGGCACGTGTACTTCATGTTCTGCACCTCGAGCTCCTCGCGGCTCACCCAGATGTGACCGGGCAGCACATCTGCCTCGTTCTCAGCGAGCATGCCGAATAGGAGCAGCTGGATGTTGTTGTTCTCGTCGACGAGGAGCAGCTCGCGATCATACTGCTTGCCGATGTTGTCGGTGCCGAGGCGTGCCTTGGCCTCGTCGACGGCCCACCAGAGCTTCTCGGGGAAGGTGGCGCCGTCCTCGCCTGACATCTCGGGACCCAGCCAGCCGCGGTTGGGTTCTCTGCCCTCCAGCAGGCCGACGCCGAACATCTCCTGACGGATGCGCACGCCGTGCATCCATGTCTTCTCGTCGCCGTCAAGCTGTGACTCGGTGAGGAAGATCATCGGGATCGAGATGCGGTTGTGTTCGTTGACCATGATCTTGAAGCCATCAGTCGACGAGAGCACTTTGAAAACGCCCAGGTACACGCCTCTTGAGGGCGCCTTCAGGACCTCCTTGGTGAAGAGGGTCACGCCCTTGAACCAGCGGAAACCAACGGGATTGGCCGCGAAAGGATTGAACTCCTCACCCTTGGCGGGCGGCTTGACCTTCACCGGATCGTACTTCTCGTCGTACTTGGCGTAGTGAGCGTTCTCGAAGACCTCGTGCTCGACCTTACTGAGGCCCGGGATGTCGGGGAGCGAACTCAAGCTCTTGACGCACACAATGCAAATGGTCGAGGTTCCGCCCTTGCTCATCTCAATCTTCAAGTCGTACACCGAGCCGAGGGTCTCTCCCAGACCGATACCCATGATCTTCTTGAGCGCGGACGCACCCTCCTTGAAGTTACCCTTGAACGAGCCCGTCTCCTTCTCGAGCACCGTAAGCGGGGGCAGCTCCTTGCCCAGGCCCATCACCCAGCTCCAATCGGCGTCGCTGATGGTCAGGTCACTCGACAGCTGTACGCCCGGCAAGTCGTTGGCTGCGTCGACGAGCACCATGCGTTCCTTTAGTGTGTCCGTGAACCAAGCGCAGCACAGCATCACCTTTGACTTCTTCCTCGCATCCCACGCGGCGGGCCCCGTCTTGACACCCGAGACGCCCGTACCCGCCGAGATGGCGGTCAGCTTGCTAATGTCTGCCTTGGCGAGCTTGCGCAGGTTGTCTTTGAGGATGATGTCGAAGACGGACTCCATGACGAAGGCGATATTGGTCGTATCAGTCGCGCAGGTCGCGTGAACGTACACCTGGCGCACCATGGGGTCCTTGTTCTTCTCGAGGAAGCGGCCCTTGAGGTACTTGACGCACTTGTCGTAGTCCCTGCCGCATGCTTTGGTCTCGGGCGTATTCTCCCAGCACGTCAGGTCTTTCTTTTTGAGCTTCTTCTCGAAGAGGTCGCGCTTGTTGAGGAACAGGATCATTGACGTCTTCTTGAACGAGGGATGGTTGCAGATCTGGTCAAAGAGCACGAGTGCCTCGTCTATGCGGTTAGTATTCTCGTCCTCATAGAGCAGCTGATCGTACTCGGAGATGGCGGTCACAAAGATCACGGCTGTCACGTTGTCAAAGCAGTGGATCCACTTGCGCCGCTCGTTACGCTGGCCACCGACGTCGAACATCGTGTACTTCTTCTCGCCGATCTGGAAGTTCTGCTGCACAATGCCGGTGGTGCGCACGCGCGCGCGGAGCACGTCCTGCTCGGTAGGCGTGTAGTCGTGCTTGAGCAGCTCGTCAGCACGCTCCCAGAAGTAGATGGTCGAGTCGTTGAGCTGGTACTCGGCCGCTCGCTCGATGGCTTCGGCAGTGCCTGGGTCGAGGTACATGTCCTTGAACGCCGGGGCGTACGACGATAGTGGCGCATCACCGGACGGCTGACCGTCTGCCGGGGCAGCCTTGAGCATCGCGCCCGCCAACGCGCCCTTGCCCGTCTTGAAGGTGATGCCCAGCTTCTCCATGCCGTCCATGACTGCGTGTGCATTGCCAAAGAGGTTGGCGCGGCAGATCATGATGAACTTGGCGGGCGGATCGGGCAAGGAGTAGAGGATCTTCATCTGCTTGAAGACGGTGGATTTACCTGACTCGCCTGTGCCAAGCACGAGCAGCTTGATGATGGCGTTCTCCTCAGCCTGCTGCTTCTCGAGCTGCTTCTCGAGCAGCTTTGACGCCTGGTCTGCCACTTCATCACGCATAGCCGAGTCCGATCCCGCAGCATGAGACGAGGCGCAGCCCATCCTTGTGAAACCTTCAGGGCGGTTTGCGGGTCAGATCGAGCGCAAGAGGCGATTGGTGCGGCGAGAGCCTGTCTGGGCGAGCTGCATTCTGACTGGATAGTTTTTTATAGGCCCGCGTCACGTGAGCAAACCACAACTTTGCTGACCTCTCAGAGACGCTGAACGCAGAAGTTGCGAAACTTCGCGCCAATTTGCGAAAAAGGATCTCTCAAGAACGCGCGCGCCGCGACCTGCGCAAGGAAAAAGGGCCGATGTGTGAATTCTGCCGCGACGGCGCTGCCGCGAGCAGGCAGCCGCGACGTCGACGCTCGATCGGTGGACTGCTCACATGCAAACCTCGCTTGCCTCAAAGCCGCGCGTCGGCAAGAAGCGGCTCGCAGATCGCATTGGCGTTAACACAGCGCCCATAGTCGGCGCTGATGGATTCGGTGCTGATCCCAAGGCGAAGCGACCCAAGTCGGCCGCTGCGGAGCCTACTGCCAGCGCTTCCGCCCCCACAGATGCCAACAGCGTCGCCCAACCACGCGGCCGCGAGTGGACGGTGACGGTCGCACTTCCCGGATCGATCGTCGACAGCGCGCAGACGCACGAGCTGCGAAGCTACCTCGTCGGCCAGGTCGCGCGGGCCTGCGCCATCTTCAACGTGGACGAGATCGTGCTGTTCGCGACTGAGAGCGACACACCCGGTGGCGGCGGCGGCCGTCACGGCCGCCGCGACGGCGCCGAGCCCGACGGCGCCGTCGAGCGCAAGGGGCGTTCGGACGGCTGCGTCTTCATGGCACGACTGCTACAGTATATTGAATGCCCGTCGTACCTGCGTAAGCACATCTTCCCACACCATCCAGACCTTCGCTGCGTCGGCCTGCTTGCGCCTCTCGAAGCGCCGCACCACCTGCGCATCGACGAGGAGTCCGAGTACCGCGAGGCAGTCGTCATTGAACCCGGCACCGCCCACAGCCAGGGACGCGGCGGCCCAACTGCCGGTGCCGACGACGCCGAGGCCAGCGGGTCTGCGGCCACCGCCGCCGCCGCCACCTCCACCGCCGATGGCAAACGCGGCCCAGCGATGAGCTCGAGCGTGTACACGGGTCTGCGCAAGGAGCTCAAGATTGGTCGCCAGCTGCCCACGGGCACGCGGGTGACCGTGTGCATGCCGGGCGCTGGTACAGGTGCGGGCGCGGCAGGCACTATGCCGGGCGCGGCAGGCGGACGTGTAGCGAGGGTGGTGCCACCGCGTGAGCCGCGCGAAAAGGCGGGACTGTACTGGGGGTACGAAGTGCGCGTCGCAAGCAGCCTCGCCGCTGTGTGGGCCGAGTGCCCGTACCCGGGTGGCTATGACCTCAGCGTGGGCACCTCTGAGCACGGTAGCAAGGCTCTATATGCCGAGGGCGGTGCGGCATCCTTCGAGTTGCCGTGCTTCCGACACCTGCTGATTGTCTTTGGCGGCTTCGAGGGCCTCGAGCCCGCCATCGCCGACGAGGACACCCTTGCCGACTGCGACGAAGACGCGGCCTCGCTCTTCGACCACTACCTCAATCTGTGCCCTGGACAGGGCTTGCGTACCATTCGTACGGAGGAAGCTCTGCTGGCGGGCCTGGCGGCGCTGAAGCCGTACATCGCGCGCGCGGCGGCCCGTGGTGCCGAGTGACCCTCGCACGGTCACAGCGACAGCCCGCGATCCCCTGAGTGAGACGTGGCCATGGGATGCGAAAGCGAGCGCTTCTCAAGCCCACACGACTCTCTCTCGTGTCTCGATCGCAGAGTCTCGACTGTGAGGCTAGGGTGGCAAGTGTCTAGTGTGCGCCGCTCGAGCGCGTCGCGAGAAGGGCGAGAGAGGTGGCACTACAGCTTTAGAGTGCGAACCGGGGAGGGATACCGCACATTTTTATTAACGCGCAGTATCAGTGCACAGTGGCTCATTCGTTACGGGCATGGTTACGGGTCGCTAACCCGCCCAGAACTAGCAACTTCCAACTACCCTACTCGTCCGCTCGAAGCGTGCAAGGCCTACGA